>Ga0126311_10000938_pt1 | contig 13709 bp, 7 predicted proteins | sample Plot61_FD_92539 | JGI IMG/M metagenome (GOLD analysis project Ga0126311, IMG submission 92539) | Serpentine soil microbial communities from UC McLaughlin Reserve, CA, USA - Plot61 | ecosystem: Environmental > Terrestrial > Soil > Grasslands | place: USA: UC McLaughlin Reserve, Lake County...
GAACGGGCTCGTCTTCCCGGACCGCACGCCGCACCCGACCATACTCGAAGTCAAGAAGGTCTACCAGTACGTCAAGGTCGAGCCCGTAGACCTCGACGCGGGCCGCGTGCGCGTGCGCAGCAAGTACCTCTTCCGCGACCTCTCTTTCCTGCGAGGCACGTGGCAGCTCGAAGAGAACGGCGCCGTCATACAGGGCGGCGCTCTGCCGCCCCTGACGACCGCGCCCGGCGCGTCCGAGGAGTTGACGCTCCCCCTGCGACGCCCGCGCCTCAGGCACGACGCCGAATACTTCCTCAAGGTCACGTTCGCGCTGGCCGAAGACGAGCCGTGGGCACGGAAGGGGCACGTCGTCGCGTGGGATCAGTTCCGGATGCCTTACAAGACGCCGCCCGCACCGCGCTACGTCAGGGCCGAGGTGCCCGCGCTGAAGCTGACCGAATCGGCCGACGGCTTCACAGTCTCGGGCGAGAACTTCAACGCCCGCTTCGGCCGACGGAGCGGCGCGCTCGAAGCGTACGAGTCGGGCGGCCGCGCGCTGCTCACGGGCGCGCTCACGCCCAACTTCTGGCGCGCGCCGACCGACAACGACCGCGGCAACCGTATGCCCGAGACGCTACGCGTGTGGCGCGACGCGGGGCAGCGCCGCAACGTCACGGGCGTCAGCGCGGAGCAGCCCGCGCCCGAGGTCGTACAAGTCACCGCGCTCTCGACCCTGCGCGCGAACGATTCGAAGTACACGAACGTCTACACCGTCCGCGGCGACGGCTCAATCGAAGTCGAAAGCTCGTTTACGCCTAACGGCGAGCTGCCCGAGCTTCCGCGCTTCGGCGTTCAGTTGCGCGTGCGCGGCGAGTTCGACAACGTCGAGTGGTTCGGGCGCGGGCCGCAGGAGAACTACTGGGACAGAAACTCGGGCGCGGCCGTCGGGCTTTACAGGATGACCGTTGACGAGTTGTTCTTCCCCTACATAGAGCCGCAGGAGAGCGGCAACCGGACGGACACGCGCTGGGTCTCCTTCACAGACCGCGAGGGCTTCGGCTTGAAGGCCGTCGGCGAGCCTCTGCTCTACTTCAGCGCGTGGCACTTTCCGTCGGAAGAGCTTGAGCGCCGCAAACACCCTTCGGAGATAGTCCGCTCCGAAGACATCACAGTGAACCTCGACTACAGGCAGATGGGCGTCGGCGGCGACGACAGTTGGGGCGCATGGCCGCACGAGGAGTACAGGCTGCCCGCGCGCGCGTACCGGTACAAGTTTCGGCTCGAACCGTTGCGCGCCCGCAAGGCTTCATAAAATCATCTGATGAGGCCATAAATATTTTTTGCCGAGCGCGGCGGCGTTCTAAGTTATCCTCTCATAGAACAGACAACATAGTGCCGGCCGCGACTTCAGCTTCGGTTGAGTCGCGGCCCTTAAGTTTTACGCCGCGCCGCCGCGTGGGAGACGGACGCCCGCCTCCGAGACGTTTAAGACCATGACGACCATACGTGACGTTGCAACCCTCGCGGAAGTCTCCATCGCGACAGTCTCCCACGTCGTTAACAACTCGCGCCGCGTCTCGCCCGACACGCGACGGCGTGTCGAGCGCGCGATACACGAACTCGGCTTCCGTCCAAACCACGCGGGCAGCGCGCTCGCGCGACGCCGCAGCGTCGGCGGAGTCGGGACGGATGAGTCCGACGCGCACACTTCGCCTGCGACGGAAGGCGCGCGCGACTTCGCCGAAGCGCGCCCGGAGACCGCGCCCGGCGAGACGGCGCTCGCGCTGCTCAGGCTCGTGCGCGCGGCGCAGCCCGTCTCCCGCGCCGGTCTGGCGCGCAGGCTCGGCGTACACCGAAGCTCGGTCACGAGCGCCGTCAAGCCGTTGATTGCCGAAGGCGTCCTGCGCGAGACCGCGATGCCTTCGGGGGAGGCGGGGCGCGTCCGCTTGGGGCGTCCCGGCACGGGGCTGGAACTGACCGACGATAGATACTTCATCGGCCTCAACCTCGGCGTCCGTCAGAGCTACGCGGGCGCGGTCACGGCGGGCGGCCGCCTGCTCGCCGAAGCCGCGTTCGACACGCCGCGCGATGCGGAAGAGGCGCTCCGGCTCATGCGCTCGACGCTCGCAGACCTTCGCTCGCGCGTCCGCGGAAAAGTCCTCTACTCCGTCGGCGTCAGCGTCCCCGGCCCGACCTGCGCCGAGCGCCGGCGACTGCTCTACGCCCCGCACCTCGGCTGGCGCGACGTTGACGTGGCGGCCGCGCTCGACTCCGAACACTTCACACGCGACGGCGCGCACGCGGACGGCGACGGGCACGTTGACGACGGCGTGCCCGTCGTCGTCGAGAACGACGCGAGGGCCGCCGCGCTCTACGAGGCGCGCGCCCGCTCGGCCGAAGAGGGCGGCGACGCCTGGCGCGACTTCATACTCGTGCGCGCGGGCACAGGCGTGGGCGTGGGAGTCGTGCGCGGCGGCGAGGTCTACCGCGGGTCGGACGCGTCGGGCGGCTGGGCGGGCGAGTTCGGCCACATGACCATCGTCGCGGACGGGCGGCGCTGCGCGTGCGGCGGGCGCGGGTGCTGGGAGGCTTACGCCTCGACGGGGAGCGCCGTCGCGCTCTACACGAACGAGCGCGCGTCGTGGAAGGGACGAGCGCCGAGGTTCGTCGAGATAGTCGCGCGCGGAGGCGGGCGAGGTTCGCGCGCGCTCGACACTGGAACGCGTTGGCGGTTATCTCGGCATAGGCGTCGCGAACCTCATCAGCGGCCTCGGCGTCTCGCGCGTCATAGTCTCGGGCCGACTCGTACACGGCTGGAAGTTCATGCGCGGCCCGCTCCACGAAGCCGTCGGCCGGAGCATGGCCGGACGCCTCTCCGAATGGACTGTCGTCCCCGGCCGCGCCACCGGCGCCGGCCTCGGCGGCGCACTCGAAGTCGCCATCGACCACTACCTCTCCGCCGCCGCCCGCACGAACACCGCCTGGTAGTCCCTACCACGCCGCCCGTCTATCGCTTGGCGCGAAGTCTGCCGACCGCGCGCCGAGAGTTCGTGTGAACGTCACGTTCGTGATTCGCCGCCGCGCGGGGCGGGGCGACGTTCTTGTCGCCCGCAGTCCTCCCTTTTGCCCCGAGCGCGGCGGGCGGCGCGGCGTCACTCGCCGCCGAAGTCAGTTGAGAGAGGGAACAGACCTCGATAAGCTTCGCCTTGTCTCTCATGGCCGAAAAACGCATGTGGAAATTTTCGATGGCCGCACCCTCCGCCGCCGCCCAGAAGCCGTCGCGGCCGATGGGGATTTGAAAGAGAACCCTCGCGGGCGTCTCCCTGTTACACTTCGAGTTCAGAACGCGGTAGTGCGTGGCCGCCAGATTATTGAAGTCGTCTTGCCCGAGGCTCCCTATGCGCACCCTCGTCACGTCGATGCCGGTCGAGGTGCCGTCGTCCTGCCCGTGGACTTCTTCGAGAATCAACCCTCTGAGCACGTCAAACTGCGGAGTGGGGACTATGAAGTCGTAGTGGACTCCCCTGCCCAGATTCTTCTGCACCGTCTCCCTCAACAGGTGCCAATCTTTCAGCGGCTCGGGGTGGATAACCCAGACCGATTCCCATTCGTCGTGGCTCTCCCGCGTGACGAGGTCGGTCACGCTATACAGCCACGGGAAGATCATCTCGGTCTCGTCGGTCTCGCTGCTCACGGCCTCCCGGATGTCCGCGCTGACTCGGGGCCACCAGTAATTATCGAACGTGTCTTTAAGAACGGCGGGCAGAACCTTGTGCTCATCCGGCAGATTGTCGTTGATGCTGGAAACGAGGCCGAACATCTCCTCGCCTTTTTCGTCGAAGACGGTGGCCTGAAATTGGGAGAGCGGCCCCGTGAGCCTCGAAGGGTCAACCCCGAACAGGACGGGCGACACGCACGCCTGTCCGGTCATCTTCGACAGCGCCCCGGCCTCGAAGTTGAGCCAGGGCGACATGATGTTCTGCCGTGTGATGCAGATGATGCCGTACTTGGTCTCTTGAAGCTCGTGCGCGAGCACGTCGCTCCAGCGCGCGCCCTTGCGTATGTCCCCGCTTGAGAGGAAGGGCTTGAGGGGCTGAACTATGTACGGGAGCCACTTGTGCAGCCTCTCGGCTATGTCATGGCTTTTAGGCCCCGACCAACTTATAAAAACTTTCATGCGCTGCCTCCTTTTATCACGCGCGGCCCGGCGGCTGAGACGCCGCGCGTTAACTTCCGACGGTTGAGTGCCGGCTGCGGCAACGGGCTGGCCGTCACGGGCGTCGAGGAAGGCAGGGTGACGGGGCCGTCAGGGTGGAGAACATATGCCCCGGCGGGCGGGAAGTCAATAGCGGTCAGAGGCGCTTACGCGGCGTCGTCCGTAAGTTTTTAAAGGTCCTCTTAATAAAGTACGCGGAGGGCGGGGTAGAGTTTGCGGAAGGCTTGGTAGCGCGTCTCCATCGTGTCGGCCGAGGCGGGCTCGACGGTCGCGCGTACGCGTGTGGTGGCGGCGCAGGCGTCGTCTACTGTGACCCAAGCGCGCGCGCCGACTCCGGCGAGGATTGCCGCGCCGTAGGCCGCGCCCTCTTCGGTCTCGACGAGTTGGACGGGGCGTGCGTAAACGTCGGCCTGTATCTGTCGCCACAGGGGAGAGCGCGCGCCGCCGCCGCCGAGTCGAATCGCTTCGACGGGGACGTTCATCTCTTTGAAAATCTCGAAGGCGTCGCGCAGCGAGAAGGCGACGCCTTCGAGGACTGCGCGCACGACGTGCGCGCGCGCGTGACTCGCGTTTAAGCCGACGAGCGCGGCGCGCGCGTTCGGGTCGAGGTGCGGCGTGCGCTCGCCCATCAGATACGGAGCCCAGAGGACTCCGCCCGAGCCGGGCGGCGCGGCCGAAGCCTCTTCGCAGAGTCTTTCGTAAGGGTCGCGGCCTTCGTCTGCGCCCGCGCCGAAGGTGTCGCGGAACCAACGCAGGGAGAGGCCCGCGCCCTGCGTGACGCCCATGACGTGCCAGCGTCCGGGCACCGCGTGGCAGAAGGTGTGTACGCGCCCCGAGGGGTCGAGCGCGGGGCGGTCGGTCGCGGCGAAGACGACGCCCGACGTGCCGATGGTCGCGCTCACCGCGCCGGGGCGCACGACGCCCATGCCGACCGCGCCCGCGGCCTGATCGCCCGCGCCCGCGACGACGGGCGTGCCCGCGCGAAGGCCCGTCGCTTCCGCACCTTCAGGCGAGACGCGGCCGACGACTTCGGGCGACTCGTATGCGGGCGGCAGTACGCCCGCGTCAATCTCGGCCGCCGCGAGCATCTCTTCAGACCAGCGTCTATTTGCCACGTCGAAGAGGAGCGTGCCCGAGGCGTCGGCCACGTCGGTGGCGCGCTCGCCCGCGAGACGCAGGCGCACGTAGTCCTTCGGCAGAAGTACCGTCCTCACGCGCGCCCAAACCTCGGGCTCGTGCTCGCGCACCCAGAGCATCTTCGGCAGCGTGAAGCCCGTGAGCGCGGGGTTGCAGGTCAGCTCAACTAAACGGCGCGCGCCGACGCGCTCCGTGATGGAGCGGCACTGCTCGCCCGTGCGCTGGTCGCACCAGATGAGCGAGGGACGCAGGGGCTCGTCGCGCTCGTCAAGGAGGACGGAGCCGTGCATCTGTCCCGTGAGCCCGACCGCGTCCACGTCTCCGGCGCGCACGCCGGACGCGAGCAGGGCGCGCACGGCCGCCGACGAAGCCCGCCACCAGTCGCGCGCGTCCTGCTCTGCCCACCCGGCGGAAGGCGAGGCGAACGGCTCGTGCTCCACCGACTCCGAGGCGACGACGCGCCCGCCCTCGTCGACGAGTATCGCGCGCGACCCGCCCGTCCCAACGTCAATCCCGAGGAAGCCCATCTCGATTCCCCTCCGTTAATACAACAGTTCGCTTCTGAGTGCGGACGCCGACGCCGGGAGCGCGGGCATCCCTGCCCGCCTTGAGCGGCGAAGCCGCGAAGACTAAGAAGCTCCTTCTCTCGACGTTGAGTTTAGAGTCTCTTCTTCTTCGCGCTCTCGCGCTCAAGGCGGGCAGGGATGCCCGCGCTCCCGGCTATGAGTCGCGCCATTCACACGACCGCGTTGCGCGCTATGACTTCGCGGTAGAAGTCCGCGCTCAGCTTCGGCGTGCGCTTCTGCGTGTCGTAATCGACGTAGTGAAGCCCGAAGCGGTTCGTGTAGCCGTCGGCCCACTCGAAGTTGTCCATCAAACTCCAGAGGAAGTAGCCGCGCACGGGCACGCCCTCGGCCGTGGCGCGCCGGAGTTGCGTGAGGTAGCTGCGGAGGTAGGTCACGCGGTCGGTGTCGTAGACCTTGCCGTCCTGCGCGGGCACGTCGGACGAGGAGCAGCCGTTCTCCGTTATGTAAATCTCCTTCACGCCCCAGAGCTTCGAGACGTGGCGCGGCCCCCAGTAGAGCGCCTCCGGCCCGACGAAGAGCCAGGGCGACGGCGCGTGCGGGAACGAAGGCGGGTGCGGCACGTGCGCGAAGCCGGGCTCCGTGTCGGCGGCGCGGACGAACTGCGGCGTGTAGATGTTGATGCCGACGAAGTCGAGCGGCGAGGAGATGGCCTTCAAGTCTGCGTCCGTGAACTTCGGCGCGTCCGCGCCCGCGGACTTCAAGTACCAGTCGGTGTACTTCCCCTCCTGAATGACGGTCAGGTACTGCGCGTTCATCTCGCGCGTGGCGCGCTCGGCCGCTGCGACGTGCGCGGGCGTCTCGAAGACGGGCGCGGCGACGGTGATGTTCTCCGCGAGTCCAACCTTCGTGCCCGGCTTCGCGGCCGCGCGTATGGCTTGGACTGCGAGGCCGTGACCCAGCACGGCGTGGTGGCGCGTCTGGTTCAGGCGCAGGCCCGTGAGCTTCAGGCCCGGCGCGTGTATGCCCCAGCGGTAGCCGACCTCTATGAACGCGCCGAACTCGTTGATGGTGAAGATGTGCTTGACGCGGTCGGTCAGGCGCGCCGTCACATACCCGGCGTAGTCTGCGAAAGCCTTCGAGGTCTCGCGGCCCTCCCAGCCGCCGAAGCGGTCTTGGAGCGACTGCGGCAAGTCCCAGTGGTAGAGCGTGGCGTACGGCTGTATGCCGTTGGCGAGCAGCTCGTCCACGAGGCGGTTATAGAAGTCTAAGCCCTTCGGGTTGGCGGGGCCGTCGCCGTTGGGGAAGACGCGCGGCCACGCGATTGAGAAGCGGTAGCCTTTGACGCCGAGCGACTTCATCAACTGCACGTCCTCCTTGTAACGGTGGTAGTGGTCGTCGGCCACGTCGCCCGTCGCGTTGTTCACGGTCTTGCCGGGAGTGTGCGAGAAGGTGTCCCAGATGGAAGGCCCGCGCCCGTCCTCCTTGACAGCGCCCTCGACCTGATACGAAGCCGTGGCCGTGCCCCAGAGGAAGCCGGGCGGGAACGCGCGCAACGAGTCGCCCTGCGCCGCGCCGTTTCCCTGCGGCCGGGTCGTGGAAGAGCCGTGCGCGCCCGTGTCGCCGAGCGCCGAGGGGTTTACGGCGGAGGCGAGCGCCGCCGCGCCCGCGACCTTCGCGAATGTTCGTCTGGAAACTTTTTTACTCAAAGGATGATCTCCTCCTCACGTTGTTTTAATCAGAACCGCGGACGGTAGTGGGCGGGTCGCGAGTTACGCGACGAAGAATCCCGGCGTAACTTGATACCCGCTCACTACCGTCCGCGGTTCCGTTTCTGCAAGCCGAGCGCGGCCGCCGTGTCGGGGTCTAGCTCGGCTCGGCCGTTCTTCCGCACCGCGACGCCGAAGCCGCCCGCGTAGTCCCACATCGCCCAGCCTATCCGTTGGCGTTCGAGCGCCGCGCGCACGTCCGCAATCCAGCGCAGCCGCGACGCGGGCGGCGTGTAAGCGCGGTAGACTCCGAACTCGTTACACGTGAGCGCGACGCCGCGCGCGCGCGCCCACTCCGCGGCCCTCCCTATCTCTCGCCCGACGCGCGCGGCGTCCCAACGCTCGTCGCCGTACTCGCGCAGGGCGCCGCGCGCCGTCTCGTTACTTATCGAAGCCAGGAGCGGCGCGACCGCTTCGGGGCTCGAAGGGTACGGGATATTTTTTAAGTGGGGCCAGAAGTCCGCGCCCCACGTCGCGCCCTGATGCGTGAAGTTGTGCGGCTCGTAGAAGTGAAAGTTGTATACGACGTTTCTGTCCGCCACGGGCTCGACGAGTAGGAGCTGGTCTACGGAAGACCAGCGCGGCCCCGTGGCGACGATGGTGTGGCGCGGCGCGCCCCCGCGTATCGCGGCGGCGACGCGCGCCTGTATGCCCATCCATCGGAAAGGGTCTTCGGCCATCGGCTCGTTCATGATTTCGAGGAAGAGCCGTTCGGGGTCGCGCGCCGACACGTGTCGCGCGAGCGAGCGCCAGAAGTCTGCGAGCGCCGCGACCGCGCGGTCGTCAGTCCTGAGCCTCATCTTGAACCCGTCGGAAGGGTGCAGGTCTAAGACCACGGCGAGCCCCGACGCCGCGAGCATGTCGAGCGCTTCGTCCAGATGTCGAAGGTATTCGGCGTTCAGCTCCGACGGGCGAGCCTCATTAAAAAGCGGCGCGGGCTCGACGGGAAAGCGCACGTGGTCGAAGCCGAGACTTTTAATCAACTCGATGTCGCGGCGCGTCGTGTGCTCGCGCAGGTGCGCGACCGAGTAGTCTCGCGACTGCGAGAACCAGTGGCTCAGGTTCACGCCGCGGCGCAGGCGCGCGAGCCTCGACGCGGGCACGCCGGTCTGAGCTTGCGCGCGCGCCGACGGCGCGGCGGGCGTCAAGACGATTAAGGCGACTGAGAACGCGAGCGCGAGACGACTCGCCGCGCCGCGTGGTCTGTGAGAGTTCCGCAAGGGTTCGCTCCTGTCGGGTCTGTCTACGTCACGAGTCAGCGGCCGGCGGCCGAGAGCTTCGGCAGCGGCGACGCGACGACGCGCGTGTTGTAGCGCTCAAGGTATTCGACGTGCTCCGCGTCGTACGGGTACGACTGCGACGCGTCGTAGGGGTAGCGCTTCATGCCGTGGAAGGGCATGGGCGCGACCGCGTGCGGGCTCGCCGAGTTGATGTCCATCTCCTTGCTGAAGCCGTCGGCGTAGAGCAGGAAGGTTCGAGTCCAGCCCGAGGGCAGGGGCGCGAGCGCCGACGCGTCGAACGAGAGCGCCAGCTCGTCTCCGGGCTTCGAGACGACGAACATGTCGTCGGTCTTCGTCAACAACTCTCGCACGTCGCCCGGACGCGTGTAGCGCCCGACGAAAGCCTTCCACGGCGAAGAGAGGGACACGCGCGCATAGTCGTAAGAGAAGGGCTCGCGCCCGTCCGGCGTGACTTCCGCCGAGAAGCCGCGCTCGCGCAAGGTCGCGCCCGATGCTTCGAGCCGTTCGACGCGCACGGGCAAGTCCTCGCCCGCGTCGTAGACGAGCGCCTGATCCCAGTAGACGCGCATGCTCGTCACTATACGCACCTCCCGACTCTCCGAGAGGAACTTGCCCGTCAGGTCAACCGTCACCGTCTGCGGGCGGCCCACGGGGAACCCCAAGCTCTCAATCACAGTCCGCCACTTCCCCGCCCCGTCCCTGACCTGCAAGGCGGGCGGCTTCATCTCCATCCCGCGCTGCGACGCCGCGACGTTGTTGCTTGAGAACGCGTAGTCAGTCCAGCCCGTCAGGAGGAGAAGGGTTTTGGGTTCCGGGTTCCGGGCTCTGTTCTTACCGGCACTTGAAACCCGGAACGCGGAACCCTCTCTGCTCAGGTCGAGCGTCAGCGTGTGCTCGGCCGCGTAGCCGCGTACGCCGTGCAGCGCGAAGTCGTCTACGTACTTCCGGTCTAAGCGCGCGAGGCGAGGGAGAACGTCTCTGCCGTGCTCGTCTGTCGCGGCGCGGGGGGCGCGCGCGCCGCGCGTCGCGTAGAGCTTGAAGGCGGGGCCGGTCGGGTTGCCGAGACCTTCGTTCGGGTAGACCTCGACGCCCATGGGGTGCGAGACGGCGACGAGTTGGAGCCGGTCTACGAAGAGCGCCTCTTCCAACTCGTTCGTCACGCGAAGCTCGTAGCGGCCATCCCTCTCCCTGAGCTGGTCGCCGCGTATGCGTACGTACTCGTCCGGGTCGGGCGTGTTGAAGATGCCGGGCGCGACCCAGTCGCCCGTCTCGCCGCCGCCCATGAAGTCGGTTATGAACTCGAAGGCGCGGCCGTTCCAGGTGTACAGGTAAGGGCACGAGGAGGGCTTGCGGTCGAGTTCCGTCACCCTGAGCGAGCCGGGGCGCACGCCCGTCGCGGTCTCGTTGCCGACGCTCGTCGCGGGCGACTCCGTCTCGGCCTGCACTACGCCCGAAGGCCACAGCACGCGCACGGCGTCGGCGGACTTGCGTTGACCCAGACCGAAGACCACGTCCGCGGGCGCGGGCGCGGGCGTCGCGGCGTACGTCTCAAGCTTCTGCTGAAGACTCCCCGCGCGAATCTCAATCTTCGCCTCGACGCCGCCGCGGTTGCTCGCCTTGCCCGCGAGCGCGACGCGCAGAGACCGGTTACGGTTCCCGCCGTCGTTGCGGAGAAGCACGGGCGAGCCCGAGGCGTCGCGCGCGAGTAAGTCGGTGTCGCCGTCGTGGTCGAGGTCTGCGGAGACGAGCGAGCGCGCCGAGATGCGCGCCGACGACGCCGACGCCGCGGTCGCGTCAGTCCAGCCGTCGCCGACGTTGCGCAGCACGCGCAGGCCATTCGCGGAGGCGGCGAGCAGGTCGAGCAGGCCGTCGTCGTCGTAGTCTATGAACTGCGCGGCCGTCGAGCCTTCGAGCGGGGCGGGCGCGGGCGAAGTCCTGAAGCGGCCGCGGCCGTCGCTCGCGGCGAAGAGGCCCGCCGAACGCTCGGCGGCGAAGTAGAAGTCCGTAAAGCCGTCCTTGTTGAAGTCGCCCGCGGCCGCGCCCTTGAAGTCGCCCGCGGCCGTGAGGCCGACATCGGCGGCAACGTCCCTGAACGTGCCGTCGCGCATGTTTCGGAAGAGGTTGGGCGGCGCGCCGTAGTTTACGACGAGCAGGTCAACGTCGCGGCGGTTGTCGTAGTCGGTCGGCACGACGGCGGAAGCGTGGCCGACGCCGGAGAGCTTCGCCCCGGCGGTCACGTCGGCGAACGTGCCGTCGCCGTTGTTGCGGAGCAGGAGGTTCGGCGCGCCGGGCAGGTCTCGCGCGAGGTCGAAGACGGTCTCCAACTTTTTCGAGCCGGGCGTTCCGTCCGGCGAGTTCGGCATGTCGGAGCCGAACGCGGGCGCGACGTTCATCTTCGACGCGTCCGCGAGTCCCGCGACGAAGATGTCCAGGTCGCCGTCGTGGTCGTAGTCTACGAAGGCCGCCGAGCGCGAGACGTATGCGTATGCGGGTATCTTCGCCGCGGCCGTCGCGTCGCTAAACTTACCGCCGCCCTCGTTGCGGTAGAGCGCGCACGAGCCCGCGCCGAAGACGAAGAGGTCGGGCCGCTCGTCGTTGTCGAAGTCGCCCGCGACTGCGGCGAGCCCCGCGGCCTTTGCGAGCGCGCCGGACTGCGCGGTCACGTCTGTGAACCTGCCGCGGTCGTTGCGTCGCAGCTTCCAAACGTCGCCCGCGCGGGCGAAGAGGTCTAGGTTGCCGTCGCCGTCGTAGTCGAGCAGAGTCTCGCCGCCGCCGAGCGACGCGACGAGCTGCGACTTGACGGCCGCCACGTCCCAACCCCCCACGCCCGCGTCGCGCCGCGCGCGGCCGGAGCCGCGTGAGCCGCGGGCGCGTGAAGCGCGACCGCGGGGCGCAGTAGCTTTCGGCGGCGCGAAGGCTTGCGCGGTCGCGTCAACGAACGTGACTTCGGGCGTGCGCCTGTCAACAACGTCGGGCTCCGCGCCGGTCGAGACGACGGCCTCGGCGTAGCGCCCCTGTTCGAGGTAGTTCTGGCCGACGACGGTGGCGGCCCCGCTCGCGCGCAACGCCTGGAAGCGTTGCAGGGTGGCCTTGCCCTGCTCGCCACGGCCCGAGCGCGTGAGCACTGTGCCGAGGTTGTAGAGCGCGGTGCCGTTGTAAGGCTCCTCTTCGAGCGCGACGCGGAAGGCGCCCGCGGCCTCTTCGTACTTGCGCTGCTGCGCGAGGAGTTGCCCGGTCTGCACGTTCGCGCCCACGTCGCGCGGGTCTGTCGCGAGCACGCGGCGGAAGGAGGCGAGCGCGTCTTCGGTGCGGCCCTGCTGTTTGGCTATGAGGCCGAGTATGTAGTGCGGCTGCGGCGCGCCGGGGGCGGCTTTCGTGGCGGCCTCGGCCTCGGCGGCCGCGGCGTCAACGTCGGGCACGTTGAAGAGCGCGACGGCGAGGTTGATGCGCGCGAGCGCGACGCCGGGGTCAAGCTTTAGCGCGCGGCGGAACTGCTCGGCCGCGTCCTTCGGCTTGAACTGTTCGAGCATCGCGACGCCGAGGTTGTTCGCGCGGTACGCGTCCTCGCGCGCGCGCGCCTTGTCGTCCTGCGCCGCGGCGTTCGGGCGGGAGGGTGCGGCCGAGTTCAGAAACGCGGTTACAGTCAACAGACACGCCGCCGACACGAAGGCGCGCGCGTATTTCTTTATGAATTGCATGTGTGAATGAAACGATTGCGACATCGAACAAAGGCGACTCAAGACTTGCGGGCGCTCACTTCTGCCCTTCGGAATATGCCTTCTGTATGAACTCGGGCGGCGCGGGCGAGTCGAACTTCCTCCCCTTGCTGAACGACCAGCGGCCGAGCCAGTCGGAGGTGTCCAGATACTTGTCCGGCTGTCGGTAGACGGGGTCTGCCAAAGCCTGTTCGAGACTGACGAAGTTGTAGCCCCTGTCCTTAAACACCTTGACCAGCGCGTCGAAGTTGTCGGCGTTCAGCTCGTTGGCGTGCAGGAGCAGTATGTGTTTGACGTTGCGGCCGAACAACTCGGCCGAGACCTTCTCGCAGAAGTCTACCTTAAGCCCCGCGAACTTCAGGTACTCGCCCGAGACCCTTTTCAACATCCCGGCGTCGCCCCGCGCGCGCGCCTCCGAGTAGGCCGCGAGGAACATCCAGTCCATCGTGTCAACGGTGACGGGCGCGACGCGGTAGCCGCGCTCGGCGATGAAGTCTTCGAAGGACTGTTCAAGCTCGCGCGTGTCGCCCGTCTGTAGGAACGGGTGGCGGAAGTATCTCGGCTTCCGACTCGTCAGCGTCCTCGTCAACGCGTCGCCGCGCACGAAGTCGTCCTCGTAGCGCGCGAGCGGGGCGCCCTTGAACCCGAGGTGAGAGAAAGTGTGATTGCCCAGCTCGACCCCCGAGTCGGGCCACGACTTCAGTATGGCGATGCGCGCGTCCGCCTCGCCGTGTACGTATAGGAGCGATTCGTTGACGAACCCGACGGCCGGAATCTGATGCCTCCTGATGCCGGACAGGAGCTTGCCGGTCATCTCCCGCAGCCTCTCAAGCCCGACGCTCGGGCCGTTGAGCGGCAGGTCGTCAATCGTCAACGCGACCTCTTTCTGCCGCCGGTCGGCCCCGCCTAAGGTCTGCGCCCGAAGCCCGACCGGGCAGAGCAGCGCCGCCAGCAAGAGCAGTACCGGCAGGCGCAAGGAGTTCCGTCTCATATCCATTCCCGTCATATCATTCAACGTAGGACAGAACCGCGGGCGGTGGCGAGCGGGTGTGCGCCGCGACGCACGGCCCGCCCGTTGAGACCGCGACCCGCTCGCTACCGCCCGCGGTTCTGTTTTAACCCTTCGC
>Ga0126311_10000940_pt1 | contig 13705 bp, 16 predicted proteins | sample Plot61_FD_92539 | JGI IMG/M metagenome (GOLD analysis project Ga0126311, IMG submission 92539) | Serpentine soil microbial communities from UC McLaughlin Reserve, CA, USA - Plot61 | ecosystem: Environmental > Terrestrial > Soil > Grasslands | place: USA: UC McLaughlin Reserve, Lake County...
CACAAAAAAGTACAATAAATTCAATTAAAATACAATTCAATTCCTCATTAATAAATAAAATTCAATAAATTGAATTATTTTTGAGAAAAAGAAAATTTTAATCTTGGTTATTTTTAGCCACAAAACTGTTTTTTTTTTTGAATTACATTCAATAATAATATATAAAAAATAAATTCATATGAAAAACAGACAGAAAAACAAAAAACATTATTTATTAATTTTTGGATTGATTAATTGCTGGACCATTAATTTACCTTTAGCTATAACTATAAAAAAACGTTATCATATTTTGCTAATATAAATAACTTCTTGAGATTAGCTTGTTGAAAAAATTCCACTCTATATAGATAACATATGAATATTATTTATTAGGATATTTCATAATATAAATAAATTTAATAGTTATTATGTAAAAAATAAATATATTTTAATTATTTGATAATTAAAACTATTGTATGTGTAGAATACTTAATATGAAATAATAATAACAATATCTTTTGATAATGATTACACATTTGTACTATATTTTTTTATCCTTTACATTTTTATGCCTGATTGAATATGGATATCAACAATCACAATTAATAAGCAATCAAGCATTAGCGTTTCATTCTTTACAGGTTATAGATACAGATAGACATTTAACTTCAATAATCTTCCATATAGAAAAAGATATTCTAATTCATCCAATTGATTCCATAATATCAGAAAATTCATCAAATATTGAAAACAATATTTCAACATCCTCAGACTCTATAGAGTCTAATAATTTTGTAATAGAGGAATTTCCTGTTCCATCAGGCTCTCATCCTCATGATGTTGCACCAGCACCAGATGGAACAATTTTGTATACGGCGCAAGGATCAGGAGAGTTAGGACGATTGGATCCAAACACTGGAAAGATACACCACATTGATCTTGGTAGTGGTTCTGCTCCTCACGGTGTTATTATTGGTCCGGATGGCGCACCATGGATTACAGATGGAGGCCTCAATGCCATTGTAAGGGTAGACCCCGTAACAGAGAAAATAACAATTTTTTCCTTGCCTGAAAAGTATGTTAACGCTAACCTAAATACAGCTACATTTGATCAGAATGGGATCTTGTGGTTTACAGGACAAAGTGGAATATATGGCTCTTTAGATCCAAAAATAGGACATACAGAGGTTTTTTATGCTCCTAATGGACCAGGCCCGTATGGTATAACTACAACACCAGATGGAAACGTTTACTTTGCATCTTTAGCTGGTAGTTATATAGGACGCATTAATCCAGAAACTGGAAATGTCACTGTTCTGGAACCGCAAACACCCGATCAAGGAGCTAGACGAGTTTGGTCTGACTCCAACAATAAAATTTGGGTTAGCGAATGGAACGCTGGAAAGTTAGGCGTTTATGATGCTAACAACAATACTTGGAAGGAGTGGCAGGTTCTTGGAGAAAATCCATTGCCATATGCTGTTTATGTAGATGAACATGATATGGTATGGGTTAGCGATTTTGGATCAAATTCCTTTCTACGTTTTAATCCATTTTTAGAAAGGTTTGAGGAGTTTAAGATACCTAGTAAGGATGCTAAAGTACGTCAGATCCTAGGAAGTCCTGGAGAGGTTTGGGGAGCAGAATCCGGAACGGATAAACTTGTTAGAATTAGAGCTAATAATTAAATAAATTACTATTATATTGCGATATTGTAAAGACTTTATATCATTTTTTCAGATATAAAATGATTTTACAAGATAAGAAAAATAAAAATTACAATATAAATAAATAAATTATCATAAATAGCTTTAAAGTATTTTATATTTTTTATTCCAAGATGTAGTAGTAGTTGCGTATGAGTAAACATGCAGATGTTAAAATATTAGAACAAGGAGATATCTTCTTTTTTTATAGGCCCAAAGTATCTTCTAATGAAATAAAAAGTATAGATGACGTGCGTAGATTTTATATGGTCCTATGTCCAGAAGATGAGCAAAAAATAATAGACAATACTAATAATGATACTAATACAAAGAAAAAAAAAGTCTATAGACTATTTATTATAGGAAAAAAATCGCTTCCTGAAATTAGAAAAACAGAAGCACGATCATCAGAAAGATTTTGGGCTCAAGTAGGTGGTATTTTTTATGATTCCAAAAAACTTGGTGAAGATCTCACTGCTGAAGAATTTAGAAAAGGTGATGCAGCAAGACCTGTGGGAGAAGGAAAATATGCCATAATAGAACATCAAAATCACACAGAATTAGCATTCATTCTGGAAATGCCACAAGAAATTGGTGAAGCTCAAAAAGAATTAGGAATACAAAAAGAGGCAACATATATTATTACAGTGATAAATCCAAATAAACCAGTTCCAGAAGGCTACCGTACGGCTGAAGCAGAACGCCCAAAATATCCTGAAGATATTGAAAAATATCTTAACAACATTCAAGATAAATTTATTTCATTATCTCACAATTTAAACCTTATAAATTATCAAAATGCTCAGGTAGTACTTATCGGTGCTCGAGAAGGAAAAGATATAATAAAACAGGAAATAGGTGTAGATATCGAAACTGAAGATGAAGGAGGAGACAAAGAAAATATATCATCATCAGCAGATATATTTACAAAACTCAAAATAAGAAAAGAACAAGTACCTATAAAACCAATAATTGAAGGAAAATTTCAATAAAAAAAGAGAAAGTGTCTATAAATACATTATAACACTTTCTTCTACCTATTTAGAAAATACAAGTCTCTTTTCTGGTTCGTATTTTTTAACTAAATCAGATATAGGAAACTTATTTCCTCCGACCATTTTAATATCAATATGGATATTTTTTTCTTTTACTTCTATAATATTATATGTATCTTCAAAAACTCCTCTATATCTCCAAGAAGATGATGTTCCTGCATAAGCAATGTTTAAGTTTCCTAAATTCCATAGCCATGGTCTATGTTTATGTCCACATAAGACTAGTGAAACATTATTTTCAGTTAAAGTTCTTAAAGCATCTCCTGAATCTAAAATCCCTACAAGGTTGGTAAATCCTGTATCAGGTATAGCAATTAAATGGTGATGCATTGCAACAATCTTTATTACATTATTGTCATATGTTTTTAATATTTCATTTATCCAAAGATTTTGTGCATCTCCTACTTCTCCTTCATCCCTATCAGGTAATGCAGTATCTAAAGTTAGGATCACAACGGCGTCCTTGTCTTTTTTGAATTCATATACCTTTTTAGATGATGAAGGAAAAAATTGTTTAAAGACTAAATATCCTGTATGACGATAATCATGATTACCTGGAAAGATTATTAAATGTGGACATGTAAACTTTTTGATTTCATCTGATGCTTTTTCAAATTGAAAAATTAAACCTTCATCTGTCAAATCGCCAGAGATAATTATTGCATCAGGTTTAAGTTCATTTATTTCCTCTACTAGCATATTAAAAGCCTCTTGTTTGAATAAGCCACCAATATGTAAATCAGATATTTGAACGAATTTCATCAAAATATCAAGTGCATTCTAGTATTTATAAAGCAATGTATTATCGATTTTTATTGACGTTCAAAGGCGATTAGTATAATACAGTAAATATAAACAATCTTGAAAGTGTTGTTAGATTTATTCTTTTTGTATGTATATTACATAAATTACAATATGAATAAGAAATATAATTAACAGGATAATAAAATTGAAGAAATTCATATATCTTGAACATCTTGTAGAATTTAGCTTTTCAAAAGTATAAGATGTAAACAGAATGATAAAAGAAGAGGTTAGTATATTGTGGATATAAAATCTTTCTTGAGTATAGAAGAGACAAATATAAAAAATATATTTATATGTCTTATGTTATATTCAATTAGACATCTAATTAGTATAATTTATATTGGTGATATACTATTATATCCATTGTACTGATAACGAGCAGAAAAACATAATAATTAAATTATTATTATTACTTTTATGTTACTAATACAATATATATGAATTTCAAATCTAAAGCATTGTACCAAAAGTATAATAAATATAGAAAACAATAATGAACATTTTTTATTATTATATTAATTCAAATTCTATTTAAAATTTTTTATTTATCTAATAATTTTTTCGGCGCCGAAAAAATATATTATTAATTGTTGGATTAAAATTAATTTATTTAGCTTTATATTTTCTAGAAATATAACTAGAATGTCAGTTAATAAAAAAATTTTAATATATTAAATGAACGAGTAATCCATGCTGCTTGAAATTGAAAAATATGATGAAGATATTTTTCAACAGGCAACGAATTTTTGGTATGAATTTGACAATGAATCCCACATAAATATTTCTACCGATTATAAACGTATCTATAAAGAAATAGAAAAAATGCCATTATTCTTGAATGGATGGATTGGAAAATTTTATACTTTTTTCTTACAAAATGTAATTGAATATGAACAAGATTATGTTAATTTTCTAATAAATGAACAGTATGATACAACAATTAAAAAAATGTCAGAATTACAAAGTAACAGGATATATATTCACATTAATCCATTAGAAGAAGAAGAAGAAAACTTTAATAGAAAATTAAGAATTCTCTTTGAATTATTTGGAGAAGGAACTCTATTTGATCCTCGTAGAAATTTTGTACATACAATGCATAATAATACTAATGAATTTGAAAACTCATTGAAATTTACAGGATATCCAATATGGCATGTATTTATTAGAGGATTTTCATTGTTAGATAAAATTAATCCATATCTATGGCTCGACTTAGATAGATCCCTCTATTTAGCTTATGAAATTCAAGCAAAATTTTTACCAAATCCATTAAAAGATAATAATCCTGGATTTACTGATGCAAATTATGAATGGCTAAATGAGATACGGTATTATTGTTCTAATTTACAATTCAAAGAAATTGATTTACTTTTTTCTGAAAATTTCCGTCCATATATAGATAGACTCACATTTAAAACGATATAATTCTTTTAGATAAACCATTTTATATTATATTTATTTAACTGCTAATATTAGCTGAAATTATTAGTAATTAAATTATTGTGTAAATTATAGAATCATTTGTAGCAAAACTTATATAAATTGTTTTAAAATAGTTGGACACATGTTAAGTAAAAGTGATAGTCCTAAATGGATTTTTGCTGCTCAAATTGGAATAGGAGCATTGGCAATTATCCTATCGATATTAATTATAATTAATCCTATAATATCAGTAGTATCTGTGGTAATTCTTGTTTCTGTTCTTTTATTAATAGTAGGTATTGAAAAAGTTATGACAGGTATATTTGTAAAAAATAGAGCACGCTTTTCAAATTTAGGATTAGGAATAGTTGTAATCATATTAGCTTTGATAGCAATGATATTTCCTTTTGGAACAAGCATTTTCTTGGTTATACTAGTTGCAGTAGCATTACTATTTGATGGTATTTCAAGGGTTATTCATGGTATCAGACATAAAGAGCAAAGTACGCTAGACAGAGCTTTTACTATAGGGGTAGGTGCAATTGAAATTGCTCTAGCCATATTCATATTGGTATCACCTGTTTTTGGCTTTGGATTTGTTGCATTCGTAATAGCAATAGCTCTTTTAATAACAGGAATACAAATCCTAGTAGCTGGAATAACAGGTAGGAGAATGTTTACAACAACACCAGATACCAATCCAGATAATAATACCAGATAAGAAATTGATTATTTATTTTATAATTTAAATTTTTATCTATCTCAATAATTTCTTTTATTTTTAATTTTTTATATACTATTATAAGCAATAAAGAAATACCGTAATTACAATACCAAAAACAGTTTAATGTAGCATTATTATGGTAAAATATATAGATATAATATATGTAAATATATAATTCGATAACATTCATTTTTTAATGTTGAGATGCTTGATCTAATCTGCTCGTAATATGATCCTATCAGTGATTGCATTTAAAAGTCATTGATAGAATCTGGGTATATGACCTACGTGTTATGGAACTTTGACAAGAGGTTGATGACGGTGATACCCTTAAGTTGTTCAATTGCTGACTGCAAAAGAGAGACTAGAGGTTTTAGATAAGATAAATCGAAATTAATTAAATACAAATTTAATATCAAAGATTCAATAGATACAAAAATTTAGATATTATTTTCTTTAAATTTACTTTGTTGTCTAAATTTCAATAATACTATGAATTGTTGAAATTCAAATAATCTTCAAAATCAAAGTATTAGTTGAATTTTAAAGTAAATGATCTAATACAAGAAAATTATTAATACAATCTTGAAATAACTTTCATATGCTTCAAGAAGTAAATAATATAAACATTACAATTTTAGTAGATAATATAACTGACAGGCTATTACCTAGTTTATCTTTAGTAAAACGACCCCCATTAATAAGCAATAAGAGATTTAATAAACCACCTATTGCAGAACATGGTTTTTCAACATTAGTTGAAATATCTTATAAATACAACGATAAAAAAATATTAAAAAAATTTCTTTTTGACACTGGCGTAAGTAAAAATGGTATAACTTACAATTCAAATATCTTTGGTATAAATTTTGAAGATATTGAAACAATAATTCTGAGCCATGGGCATTTTGACCATTTTTCTGGCCTTATTAGTGTCCTCAAAAAAATCAATAAGCCCATTGAAATTATTACACATCCAGATGCATTTCTTAGACGATGGATTGTATTTCCTGATGGTAGAAAAGCAAGAATGGATATATTAGATGAAGAAGAAATTAAAGAATTTGGAGGAATAATAATAAAAAATAACAGTATAAACTATTTACCAAGACTAAAAACAACAAAAATTAATAATAACAATAAGGATATGCTCAATAAAAATAATAGTATAGTATTGATAACTGGAGAAATACCAAGAATCACAAAGTTTGAAAAAGGATTTCCATTACAATATAAAGAAGGAAAAGATGAGAACGACCTCATTGCCGATCCCTTTGTTAAAGATGATCAGGCCTTAGTAATGTTATTAAAAAATAAAGGTTTAGTTATTTTAACTGGTTGCGGTCATGCTGGGATAATAAATACCATAAATTATGCTACAAAAGTTACAGGAATAAAGAAAGTTCATGCAATTATCGGTGGATTTCATTTAACAGGAGAGGGTTATGAAGAATCCATACCTTTGACAATTAATGAACTTTTGAAAATTAATCCTGAATATATAATTCCATGTCATTGCACAGGCTGGAAGGCTTGTAATGAGATAATCAAATCAATGCCTCAAAAGTACATCCAAACGAGTGTAGGATCTACTTTTTGTTTTTAAATTAATTATAAAATAAGATATCTAGTTTCTCAAAAATATCAAATTCAAGTAGTAAAAAAACTATTATAGATATTGCTTATTATTCTAATAGTTTATAATAATAATAATATAACTTGAATTGCAAATTATAATTATGATCATATTAAATCTTGAAAGAATTTGTATTTTACATAAAAATACCAAATACTTGATGATGATGATGATGATGTGATGATGATTATAATTAACAAATATTAAACTTCCATTGAATGCTAAACCACTTATAGACTAAATCTCTTTAAATGATCATGGAATTAGCATCTATAAAAAAACTGCTAGAGTTAATTGACAATAATTACAAGATTGAGAAAGTACACCCTCCGATATTTGGATCTGATGCTGAAATAAATATTGTTACTGTAACTTTAATTTCTGAAAATGGAAAAAAAGAAAATATCAGAGTATATGGAGAGGAATCACATCAATTAAGAGAGCATATCAGAAAAAATAAATTATTTCAACATCAAGAGTTGTAATAATATCAAAACTTCTAAACATAATAAATATTTTGTAATTATTTATTTGAATAGACGTTAGAGAAATACTTTGGATTTATAATTAGAAAACTATTCCACTACTTTATAAAATTAAAAATTTCTGCAATAGCTAAAGGTTATTACATAAAGATTCAAAATCTATCATATTAAAAAGTTTAATATTATCTAATACAAAAGATCTATCACATATGATTTTTATAAGACATGTAAATATAATACACAATTGGATGCATATCTAGAAGAGGAGCTTTATGACATATTGACATTCGGTATTACAAATTCAAACGAACTAGAAAAGGTTGAATCACAGAAGAAAAGATTCTTTGAGATTGGTCAAGAGATTTATGCTGATGGCGGAATTGAGGCTTTAGAAAACATGTTCTTTGTATTAAATAATCGAATTGATGGAGAGATAAATACAGATGCTAGCAAATACAAATCCTGGTGGAATGGAATAACTGAAAAGTGGAATTTTTAAATTAAAATAACCTTATAGAAGTTAATTGAAATAGTTTTTATATTATAGAAATTTTATATTCTATGGTCTAATACTATGGATACATAATTTTATTTATTTAATTATTTATCTTATTTAAAGTGTTTATGATTAAATATTGAACTATTATTATCGTATATGAACTAAATTATAATAAAATAAGATTTAAGAAAGTAGAAAGAAATATCTATCACTATAATTAGATCTAGACTAAATAAAGAGAATTGTTTATATCGATATGACTATGAAAATTCAAATTATAATATAGTATAAATGACATACTCTTCACCAGACAGCTATTTTACTATTTTTGCTTTTATAATATAAAAAATTTTTTTTAATAAAATATTTATTTGATTTTGAAATCCTACTAAAAAGAAAGTTATCGAGCTCCCTAAAAATATACCACTAAGTGAATCTAGAGGATAATGTAATCCCAGATAAACTCTTGAATAGATTACTAATGCTGCTTCTATGACCAACAATAATGATATTATTATTCTTCTTACGTTACCACGGTACAAAGATACTACTCCAGTTGCACCAGCAGAAACTACTAATGCATGACCTGATGGAAATGATTTTGTTGATTCTTCTTTTAATAGATAGGTATTATTAGTTAAATCTGGCCTATCTCTATCTATTATATTTTTAATTTCTCCACTTATCAATACCAAAATTAATATAGATAATCCAGTTATAATCGCAGTTTTTTTTCCTATCCAACCTCCTAATACAAATAAAGCAACCAAGACTGGCCCCCAAAAATATTCTCTTCCATAAAGAGTTACATAAACCATAAATTGACTAAAATAATCATTTAAAGAATGTGTCGAAATAAATGAATTAACAGATTTATCTAATATTATTAAAGGGTGATCTTCATTAAAACTTGATATAAATACAGATAATAGTATAAAAGAGATGAAGAGGATAAGAGATGCAATTATGTAACGATTAACCATAATAATATTACAATTCTAAAGGGTTTAATATTGTATTATATTAATCTATCTTCTATATATAATTAATAATAAAATGAAATTCTTTCTTTATCACTATTTCATATAGTATACATAAGTATCATAACAATTTAATTGATAGATTAATTGTCCTAATAAATTAATCTCATCTCTCCTTATTATTTTATAATCTTAAATTCATCCAGAACTTCTTTTTTCTTTCCATTTTCAATAAAAGTACCTGTTAATGTCTTTTGATCACCTTCAAGTGCAATATCTAGTATTCCAAATTTGCCATCTATTCCTTCAGCTGCATAATCTTCTAATGAAGATAATATCATATCATGAGCTCCGCCAGTTCCTGCAGTTACAAAAACAGTTCCCTTTGGACTTTTATAGATATTCTGACTATAATCTTGTACTATCGGTTCACCCTCATCAGTATTAAAAGTGATTGGATAGGTTCTTTCATAGACATGGAGATGTCCTTGTAAAGCAAGATCTACTTTGTATTTGTCAAAAAGAGGATGATAAGTCTCTCTAAAATCTTTTTCCGCTTCAAGACCACTACCAGATCCATATATGAATCGATGATAATATACAATAATCCAATCAATAAAAGGATCTTTAGAATATTTTTCAAGATCTCTGATGGCAAATTGATATTGCTCTGAGTCATCATCATAATCGGTTTCTGTAGATAATGCTAAAAAGTGCATATTTTTATTGTTAAAAGAATAATATTGTTCTTTTAATCCAAAATAATTCATATAGTCTTTTCGTAATTTTGACTCATCTTCATGATTTCCAATCGCTATTTTGGTTTTATCTGCTATTGGTTCTATCAAATCTAACCAACATCCAGCATCTCCATTATATGACAAGTCACCAAGAGCTAAAACTAGTTCTGGATCTTGATCTATAATATTATCAACTGTATCTTCTGTCTCACCAGTGCAGTCCCAATCTCCTACAGCTACAATATTAAAAATCGATTTATCTTTCTTGTTAGTAGAGTCGTTATCTCCCTTCTCACTATCATCTCCACCATCATCATCATCTTCTTCAATAGAATAAGAATTTTGTAAAAATTTTATATTGAAAAAGGCGTTTTCATTATAAATATTAACATTTTTTCCAAAATAATTACCATTATTTGATAATATAATGGAAGAAAAAAGAATGATAACAAGTAAACTACATACATAATAATAAAAAGAAGTCAATTGTATTTTATTTTAAAATACTTTATTTTAGTTTTGTGTAATTGTATATTAGTAAAATATTTTGGAAGAATAAACTATAAAAAAATTATTTGTTATTCTTTTCAATGCTTAGGAAAATGAATTTTATACATTAATAGTTACATATTAAATTTTATGTAAAACATTTATCTTAATAATAAAAATTCAAAGCATAAATCACTAAAAAGTTAATATTCTTTTTGATATTTTTAATAATTTACTTAGCTCAAAAGATTTTAAAAAACATACCTTCTCTACTTTTCTTGAAATTTATATCAATTTGTATAGATCAGATGATATATACAATTATTATCACAATAAGTAAAAAGAAATATAATTATATTTTGTTATGTTATAAGGCATATGGCAAGACTTGTAAAAAAAGAAGATAGAGGACCAATGGAGGTAAAAGTAGGAAATGAAAGCAAATGGATTTGTATGTGTGGATTAAGTAGTAATCAACCTTTTTGTGATGGCGCCCACAAAAAGACTGCTGATGAACAACAAGGAAAGGTTTATAGATACAATCCTGATGGAACAAGAACAGAAATTCAATAGAATATATATTTCTAATAAACATGGCTCTTTAATGCTAAATATAAAATTGCTATTAAAGAAACATATTTAATTTATTTTTTTTATTATTTATTAATGATGGTCAACTTCCATGACAAGAATAGATTTATTTTATCCGTGACAGATAAATTTGATAGTAATTATAATAATAATGATCGAATAAATTTAATTGTCGACTGGCCAAGCATTATTTGTTATGAATTCAACTAAATTTCCTGCAGGGTCACGAAAATAGATGGATCTACTACTTTTGAGTTCTATTTCTTTTTCAATATTAATTTTGTTATCTAATAAAATGTATTTCCACTTTTCATAATCTTCTTTCTGAATTTCTAAAGCAAAGTGAATAATGGATGGAGGAGTAATAGATCCATGTACTGGAAATAATTTATTAGTATTATTCAATGTATTTGTAGGATTAAAGATCAAGAGCATACTTTTTCCTGCTTTTAGAAATACACTTCTTCCTATTTCTTCTGATACAAATTCCAAACCCAAGTAATCAATATAGAAATTCTTCATCTCTTCCAAGTTAGATGAATAAATACAAGTCTCAATAATCTTTGTGAATTTCATTTGTTTTTTTATATTTTCGATTAAATAAAGATATCTAATTATATGAATGTGATTATGAAAAATAATTAATTAATTTTAAATAGCGATTCTGATTCTTTTTTTTCTAATTATATGATAAACAGACAAAAAAAGTGTAAATGAATCAATTTAGATTAATACACTGGTAAGTAACTGTTTCATACTAATGTACAGACATAATGAATTAACTTTTCATTACTAATAACATTTAAATTCTAAATTTAAATATAGTTATTTACAAATAATATTCAACAACAAATAATTGATAATAAATTGTAAATATTTATTAGTAATATAAATAACTATGTAAAATTTATAAATATCCTAATTGTCTGAATTACTAAAAATTAAAAACCATTGAGAAAGAGTAAATATAGACTACTATACTTTCATATGACTTTTGAATAGAAAAATATCAAATCTTAAAGGAGCAAATTAATGAAGGGAAATAAAAATAACTAATCAAGTAAAATAAACAAATATCACTATACATTATTAAAATATTTTTGACTTTTAATAATTAAATGTAAATAGGTTTAACTATTAAAGTGATATTGAAATTGCTATATATTATAAAATGTAAATTCTTTTATGTCAAGCTCAATCGACTGGTCTGAAATAATTAAAGATAGAAAGGGAGTTGTAACTAAAGATAACCAATCTTGTGGAAATATAATTGGAGAAGAAGAAGAAAATATAGTAATTGAAGATGGTGCAATACGTCAACACTTGTATCGAGTTCCAAAATCAGCTGTAGGAGGCTACAATGGTGCTGAATTAACATTAAACATGCAATATAATGATTTATCTACCTACGAAGACAAAGGTAGCGATACAATAGAAACTGATCAGGATCAAGGTAGCGATAAAGGAACCTTAGAATCAATTACAGATTCTATAAAAAATAAAGTGAAATCTGTAAAAGGAAATACTGTAGATAAGGCAATGGGTGCAACTCAACAAGAAGAAGAATCTACAAATGAAGAAGAAGAAGAAGGTGGCCATGCTGATAATGTCCAATATGAAACAGTAGGAGAGATAAAAGGACAAGATCAAAGAGAAGGAATGACCTCCTCGGATATGCAAACATCTACTACCCAAACTTTAGAAAATACAGATACTACCCAGGAATTGGAAACAGGAAAACAAGAGAATGAAACTAATAGAAATACAGATACGGGCAAACGGTCAGATGAATCTTCTACGAATGTAGAATCCTCCTTCACTTGTGAAACATGTAATACAAAATTTACAAGTCGTCAAGAACTAAAGGAACATTCTGCAGCAGAACATTAATTCCACATTTTATGCAACTAATTAAAATTTAGTATGTATTTTCTTTAGTTGTTATCAAGAGTATATTACCTTCTTTTTTTTAATTTTTAATTTTCACTTCATATATTATTATTATTTAAAATATAAGATAATTGCATTTTATTTATTTTTGATCATGAGATATCTTTTGGTTTACTCCAATACAATATATTTGAAATATCACACTTTTTACATTTAATTGTAGATTTGACATAATCCTTCCAGTTCAAAACTTTTCTATCAACAAGTATATGAACCCTATCAGGTTGAGAAACAACCATATCGGCTCCACACTTTCTACAGGTTATAACGCTCATTGAATAACTTTTTAGGTGTTTATCTATCTAAATTTTATGATTTATCAGTAACTTCAAAAATAATACATTGAATAATCATTTGAATAGACCATCGTTTAAAACTGATTTTAGAACGAACCAATAGATATCACTACACAAACTCTTTTAGAATAGTAAAGTACTCATCCTAAACTTTGAAAGACAACCTTCTAAAAGATAATAATAATCATTATATGCAATGAAGAGATAAAATTTTACAAATTTATCAAATCTGAAAAAATAAAAATATACGCTATTTGAAAAGCAAAGTCTTCTATTGAGGAATGAAAGAAATGGACAATCACTAACACTAATATAGACAAATTAATTTAAAATTTTTCGGCGC
>Ga0126311_10000941_pt1 | contig 13703 bp, 15 predicted proteins | sample Plot61_FD_92539 | JGI IMG/M metagenome (GOLD analysis project Ga0126311, IMG submission 92539) | Serpentine soil microbial communities from UC McLaughlin Reserve, CA, USA - Plot61 | ecosystem: Environmental > Terrestrial > Soil > Grasslands | place: USA: UC McLaughlin Reserve, Lake County...
CTCCGTGGCCGCCCCTGCGCGGAAACACAATGTGGCAAACCTGGGCTGGCCATAGAGCGCCGCCCTACAGTTGTCTGTACAGGAATGAGTATTATATGGAGCAATGTGTGGAAGATTCACGCTTAAAACACCGGAGCGGGTAAAGTTCGAGCGACTCGTCAATACGTTCGATCTGGACAATATCATCCCTCGGTATAACATCGCGCCGACCCAAAACATCCTGGCCGTCCTCGAACGTGACTCGATTAGAGAGATCACGCAACTGCAATGGGGCCTGATTCCGTTCTGGAGCAAAGAGGCGAAGGGCTTCATCAATGCGCGCGTGGAGACGATCGATGAAAAGCCAACCTTCAGCGAGTCGTTTCAACGAAGACGCTGCCTGATTCCGGCAGACGGTTTTTACGAATGGGAGAGAGTCGGTAAGAAGATCTCGCAGCCCTACTACTTTCAGATGAAGGACGGAGCACCATTCGCCTTTGCCGGCGTGTGGGACCGTTGGAAAATCAACGGCAACACGATCAATTCGTGCGCGATCATTACCACCACAGCCAACGAGCTGTTGGCGACAATTCATCACCGGATGCCCGTAATAATGCCACCCGAATCACACGATCTCTGGCTGAATGAAAATCCGAGAGCTGCGGACTTGAAAGATCTCCTCATCCCATTTCCTGCGTCAGAGATGACCAGCCACGCAGTCAGCCGCGATGTTAACGATACAAAAAGCGACGGCGAGCACCTTCTCCAGCCAGTCGACCCGATGATAGGGGTCAATCTTCGCTTGTTTTAATAGAAAATCATTGTGCGGTTCCGGTCATATGTGCCATCCTTATAGCGGCCGTTGAGCTCGTCCCTGTCCCATAAAACCTCAAGAACCAACACTGCAAACGCTCGAGGTCGAGGGGTTAATATGACTAAACGCAAAACTGTTGGCTGGCTCGTTTTCGCCACGCTGATGATGCTCATACTCGTAGAGTTGCCAGGTGTTGGGGCAAGGGTTTGTTATATGGCGGGGACAAAGTTCTACGCATCCGGTAACTACACCGCTGCCGCCACCGCATTCAGCGGCGCCGTGCTTCTTAGTCAGGGTTCTGCTCGCGGCTATGTAGAGCTTGGATCTACTTACCTCGCATTAAAGAAGTATGCGTATGCCGAAAAGGCGTTCCTCAAAGCGAGGGGCAAGAACGATGAATCGTGTGCTTCATGCGGATTGGGAATGGCTTACCATGGTCTCGGTCGTAACGACGATGCCGAAACAGCATTCAAGCGTGCTATCAGTCTCGATCCGAGCGATGTTTGTGCCTACTATCAGTCCGGCAAAATGTACTACAACCTCGGCAGGTATTCGGAAGCAATCGCTGCCTTCAAACACGCACTTACATTGAATCCAAGCTTCGGAACCTACGAGTATCTCGGCAACACATACGTTTATGCACGCGACTATGAGCCCGGTGTTGATGCTTACAAAAAGGCGATTCAACTCGATTCAAAAGATGTGGGTGTCCACTTCCAGCTCGGAATCGCCTACGACTATTTGCGACGTTATGAAGAGTCGATTAAAGAATACAAAGAGGCGTTAAAGTTAAATCCCGAACATGAATCAGCTCATTATTCGTTGGCCCTGGCTTACGTGGCGCTGCACAACAAACCCGCGGCTCTCCAGCAGTATGAGATGTTGCGAAAAATCGATTCGGATAGGGCCGCTGAGCTTATCGAACATATTGGTGTGTCGGAAAACAGGGAAAGGGGTAAGGAAAAACTCTACTTCGTTCCATTGAATAACTTCCCCGCAGCTTCGTTAACCAGACTCGTCAACGCCTGTAAACAGAAGACCGGGATCGAGGTGATTGTCACGCAACCGGTTCCTCTTGCACTTTCCACGATTGATAAGCGCCGCCAGCAGGTTATCGCTGAAGAGGCAATCGCGTTGATGAAACGCCGTTATCCAGACCTCGCCGCGAATCCAAATGCGATTATCATCGGTCTGACAGACGACGACATATATATCCGCCGTCGCGACTCACAATTTGCTTTTAGTTACAGAATGCAGGGACGGTTCGCCGTAGTCTCATCCGCGCGCATGGATCCGCTTAATCTTGGGGGCTCCGCTAACGAGACTCTTACTGAAGCGCGCCTGCGCAAAATGGTTCTGAAGAATATCGGCGCTCTCTATTACTTCTTCCCGTTGAATCACGATCCCAAAAGCGTTCTGTACGAGGACGTCGGGGGAGTAGAAGATCTCGACAAGATGGGCGAAGACTTCTGATCATCCGTAAAACTGAAGCGTCGTTTGAGTCGCAGGAACGGTTGTTCCAGCCAGGTGTAAGACAGTGTCGCCAACCCGACTGTCACCAGGAAAGACGACAGAACGCGCAATCCAAAGCTGAGCGGAATTCCAAGCACAGGAACAACCAGGACGTTCATCATCACGGCCAGCGCCAGCAAGTGGAACACGTACAAGCCGTAAGAGATGCGTCCAAGGTAGACAAGCCATGAGAAGGGTGGAACGTGCAGGAATCGCGCTTCGCTGCGGAGGACTGCGAACAGCAACATTACGCTTGCGAGTCCACTAAGCGCGTACGTAGCCACGCTCGACGCGCCGTCCTGGCTCAAGTATCTCGCTATCAACCACCAGCCCGCTAATGCCACCGCAGCTAACGCAAGGCGCAACACGTTGTTGATTTTAGGAACATGCCCATGCAGTGAGAATGCAACAAGGGCGCCTAACGCAATCGAATCGAGTCGTGCAAACGTGTTACACCAAACGCCCGGATGCTCGACGCCATAGACAGCTAACAAAATTCTGGTCAGGAACGCGACCAACAGCAACGCGACTGCGAGATGTTTGATTCGATTGATACCGAAGAAACGTAACAACAGCGGCCAGCCGATATAGAACTGCTCTTCAACCGAGATACTCCACAGAGGACCCGCAACCGAAAACGGGATTCCATTTGTTGCACACACCCAGTTACCAACAAAAAGCCCAAACGAGATGATGTAGATCAGCCCGAATTTATCGGCTGGGAAGATCGTTGGAACTACGAATATCGTGAGCGCGAGAAACGTGAAGTATAGCGGCCAGATCCGTAACGCCCGCCGGACATAGAAAGCGGAAACGCTAAACGTGCCGCGGCTCGCGTGCTCGCTGAGTAAGAGCTCGGTGATCAGGTACGCGCTTAAAGCGAAGAAAAGATCGAGTCCGAAGGCGCCAGCCTCTTTGGCGGTGAGTAGCCATTGAGTCGCAGCGGGTGAAAGTCCGTTTCTTATATAAAGACCAGCATCGCGAGGCAGTGCGTGATGCATGAAAACTGCGAGAAAAGCGGCAAAACGAAGAACGTCCAGCTCAGGATGGTACCTGAAGCGTGTCGGGTAACGCATTTTTTCCCCTTACTCTTAACCTGGCCGTCCCCGGCCGTATTTCTGGGAAGATTACAAGCTGCGCCGCTTGATGTCATGACAGGTTCCTGCCGTTTTTGCTAGCAGGATCCGGTGGTGGTAATCCTGTGACTTACTTAGCCGTAAAGAGTTGTAACTGGCGCAGTATCTCGTCGCGCACTCTGCGGAAGACTGCCAGGCGTGAGTTTTCGTCGCCTTCCGCTGCGGCAGGATCGTCGAAGCTCCAGTGGATGCGCTGGGTGTTGGCGGGAAAGACTGGACACTGCTCGTTCGCGTTATCGCAGACGGTGATCACGTAATCAAACTGCTGGTCAATGAACTCGTCCACTGACTTTGAACGATGCTGCGAGATATCAATACCGATCTCGCGCATGGCCGCGACAGCCTCCGGTCTAACGTGGGTTGGCGAAACTCCCGCACTCGCGACCTCAAAGCGATCGCCCGCCAGATGGCGCAACAAACCTTCGGCCATCTGGCTTCGCGCAGAGTTTCCAGTGCAGAGTATCAGCACACGCTTGCTCATGGTTGATTCCCCTTATGCGGTACAACTACTGAAGGTGCATCGTTCGGCAATAACGGAAAGAGCCAGCGGAAGAATGCAGTAGCGACGAAAGCGCCGGCTAGCTGCGCGAGGATAAACAACGGCGCGTCAGCCGGCCTGATCCCCACGAACGTATCACTCGCGCAGCGCGCCAGCGTCACTGCCGGATTCGCAAATGATGTAGATGCCGTGAACCAGGGTGCGGCCGTGATGTATGCGCTAACCGCGAACGGGACAGTAGACTCTCGGGAACGAACACAGCCCCAGATCACTGCCAGTAAACCAAACGTCGCCACGAACTCACTGAATACTTGAGGACTGCCAGATCGAGCGTGATGTGACGCGAAGAATAACGGCAGTCCAAACATGGAATGCGCAACAGCAACACCGACGAATGCGCCGCATACTTGCGCCAAAATATACGAGGGAACCTCACGCCAGGCGATACCTCGTTGCCACGCATCCGCGAGTGTGATTGCCGGATTGAAATGTGCGCCCGAGATTGGACCAAACGTTAGAATAAGAGCAACGAGCGCCGCTCCTGTGGCAACGGTATTCGCCAACAACGCAACTGCAGTGTTACCCGCCGCGAGCCGTTCCCCCATTATTCCAGAGCCTACGACAGCGGCGAGCAAGAGTGCAGTGCCTGCTGCTTCAGCAACAACGCGCTTCGGCAACGGATGGTTCACGCGTAACTCCCACGGGCGCGGTTGAGCAGCATTCGGTCGCTGAATCAACGGTTGCCGTCACATTCTCAGCCAGTTTAGTACCACACTCGCAAGGCGCGGTTTCGGCAAGATTATCCTGCAACACGACGAACACTTCCCATTCGTTGCCGTCAGGATCTCTTACCCACGCCTTGTCTTGCAATGCGTAACAGCAGCTCGTCTGCAGCTCGTCGCGTGTCAGGAGACCAGCCGCGATCCACTGCTCACGAATCGTGAAAACGTCGTCAGTAGATGCTACCTGGATGCCGAGGTGCGACAGAGCTCCTCGCTCGCTGAAATCGTGCTGGTTGAGTGTCAGGTTTAGCGGCGGGTTCTGCACGTCAAACTTCGCGTATCCCGTTCTGATCTTGCTGGGTTCGATGCCGAGCAGTTTCTTGTAGAACCCGATGCTGTGCTCAACGCTGCGTACGTTCAATGCCAGGTGCGCCTTCAAAGCCTGCACTTGTTTCTGGTTTGTCATTTCTCAACCTCTCCTTCTCATATACGCCTACGCGAATCTCACGCCGCGCAGTATCGCCGAGGCCAGCACATATGTCAAGGCGTATATTCAGAAATTTATTTGTGATAGGATACGAACCCACATGAGCAGGAATACAAAAACGTTTGATAAGGAACTGTTCTTCCGGGCACTCGCGGATCGCACCAGGCTGCGATTGCTGAACCTGATGGGTGAAGACGAGGTCTGTGTGTGCTTTTTCGTGGAAATCCTAAAGACGAATCAGCCGAAAATCAGTAGGCACCTCGCGTATTTGAGACGCGCGGGGATTGTAGGAGCCCGGCGCGAAGGTCAATGGATTCATTATCGAATGGCCCAGCCTGACGATCCTGATGCGGCTCGAGTGTTGAAAGACGTGATGTCCTGGCTGGCTAGCGATCAGGAGATGCAGCGGGACCGGCAACGGCTCGAACGAGTCTGTTGCGCTCCCCAGCTTCCCGTCAGCATCCAGGGTGCCCCTCGCCCGACGGCAGTAGCACATAACGCATAACCGTTCAGCCTCCAAAAACCCTGAAGCTTTAATGGGCTCTCAATCCATTGCGAACGCTTTTTTCACGGCTTCTTTCAGCGCTTTCGCCATTTGCCGGTAAGGTGCGGCGCCGTAGCTGATCCTCGCGACGCCTAGCTGCGCCATTGTCTTTGTGGGTGGCGTATCAGGAAGCACGAGGATGTTTACCGGAAGCGGTGAACGCTCGCACAGTTTTTCTATCAACTCCGGATCTCGAAGGCCCGGAGCAAACAATCCACTCGCGCCTGCTGCGGCGTAAGCATCGGCACGCCTAAGAGCTTCTTCCAACTGACTCTCATCGTGTTTGGCAGGATATGTCTTCAGAAAAACATCGGTGCGGGCGTTTATAAAGAGCGGAACCGACACGTCATCAGCCGCTTCACGGACTGCTCGGATGCGAGCGGACTGATCCTCAATTGTCTGCAACTCGTCGGCGCCGATGATTCGATCCTCGAAATTAATACCAATCGCGCCGGCAGTGATCACTTCACGGACGTTCTCTTTCAACCCTGAAAGATCGGTCGCATAACCAGTCTCAAAATCGAGCGTCACCGGCACGGCAACGCTATCGACGATGCGCTTGATGTTTGTAAGTACGAGTGCGAGAGGAATCGTCTCGCCATCGTCGTAACCATGCGCCGCTGCGACGGACCAACTGCCAGTTGCGATAGCCCTTGCTCCAGCTTGCTCGATCGTCCGAGCGCTTCCAGCATCCCAGATATTGAACAGGATCACGGGCGAGCCTTTTACGTGGAGATTTTTGAACGCCTCCGCTTTTTCTTTTTGATTCATATTAGTTCCTGTAATTCGGATGTAACTGTAGGGGCGGCCCTCCGTGGCCGCCCCTGCGTAGAAACACAATGTGGCCAACCTGGGGCGGCCACGGAGGGCCGCCCCTACAATCAGGGAACGATCCAATCCACAGTCCCGGTCTTAACGAGATTCGCAGACCACTGCGTGGCGTTTATTTTTATTTTGGCAAATGTTGCTGTCGCAACGTGAACATGCTCGCCTGTCAGCACGGCTATCAAATCTTCAATGCCCGGATTGTGTCCGACGAGCAAAACGCTCTGTCGATCGTTATCAACCTGCGAGACGACCTCGAGCAGTTGCGAAGTCGTGGCTTCATAAATGCGCTCGTCGTAACGCACCTCGCCGCGAAAATTTGCGCGGTCTTTCACGAGCTCAACTGTTTCTCGTGTTCTCACCGAAGTCGAAACTAAAACGAGGTCGAAATCAATTTTGTTCTCTGCGATGAAGTCACCAACAATCGCGCAAGCTTCCCGTCCACGATTTGAGAGCGGGCGCTCGAAGTCTAGCTTCGAGTCATCATTCCAACTGGATTTTGCGTGACGTAAAAGATAGAGCGTAAGCATCAGGACTGTGGCTGCTGACAAGATCTACCCGAGGATACTTGACGGAAGGCGCACGAGCAAACGTGAGGATCAGTTGCTCATGGATGACATGATTTGAATCGTGTTGATTCTGAAAATCTTGTAATCCTGTCAAACAAAGCCATGTCGAGCGAGGTGCAAATAGGTCAGGCCCACGAGGGCAGGCGAAGCCCTTTTCGCAACAGCCTGGGGCTCGCACCCCAGCCTTTTTGTTCTCGCCTGCTTCGTGGACCTTTTCCTTCTACGTGGTACTGTAAATGGCCAACAGCGGCAAAGTTCCACAATACAACCGCCCCCACAATTACACTTTCAACCTAATAGATCCTCAACAACAAACGACAACGCAATAAAGATCAGCACGACGCCACCAATGAGCTCTGCTTTAATACGCAGGAGATTTACGGCCGTTCTTCCCAGCCGCAAACCAGCCAGCGACAACAGCGAACTCATCGCACCAATGATCGCGACCGAAATCACAAGAGGAAAACCAATCATCCCCAACGTCGTTCCCGCAACGAGATTATCCAGGCTCAACGACAACGGCAGCCCAAGCAACATCCAGCGATCCGTCGTTTCGCTTCCCGCACAACGCTGCGCGATGTAGACCACGTAAACGCCATACGCGCAAAGCAGCAATGGCCCAAGATGCTCAACCCACGGTCCGATGAACTCGAGCAACGATTTACCAATCAGCAACCCAATCAACGGCGCAAGCGCATCGCAAACACCGAAAGCAATCACGATCTGAAGCTGCCGCAAACGACTGAGCTTTAACGTGCCGAGCCCCAGCGACACGCGGAAGCTGTCGAGACTCAAAGCAAATCCTAAAAGAAGCAGTGTTACCATCCCTGGTCAATTTGTTTGTGTCGTTTGCGCCCGTTTGCGGCTAAGAACAATTCCGGCCAGCCAAAATAAACCAGCGATTAGCAAGACGATTCCAAACATCACCGCGGTGTTCTGCAAATTACCCACCGCCGCACCGGTCAATGCGTAAAGCAAAGCCGGTGGTAACGAACCCGCGACAGAAGCCACGATAATCGCTCGCCACCTCATCGACGAAGCACCAGCCATGATCGCGAGTGTCTCTGCCAGCAACGGCACCGGACGCGTGACGATGATCGCGAGTGTTCCCCAACGTGCGAGGATGTTACTTGCACGGGCGCGCTCCGCAGGGGTCACCACACGCTCCAACAGCGCGCCGCCGCGACGCCCGATCGCGAAACCAAACACTGCCGCTCCCACGCTGCCAACCAACGACAGCATCGTTCCCCACAACACACCGAAGAGCGCTCCATGCGCCACCATCACGATACTCGACGGCACCGGCAACACGACGTCTGCAATCAACAAACCTACACCGACACTCGCCGCCACCACGCCACCGTGCTTCATCCACGGTGTCGGGTCTGACAACAACGGCACACCGAGCGCCTCGACGATCAAAAACATAATCGTGAAGCACACGATCAGCGTCACGACTGTCAGCAGATAGCGTTTCAACTTCAAGGTTGATACCCTTCGTCCATCCACTGTTGGAATAATTGAATTTGATCGAGACTCAGAGGGTCGAAGGGCGGCGGCGGCATACCACCACCGTTGATGCGGCCGTAGATGGTCTGCGCGTTTGCCCTGACCTGATCGTAGTTCGTCAGATCAAACCGCCACATCATTTGGCCCGTGAACTGATTGAAGATCGGCATGATGTGGTTGCTGAAGGAAACCGCCATCGTTGTTTCTCCTGGTGATTAGCCTTAGACAGGATTCACAAGATTTTTCATGATTTACATGATCTTGTTCATCCTGAAAGATCCTGTAAATCCTGTCTAACATTACGGCTGAGACTTGAGACCATAGACCCTTAAGACGCCGCCATCTCTCCCGAAGACCAGTGCGCCCACGACGACATAATCCTTCCATATCGCAGCGCCCAGGCAATAGCCGTAGCCACCGTTATAACCATCAGTCTGCATTCCAAGGTCGTCCCACCAGATGAGTTTGCCGTTACCGACATCGAACGCGTAGATGGAGATCTTGCTGGTCGTACAAAACACGACATCGTTGACGACGGCAGGCGAGCTCAAGCCACACTCACCCGTACTCGTGTACATGCCGACGAAGATGCCGTTGGCTTCATCGATGTGCGAGCAGTTGAGATACTTGCGCGGGTCACTGTTGTCCATGGGCCAGGCATCGATCAGTTGCGGAGAATTGAAATCGAGCGCGCGCATGAAAGGCGTCGTCGTGTAATCAATTCCCGGTGAAGCATTGTGATAGTTCGGTCCACCGAGGCCGATGAAGAAACGTGGCGACACTCCGGACGATCCCGGGTAAAAAGCGGCGGTATTGAACGCACCTGAAAAGTTTTCGCCCGGCGTTACGTTCGATACGTCATTGCTCACGTCAGGATTGATCGCGTTCGGGTCCGTCGGGTGCCTGTCTAGAGTCGCGATATGTGTGCCGTCGTTCATGTAAGGCAACATTTGTCGCCACTTCTTCAATTGCAGCGTGTCGGCATTGAGGACGAAGAAGCCGCCGTTCTTGCATGTCATGATCACGACTTTCTCCGTACCGAGCGTCGTGATCACCGGAGCGCTGCCGATGTCGATATCGAAATCGGATTTGCGGTAATTGCTCTCGGGCGGCACCTGAAAGAAACCTCTGAACTTACCGGTGGTCGCATCAAGCGAGAGTAGTCCGTTGGAAAAACCCGGGCTTGGCAGCTCGGGCTTAAACGGGCCTTCAGTCCAGTTACCGTCAGGTTCCGGTTGCTGGTTTCCGGTCGGACAATAGATTCGATTCAGAGCTGCGTCGTAAGCAATCGCACCCCAAACAGAACAGCCCATGACGATCGGCTCACCCTTGAAAAGCGTGTAGCCTGCGGGTGGCGGAAGCGTTTGCACCGCCTGCTCGGGTAACACGTTTGGCTGGTTAACCTGACCGATAGAAAAAACGTTCGTGCAGTAGATCCAGTTGACGTTGCCGGTGACAGTGTCGAGACAGAAGACGAAGCTGTAAAGTTGCGGATTCTCACCTTCACCACAACCCACGTAAAGCTTCGTGCCGTCAGCCGAGACGACGGGCGAGGTCCAGATGACTGCGGCCGGGTAGCCTGCGCCCACGCCGTTGATATTTGTGATCGGTTGGTTGTGGGCCAGGTCTTCATTTCGCAGATCAGTCATCCACAATAACTTCAACGTGTCCTGGCTGAGACAATAAAATTTCCCGTTGAACGCTCCGAAGTAAACTCGACCATTGAAGACCATGGGAGTACAACCCATGCCTGTGAAACTGTGTGCGTCTTCGTTGTCGTTGCCGAGGTCCCAGCTAAACGTGTTGACGATCGTTCCGGTCTTGATATCAATCTTGTGCAGTGCACCTCCATTGCCGCCCTGCGCGGCATGATAATTTGCGACGCCCACGTAAATGAATCCGTCGGTGACAGCGGGAACGGAGAGTATTGGTCCACCGAGTTGTAGCGTGAACAATGTTTGAAAACTACTCGAAGCAACAGTCGCAGTGTTGAGGTTGCTATCGGAAACGTAGCCGGTGTGTCCGGGATCGCCGTGATACATCCACCAGCCGGACGGCGCGGGCGCCGCTGCCGGCGCGGCTGCCGACGCGGGTGTAGTCGTGGCGCGCGCTTCGGGCGCAGCAGCGCTTCTGCGCTTGTTCATTGCGATCTCAGTCTTCTTATCCATTAGTGCGCCCTCCGGTTCAAGCCCCAGCTAAAGTCAGACTGGCCTGCTCTATAGTGGCAACTCATGCAGCTATTGCCGCCCGCTCCGGCAGCATCATTTTGAGTTTGGAAATAAGTTTCCATCGTTGTGTTGACTGCGCCGTTCGCGGGAAACGCGGCCCCGGTATTTTGTGGATACACACCGCCGTTATTCATCAACATGAACGGCTTGCCCTGGCCGATGCCGGGATTGCCGGGCCACTGCGTCACGACGAGCTGGTAGTACTGCCAGACCGTGCCTCTTAATAAGCCTTGATAGTACATATTTACCTCGCGCGTTGACTGGCCCTGCGGTGTATTCGGAATCGGATTCACGCGTGTCACTTGCACGGGCGACGGCGTCGGCGTGGGCGTGCCCGGAGCCGTCAATGGCGGCTTGTAGTTGTAGCCGTTGGGAGTCTTTGGAGTGTCGGTTCCGTTGTTGAATGAATAATAACCGTTTGGTGGCGGCGAAGGTTTCGGCGACACGTCAGCATCGGGCGGAACGTTGTCGATCTGCTCAAACGTTGACCACACCCACTCGGTAAACGGATCGACCTTGTGCGCGATGTGAAGCCCGACGAGCAACACGGTCGAGGACGCGCACGTTTGCGTCTGCGGATTGTAAATCTGCGCGTTGATCGCGTAGTAACGTTTCGGATCGTCGCGCGACGTGCCGATGCGCCACGCGGCTTTAACCATGATCGAGCCGAGCGCTGACGTCGTGGTCATCGGCATCTGCACACCAAACTGCGCGTTCTCTTTTGGCGCGAGGTTCTTCAGCAGGTAGAGCCACGAAGACGGATCGGAATCCTGCCCGCGAATGAAGTTGTACTGAGCCTCGCCGTAACGAATGTCGTAATAGACAAAATTACCTCGTTGATCGATCAATGGAAATGAGAATGCCTCTTTTGTCTGCATGAGAGGCGTGTCGCCCTTGGTGGTGAAGATCAAAGTTTTTTGATCGGCTGTTCCGTCCGGGCAGGGATTCACGGGACTGGTCGCTGAATTCCAGGCGCTGGGCCGCTGATCTTTTTGTGCGAAGAGATCGAATGAGTCTTTGTATGTTCCCCAGACTACTGGTACGCCGTTTGGCGCGCTGAAAAATATGGCCTGGTCGTTGGGATTATCTGCAACGCCGCGCGCGCCGGAGAGTGCGGGCCAGTTTAGCGCGATGAAAGATTCCCACGAGAAGTTATCGAAGAAGGGTCGTGCGTCCTGAGGCGTGGGAGGGTTTCCCGATATCGCAACTTGCCGCGGAATGTTTCCGCTGATAAGCGGCGAGGGCATCGCTTGTGGGAACCCTTTCGGCCAGGCCGGTAACGTTTGCGGTGTCGGCGACGCGGTGGACGTTAGACTCGCGTTCGTGTTTTCCGGTTGGGTTTTCTGGCAACTGTAGCTTGCGATAGTTATGAATCCGATAGCTACAAGAAGAAGAACGATCTTTTCGTAGCGACGAAGCGGAGTGCCCATAGTTTAATTCTCCGGTTGGAGGCCGACCGAAACATCCACGGGCAATGCAACTTCTGGTGGACAGCGAGGGCAGGCCGAAGATGCTAAATGTAATCGATTAAGCGTGAACGAGGGTCACACTGATGATGCATTCAATAACGCGCGCATGTTATGCGCCCCAGCAGGATCAGTCAATAGCGCCTCCTTTGCGTTGTTGGTTGTTACGCCGATCGCCTTCGGCGTAGTTTGACTCTCGCGAAGCTCTGCCACATACTGCGCTCGGCCTATTCTTTCCCCTCCCGGCACTTTCCCCAAAATCGTAGTTATTCGCACTTTAATGAGATAGGGCTACGGCCGCCAAACTCCGCCGTTTTCGCCGCACGTAAGCGGCACGAGTTCGTCTGCCGTGGCTCTAAGGGCAAGAGCGGAGCCCGCAAGGGCAATAGGGTGATTACCGCTCTTGCCCTGTTTCAATTCACACGCGTTCTCAGCGCGCCCCTCTGCAGGATAAACTGGTGCAACTATTGAACTAACTACTGAATCTCACTTCTGGTTTGGTAAAAAGCCCCGGCGCGTTTCTTAATAGTTGAGGAGATTTAGATGAGAAATATAAGAAAGTTTCCCCCTGCCCTTATCGCTGCACTAGCACTCATATTTTCACTTTCCGTACTCGCATCCGGCAAAAACAAGAACATTAAGTTCGCGAACGTTAGAATCAAGAACTTTGGTCAGATGGACGACAGGTTTTTCCGCGGCGCACGTCCTGAAGAAAACGACTATGCCGCTCTGGCCGCGCTCGGCGTGAACACGATCATCGACTTAACAGACAACTCCAGAGAGTACGAGCAACCTGCCGTCGAAGCTGCGGGACTGCGTTACATCAACATTCCCATGGAGGACAAGAGCTATCCCCGTATCGACCAGATCAACCAGTTTCTAAAAGTGGTGGACGATCCGGCAACTGGCAAGTTCTTCGTACACTGCGCGGGTGGACGCCACCGCACGGGCGTAGTGGGCGCGGTTTATCGCTTCACTCACGATAAGTGGAATTTGGATCAGGTGCTGGCCGAGATGGAGCAGTACGACTTCAGCTCCGGCTATGGCCACGGAAAGCAGAAGGACTTCGTGAAAGACTACTGGAGCCAGCTTAGTCCGCAAACAAATTAATTCAAGAGCCGCGGATGACACTGATCATCCGCGGCTAATATCAAACACGACCTGGTCGTACGACCAGAGCTTCTCGAAAAAGTCTCGTGCGATTGGTGAGGAGTACTTCACGCTTTCAACAATCTCTGAAATACTGCGACGCCCTTCGATTGCTTCATACAATTCCTTCTCCTGCGCACTGATCGGAAGAAACAGATCGTTGAATAGATGTGTTTGGTTCAACAACACACCAGCAGCACCAGGAGGAAGCTGCTCCTGCGTGCAGATGGTCCAGGCACGACGAATGGGCACATAGTGCAAATA
>Ga0126311_10000942_pt1 | contig 13699 bp, 7 predicted proteins | sample Plot61_FD_92539 | JGI IMG/M metagenome (GOLD analysis project Ga0126311, IMG submission 92539) | Serpentine soil microbial communities from UC McLaughlin Reserve, CA, USA - Plot61 | ecosystem: Environmental > Terrestrial > Soil > Grasslands | place: USA: UC McLaughlin Reserve, Lake County...
TAGGACGTCTATGTCACCAATGCGGTCAAGCACTTCCGTTTCACCGAGCGGGGCAAGCGGCGAATTCACGCAACGCCCCAGGTCACCCATATAAAGGCGTGCCTGCCGTGGCTAGAAGCGGAGCTGACGCTAGTCGATCCGGCGTTGATCATCTGTCTCGGCGCCACGGCTGCCAGGGCCCTGCTCGGCAGTTCGTTCCGGGTCACCAAGCAACGTGGTCAGGTGTTAAACCTGGCCACGCCAATCGGTGTCCGCCGGGTGCTGGCGACCGTACATCCCTCGGCAGTGCTCCGGGCGGCTGGCGAAGATCGGGACGAGGCGTTCGCTGGGCTGGTCACGGATCTGCGAACCGCACATGATGCCGTCACTGAGCGGGAACATTAGTGCCGCAGACCTGTGTTCGAACTATTCAGCTGATCACGTCGTCTTGTCGTGTAGGTGCGTGCCCGCTCAGTTTTGGCTGCCCGGATCACCGACCTGAGGAGAGGCTGCCATGTTCGACAAGATCGGGAACCTTCCGCTCCATCCGTTGGTGATCCATGCAGTTGTGGTCGGCATTCCGCTGGCCGCCTTGCTGGCATTCCTTTTCGCATTTCCGAGGACCCGGGAATGGGCGCGCTGGCCCTTGGCGATCGTTGTTGTCGGAGCTACCGCAGTCACCTTTGTTGCTAGGCAGAGCGGCCTGGCGTTCGAGGCGGCGCTAGGCATCAAGCCGGGAAACCCGGTCGGCGATTTGATCTTGCAACATTCCCTGCTTGCCAACCAGCTGTTCTACATCATGATCGTTTTTGCTGCCATTGGTCTGCTGAATGTCTTCGTGGTACGAAAGAGCACCTCTAACGGCGCCGGCCCTCCCAGGCAGCCTGTCATTATCCGTATTGTGCTGCCGATCCTCTTAGTAGTGGCCGCAGTTGTGGCCTTGATCTGGATCGTCCGAGTCGGAGATCTCGGCGCGCGGGCAGTGTGGAATCCGACCGCTCCGCCTCTGTTCAACTTCCCCTGAGCATCGAGGATTCGCGAGGTTGACGGATCGGATCGTCCGGATGTGTATGAGCCGAGATTGCGTTGTAACGACAAATGTGACCTTTGTCACATCCATAACGGGCCGATAACAGTAGCGCCGGAGTGAGCGCACTTCTAGTGTTCGGTTAGTCCGGCCCAGAAAGTGGCTTATGACCGCATCTGGGGAAGTCTGCATCGGGGTGCCGCTCGGGGGCCACCGCCGATTCACGCTCTCCGTGAGGAGCATTCGTGCGTGCTCAGCGCCTAGTCGCTGCGACGGCGGTCGTCGGTGTTGTTTCAGTCTGCTGCGCGGCCAGCATTTCGGCTGGTTCCGCTTCAACGGCCGCCTCGGTGAGCACTGCCAACGCAGTGCCTGATCCCGGTGCCAGCCAAACAACCGCCACCATCAGGCAGCACCGATCAGACAGCGCCGGCGACAAGGTGGCAGCCGTCGGCGCCAGGTCGACCAAGACTGCACGCGCCGCTTCGAGCAACCTCCGCAAGCGCGAGGCGTTTGCCGTGAGCGAGCAGTCGAGTTCCCTCACCGTGCGTCTGGGCACCTTCAATGTCCGCACTGCGCGCGCTAACGATGGCCGGAGTTGGCTGGCGCGCGCGAGTGATGTGGCACGTGAGATCGCAAGCCGTAGTCCTGGTGTGCTGGCAGTTCAGGAACTGGGCCCGGGACGCGCGGACGGTTCCAAGGGAACGACAACGGGGCATTTGCGGCAGACGACCAGCTTGGAGCGCTCCTTGCGGAGCGTCGTGGGCGATAGCCGTTACCAACTCGTCCGGACAACGCCGTACGTCAAGCCGGGTACCAACCACGGCACCCAGGGCACCCGCATCCTGTACGACACCAGGAAGTTCAAGCTGCTGAGCAATTGCCCGGAGAAGACCGGTTCGAAGAACTACAACCCCTCCTGCAGCATGAACATGCCGCTCCGGGCATCTGATAGCGAGTCATTGCGTCGCAGTGCCGCGTACGCGAAATTCGCCGACCGTAAGACCGGCAAGCGCTTCTGGGTCGTGTCGGTACATCTGGATGACCGGCACAGCAGCAGTCTTAGTACGGAAAAGAGCTACAACGCGCTGCGCGGAAGGCAGGCCAGAGCGGTCTATGCCAAGGTCAACAGCCTTCGCAAGGCAGGCGAGAAGATCATCTGCGCTGGCGACTTCAATTCCTGGCAGACCAACCGCGCCGGAGACGCCCCGCATAAATATCTGGTGAGCCAAGGGTTCTACGACACCGTTCGCGCGGACTCGCGGATCAACGTCAAATACCCGACGGTCAATCACTTCCAGACCACGCTGTCAGCCAAGCCAATCCGGCTGGATTACGTGATGATCAAGGGCAGCAAGCGCGTGCTGAGGTACGAGAACGTCATGAAGCGTGTCGACTCAAGCCGGCCGTCCGACCACAACCTGATCATCAGCGACGTGGTCTTCTAATGCGCTGAGCCTGTCGAAGCGCGCCCTTCGACAGGCTCAGTGCAATTACCCGTTGCCCAGCGCGGCCGGGCCCTCCTCACGGCGGATGTCGATGATGTGGCCGGTCAGGTGAGACAGCAGCACATCGAGCGACTGCCGTGCAACCTGCTCCGATGACAGCAGCGTGCCGGGAGGCTCCTCACCAAACGCCTTGGTGCGCATCGGCGTACCGGTGCGCTCCGGATTGACACAGTTGACCCGTACGCCCGAGGACGCCCACTCGTCAGCGAGGGCCTGTGTCAGATTCACGATCGCTGCCTTGGCTGAGGAGTACAGCGAATAGCCCGACCGGCCGCGCGTATAAGAGGAGGAAGTGAACAACAGCAGCGAGCCGCAAGATTCCGCAAGATGCGGGAAGAACTCCTGGGCGACGAAGATCGGCGCCAGGTAATTGACGTCTGTGGAGGAGTAGATCGTCTCCTCTGAGGTCTCGGCCAGCTCGCCGCGTACCAGCACCCCCGCTGTATTCACAACGAAATCGATGCGGCCGGTCTCGTCAAAAACCTGTTGGGCGACTTTGGCAACGTCAGCGCGCTTTTCGACGTAGGTGCCAGTGGTCGATCGGGAGAAGGTCTTGACGTTTGCGCCGTACGTGCGTGCCAGGTCGGCGATATCCCCGCCAATGCCGTACGAGCCGCCGAAAACCACCATCGTCCGGCCATCAAGCCGCGCGTGATACTGCTCATCGGTCAGCGGAGTAGGTCGATCAGCTGAGGTCAACTGGAACAACTTGTCGGCGATGTACACATCAATCGGTTCGGTCACCTTCATGTTGCGTTCATGGCCGGCAACGACCGCAATCGAAACCTCAGGAAGGTAGCGCAGCACGACGGTGCAGTCATCGGTCGCGGTGAAGTTGGGATCTTGCGCAGCCTTGGCATACGCGGCCTTGATCGTTGACAAGCGGAAGGACTGCGGTGTCTGGCCGCGGCGCAGCAAATGCCGCGGCAGGACGTCGGCGATGCTGTTTCGGTTCGGCTCGACCTGAATCACCGTGTCGGCGGACGGGATTGCGGTGTCAACCGCCTCGTGGCTCTGCAGCGCCTCAACATTGGCGGCAATGATCGTTTGCGAGACCAGAGGACGTACCGCGTCATGGAGCAACACATTGCACTCTTCATCGCCAATTGCCGCGAGCGCGGCTGACGTAGTCTCGTTCCGAGTCTCGGCGCCTTCCAGAATCTGAGTGACCTTGACGTATTCGCCCTTCTTGACAATGGCGCGAACCTCATCGAGGTGGCCCGGCGCCATCATCACCACGATTTCGTCTACTAGCGGCGATTGGTGCATTGCGGCGATGGTGTGCTCGATGATCGGCTTGCCGGCAATCTTGATCAGCTGTTTGGGGATGTTCAGGCCCACGCGGGTCCCGGTGCCTCCCGCCAGGATCACGGCAACATTGCGCAATCTGGTCACCGGCTGAACCCTACTTTATTGCTCTGCTCGCCAAGCTCGCTCTGCCTAATGGCTCGCTTCGCTCGCTGCGATGTTCGCCGGTAGCCGCCGTCTTCGTCGAATCCGACGAAATGACTGTGTCGGAACACTAGCTCTGTTCTCGGTTCTTTTCGTCGGCTTCTCCGGCAGATCGGCGGCGCGAACATCGCGGGCGCGGATCGCTGAAAACTTCACTCCAGATGCGCATGCGCTCCAGGTTTACGCGTAAGACGGGCGAGTAGGGCACCTCTAGCGGGAACTTTCCAGCGTTTTGGGTCCAAGCACTTCGCCGTCATCCAACGAGAAGCGTCTCGGTTCGCTCGTCCTGAATACAACCCGCGCGTCGCCGCCTAGCCACAGGCAGAGTGTTAGCCGCGCGTTGGGTTTTCGTCCTGCGCTTCCTGTGTGCAATTCTCGATCGCATGCTCAAGGTGAGTGTGGTGGTACCGGTGTACAACCCGGGCGAGTACTTCGGGCCGTGCGTCGATTCACTGACTTCACAGAGCATGCCGTCCGATGAATTCGAGATCATCTGCATCGACGACGGTTCTACCGACGAGACTCCGGCGCTGCTCGACGAACTCGCTGAAAAGCATTCGAACCTGCGAGTGATTCACCAACCCAACTCAGGCTGGCCTGGGCAGCCGCGCAATGTGGGACTCGACGCTGCCCAGGGCGAGTACGTCTTTTTCTGCGACCACGACGACTGGCTCGGGACCGAGGCGTTGCAGCGCCTGTATGACTTCGCGACCAGCTGTGGCTCCGACATTGTGCTTCCCAAGATGGCTGGGTTGCAGCGACGCATTCCTCGGGTGGTGTTTAGCCAAACGACTCGTCGCTGCACCCTCAGCGACTCGGCGATCATGGACAGTTTGACGCCACACAAACTGTTTCGTCGAGAGTTTCTGAACGAGCACCAGATCCGCTTTCCGGAAGGCAAGCGGCGGCTCGAAGATCATCTTTTCGTGGTGACCGGCTACTTGCTGGCCGAGGTTGTCAGCATCTACGCCGACTACACCTGCTACTTCCACATCCGGCGCGTCGACATGGCCAACGCTGGCTTTCGCAAAACGAATTGGCGCGGTTACTTCGACAACCTTGCCGACGCGCTCGACGTGGTGGTGTCACACACCGACCCAGGAGAAGAACGGGACCTCATCTTCCGCCGCTGGCTTCAGGTCGAGATGGTGCAGCGCCTTAGCGGTAGCCGGTGGCTGAGGTTCACAGACGAGGAGTCCGCCGCACTGTTCAGAAATGCGCACCGCGTCGCGTCGCGCTATTTCGGCGAAGGTGTTGTCTCGCTCCTGCAGCCAATGCAACAAAGAATCGCCCGAGCCCTCCTTGCTGGAGATGCCGAGGAGGTACGGCGCATCGCAGAACAGGCAGCGCCATGGGCAACCTATCCGAGCGTCTTACAGGTGGGTTGGGTTAACAGCAGCCTGCAGATCAGCGGCACTGTCCAGCTGTCCGATGTCGTCCCTGAGGGCAGAACACCAGTTCCTGAGGCCGATGAAGCGACTGAAGCTCCTGCTGAGCACGAGTCTGATGCGAACAAGGTCAATGGTGAGACAGCCGAAAAGCCAACGGTCGAAGGTCCACGGGACATTCTCGAAGAGGCAGAGGCGATCTTCGCCGAGATGCCTGAGGAGCCGTTGGCAGAGCAGCGGCTTGCGACCTTGCTGGATCACCCCGCACCAGAGGTGCTCTGGTTGGGTCTGGCGACCTCGCCAGTCCGAGTAGACCTCACCGAACGTCGTACTGGGGAGACCTGGCAGGTGCCCGTTGCGATCCACCGTATGGGGCTTGTGGCGTCGTTCTCGACGGTGATTGACCCGAACACCATTGCCGGGGGCGCCAGACTGTCCGATGGTCTGTGGGACCTCAACGTGCATTTCGGCGTTATGGGTCTCGGCATGCGTCGCCGGGCCACGTTGACCCAGGAACGTCAGCCCGGCAAGGTTCTCCCGGAGCCAGTCAAGGAAGGCTCGCCGACGATGGCGGTCTACTTCACGCGGGGGACATCAGGTTTGTGTCTGGATGTCGGACTGCTGAGACACCCCAAGCTTCGAGCCCGCCCTCAGCCTTCGTTCGGCCGCCGGGTGGTTCGTAAACTCCGGCGGCTGCGTAACCGCTCCCGTGATCTACGGAGGCGGAACTCTGCCTGACTAAGGATTTATGAACGAACTCACAAGACGACTCACCGCTGTCGCCCGGCGCGTCGCGCATCGGCTGCCAACCCCGATCCAGTCGCGACTGCAACAGCTCGTGCGCCGGTTTGCGAAGGGCCCATTGTCCGGCGCACCGGTTGTTACGCCAGTACTCAGCGTGGTCGTCGTCGCGAGCAATGCGGAGTCCTACCTGAGCGAGTGTCTGCAGAGCCTGCAATCTCAGACGCATAACAGATTTGAAGTGATCGTGGTCGACAATGGCTCAACCGACGGCACTGCGGCGGTTGCCAACCGGCTGGCCGCAGTTGATTCACGGTTTCGAGTTCTACTCCGCCCGCCGATCGCAGTCACAGCAGCGCGCAATGCTGGAGCCCTCCTTGCGCAGGGCAGGTTCCTAGCCTTCATGGACGCGACCGATACCGTGCCGCGGACCGGGTACGCGAGTCTGATCAACTCCCTTCGCCACACGGGCTCGGACTTCGCTGCGGGAGCGGTACGCACCGTCGTACGAGGAAGGCGGCACCGACCGGGCTGGACCACGGTCACCCATGATCTCGACAGGCCGGCTCTGACGCTCCGCGACTTTCCGCTCGCCATCCAGGACACCAGCACCACCAACCGTGTGTTTCGTACCGACTTCTGGAAGCTCGAGGTCGGAGGCTTTCCCGACTCGGCAGACGGGGAGACGTTGGCGATCGTCAGCGCCACACTTCGAGCCAAGCAGTTCGACCTGCTGCAAACGGTTAGCTACGTACGCCGGCCCCGGCTGGGCGCGGGGAAACTGCTCCCAGACCCGCTGACAGCGAGCGAGCTTGAGTCTCGTGTCAACTGGCTCTGGGCAACCTGGCGGCTGCTTCGGGACTCCGACGATGCAACGATCGCCGCGTACTGGCTGGGCGGGCTAATCGACGGCGAGTTTGGCGACCTCGCTGCGGACGCCCACCGAGCCGATGCCGCGTATCGAGCCGGCCTGCAGAAAGCCGCTCAGGACTGCCTCGCGTTGGCCGATGAGACAGTGTGGCGGCAGGTTCGCATCGACCGCAAGGTCCGTCTCTGGCTGGTCGCCAGGGAACGCTGGACTGATCTTGAACAACTTCTGCAACACGTCGCGCTCTACGGGTCAATACCCAGGACTGAGGTACGGGATGGCCGTCTATACGCCGTCGCAGAGGACCTGCCCGGTGCTGCTGCAGCGCCCGCTGAATGCCGGGAGCTGAGCGAGAGTCAGACCGCGCTCTCAGCCTGTGTGGAACATGTGGCCTGGGACGGCGACCGGCTCGAGGTGCACGGCTGGGGCTTCATCCGAGGCCTCGACCTGACTTCTGAGGCGCCCGAGCTAGCCGCCTCTCTCATCGAACCGGTAACCGGCAAGGCATACCCGTGCGACGTGGCGCAGCTCCGGAAGGTAGCGGCCAACGAGTGGTCAATGTTCCGCTATCAGGATGTGGCCGCTGGGGGCTTCACCATCAGCGTCGATACCGGACGCATCGACCGGCATCCGGGCCGCTGGCAGCTCCGGCTCACGGTTCGAGCACATGGCTTGCAGCGGACCGGTGCCATCCAGGCCGTTGCACCAGGTGGCAGCGGTCACTTGATGTGGGGGCGCAATCTGCGGAGGATCGATGAACCCACGCGAGTCGTTCCAAAACTTGATCCGCAACTGGGCTTCGCACTTCATGTTCGTCCGGAGCATGTCCAGGCCCGAATGCTCACCATGGACAGGGCCGGTAAGGCTGCGGGCGCGCTCCGGCCCGTCGATCCGGGCCTCGGCAGTTTGGTGTCGGTAACGGCCACTAGCTCCTTCGGTGAAGTCTCCGGAGACCTCAGCAAAGCCGGCTCAGATGGCTTGCAGCGCTTTGAGCTCGATCTGCCGGTTGGCGTCGGCACTGGCGTCGCCTGGGAATTCAGAGCCGTTGACGTGAGTGGTCTCAAGCATCGGGTTTCCTGGCCGATCGAGGCCGACAACGATCTCCGGATGGGTGACGGTGCTGGGAGTGTCTGCTGGCAGCGGTCCATCACCGGCTACTGCACTCTGATGATGGACTGGGTGGCGGCCGAGGCCGAGAACGTCACGATAGCCGAGGACGATCTGAGCATCGATCTGCAGCTGATCGGACTCGAGGCTTCAGACTGTGCCAACGCGCGCCTGTCCGGACGGCATGCGGAGGTGCCAGTCCACCGCGTAGAGGCCCTCGGTGATGGCATACGACTTGTTTTTCCGATGCTGGCTAGCCGTTGGGGTGGGCCACAGCTTCCGCTGCCCACTGATGACTACCGGGTCGAGCTCGCTTCAGGCGCACGTCTGCTTTGTTCTGATCGGTTGGTCGTGCGGCTGCCCGATCAGGGCCTGACAGCCAAGCACCACTACCGGCTGGGACGCGATAACCGAAACCGGCTGCTGATCAGCTTGACAGCGCCACTTGCTGACGAGGAGCGCAGTCGGCTCGCGAAGGAGCGTATGGCCAGCTGGTATCAACAGTCGCCTTTCACCGCAACCGAAAGCGTGCTGTTTCAGAGCTATCGAGGCGAATTCGCTACCGACAGTCAGCTCGCCATTCATGCCGAACTGCGCAGCCGGCGGCCCGACCTAGAGCTGCTGTGGGGCGTCGCGGACTGGTCCGTTGCCGTACCAGAGGGCGGTCGGGCACTGTTGATCGAAAGTCGCGAGTGGTACGCGGCCTTGGGCAGCAGCCGGTATCTGTGCCGGAATGTCGAATTGGACCGGTACTTCCGGAAGCGGCCCTACCAGCGCTATCTCCAGACGTTCCACGGCTACCCCTTCAAGTCGATGGGAGCCTCACTTTGGCGGGTACAGGGGCGGCCGGAGTCGGTCATCGATGCCGAATGCGCTCGCCGCAGCCAAGCGTGGGACGCAATCGTGGTGCCTGAGTCCTTCTGTGTCGATCTTTACCGGCGCGAGTACCGATTCACCGGAAATGCGCTGGTCACGGGCTATCCGCGCAATGACGTTCTAGTAACGGCCGACACCGCCTCGGTCCGCTCCCGGGTGCTTGCCCAGCTTGGCATCGAGCAGGATCGGATCGTGGTGCTGTACGCCCCTACCTGGCGAGACACCCTCGCGACCGGCGCTTGGTCGGCGAAGTTTGTCGCCGATCTCGACCTCAAGGCACTTGCAAACCAGCTTGGTGATCGGTATGCAGTGTTGTTGCGTGGTCACAGTTACAACCTTCACGAAGGGCCCTCCCATACCACCGGGAAGGTGTGGGACGTATCCGCATTTCCCGAGATCAACGACCTCTTGCTGGCAGCCGATGTCGCGGTGCTCGACTATTCCTCAATTCGCTTCGACTGGCTGATTACCGGCAAGCCAGTGGTGTTCTTTGTACCTGACTTGAAGGAATATCTGAGGTCACGCACGATCTTGTTCGACTTTCCGCCGACCGCTCCTGGTCCACTGCTGGCCACCACTGCCGAGGTTGGTGAAGCATTACTGGACCTCGGCACGGTCGTCTCCGAGTACGCTGCCGCACGGGAATTGTTCAACAAGGAGTTCAACAGACTTCACGACGGGCATGCCACGGAGCGAGTAATCGATGCGTTTTTCTAGCACATCGGCGGCCAAGCGGGTCATTGATGTTGTCCTTGACTGTCTCATCGTCCTATTGGCGTTTGTCGGTGTCGTGCTGGCGCTTGTCGGCTCGCGATGGGCGCCGCTGTGGGTGTTGATATCGGTCGTTGGGATGGCGGGTCAGTTAGTCCAGACCGCACTTGAGCGGACCGAAGAGTGGAGTCCGCTCGGTCGGTCGCTGGTGCTGCGGGGCACGGCAGTCGCCGCAACTGCTGTATGCCTTACTACGTCGGTACCAAGTCGTCAGCAAGCTTTGGCCGCGGCACTGGGAGCGGCGATCTTAGTCGGCTCGATCGTGATCGAGCCGTTCGTCGCTCGGTCGACCAGATTCACGGTGCCTGTAGCTACCCAACTGCCGAACCTGCCGACACGGCGGCCGCTGCCTGATCTTGGTCCACTGTCGGTGGCTGCCAGCGCAATTGCCACGCTGGCGGGTTTGCTACTCGCTGCTATCGGGGCATCGGCGTGGTGGTGGGTTGCCATCAGCCTGATCGGGGTCGCGCCAGTGGGGGTGCTGGCCGTCGACGGTCGCGCCAAGATCGTCCTCGCCCGCCGGCTGCGGAGGCTAGTTCCTCGAGCCGTGGCGGCGTACGCGCCGGACTTCGTGGTCTACACATCGCGTCCCGACGATGCGTCGTACCAGGTGATGATGTGGCTGCCGTACCTGCAACGCGCCGGGCTACGTTTTCTCATCGTCGCGCGTAACGCCGTACCGGCTGCGGCGCTTGCCGAGCTGACCGACGTTCCCGTGGTCGAGGCGCGCGGCATTGCTGATGTTGATGCGCTGGTCGTCCCATCGCTGAAGGCCGCCTTCTATGTCAATGCGTCCTCCGGCAACGGCGCGTTGGTTCGCTTCCAGCACCTCACCCACATCTATCTAGGGCATGGCGACTCTGACAAGCCGCCCTCGTACAACCCGACGCACGCGATGTATGACCAGATCTTTGCCGCAGGTCCGGCCGCGACGCGCCGGTACGCCGCTCATGGCGTGCGGATCCCGCCTGAGAAGTTCAAGATCGTTGGCAGGCCACAGGTCGAAAACGTCAAGCAGAGCACGACTCCCATTGCCGACGTGCCCGAGCCGACGGTGCTGTACGCGCCAACCTGGCGTGGTCACGTCGAGGAGACCATGCTGTACTCCCTGCCATCGGGGGAGCGGATCGTCTCAGCCATGCTGGCGCGTGGGGCGACCGTGATCTTCAGGCCGCATCCATTCAGCTACGACTTCGTAGAAGACGCGGCGGTCATCGAGCGGATCAAGGCTCTGCTGGAGGCCGATCGGCGGAAGACGGGCCGGCCGCACCTGTGGGGGGCCGCGGCAGAGAAGGACCGCAGCATCCTGGACTGCATCAATGACTCCGATGCCATGGTGTCCGATGTCTCGAGCGTAGTGTCGGACTACCTGTTTTCCGGAAAGCCGTTTGCCATGATCGCGGTGCCCACCGAGCCTGCGGCGTTCGTCGTGGAGTATCCGGTGGCTCGGGCGTCATACGTCATCCGGGCCGATCTCGCGGATCTGGACGGACAGCTGGAGCACATGCTGGGCCGAGATCCGCTGGCCGGCCAGCGAGCAGACATTCGCGCTGACTATCTCGGTGATTTTCCTGCGGACAACTACGCGTTGGCCTTCGTGGACGCGGTACGTCATGTCTCACGGAAGTCCATGGAAGACATGGAGGACGATCAGGCTGAGGATGCCGGCGGCGAACAGGGGAGCCGAGAAGAGGATGAGAGGCCTCCGGAGGACGTGGACGGCGGCGCGTTGCCTGGGCGCAGCTGGTCTAGGTACGCCCAACTCGCTGCCCGGGTCGGACTTGATCTTGCCGGAACCGCGTTCGCGCTGGGTGCGTTGGCGGCGGCACTTGCCCGTGGGCCGCTTTGGCTGATCACCGTGCTGGCGGTGCTGTCGGTGTGGGCAGCGTTCCAGTCGGTCGCCAGCACGGTTCTCACACCTTCGCGATGGTCGCGATTGCTTACCGAAGGTGATGCGACACGGGCTGTGCTGGTGGTGACCTTGGCAGTGACTGCGCACAATGCGGGCCAGCTGTCGTGGCAGGTTGTGACAGCCTGCGCCCTGCTGCTGATGGCGATCGTTGTGGAACGAAGAATCCGGGCGGCCTGGGGGAGTGCACCGCTTGGCCTTAACCTGCCTGCTGCGGTTCGCGAAATCTCCGACCTCATTCCCCGAGGTCTGTTGCCCATCGTGGACGGCGTAGTGATCATCGTTGCCTTCCTGCTGATCTTGGCTGATCTTCCGTTGGTGATCTTGCTAGCGTTGGTTTTCCTGATCTTTCTCAGCGCACTTGAGATCACCGTGCGAGCAGTGCGGCGGGAAACCGAAAATGAACGTGGGGAATTGCGGCTGCGGCCCGCACTCGAGGCGTACCGTCCGGAGTTCGTCGTGTACTTTGCCTCGACGGTGGGTGCGAACTATCAGGTGGGGATGTGGTTGCCCTACTTCGTTCGGATCGGCCGGCCCTTCATCATCGTTACTCGCACGGCGCCCATGCTGGCCCAGATCAGCAGGCTCTGTGAGGAGCAGGGCGTCACGGTGCCGCTGATCCATCGTCGGACGCTGCGCAGTCTCGAAGAGATCATCGTTGACTCAATGACGGCGGCGTTCTACGTCAACAACGCCGCGCGTAACACCCACCTCGTGGAGCGGCGGGAACTGACCCATGTCTGGCTTAATCACGGAGATTCCGAGAAGCCGGCCTGCTTCAACCCGGTGCATGCGATCTATGACTTGCTCTTCGCGGCGGGTCAGGCCGGGGTCGATCGATACGCCCGCCATGGTGTGAGCATCCCGGCCGAGAAGTTCAGGATCGTTGGACGGCCCCAGGTGGAGTTGATCACTCCGCCGCGCAGGCCAATCGGAACGATCAAGCAGCCTACGGTGCTCTACGCGCCAACGTGGCAGGGACCATTCGCCGACAGCCGGGTCTACTCATTGCCGGTTGGTCGTCAAATCGTTGAACAACTCCTTGCGCACGGCGCTCGGGTGGTCTTCCGGGCGCATCCGTTCAACTATCGCTATCCCGATGCTCAGAAGATGATCGAGGACATCGGCGCGGTTCTGGATGCTGATCGGGAAGTGAGTGGTCGGCAGCACCTCTGGGGGCCTGCTGCCGAGCAGGAGATGAGCGTGGAAGACTGCTTCAACGCTTCTGATGCCATGGTCAGCGATGTGTCTGCTGTGGTGTCGGACTATCTCCATTCAGGGAAGCCGTTCGCCATGGTGTCGGTGGGGCGTACGCCCGGGCAGCTGTTGGTCGATGCGCCAGCCGCAAGAGCGGCGTATGTGGTGCGCGATGATCTGTCGAACCTCGTGGACGTGTGTGACAACCTGCTGGGGTCCGATCCGCTTGCCGCTGTCAGAAACGAAACCAAGATCTACTATCTCGGTGACTTCCCCGATGAGGGCTACGCTGATGGGTTCCTGTTGGCGGCGCGCGAGGTGATCGATGGCGGGCGGCGTACTCCGGTAAAGGTGTCTGAGCCTGATGGCAGGCAGGGTATGAAAATGCGCGCTGAGCCGGTCTAAGACCAGCTTGGAGGTGACGGAATGCAGGTGTGACCACTCCGATGAGGCTCGTCGTCGGGGCGTAAACCTCACCGCGATCCCCACAGAGGACGCGTGTCGGCTCATAGCGAGCGCTCGACTGGCTTTTCCTTGTTTGCGACGGTCTGGATGCCTTCCGCCAGTTGATCCGGTGGTGTTGTCTTCAGCAGGAACCGGCGGCGCCGGGCGCGTAGCTCCTCCACGGCATAAACCGGTCGGCTTACGAGACGTCGAGGCGACGATCATGGCGGCGGTACCGAGTGCAGGGCGCCGTCGGGCATCAGCGTTCAGTTCTCGACCGGCCGGATCTGATGAGGGATCTGACGGCGAGGAAGACCACACCGCCTGCTAGGAGCCAGGGGCCGGCGACAATTATCGGATCCATCGTCTGATGAACCACATCAGCGCGATGCTTGCCGATACGTGAGTCGATGCCATGGCGGTGAAACTCAGTCA
>Ga0126311_10000944_pt1 | contig 13661 bp, 7 predicted proteins | sample Plot61_FD_92539 | JGI IMG/M metagenome (GOLD analysis project Ga0126311, IMG submission 92539) | Serpentine soil microbial communities from UC McLaughlin Reserve, CA, USA - Plot61 | ecosystem: Environmental > Terrestrial > Soil > Grasslands | place: USA: UC McLaughlin Reserve, Lake County...
CGAGAAAAACGTACAACCTACCGGAGCGTTGCGATTCGAAACCGTAATGGATGAACTACATTACGTTTTCGATCCAAAACTCCGCGTTCTGGGACCTTTCAATTACTGACTCCAAGTCCTCTTCATAACGCATTGGCCCACGCCGCGGCGTAAGGGAATCGCCTAATCACAATAAATTTCGACAACCTTGCCGAGCGGGCACTTGCAGGCGTGCACATTGCACCATGGTTCTGATTAATAAGAACAGTAGATGCTTCAAAGAATTGACAGTACTTGCAGACTCAACTTAATCTACGAACGTTTTCGAGTACCGTATTCGCATCGATTGGACAGCTTACTCTGCGTCCACAACCATCGCTTCCTCCGCAGACGTAGGCAATAGCGTAAGAGGTGAAAAAGACAGAATTTGGCGAATCAAAGCCGATCTGTATCCGCAAAATAAAAATGCGCACCCAAATACTTCCTCACCGCTCTTTATTTGTTGGCTTCGTGCTGACACTACTGCTGCCTAGCTCCGTCTGGGCCCAAGCAACCGCTCCTGACAATGTACCTAAATTACTGGACATACCACCGCTACTCTTCAGTAATCTATCTAATTCTCACATTGACTTTAGTCGAGACTTCGAGTTCCGGCAGGGATGTATCGTCAACATCATAAAATGGACCGCGTCTAACGGAGACTTTAAATATGTTAATGATCAAGGTGTCGTTATTCATGGAAAACTAAAGAACTTTTCACTAAAAGGGAAAATGGCTGCGGGAGATTCGCCCTGTGGTCGCTTGTTGGAAGTAGATACAGGAGGACTGAAATTCAAGCTGACGCTCGATGAAGACTTTAATGTCGCAGCGTTTGGCGGCGTCGTCACGCTACCGGTTCGAGCGAAAGTTACAGTCACCAACAACCGACCGATCAACATATCCCGATGGAAGCCAGTCAACTCCGAGCAGCCTGTGCAAGTGAATAGGTCTGGAGCTTTCACGCTCACAACAACGGATCAGTTGAGTTGGACAGACTGCAAACTTAAGTTCGCAGCTCTTCCTGATCCTATTGTCGTAAGCCTTATTGATGCCTCCAAAGAAAAGAAGCAATTTGAGATACCCCTGGAAACTGGAAGGCCATTAGTGGCAGACGCCAAGTTCACCTACGCCTCTCCTGGAAAAGTAGTCGTTCAGCCTCGGCATCTGAGTGCGCCACTCTATCAAGCTACTATTAACGATCTAAGTCTAGATGCGCTTCAGCTATTCGTAACGCGTAGTGGTTTGACCTTGGAAATTCACAATGTGTCGGTAAGCGGCGAAGGCGTCGCTAAGTCAGGTGTGCCCCCACCGGTGCCGATCTTATTTAAGGGAAGGGCAACCGCAACAAGCATAACTGGAAGAGCTCAAACCTCGTTTACTCAAGCAGACGTACGAGATGTTGTTCTCACCGGATTCAAGTTTGTACCCACCACTCCAGTCAGCTTGGCAGCCGTCAAGCAAATGCAAATGGACCGCAGTTACCAACATTCACAAGTTGCCCAAACCTTCTCGGATACCTCCGTTGGCGCACATAACAATCAGGTCATGCAGACTCAAGCTGCCCCTCCATGTAACCAAGCAACAGCGAATCAACTAGCAGATATCGCAAAGTTGGGGATGTTGAGCCTAACCGACGGGCAAACGGAGGCCATAAGAGCGTCTCAACTAAATCTTGATCGCATTGATAAAGCAGACTATGTAATTCACTTTGCGAATGCCGACTTAAAAGAGGTGATTGACAAGTTCGTTTCATCTTTGTTTGGACAAAAACTCAGCATTGAACTGGGCAATCAAATGATCCTTGCGTGCGCTAATTTTTCGCCCATCCCGCCGTTGCCAGGAGTCCCACCAGTTGCCGTCAAGATTATCTTAAAAGTATCAACATCATTCGAGGCAGTCCCCGTCGAGAGGGATGGTAAGGTCAAACAAGAATTGGCGTTGGTCTTAAGATTCGAGGTTGCCCAAGCCGCTCTGGATGGCACGATTGAATCGAGGGAGACATCTCCTGATGGTCTAAAGAATTCCGTTGACAATCAATTGATGTCTGTTAACTCCAAAGTAAAGCTGCCGCCTTCGAAAGTTGTTTTGCCATTACCCTTGCAATTCATCAGAAAACTATCACTGAGTCGTTCAAAGACAGACAAAGAGACGGGCGACAAGTTCGATATCACTGCCAAAACAGTAGAGGCTACGGTTGAGCCGATACGCGACATGACGGTTTTGCTCATAGACGTTAAGGGAATACACATTCTGGGCAAAGTGAAAATCCAAGTGGACACACAATAGACATGACACGCAAGCTTCTCTACATCAGCTTCTTGGTTGTTGTTTGGAACGTCCCGGCCTTTTGCCAAACTGACTTCGATCGCCTATCTCGAGAGTTCACTGAGAAGGCTGTAACGTCGCTAGGCAACGAGTCGATGATCACATCCGACTCGTTGTCTCTCTATGTTTCCAAGCAGACTATCGGAGATGCCATTGTTCTTACAGTGAACAAAGCTCAACTTGGAGTGACGATTGATATTCAAAAGGCAAAGCCAATTAAGGATATTGCGGCGTTACCCATTCGAGTTCCTCCTCTCATAAAGAGTTGTCCTCACGAAGAAGGAGCTTGTGGTAGTTGCGAGATGCATTGCAGCAGATTCAATGTCTTGTGCAAAGGCCGAGAAGCCGCCTGTGCTGTAGGCAGAGATGTCTGTCTGGCGAAAAATTTCGCGATCGAAAAAGGATGTCAGATCCTTAAGGCTGCGCAAGATAAACTATCTAAAGTCGATCTCGCTGAATTTCAGTTTAAGGACAGCACCGTGTTTGCTAAAGGGACGTTCAACTCTACTCCACTCACCATAAACATTCAGAACAATCTGAAGACCATTAATGTTACTGCCGACCATATGAGTGCGGACGTCCTTGTCCAAGGAGAAACAAGACCCTTTATCAAACCGGGCGTGGTAGCTGTTATAGGCGCGGTTTATCCCGACCTTCTTCTAGACTGTGCACCTCTTCAGCCTTACATAAACATTCATACAAAAGTTCCGCTCACCAAGTCAGAGGCACCGATAGTATTTGAAACTACATTCGAAGAAGTACGTTCCGATGCTGGAATTGGACTGCGATTAAAAGTGCAGAAGGCAGACGTGGATGTTGAGACAAATCTGAAACCGCTATTTAAGATCTTAGTAGACAATCCACATCTTTATTTTACGTGTATCGCTGGCGCGACTGCGATCGAAGTTGGTGGCATTGTCGACCATTTTTTTAAGATCAAAATTCCCTTCCACGGCACGCTACACGATCTTGGAAGTTTTGATGTCGGAGAGATTAGCATCAGTTTGCCAGGATTGAACAAGCCACTTATCTTAGTACCAATCTCTAACGAATTGTCGTTGGGAGTAGCTGAGAAGAAATAGTGAATCGATGAGGCACCATTATTACATTTGTTTCCTACTTCTCTTATCTTCAGGTGTTGCCTTGCACGCCCAAAACCCGTTCAATTTTGAGCCAAACTTTCCTGGTGAGACTCCACATGTCGCAATAGATTTCTTCAGCGCAACTATAACGTTTCATACAATGTTGCCGCCAAATGTAAAGCTTGATACCGCATCCGATACTGTAAAAGAGTCCAGCAATGTTCTCTCCCGAAAAATCAAGCTCGTAAAAAAGGATGGGACTGAGTCAATTGAAACTGAGTATGTGCCATTGACGGCGGGAAACGCCGAGTTGCAATTAGTTACCGCTTCAACAGTTCAACTCGGCGATCCTCTTCGAAGTAGGATCTTCCAGGTCAATTGCGGGATGGGAAGCGCAGTCGAAATAAAAAATGGATCAGCAATAACCATTGTCGACGAAGCGGAGACGATCAAGCTTGAATGCCGTGAGCTGCAGAGAGAAAAAATCAAGCAGACCTTTTTTACAGGTATGAAGCCAGGGGATAGCAAGATGGTTGCAACTTCAGAACCCCCACTCTTATCAGATGCTATAGAGACTCTTGGTGTAGGCTCGATGAAAATAACACTCTTAAAAATTGACACTGCAGCCCAGAGATACGGGACGTTCGGTGTTCAGGCTGAGATTAACCCGAAGGAAAGCGTAGGGAAGCGTTTTCCTAAGTGCGATGGTTTATTAAACCTAGCCGAAAACGGCACTTCAATGGAACTCAACCTAAAGTGTTCATCAAATGAATCTGAAACTCTAACTGATGGCAGTGTGGTCAAGACACTGGGAGAGTTGAAGTTGATCTTCATACGCAAAATCCTCTGAGCAATAACAAGGAAATTTTCTAACCTGATAAGTTGGCGCGGAACTTCGACCGGCTGTTTCGGTTCGAGTTCCGGCGTCGAGATATGTAGAGCCGATGAGTTCTGGAGGTCATGTAAGGCTGATAGGAACTGTGCTCAAAACGCGTTTGTCAGCCTAAGCGAGGTGAGGTTTGGAAAAGTGGGTTTACTTATTTGAAGAAGCCTCCGACGATAAATTTTTGTTCGGTAGCAAGGGGGTCGGGCTAGGCGAAATGATGCAAGCCGGCTTGCCAATCCCCCCTGGTCTCATTGTGACCACTGAAGCATGCAATGCCTATCATATTAACAACAAGCAATTTCCTGAAGGCATGTGGGACCAGGTAATCGGTGCGCTTCAACATGTCGAAAAGAAGGTCGGCAAGAAATTCGGTGACGCCAAGAATCCTTTGTTGGTTTCGGTTCGTTCAGGCGCGGCCTTTTCAATGCCTGGAATGATGGACACGGTTTTGAACTTAGGCTTGAATGAAAAAACGGTTCTGGGTTTGGCAGAACAAACCGGCGATCGTCGCTTCGCGCTCGATGCCTACCGGCGCTTTATCTCGCTCTTCGGAGAGATTGTGATCGGTGTGGCGCATGAAAAGTTCGATCGGGTGATAGATCGCTTTAAAACACAGACCAGTGGAGGTCGCGACACGGATTTGCACGCCGACGACCTGCACGCAATCATTGTTGCTGAAAAAGAAATTATTCGACGCGAGCAACTGGTGGTTCCAGACGATCCTTACGAACAACTCGCTATGGCCATATCAGCGGCATTCGATTCATGGATGAATCGGCGCGCTATTGACTACCGCCGCCTGATCGGTATTCCCGACAGGTTGGGCACCGCAGTCAATGTGCAGGCTATGGTCTTTGGCAACATGGGTAAGACGAGCGGCACTGGAGTCGCATTCACCCGTAATCCATCCACCGGCAAAAAAGAGCTATACGGGGAGTACGTGCTAAATGCGGAAGGATACGACATATTTGAAGGTGCCCGAACCCCAAACCCGATCAGCAAACTCAAGAAGGAGATGCCAAGAGTTTACGATCAACTCTCCGCGATCACGCCAATTCTCGAGAAGCGTTATGGCGACATTCAGGATTACGAGTTTACGATTGAGCGCAGCAAGGTCTGGTTACTGCAGACACGGACTGCGAAGCGGAGTGGCTTTGCAGGTCTGCGTTTGGTGCTGGATTTTCTCGATGAGGGCCTCATAAGTGAGAAGCAAGCCATACTTCGTATTTCGCCCAGCTGGATCTCAGAGCGGTTTGCTCCAAAGCTTCCGAGTAACATAAAGCAAACGCCACTAGCCGTCGGCCTACCTGCAAGTCCGGGCGTGGCCATTGGAGTTGTTGCTCTCTCGACTGAAAGCGTAGAGAACTTCACAAAAGCCGGAAAAACGGTGATCTTTGTCTGTAACGAAGCGTCACCAGATGACTTTCACGCAATGACTCAATCGGAGGGAGTTATAAGCCTACGGGGAGCGATGACAAGCCACGCTGCTGTGGTTTGCCGCGGAATGACAAAGCCATGCGTGACAGGCTTGGGGGGATTTGAGATTGACCATGATAACGCTCTTCTTAAGGATCTGAAGGGAGAAGTTGGTGAAGGAGACCTGATCACCGTCGACGGTCACTCCGGACGGATTTATCGTGGTGCAGTCGGGCTTGTGAAGCCCCGTCCGGATGAATACGTTCGGAGAATCCGGCCACTTCTGTGGCGAGCTGATGCTAGTGAGTATCTCGAGGACGGACTGGGGTTATTATGGGCTCTAAGAGACATCATAAGAGATCAAGGGCTTCAACGCACATCCCTATCCAACCCGATTGTTTACCGCCAACGACCGCCCGATCGGAGGTCATCAGTATCCGAGAGTTATGTAAGCTTTATCCAACCACCATCCTCTGAAGTTGGAAATATCTTTCGAGCCTTGCACTGGGATAGCAGCGGTGATACGAACACGATAGCTTGGTCGATCTTCTACGAGCTTCAACGACAGTTACAAAATGAGATTGGGGTCGGAAACCATCCCCTCGCTTTACGGCCGCTAAACGACCCCGAGCTAACTTTTTTTGAACGTGATCCCTTCTCACTGCTGGCTCCTGTGTCAGGCAACCCCGATTACGGCAGCAGAATGTATCAACTAATTGGTATTGAATTCTTTGGAATTAACCGTTTCTTGCGACACGCTCTGCCTTGGGGGTGTGTTCAATGGTGGGGTGCCGTGCGAATAGACCCGAGTCTTGGTGATGCTTGGCAATTGGACAGAATCAATCCCAACGGGGAGAGTCTGGTTGCACGATCTCATGAACTCGCCGCCCAACTTATCATTTTGGATAATGAAAGATTGACGGTTGACAAGACTAGGAAATGGTATCAATTGTTTCGGGAACGAGAGCTAGGGTGGTCATGGTACAAGGAAAACAACTTGACGTGGCGTGAGGTTGTTGAGAGTGTGCAAGACATGAACATGGGGGTTGCTGTAAGTGAGTCAACGATGAATAAGCTTCAAGGCATCGGGTTATTGTCAGCCGGGATGGCGCTAACTCCACAGGGAGTATCGCTGATCGAGAGCCAGACTGTACGCGACCGAAAACATCTTGGCTTTGAAGGGACGGTGTTGACCGATGCCTGATGACATCGATTGGGAAGCTCAAAAAAACATAAACCATATCATCGACCAGGTTGCCGTCAGAGGCTGGACAGACAATCAGCTTCAAACCGACGATTTTGCAGAGCTGCGGACGGATGCGAGATTTCGCGATGCTCAACTGGCACAATTGTATGAACAGTACTTTCTGCCGGAACGCCATGAATTCGAATGGCTTGTTCTCGCAGAGATCGTCAGGGCAGTGGTCCATTCCCCGGTTACCGGATATGTTGCCTCAGGCGTGGCCCTCGGTGTATTAGGGAACGCAGCATGGGACCTGCTGAAAAAGATGTGTGTTGAAGCTGCGCACCGGTTTGAAGAAAAGCTGGGGCCAAGCGCCAAAGAGCGCGCGATGGGTTTTGAACGATTAGCAGACGATGCAGAACGAATCACCGCGTTTTTCAATCAACACTCGAAAGCGCGCATCGAGGCAATCGAACAGGAAACCGGGATAGCGAGAGAGCGAATCCATCCGATCTTGAAACTGGCTGGTTTGAGACACTATCGAAGAGAGAACGCGTGCTATTGGGAACTCCCGTTAACGAATCGTCACATTGAGACTACGCGGCATGAAAGACATGGGAGACAGAATAACGAATAAGTTCAATCAATGGGTTGTTCGTTTGTGACATCTGGTCGCCCGTGTAGAATTACAAGCAACCATATGCTCACTCCTGCAAAATCTCGGACTCGATATGGGCGGTTACGACGTTGTGTTCAGCCTCTCGATCATAAGACGCGGCGATTTCCTTGAGAGTAGCTGCCAATCTTGGGTAACCGCGCAATTCCACTTCTTCGGCTTGTTTTCTATATAGCTTCGCGAGTTCTCGTTCGGGACCTCCCTGAGGATCAACAGCGTGAACGCCACGAGAATTGAACAGTTCAATCTCGAAGCCTTTTCGGATTTCGGAAGCGTCTTTCGCATTCAAGACCTGCGCAGCCGAATGATGGATCCAAAGACCGTCGGGATCTGGAGGAGAATATCTAAGCACGTGGCCTATGCGCTGTAAGGCAATAACCAAATGTCCCGATTCCTCGCAGCTCGCTTTAACTCTCTCAACCCAGTCTTTTAGTGCGGCTCCGTCGAACGAACCATCCTTCCGAGAGCCCGGCGGTGTCTGCCATTCAGAGAGTAGACGATAAGCATTCGTCGCAATCGCTGGGTCTTGTGTTGTCTTAGGTGTGGAATCGCCGTCCGCTTTACTTGAGCGAAATATGATACGGATGACGTCGCAAAAAAAGGACGGTTCATCTGCAAGCCGCCGTTCTAGGAATTTTGGAGATGCACCATTATTCCGATCAAGAAGGGGCAACAAGCTCCACTCGATACTCCCCACAGCAGAAGGATCGGCCGTCGAATCTTCTTGGAGCGCTTTAACGATCTGCACGATTTCGAAAACGTCCATGTTTCCGAACTGATCGTACGACTCAGCGACCGCGCGAAGTGCACGGATCGTCTGCTCGGCATTGATTGGTCGCTTCTTAAATACCTGTCGGGAGATACAAAAGATGCTTTCCCGAACGCGCCCGACTTCCAGCAACCGGTCAACGGCCGTGCCGATTTCCGCTTCCGCGTCGAACGGGTTTACGTTTGCTTTCAACCAATAAAGATTTTCCGCCTGGCCTAGCAACCCACTAGCGCGATTCCATGTCGGCGAAGCGAAGGGAAAGTAGGCAAGCAATTGGGCCTTTTGAGAGTTTGTCCAAGTTGACGTGTCCAGAGCGTCAACCCAATTCCAACCAGCTAGTCTAAACTTGGACCAAACAAATCCGCCGGTAAACTTTGCCAGCGCTCCCTCTGTTGACTCAAGCAAGTCTGGAAGAAATTGCTTTTCATCGCTGACTGATGCAAATCCAGCGAAGGCGACGCCGACATGCGCGGGTGATTCGACCATTTGGCAAAAGTCCAGGACAGCAGTTAGTCCACCGAACGAATAGACTTCCTCGGTCGCCTTCTCTCTTCGTTGGTTGAGCTTACGTGCCTCTTCCTCAAAATTGTCGGTCGCATCATATAAATCGAAATCACGCGCCGTGAACAAGCGCTGGTTGCGGTAGCTGGGTGATGCCGGGGCTATTTCATCTGCAATTTCAGAAAGCGTCTCAAGTGTTTCTGCACTCATCGCCCACTTAGCTTCATGAAACCTTCGATGAGTCGCGACCAGATCCGTTAATTCTTTCCATATCGGTAAGCGCTTGTCTTCAGGCAAAGTGGTTATAGATTCGGATCGTAGATGTCTGAGAAGTTCACCCTGCGACTCCATCGGCAGAGTGTTCATCTTGTCAATCAGTGTCTGCAGCTTTTGCAGATCCTTGGTGGCGGCTTCTACCGCAAGCTTCGCATATGCGTCGATCTGTTCCCAATATTCCCTTACTGTGGAACCCTCCGACCAGTCGTCAGGAATCATTTTTCGCCATTCAGGCTTTCGAGTCATTAAGGAACTCTGCTGCACCTCGGGTAGTAGGTTGAGAATCAAATCCCAACCAACCTCAGGCAGTTCTGATATCAATGCGGCGACTGCAGCTCGTCGCTTTTCTACATTAGCAGCCGTTTGCGGGAACCACGGCAGGAGAATTGTCCCAAGAGAATTCGCGGGACGGTTGGCCCAATTCCCTCCTGGATCTATGACAGCCAATTCCCCGAGGAGCAGGACTGCTCGACTAAGGTAATCAGGGTCCCATGCTAGTGTTTCAAGTGCCCACAAAAGCCCAGTCATGTAGTTTCTACCCGTGAAACCACGCCTTTCTTGAGCGAATACTGCTTGAAATATGTTCAATTGTAGAGACTGTTCAACAGCTTCCAAGAACTCGTTCGGAGCTGCTTCGGCAAGCAAAGGAAGCACATCACTGAGGCTCGCCCAAAGCTCCCAATCTGCGTCTTTCAAAATCTTATATACAGCCACTCTCGCAGTTGTCTCTGCGGCCGAGAAATTTAAAATCACCTCAGGTCGACTTCCCAAAAGCGCTAGAGTTTCGGCCAGACCAGTTCGCAAGAGGTTGGAGTAAGTAGCGGTCTTGCCTCTAATGGTGGCCATATAGCGTTCTTCCGGTTCAAGCTCGAGGGATGGATCTCGTTCACGAAAAATTCTCACTACGAGTTCTTGAAAGCGTTTCAAGTCGTCATTAAAGATTCGCTGACCTAATGCATCCCAACCTTCATAGCGAGAGACGAACTTCCAGATTCCGTTCTTTTGCTTCAGGGGAGAGGCCGGTCGACGTGCGATTTCACGAATTGCTCCGATCCACTCCCCGTAAGCTTTTCCCGAGAGTTCTTCCGCTACTTGCCGATCTCCTTCGACGTCTTCATTCCAAGCTCCGAGCATTTCTGCGATCCGAAGTTCTGCCGCCTCGGTGCCTTCCGCCCACTCTGGTATTGAGGACAGGTTCTGAAGGCATCGGAGTAAGGAGCTCAAACTGCCCGTGCTCTTCATTGCCAGAGTCCGTGCACGCTCCTCGTTGTAGCCTGCTTCCTTCAGTGCTTCGATTACTTGATGATTCGTAGGTTCTGGCATCAAGACTCGATTTGGATGAGGTACACCGCCAGCTTTCCCTGCAAAAACGACGGCATGCCCCTGCAACTTTGCTCGTTCTATCAATCGCATACCAGCGGTATCCGTATCGTCGATGTCAAAATCAGCAATAAACACATGGCGATCTCGCAAGCTCGTCAAAGTACTCCACGCCTCAGCTCTAGTGATGATTAAGCAGCGCCCAGCAATCTCGTTATGAATCGCCTCCTGCGTATGTGCGAGATGTGCTGCAACGAGATCCGCCATGTGCGCCGGAAAATGAGTGTCGATCTTCAGCAAGCCGGAAGTGCCAGCGAACACCTCGTCAAGCTTGGCGCAGGCTTGTGCTCTGTTTGCGGTGAACAGACTGGGTGTCAGAGCCGGAGGGCTGCCGATCCGACTCAACTCAATCCAACGCTCCTCAGGAATTTCAATCGCGTCCGCCGGTAAGCGCATTTTTGTCGCCAACCATCGCTCGACAGCAGGAAAACTGCTTAACCATTCAATCAAACCTGTTCCGTCCAGCACTCGAACATCTCGCCACTGTTTGCGATCAAGCTTTTCGGATCTCCAATTCTTCTGTGCTTCACTGGTCCAGGCATGGACTGCGGATGAGGGAGTTACGATGACGAGCACCGATTCGTGTCGAGTCGCTTCGGGCGTAGCAGCGGTACGATTGTCATAATCTGAATTCGCTTTTACGGCAGGGTTGGCGCCAGTGCCAACTTCCCAAAATGATTTGCGGTCGGGGACGAACGGTTGGAATCCGGTGTCTGTGTCTAAATAGCCATCTTCACCAGATTGGCCAATGCTGTCAGCACGTGGAAACCTGATCGCGTTAGGCTTACGAACGGAAGCTGCGACCAATCTGCCGACGAGTTCAGGAATAATGCCTTGTGCTTCACGCTCGTTGCTGCGCACCCAATGATGAAGCTGAATTTCGTTGATTATCATCGTCATTGCGCGTAATTATAGAATCTGTGACCGCGAGATTTAAAAGCGCGCAATCTTCTTAACAACGCTTCGTCTTCTGCTGAAGATGATTGTAGACTATTTTCGGGCGTCGTACGATGTATCATCGGCAGGACAGTTAGTATTCTCGCTCTTTATGTAAGCCTCCCTTAAAACAGCCATTGAAAAACTAGAAATTTCCGGCCGACTATGCTGATTGCGACCTTACAAACGGAGCTTGGGTTGAGCGAACATCCAGCTTGTGCCGCGGTCGGTCTAGAACGGTCCGGCTATCACGGCCAAAGCGAGATCAGCCGATCATCAAACTGCTGCTTGAATTGGCCTGGCAACGACCGGAACAAGGCTTCGGCAAGTTGTTTAGGCGCTTACGGCGCATGGGCCACGGGTGGAATCACAAACGTGTCTATCGCATTTACTACGCTCCGGAAAGGCAAGCGACGTTTGCCTACAAGATGTCCTTCACCTCTGTGGCGCCTGAAGGAATGAACGAGTGTTGGTCCGCGGGTTATGAGCGATGCTTTGTGGGGCAGTAGTCGCTTTCGCACCTTCAATGTGGTGGATGACTTCAATCGTGAAGGACTGACGATCGAAGTGGACTTCAACCTGCCGGCGCCACGTAGTACGCACGCTTTATAAAGGAACACAAACCGTACGCAAGGATGGATCATAGACAGATGCCTGACAGCAAGGATGTTAATATCGAGATCAATGTAGGAAGTTGGACCGCTGCTGGAAAGGCAGTCCCTTCTCAGTTAACTGGTATTTCCACGCCGCGAAAGATGTCTGTCGGGGTAGCCCTCCTTCATACAGCTTTACGAACAAGACCACCTCAATCTACTGGAATGTCCTTAGCCGATTACTGGGCTTGGTTGAGATATGGTCCAGCTATTAGCGATTCAGCTGATTTGCGACTCCGGCCGGAATGGAGCGAGATTGATCCGCACCAGAAGACAGTTTTGAGTGACGATCTGGGAATGGGTTTTACCACTTATCTACTCGCCCGAACACTGAAGTTTAAGTCGTTTGCAGATACCTTGCGTTTCGTAAACGTCACGAACCCCGGAAATTACAAATTCCTTCACGTCAGCAAGAATGGGAAGTACAAGGCCCCTGATTTCGTTGCTTTTGACAGCGCCGGAGGCTCAGGCAATGTGAATGTAGTTGAATGTAAGGGCACGCAATCATCGCGAAAGGCATTGCTCAAAGCCATAGAGGATGGAATACCACAAAAACAAAACCTCGCATCAATCGGCGGGTCTAAAATCAATCACTCTTTGGTTGCTGGACTATTTATTCCGGCGCATAACACAAAAGAGACGGCTCTGATCCATATTAGCGATCCTGAAGACATAGAACTTGTGAATGTCCTCGCGGGGATCGAGCTGAAGCGTATACAGACTGCCATCATTCAGATCGATTTAGCTCAGCATTTTGCTCTTATGGGACTCTATTCGATCGCTAACGCGTTGGCGTCGACCGATACTTCGCAGGTGGATCGCCTCGTTGATGTGGACTCCAGTGAATTGGACCTTCTTCATCCCATTGGGAACGCTATGTGGCGGCAATTTGAGATTGCGTTCCCGTTTCCAACTACAGTTTCTGCCTTTGGTCAAGAACGGATCAGGCGTGTGAGGTTTACTATGGCCTGTCCGACGTCGATTTACAACGGTTTGCTTAAGAGCCCGAGCCTTGAGGCCACTCTAGGTAATCTCGTCGCGAGTGCAAACTCAAATGAGTGGGAAGAAAAATCTGGCGAGTCGGAAATGACGTTAGTCACTCCTTTAGGTTTCAGACTCAATCTCGCCTACCTGTCTTAATAGTAGGCGAGACGATTCAGACAGTGCCTGTCTTTGGTATGAAAGGAGGGGTAATGTAAGCGACTGCACTACACGCATCCAGTAGTGATTGTGCGGTATCGCAGCTTGTTAGACCAACCCTGAGGGAAAACTATTAGGACTGGGAGCTCGGGCACTTCTACCCTCTTCAATGAGCGAATTAAGTTCGTCCTCCATGGGTGCCTCGATCTGGGAGCCGTGCCGCACGAATATCTGTCTCGCCTCAATTGGTTTCTATCGCCTATGGAATTTGCGACCTTGTAAGGCAGGTTGGACTCGGGCTGCACTTCGAGCTTACCCACAGCTCCCGACCGATGCGACACCGGGTGCACTGCTCTGCACCAGGTAATTGCGTACGGGATTCAATCACCAGGTGTATTTGCCAGTGCCTACGCGTTCGTA
>Ga0126311_10000945_pt1 | contig 13655 bp, 12 predicted proteins | sample Plot61_FD_92539 | JGI IMG/M metagenome (GOLD analysis project Ga0126311, IMG submission 92539) | Serpentine soil microbial communities from UC McLaughlin Reserve, CA, USA - Plot61 | ecosystem: Environmental > Terrestrial > Soil > Grasslands | place: USA: UC McLaughlin Reserve, Lake County...
CAAGGCATCCACAGATTACACAGATTCGTTTAGTGAATCAGCGTAATCTGTGGATGCCTTTTTAACTTGTCTCAGATAAACATTCGTACGACGGCCCAGGCGATCAGAAGACTCACGAAGCCGCCCGAGAAAGTAAACGCACGCTCAGCAGGCTGGCTCTTGCCGCGCATCAACGCGCGCATGATCACAACGCCGCACTTCCAACCATCGTGCTGGTAAAGCGGAAGAATGTTGCCGGCTGCAAGTAGTAGATTCAGCCAGCCGAAAGTTGTTCCGTAAGTGAAGAACCCGGCGATGAGATTGAATATGACGCCGCCGAGGTGTACGAGAAGTTGAGCCTTAACCGACCTCTCTTTCAACGCAGCGCCGTCGAGCATCACAAAAGAACCGAGCGGAATCGCACGCAGGTTGAAGCTCATGTTGCCCACACGGAAACCCGCGAGGCGCGGGCCCATGCCGAGTCCCAATTCGGAGGCGGAAACGTTGCAGGAGCGCGCAGCGAGTAGATGGCCCAACTCGTGGACAATCATCGCCAGCGCAGCAAATCCTATGAGTGACAATATCAACGACATCTGTTTGCAACCCACCTGCTAGAAACAACGTGGCCAAAGCCGCAGTACGAGCTTCAATACTCATGCCGGGTAGATTTCGGAGGATTTCTGAGGAAAGCGAGGGGAAGGTGACGAAAATTGTGACTGGAAAACAGACAAAGAATGTCGCGTTTGCCGCGTTCATCGCGTTCACTCTGAGTTTAAGGCCACTTGATCTTGTCGTCGACTAACTGTTCCATCGTGCAGCCGGCAAGCCTCGCATATCTGAGTAGAACGATGAGCGGTGGCTCGCGTTCACCGAGCTCATAACCTGAAATGCTGGCGGCGCGTAACGGTTCGTTTTTTACCGCGAGCGCCTTGACCATATCGGTCTGCGTCAGCCCCAACTGCGTTCTGACGGCTTTCAGCTTTGCGGCCAGCCGCCTAGGCCGGGAGCGGTAGGAGCGACCCATCTCAAACTGTCCCTTCTGAGGAACAGCGCGATGAGGCGCTGTCTGCTACCTTGTTAGCGTCACTAAATAGTGTTACGATTCGCCGTGCCGTTCGAGTCGCCCTGACGCCTTGCATCAGGGCGGGCGGCATTAGCCAGTTTTACCTCTCAGATAATTCACAGCCTCGGATGTTAGCATTTAGGTGAGCACGTGGCCCAGAATGGCGGAGCCATCACGGTAGTTCACTGACGAGAGCGGCAGCTACTTTTGCGGGTGAAGCTGCCGCTCTCTTGTTTTTATCCAACTAAGGTTTTGGTTTGTTAGCTTCGATGTAATCCGTGAGCTTCTTCTTCTCAGGATAGTCAGGCTTCTTCAACAGAAACTGTTCGTACTCAGCCGCTGCACGGTCTTTGTACCCAGCCACGTTGTAGAGAGCGCCAAGTCGCAGGTGCGCGTCTGCCATACCGACGGGGTCAAGCTTCAACGCCTCATTCAAATATCCAACTGCCTTCGAGCCTTTCTTGAGCCCGAGATACGCTTCACCTAGAAAGTAGTTGGCGGTGGCAGACTTCGGATCGGCCTTCAACGCTGCTTCCAGTGGCTCGATCGCACCCTCATTGTTCTTTCGCGCCAGGCGCACGCGACCCAGGTTCACCAGTGCCGCCACGTGATCGGGCTTTGCCTGAACAGCGCTGTTGTAACTATTCTCTGCTGCTTCAAGATCTTTTTGTATGAAATAGACCATGCCGAGATCGGTCCACGCGGGATAGTCTTTCGGATCGGCTTCCACGACGGAACGCAATGTCGCTATTGCCTGAGTAAAGTTCTTGCCACTGATTTCGTGAGCTGCTCGCTCGTAGAGGGCATGATTTTGATTGGAGCGCTTGTAGTCATCGGTCGCCGAGACAACTCCGGCGCGGGCACGTGACGGTCCCTTCCACCTGAATTCCAAGTCCTGCCTGATCTGCTCCACCGCGTTTGCCGAAATCAACACCGGCATCCGCGCGATCTCCACGTTGTCGAGCTCAACGGCGAGGTAGTAATCGCCATTGAAGACATTGTTGAAACGATACCGTCCATTGTTTCCAACGCGCTGTCGCCCAAAAACGTCACTTCCCCTGGTGTAGAGAATCACGTCGAACATTATGTTCGTGTTGGCATCGCCCGCCTGCGACTCGTCAACCTTTAAATCACCGTACAACGTGAAGGCGCGTCGTGTACCAGCGCCAGGCATTGACGAGTTCGTTGCCTGCGCAAACGTGACGCCTTCGAGAATCAACGTGATTCCAAGGACCAACAACAGCGATGCAAGGTGTTTTCGGCGTGTCATAACTAACCCTTTCTCTGAAGGATTGCGGAACTCTATCAAAAACAAGCGCGGGCTGCGACCTAAGTCTCAGCCCGCGCCTGATCAGACCAACCACTCAGGTCCTAGAAATCGTAACGCAGTGCGAACTGCATGATTCTCGGATTTCCCTGAATGCCGGTGAAGTTATAGAACGTCGGGCCTGGACTTCCGAATTGCGGGTCGAGTCCATTCGTGACGTCCGCATTCCCAGTTAGATACTGGGTGTTGGTTACGTTGAAAGTTTCCCAGCGAATCGTGAGCTTGTGTTTCTCACTCCACGGCATTCCGAAGCTCTTGTAGAGACCGGCGTCGAGAGTGAAGAAGCCCATGCCTCGCAGGATATTTCTCGCTCCGGTTTCACCCGGCGCGGGACTGCGGAAGCTCCTGTAAGCAGCCACTGGATCGCCAAACAAATTAGCCGCCTGTCCATTGCCGCCACGGGTCGGGTTCGACTGGATAGGACCAATCGGAACTGACCAGCTTCTGACATTCCAGTTCGTCGGCCAGCCACCGAGGTCAATCGGAGAACTTACCGGAAGTCCGCTGTTGTAACGGGCGATCGACGTCAGTGTCCATCCACCGAGGAATGCATTCGTCCACTTGTTCGCGCCGGTCAGGAACTGGCGACCGCGACCAACCGGAATATCCCAGATGGAGTTGAAGTTCACGATGTGACGGATGTCGAAATCCGAAGCTGCCCGATTATCACGCTGGCGCAGTGCGTTGGTGATGAAAGCCGCACCGAAGACGCCGCTGGACTGAAGACCGGAAGCATCATCGATCGACTTCGAGAACGTGTAGTTGAAGTCCCAGGTCAAGCTGCGCAGACGTTGACGAATGCTCACCGTAGCTCCGTGATAATCGGAGCTCGCGATGGTGCCGAAAGCGGAAAGCGCGCCATACTGACTCTGGAAGAAGAGTTGGCGACTGGTGAATCCATCGAGCACGTCCTGTAGGAACGTCCAGTCGTCGCCAAACTCAAAGCAACCGATACTGTCACAGTCAGGTGTACGTCCGCCGCTGCCAGGTCCTGCTGCCATGATGGCATAGGCTGCCTGCGTGTTGCTGAGACCCAACCCAAAAAACAGATCATCGATCTCTCCGTGCGGGTACAAGTTTTCAAACCACGGAAGGGCTGGAATAGCCGAAACCGGGGTCCCGGCAACGCGATGTTGCTCGAGAATGTTGGCTGCGGTGTACCAGTCCTGACCGGATTTCGGATCCTTGATGTTGTTGAGCTGCATCACGTCGCGGGTGGCCAGCAGATTGCGCGCAAGCCTTCCGATGTATGAGGTCTCAACGTAGATCCCTTTGCCCAACTGGCGACCATACGTGAAGTTCCAACTATAGTTGATCGGCGAAACGAGATTCGTATCAAGTGAACCCTCGATTCGTCGTTGGAAATCCTGTGGTTGAGTTTGCGGGAACGTTACGTTTCCCGGAACAGTAATGAACGGCAAACCTCGGATCGACTGTCCCAGGCCGGTGATTAGTGGACCAGGACGGTTGGTAACGTTAAATGTATTCGCCGACGGCGTGATGCTTGGGTTAAAACCGAGCGTGTTATTACCGTCGAAGTTTACCGCGAGCGCCTGCCCAAAGTAGTCGTTGGTAATGGCAAAGCCACCACGGATCGTCGACTGCTTCTCGGTTCCAAACAGCGAGCCGAGGAAGCCGCTCCTGAACGCGGGCGACCACGCGACAGCAACACGCGGTTGGAAATTGTTCTTGTCCAGTGAATAGAAGCCGGGCGCATCGTGCTTAGGACCGGCAAGCACGATCGTCAGCGGCTCATCAAAGTTCTCGCCTCGTTCCGCCGCGGCGAAACGTTGCTGGAGATAGTCTTCGAGTCCAACACTCGGTCTGGTTTGGAAGCCGTTCCGTTCATAAACAGGGCGACTAAGTCCATAACGAAGGCCGTATGTAAGGGTGAAGTTATCTCTCACCTTCCAGATATCCTGGCCATAAAGGTCAAGCTCTTCAGTCGCGAAGCTGCGAACTACCGGAGCATTGATACCCAGCGGTGTCCCGTCCACGTTGAAGTTGAAATTCGCGGTGTACTGCGAAAGTCGACCAATCAGGGCCGCAAAGGCATGTCTGGTAGGGGTTACGAATGACGAATCAATCGAGGTACCGACCGGCAATCCGGTCAGGTGCGGCAACCAGGCGTTAATCGGGTTTGATAGTACGTTGCCGGAACCCGAGTAGAACGACTGGTTGGTGATTCCGTTGTCGAACGAGTTCGCAAAGTTCTCACGGTTGTTGCGGACAGTACGAAGGTTCGTGCCGAAACCAAGGGTGTGGTGACCCTTGATCCATGAGAAGTCGTCAGTGATGTTCTGTGTCGGCGTTGTGCGGCTAAAGCTTCTCGCAAACAGGTCCGAGGAGAACACACTGCGGAAAGTGATGGAATTCACGTTTGAGTCACCGGTGTTGGTGAATGCTTCACGGGTCAAGCCATACCGGAAATTGTTGATTTTGTTATTCGAGATGGTCCACGTATAGCCGCCGACAAAGCCGTACGGATGGCTCCACGACTCAGTAGGCGGAGTATCCGGAAATTGCGGCGCACCACCGGTGACATCCTGTTGATAGTTACCGCGGAAATAGGCAATGTGCTTCGCGTCGGTCGTGATGTTGAAATCCATACGGAGAACGTGAGCTTTCAGATCCACGGGAACCGAAGCATTGAACTGGAACCCACCTGTATTCAAGCCGTCACCGAGCCGGAAATTGTTGGCTGGATATCTGGCTGCGGCCTGGGCCAGGATGTTCTGCGTGACGGGATTGACATTCACCAGTGCAGCACCTGTCGGTGTGTTGGTGTTGTTGTTGAAGCCCGTCGTCAAGCCGTTGAGATCAGCCGTGTTAAGAGTAACCAGAGCAAAGGTGTCGTCAGGTCTATGTGCAATGAACCTCACTTGGCCTTGCCCGAGACTCGCCAGCGGCACGGTCCGATTAACCGGAACCTGCCTCGCATCACGCCGGCCCTCATAGTTGTAGAAAAAGAAAACGCGATCCTTCTTGACTGGACCACCTAGTGAGCCGCCGAAGTTGTTTCGCAGCAACACCGGTCGCGGCAGCGACTTCCCGTCAATAATGGTGCTGTTGTTGAAGAAATCGTTGGCGGTGAATATTGTGTTGCGATGATACTCAAAAAGGTTTCCGTGAAAATCGTTGGAACCTTGTTTAGTAACCAGTTCGACCTGAGCACCCGATGAACGACCTTGTGACGCATTGGGATTTGTGGTCGTCACGCGAAACTCTTCGACCGTGTCAGGACTAACGCGCAGCACCGGACTGAATGCGTCGCCGGTCTGTTGCTCGTTTACGTCCACGCCGTCGAGAGTGATGTTCGCCTGGTCACTGCGGCCACCAGCCACGTAACCGCTGGGTGTGACGGCCGGCTGTAAGCTCAGCAGGTTGGTGACGTTGCGGGCGTTGAGGGGAAGCTGAGTGATCTGCTGAGAAACGAAGTTGTTTCCAAGGCTGGCGTCTTGAGTATTAATAAGCGCCTCACCGGCACCGACTGTCACCGAAATCGTTTCGGTAACATCGCCGATCGTCATAGCCACCTCGAGGTCGGTTGGCTTCGAGACGAGGGCTGCTACCTGGGTCAGGACAGCCTTCTTGAATCCTTTGGCTTCAACTGAGAGGGTGTAGGAGCCTGGTTGAAGTCCTTCAAATGCAAACTGACCGCTGTCGTTGGAGGTTGTGGCTCGCGTGAGATTCGTTTCCGGATTGGTCAGGGTGACGGCCGCACCGGCGATCGCAGCATTTGCCTGATCCTTGATTGAACCTCTGATTGCAGTGTTGCCCTGGCCCTGGGCCAGAGCGCTGCCGCACAAGAAGAGAAGAACCACAAACGTACCAAGCGAAAGCATAAACCTATAGCTGGTAAAGCTCTTACTTTTCATAGATTTCCTCCGCTGGAAGATGTTGAACGGGTCTGGAGGTGAAACTCCGGTATTACCTGGATTACGACCGCTGGATGTCCGCCTCAATGACGGGAAGTAAAACGCAGGCTGCAGGTAAATCTGGAAAGGCTCTTGAGGCGGAATTACTACTACTGATGTTCGAGCTTCCTCTTGCAGCTATTATTCCGCAATGAGGTAGCCACGCTTTTCGGCGACAAATAGCCGTTATCGGTTTGTCGGGCGGAAAGTATATCCAAATTTCCAGCCCTGTATATAGAAATTCGTATCGGCACAAAGAGCGGGAAGAATGAGCGCCGCGAGAATAGAACAGTCAGGAAGGGTGGCTTTGCCCCCGCTTTACTTCTTGGCTAATCCCCCTGCAAGTACTTCCGACAGTCGCGACATCAACAAATACGCAGGATTATCAACGGACCACATCGTCTCCGGCATGTCGTCACAGGAGATCGCCATCGCGATCTTCCCGTTCTTCGTGTAAAGAATACCAATCGCACTCCGAAGTCGATCGAGCGCGCCATACTTGCTCGCCATCGGCACGTTCCAAAGCGACCGCCCGATCGCATTGCGACCCTGCTCGCGCTTCATCAGCTCAATCATCTCTTTAGACGCGGCCGGATTGATCACTTCACCACGCTCGAGTTTCTCCATTACAAGCACCATCTCGCGCGGTGTGGCCATGCCCAGCCCGTATTTCTTGTTCTCCGGATCTTTGCCCGCAGCACTTTCGCCGCCGCTGCCGATCTTCCGCATGATCTTGATCTGTTTGAAACCGAGCGACTCCATGCGTGCGTTCACCGCATCCGTCGTCAGCACGTCCAACACGAGGTTTGTCGCAGTGTTGTCGCTAAGGATCATCATGAGATTGACGGCATCGCGCAGCGTGAGCTTGAGCCCATCTGAGAGCTCGGTAAGAATGCCCGAGCCGGAGACTCTCTTCTCTTTTGTGAGCACGACTTCGTCGGTCCACTTCGCTTTTCCCTCAGCGACGCGCGCGAACGCCTCGATCATCACAGCGATCTTGATCGTGCTCGCGGTGCGCACACGCTCGTCGGGATTTATTCCATAGGTCTCACCGGTGTCGAGGTTCTTGGCGAAGAGACTCACTTTGCCCTTGAACAACGCAACGATCGGCTTCACTTGATCGTCAAGAGTTGTTTGCGCCTGTGCTGCTGCCGAGATGCCGGTAAGTAATACGACGAGGAAAGGTGTCAGAATCTTGTTCATCATGGAGAATCTTGTTAATCCTGTCTACAAATGCTTCAACGCAATCAACATTTCCGCGTTGAGTATCGCCGCACCCGCAGCTCCTCTAATCGTGTTGTGACTCAACACGACAAACCGGTAATCAAGCACCGTATCTTCCCTCAATTTGCCGACAGTGATCGTCATCCCATCGCCCGCGTCGCGATCCAGTTTCGGCTGCGGCCGGTCCATCTCATCCCTAACAATGATCGGCACATCAGGCGCGGAATGTAGCCCAAGCTCCTGCGGCAACGAACGAAACGAGCTCAACGCTTCACGAAGCTCTCCTAACTCGGGCTTGCGTGTGAAGTTTACGCGCACCGCCGCCATGTGACCGTCCGCGACATTCACGCGATGACACTGTGCGCTCACAGCCATCGGCGCTGGCTCAATACGATCGTTCACAAAGCGACCGAGAATTCTCGTCGTCTCCGTTTCCATCTTCTCTTCCTCGCCGCCGATGTGCGGGAGTACGTTGTCGATAATGTCGAGTGAAGCAACGCCCGGATATCCAGCGCCTGAGAGCGCCTGTAATGTCGTCGCCACCACTGCGGAGATCCCAAACGTCGCGTGCAGTGGAGCAAGTGCGAGCGCGAGCATGATGGTCGAGCAATTCGGGTTGGTGACGATGAAACCGCCTGATGGGTAGCGCTGTCGCTGGCGTGCGAGCAGGTCGAGATGCTGGTGATTCACTTCGGGAATCAAGAGCGGCACGTCTTCATCCATGCGAAAGGCGGATGAGTTGCTGATGACTGGATAGCCTGCCTTAGCAAAGCTGCCTTCGGTCTCGCGTGCGATATCGCCGGGCAGACTCGAGAAGACGAGATCGCAATCGAGTGGCGGCGTGGGTGGTTGCACAGGCAATGAGCGAACAGCGTTCGGCATTTCACCGATGAGCCGCCACGTGCAGGCTTCGCCGTACGTTTTGCCCTGGGAACGATCGGAGGCGGCGACGGCGGTTATTATAAACTGTGGATGCTTCTCCAGCAGTTGAATAAACCGCTGGCCCACCGTGCCCGTTGCGCCTAAAATTCCAACACGATACTTGCTCATAGACTTATTTGAACCACAGATTTCACCGATTTTTATCCACAGATCTTCACGGATTTTTTCTGTGTAATCTGTGGATGGCTTTCTTTATACGTCGAACGCCCTCCTCCAACATCTCCATCTCCGCACAGAACGACACACGCAAAAATCCTTCACCTTCACTCCCGAACGCGGAACCAGGCACCGTTATCACCTTCTCCTCCAGCAACGCCTCTGCCACCTTCATCGACGATCCATACTCGCTCACATCGAGCATCGTATAAAACGCACCATCAGGCGTCACCGCTCTCAACCTCAACTCCGCATCGATCAGCGAGAGCAAATGATCCCTTCTCACACGAAACTTCTTCCGAAAACCCGCGCGCGCTTCTTCAGCCTCATCGCTCCAGGCTACCAGCGACGCCTTCTGCGATACCGTCGACGCACACGTTGTCACGTAACCATGAAGCACAAGCATCGCCCGCACCAACTCCTCGTCACCACACAACCAACCGAGTCGCCAGCCCGTCATGCTCATCGACTTCGACAGTCCACCAATCACGATCGTCCGCTCATGAAACGACGACAACGATCCCGGCCGCTCAGGCGTGTAGTAAAGGTCGCGATAAATCTCGTCGCTGATCAGGTAAGCATTGCTATCACGCAGCGCATCGCCAATCGCCGCCAGATCTCCATTCGTCAGAGTGCGTCCGGTCGGGTTCGAGGGACTGATACAAACAACAACTTTCGTTCGTGGCGTCAGCGCGCGTCGAAACTCATCAATATCAAAACCAAAACCATTCTCGCGCGGCAAGCGATAGAAGCGCGAAGTGCCGCCCGCCATACGCACGATCGTCGGGTAAGCAACAAAGCCAGGATTTGGAAGCAACACTTCGTCGCCTTCATCGACGAGCGTCAGCAGCGCGAGATACAAAGCCTCCTGCGAACCCGCCGTGATCACGACGCGCTCCGGCTGTCCTTCAAGATACGGATACTCAGCCGCGACTTTTTCACGCAGCGCCGGCAGACCAGCATGTGAGGTGTAACCGTTCTGCTCTTCGACGATCGCCCGGACCGCCGCTCTGCGAATCACGTCCGGGGTGGGCAAGTCGGGCTCACCCAATCCGAGATTGAGGCTGCCGGGCCGCGCGCGATCGAAGACCTGGCGGATAACGCTCTTCTCAATTCCCTGCAAGCGTTTCGGAGGCGCAAATTTATTCAACGCAGGTAATCCTCTAATCGCACCGCCGTGTCAGTCTTCTCGTCGCGATACTTCACAATCACTGCCGCGTAGAGCGAGAGTCCCCACTCGCGTCCACGCTCAGTCGTCACCGCGCGCGCGCCAGGAACAACTACCGCGCCCGCCGGTATCTCGAGTGGTCCATCTGCTTTGCGCTGGTAGATCTCGCCGCTAACCAGATCATAAACCGGAGTCGAGCCGGTCAGAGTTGTGCCCGTTGCCAGCACCGCGCGCTCACGCACGATCGTGCCTTCGTAAACTCCGCAATTCCCGCCGACGAGCACGTCGTCTTCAATGATGACGGGCACTGCGCCTACTGGCTCGAGCACGCCGCCAATCTGTGCCGCCGCGGAGATGTGAACGCGCTTGCCGATTTGTGCACACGAGCCGACGAGCGCGTGGCTATCTATCATCGTGCCCTCGTCAACATACGCGCCGGCGTTTACGAACATCGGCGGCATACAAACAACGCCCGGCGCGATGTAAACACCATCTCTAATCGTCGAGCCACCGGGGACGATGCGAACATTGTCTTCGATCTTTGTCGGGCGGCCGGGATAAGTATCTTTGTCGAAAAACTTGAAGCTCTCGCCCGCGGACATCTCAGTGATCGCGCCCATGCGAAAGCCGAGCAGCAGTCCCTGCTTCACCCACGCGTTTACAATCCACTTGCCGTCTGCACTCTTTTCTGCCGCACGCACTTCGCCGCGATTCAGTGCGCGCTTCAACTCGTCGAATACGGATCGGTCCTCGCGAGAAAACTGGTTGTCTTCGCGCGCGGCAAGCGCCTCGATCTGTTCACGCAACGGCATGCGAAGTTTCCTTCAGTAAGCCGACTTCCGTCAAAATCTCGCGCATGCGATTGCGCGTCTTTTCCTGCACTGGAACGAGTGGAAGACGAAGGTTCTCTTCGATCAGGCCCATGAGGGCGAGTCCGGCTTTCACTGGGCCAGGACTCGATTCGATAAAGTTGCCTTCCATCAACGGCAGCAGTCGATAATGCAGCGCGCGTGCGTCGTCCCACTTGCCTGCCAGTGCGAGATCGTTGAGTCGCGACATCATTTCCGGAGCTTCGTTTGAAGCCACTGAGATCAGGCCGTCGGCGCCGAGAGCGATCAACGGGAGCGTGAGTGAATCGTCACCAGAGATGACGCGAAAACCTTCGGGCCGGCCGCGCAGGATTTCCATAATCTGCGAGAGATTGCCGGAAGCTTCTTTGACGGCGACGATGTTCTCGACGTCATGTGCGAGTCGCAGTGTTGTCTCGGCGGAAATGTTGGACGAGGTGCGTCCCGGAACGTTGTAGATCACGACCGGCAGATTGTTAACCGCTTCAGCGACGGCGCGAAAGTGTGCGTAGAGTCCTTCCTGTGTTGGCTTGTTGTAATAAGGTGCGACTGTCAGCACGGCGTCGACGCCAAGCTCGCGCGCTGCCTGCGAGCGTTGAATGGTGACGGCAGTTGAGTTACTGCCGGTGCCCGCGACGACTTTCGCGCGGCCGCGAGCGAGCTCGACAGCGGTCCGAATGACCAGACGGTTTTCTTCGTCAGACATCGTCACGCTCTCGCCGGTCGTGCCGCAGGGTACGAGAATGCGGACGCCACCTGTGATTTGATATTCGATCAAATCACGCAAGCGGGGCTCATCAACCGCGCCGTCAGCAGTGAAGGGAGTGACAAGAGCCGTCGCGCAGCCGCGCAGCCAGTCCAGTTGTAATGTCATAGTGACCTCCGTTTAGAAACGTTTAGAGAGATCGTTTGTGCTCTTTTGTGGCGATAATTTCTTCTATCACTTCTGAAAACTCAAACACGCCGGTTCGTCCCACGATCCAGTGGGCGGCGAGCAGTGCGCCGCTTGCGAAGCCCTGGCGCGAGCGTGCTGTGTGTGTTAACAAGATCTGATCCGCTTCCGAATCGAAGCCGACTCGATGTGTGCCGGGGATGTAGCCTGCGCGTGTTGATGAAGTCGGAATGTCAGGTCCGAGATGTGCTGACATTAGGTCGCGCAGCTTCAAGGCTGTGCCTGAAGGCGCATCGCGCTTGCGATTGTGATGAGCTTCTTCGATGAAGGGCGCGTAGCCATCGACGGCGGAGAACAACGCGGCAGCTTGTTCTGCGATACGGTAGAAAAGGTTTACGCCGATGGAGAAGTTTGCGCCGTAGACCATCGCGCCTGAGTGTTCGGTCATGAGTTGCTTTGCGCTGGACTCGTGTTGTTTCCAACCCGTCGTGCCTTCGACGAGAGGTACGTCTGCGCGTGCGCATGCTTCGACGTTCCTGAGGACAGCGTCGCCGATGGAGAAATCGATCGCGACATCGTGCCCGCGCAACTTCTCTACGAGCTGAACGACCGTCAAAGCGCTCTCTTCGCTGGTGATCACCGCGCCAATCTCGTCGCCGCCCTTGCGCCCGCCGACCTCGACCAATTGGCCCATCACACCAAAACCAATTAAGGCTATTCTCATCAAAAGTCTTCTTTAACCACAGATGACCCGTGGCACAGTTCTTTGGCCAAACTCAAATACAATTCGACGGCGTCCGACAACTCGCGTTTCAAAATCCGCTCGTGATCTGTATGCGCGACGAGAATCGATCCAGGCCCGAGCAGCGACGGCTTGCCCCACTGCGACAGATACGGCACATCAGTCGTGAATCGCACCACGACCTCATCAAACCCGGGAACAGAAACCAATCGCACAGGATTGTGCGCCGAGCTGTACTCGAGCCGCCCGCGCGTGCCGACCACACCTTCAAGCACACTCTTGATGTGCTCTATATCGATCCCGAGCCGAATTTGCAATTCCGCAGTGCTTTATCTGCGATCACGTTCGGCCGCGTGCCGCCATTGAGCACACCGATGTTACACGTCGTCGTCCCGAAGAAACTGTCCTCCGGCCACTCACACGCGCGAATTTCCTGCAGAATATCGAGCAGCTTCTCAATCGCCGACTCACCCGCTTCCGGATACGCAGAATGCGCAGCGCGACCCTCAGTCGTAACGATCACACGCACAGATCCTTTCGTGCCGGTTGCTAAACGACTATCGGTCGGCTCGCCATTGATGAGGAAACGACACTCACGCGCAAGCGCATGCTTGTTCGCCGCCTGCGCGCCCAAACTGCCAAGCTCTTCATCGACGGTGAACAGCAGTCCCACATCGTTCACACCTTCATCACGCAGATGCTGCGCTGCAAAGATCTGCGCCGCCATGATTCCTTTGGCGTCACAGGATCCGCGACCGTGAATAAACTCATCATCCTCGCTCGACGCGATGAAGGGCGGCACCGTATCCATGTGCGTCGAGAACACGAGCCGCGGTGGCGCCTCAGTCGTGGCGATCACATTGAAACGATCGGGCGCGACCTCCTGTCTCTCAACGTGATACCCAAGCTGCTCCAGATGACGCGCGAGAAATTGCCCCACCGCCAGCTCTTCGCCGGTGACAGACGGAATGTCGATCAGTTCCCGCGTCAGCTCAAAAACATTCATTTAACTTCTTTGCGCCTTTTCGTGGCTAAAAGAATTCTTCGTGCAATCTCGTGACCGCTTCCTTAACACGGTCTTCTTCGATCACAAACGTGAAATTGACACTCGACGCTCCCTGCGAGATCAAGGACACGTTGATGTCGCTGATCGTACTGAACACACGCCCGGCAATACCCGGAGTGCCTCGCAAGCCTTCACCTACGACGCAGATGATCGCTCTTCCCTTCTCGATCCCGACCGTGCCCAGTTGTTCCAGGTCTTCAACTATAGACGGCAGTGCGCCAGCCTCATCCAGTGAAAGCGAGACGCTGACTTCCGAGGTCGTAACCACATCAACGACAGTCCGGTGTCGCTCGAACACCTCAAACAGCGCGCGCAGGAAACCGTATGCACC
>Ga0126311_10000946_pt1 | contig 13649 bp, 18 predicted proteins | sample Plot61_FD_92539 | JGI IMG/M metagenome (GOLD analysis project Ga0126311, IMG submission 92539) | Serpentine soil microbial communities from UC McLaughlin Reserve, CA, USA - Plot61 | ecosystem: Environmental > Terrestrial > Soil > Grasslands | place: USA: UC McLaughlin Reserve, Lake County...
GCCAAGGAGGAGCAGGTGATGCTCGAGGCGCTCGAGCTCGCCCGGGCATCCGAGCACAAGGGCTTCGAGAGCGAGGCCGCCGACGAGCTCGCGAGCGTGTACCTGGCACGGCTCGAGTTCGACCGGGCGGCGCCGCTGATCGAGCAGGCGATCCTGCTCGCCGAAGAGAGCGGCAGCGCCGAGGCGCGGGGGAGGGCGCTCCGCTTCGCCGGGCAGCTGCACCTGTACCGGCGCGAGCTCGACGACGCCGAGGCCGCGCTCGAGGCTGCGCGCGAGCACCTCGCCGAGGCGGGTGCCGCGTGGATGCTCGGCCGCACGCTCAACTTCGCAGCCTGGACCGCGCGCCACAAGGGCGACGTCGCCCGAGCCGAACGGCTCTTCCGCGAGTCGATCCGGATCCTCGCGCCGCTCGAGGACCGGGCGACGCTATGCGAGACGCAGCGCTCCCTCGCCGAGCTCTTGCTCGCCGAGCACCGCGTCGACGAAGCGGAGCGCTTCGCCCTCGCCGCCCGAGAGACCGTCGGCCCGCACGACGTCACCTCGCTTGCGACGACGACCATGTCGCTCGGTCTAGTCCGCGCCGCCCAGGGACGCGACGAGGAGGCCGAGGAGCTCCTCCGCCAGGCGTACGAGACGATTGCCGGGACCGAGCACCGGAAGCACCAGTGCGAGCTGCTGCAGGCGCTCGTTCAGTTCCTGCGCGACCGCGGCCGCAACGACGAGGCGGACGAGCTTGATGCCCGCCGCGACGGCGTTCTCGCCGAGGCTGCCAGCACCGCCTGAATGGCGTGATCCGACTCCAGGTCGGGCGACTCCGAGATCACCGTCGCGGGCCGCCTGAACGGTCGTAGCGCCTGCTTCAGCGGCTCGGCGCGCAGCGTCCCCTCGCCGTAGCGCAGGTGCTTCGTCTCGTTGCGGTTGGCGTACGCGACGTCCGAGAAGTGGATGTGGAAGGGAGCACCCGGCTCGAGCACCTCGTCGGCGGCCTCGAGCGCAGCGGCGAACGGTTCGACGTCGGTGAAGGCGCCGTCGCTCGTCGCGTGCAGGTGCGCGAAGTCGAGCACCGGCCGCACCCAGCCGCAGCGGCGAGAGATCTCGATCACGTCCTCGAGGCTCCCGATCTCGCGCACGCGACCCATCACCTCGATGCCGAACGGCACCGCACGGTCCTTGCCCTCCAGCCGCTCGCGCAGCTCGCCGAGCTGCTCGCAGATCGAGTCGAGCGCGTCCTCGCGTGTGCGGCCGAGCAGGAAGCCGGGATGAAAGACGACGAGCTCGGCGCCCGCGACCTTCGCGACCCCGGCGGAGTGGTCGAGCATCCCGGTCGCCATGTTCAGCTTCTTCCCGCGCTCGGCGTGGCCCATGAAGCCGGCGATCGGGGCATGCACGGAAAGCACGATCTGCGAAGCGCGCGCGAGCTTCCCGAACTCGGCCGCCCAGTCGTAGTCCATCCAGAACTTGCCCTCGAAATCGATCTCGCAGGCGTCGAAGCCGCGCTCCTCGAGCAGCGCGATCGCAGCCTCCGGACTTTCGCGCGCAGGGACGCGCGCAGGCCCGAACCGCACCTTTCCCATTCGCGGATCGTATGCCGTCCGACGCCCCAGCTACCTTCGCCACATGGCCAAGCGTCCTTCCCGGATCGACCTGCTCGAGCTCGACATCGACCTCCGCCTAGCCGACCTCTGGCGGGAGGCTGCGGACATCAGCGACTGGAACCTCGAGGTCGTCGCGGCATTCATGCGCGCGGCTTACGGCAAGGGCTACTGCGACGCGCTCACCGAGGACAACCCCGGCAGCCTGTGCGAGGAGCACGGCTACCGGATTCCGGCGCGCCGCACCGAGCCCGCCCGCGAGGTCTAGCCGTCCGTACAATCCCGGCGTGGCTCCCAAACCACGCTCGGTGCGGCTCGTCATCGCTCTTTCGGTTGCCGCGGTGCTTGCGGTCTTCCTGCTCTACGTGTCGATCGCCGGCGGCCGCACCGCGCAGCTGAAGCCGAGCGAGCTGAGGGGCCACAAGGGGGTCGTCTCACTCGTGGGCAAGGTCGTCGGGCCGGTCCGCGGCCAGGGTTACGCCAAGCACGGGCTCCATTTCAAGGTCGGCGACATCCAGGGCCCGGCGACGGTGCCGGTGGTGTACCGCGGCAGCGTCCCCGACCAGTTCAAGCTCGGCCGGCACGTCGTCGTCAGCGGCCGCTATGCGCAGGGGGTCTTCCTCGCGAAACAGAACTCGCTCGTGACGAAGTGCCCCTCGAAGTACGCGCCTGCCAAGAAGACCTAGCTGCCTCGCCGCGCTGGCCGCGGTGACGCTCTTCGCCGGCTGTGGCGGCGGCTCGCACGCTGCCGATCCCGAATGTCACACCCGTGCGAGCCGGGTCGCCGAGCACGCAGAGTCGATGCTCGTCCACTACAGCGGCGGCACCGTCTACCCGGCAGACGTCTCCTACCTCTTGCTGCGTGGCAGCCTGCGGGCTTTCGAGAATCACGGCTGTCCGCCAAAGATCCTGGGCGCGACGCTGAGGCGGAGGCTGGACCCGAGGGCCCGCGAGAAGCTGCTCGGGCTGCTTGCGCGCCCGACGGAACGCAAGCTCGACCGCGCGCTGTCGGCTGTACCCTGAACGCCGATGTGGCTCGCCGTCGGTGTGCTCCTCGCCGTCGCCTGCGTGCTGCTCGTTGCGCGACCCTTTCTCCGTGACCCGCAGCCCGAGGACGACCGCCTCGACCAGCCCGCGGAGCGCGAGCAGGAGAGAACCGCTTTGGCCGAGGAGCGAGACCGGGCGCTCGCGGCGCTGAAGGAGCTCGAGTTCGACCACCGGACGGGGAAGGTCTCCGACGACGACTACCGCGCGCAGGTCGGGCCGCTGAGGCGCCGCGCCGCGGAGGCGCTCCGCGCGCTCGACCCGCAGCCGCGAAAGGAGCGGGTCACCATCCGTCGGTAGGTGCTCCAGGGCGCTTCGCCTGCGGCACGAGCTAGCCGAGCTCCCTGGTGCGCGGGCCGAAGCCGCCCGTGCGCGCCGGGAGGCGGTGTACGCTGGTGATCGGGACCGACTCGGCCCGTGCTCTGACGGCAGAGCTCGACGGGCTCGTGACTGCGAAGGAGGAAGAGATGGAGCAGACAGCTGCAGCCGCCGTGGAGCGGATCGAGCGCGCGCAGCTCCAGGCGCAGCCGACCCAGATCGAGCCGCCGGCCCCACCGTCGGAGCCGTACCCGGAGCCGAGCCCGCCCCCGCAGCCGGTGCCCGTCCCCGAACCGGTGCCGGAGCCCTCGGAGCCGCCCGGCCCCGTCCGCGTGCCGGAGCCCGGCCCGGTCCCGAGCCCGCCGCCGCGCCCGGAGTAACCCGCAGGGCAGGGACGCCTGCCCGATCGCCGAAAATCGCGCTATGCGCGTCTCCCGACTCTTACCTCTCCTTGTCCTCGTGACGGCCGTCGCCGCGGCGCCCGCGAGCGGCGACGTCGCGAGCCGGAAGCGCGAGGTCGACGCACGACTCCAGCGGGTGCAGGCGAAGATCGTCTGGGCGCAGCAGCGCGAGCGGGAGCTTGCCTCCGAGATCACGTCCGTCAACGGCCAGATCCATGCGCTCGCGTCGCAGGTCGGTGTCGTCTCGACGCAGCTCGAGCCGCTGCAGCGCGACCTCGACCTCCACCGCGAGAAGGTCGATCGGCTGAACGAGCTCTTCCAGCTCCAGACCAGCCGTTTCCACTTCTACCGCCGCGAGTACAGCGCGCTGCTCGACCGGCTCGGCAATCGTCTCGTCGACCTCTACGAGCAGGGCGACCCGAGCACGCTCGAAGTGATCTTCTCCGCGAAGACCTTCACCGACGTGATCGACCGGGCCGAGATCGCCGACTCCCTCGGGGCGCAGGACCGCTCGATCGCGGGTCAGGTGGGCACGGCCAAGGAGCGAGTGCGCGCCCAGCGAGCGCACACGAAGCGGTTCCGCTCGCTCGTCGCCGCCGAGCTGCGGACGATCGCGATCCGCACGAATCAGGTGCGCGCGCTTCGTGACGAGCTGCTCGCGAGCAAGGACCGGCTGGCGACCGCGCGATCCTCGAAGCGCGACGCGCTGCAGAACGTGAAGGAGTCGAAGTCGGAGTTCCTGCACGAGGCCAGCGGGCTACAGCAGGCGAGCGCGAGCCTCGCGTCGCAGATCCGCAGCGCCCAGTCTTCGCGATCCTCGTACTCGCAGCCGGGCGACGCCACGCCGTCCGCCTCCGGGTTCATCTGGCCCGTCAACGGCCCGGTCACGAGCTCGTTCGGCCCGCGCTGGGGCCGGATGCACGAAGGCGTCGACATCGGCGCCGGCTCCGGCACGCCGATCCGCGCAGCCGCGTCGGGGCGCGTCGTCTACGCCGGCTGGATGTCCGGCTACGGCAACCTCGTCGCGATCGACCACGGCGGCGGCATCTCGACGGCCTACGGGCACCAGTCGGGCATCGCGGTCGGCAACGGCGAGGTCGTCTCACAGGGGCAGACGATCGGCTACGTGGGCTGCACCGGCCACTGCTTCGGCCCGCACCTGCACTTCGAGGTGCGGGTGACCGGATCGCCGGTCGATCCGCTCGGCTATCTGTAGCTCCTTCTCGCGGGCGCGCCCCGGTACCGCTGCTGGTCGCTAGACGAGGCCGAACGTCTGCGCCAGCAGGAAGACGTTCAGACCCGAGATGAGCGCCGCGACCGCCGCAGCGACCACGGTCGTGACGCGTCGGTTGACGAGCGCGCCCATCAGGTCATGGCGGCTGGTGAACCAGACGAGCGGGATCAGCGCAAAGGGAATGCCGAACGAGAGGACGACCTGGCTGATCACGAGCGTTCGCGTGGGGTCGAGCCCGATCGCCGCGACGACCAGCGCCGGCAGCATCGTCACGAGCCGGCGGAGGAAGATCGGGATCTTGCGGTCGATGAAGCCCTGCATCACGACCTGGCCCGAGAGCGTGCCGACCGTCGAGCTGGAGAGGCCCGACGCGAGCAGTGCCAGGGCGAAGAGCGTGCCGGAAGCGTCGCCGAGCACCGGCTGAAGCGTGCGGTGCGCGTTCTCGAGCGAGTCGACGTCGAGCAGGCCCGAGTCGAAGAAGACGCTCGCGGCCATGACGAGCATCGCCATGTTGATCACGCCGGCGATGGTCATCGCGATCACGACGTCGACCTTCGTGTAGCGGTAGAGGCGGCGGGCTTCCTCGTCGTTCTGCGGGACGACACGGTTCTGCGTCAGCGCCGAGTGGAGGTAGATCACGTGCGGCATCACGGTCGCGCCGAGGATGCCGACCGCGAGCAGCACCGACTCGCTCCCGGCGAACTCCGGCTTCACCGCGTGCAAGGCGACCGTCCCGAGCGGAGGGTGCGAGAACCAGAGCTCGGCGAGGTAGCAGGCGCCGATCGCGGCGACGAAGCCGGCGATGACGGCCTCGAACGGCCGCAGCCCGAAGCGCTGGAGGCCGAGGATCAGGAACGTCACGACGCCGGTGAGGACGGCTGCGGGGAAGAGCGGCATGCCGAAGAGCAGGTGGAAGCCGAGCGCGGCGCCGAGGAACTCGGCTAGATCGGTGGCCATCGCGATCAGCTCGGCCTGCACCCAGAGACCGAACGACGTGCGGCGCGAGAACCGGTCGCGGCAGACCTCGGGCAGGTTGCGCCCGGTCGCGATCCCGAGCTTCGCCGACAGCGTCTGGATCAGCATCGCCATCAGGTTCGACGCGAGGATCACCCAGCAGAGCGTGTAGCCGAACTTCGAGCCGCCGGCGATGTTGGTCGCGAAGTTGCCCGGATCGATGTAGGCGACGCAGGCGACGAACGCGGGGCCGAGGAACGGCAGGATGCGCCAGGAGCGGGGATAGCCCCGGAGCGCATTCTCGGCGGCCCGCACGTTGCCGGCGGCGACCGCGCCTTGCCGTGTCGCCATCACGGCGGGAGTGTAGCCAGAGTTTAGGCTTGACTAAACCTTGGCGAGGCGCAGGTCTGGCAGGTTGCGCCAGCGTTCGCCGACGTCGAAGCCGTACCCGACGAAGAACTCGTCCGGGACCGTGAAGCCGACATAGTCCACCGGGAGGTCGTCGACGAGCCGGCGGTACGGGCGGTCGAGCAGCGCGGCGATGCGGAGACTCGCGGGCCCGCGCAGATCGAACAGCTTGCGCAGGTAATTCAGCGTCAGCCCCGTGTCGACGACGTCCTCGACCAGGAGCACGTCGAACCCGGTCACGGCGATGTTCGTGTCCTTCAACAGCCGCACCCGTGAGTGCCCGCCCGTATCGGCGCCGTTGTAGCCGGTCAGCTCGACGAAGTCGATCTGGTGCGGGATCGGGATCGCGCGCGAAAGGTCGGTCAGGAAGACGAAGCTCGCCTTCAGCAGCGACACGAGCAGGAGATCGCGGCCGGCGTAGTCGCGCGAGATCTCGGCGCCGAGCTCCTCCACTCGCGCCCTCAGCTCCTCCGCCGAGAGGAAGACCTCACCCACGCGGGCGTCGGCGCCTGAGGCGTCGCTTGCGATGCCGAACCTCAGGACGCGCGAGCTCTGCTCGCGCATGTGTCTGCGGTGATGGCTGGGATTCGGCGCATGCCTCGGAACGTCGTCCTATGAGGCCAGGTCGAGCCGGTAGCGCTGGGCCAGCCGCTCGATGTCCCGCTTGTAGAAGAGCTTCACGCGCACCTCGGGGTAGCGCTCGCGCAGCTTGCGCAGCTTGCGGTTCTTGCGGGTCACCAGCCGCTGCTTCATGACCGTGATCTCGAGATACAGGTTCTGCTCCGGCAGGAAGAAGTCCGGCGTGAAGGCCTGGGCGATGCTCCCGTCCTCCGTCTCCTCCAGCACGAACGTGTGCGGCTCGTATTCCCACGGGACGCCGTAGAAGTCGAGCACCTTGGCGCACTCGCGCTCGGCCTCGTTCGCGAACCGCGGTGGCTCCTTGGCAGAATCCAGCTGGAAATCGCCGATTTCTTCCACCCCTCGCGCAGGGTAGCAGCGGGTGCGGACGCGGCTCGCGCGGGCGACGTGATACAAGCCGCACCCGAAAATGGCCAGAGTCCGGCTGACACCGCAGAAGCGCGAGTTCTTCGACCTGTACGCGCAGGCGTCCGCGAACGCCGTCGAGGTCGCGCGCTTGCTCGTCGAGCTGCTCGAGCGTTTCCCGGACGAGGGCGATGCGCTGATCGGCCGCATCAAAGAGCGTGAGCACGAGGGCGACCGGCTCACGCACGAGGTCGTCCTACTCCTGAACAAGACCTTCGTGACGCCGTTCGACCGTGACGACATGTACCGGCTCGCGGGCGCGGTCGACGACATCTGCGATCACGTCGACGAGGCTGCCGACAACCTCGGCTCGTGGGGCGTCGAGCGCGTGCCGCAGAAGGCGCGCGACCAGGCGGACGTGATCCTGAGGGCCGCGACCGCGCTCGACGAGGCCGTTCGGAGGCTCGACGGCTTCCGCGACTCGACCGAGCAGCTCGCGGCGCTGCGGGAGCTCGAGGACGAAGGCGACCAGCTCGAGCGCGACGCGGTCGCGGAGCTCTTCGCCACCACGGACGACGCGAAGGTGATCATCCGCTGGAAGGACATCCACGAACGGCTCGAGGAAGCCGTCGACGCGCTCGAGAACGCCGCCGACGTCCTCGAGGCGATCATCGTCAAGAACAAGTAGGTCTGTGGACACCGTCCTGCTGGTGATCGTCGTCGCGGTCGCGCTCGGCTTCGACTTCACGAACGGCTTCCACGACACGGCGAACGCCGTCGCGACCTCCGTCTCGACGAGAGCGCTCTCGCCCCGCAAAGCGGTCTTGATCGCGGCGGTCGCGAACCTGGCCGGAGCCTTCGTCACGACCGCGGTCGCGAAGACCGTCGGCAAGGGGATCATCGATACGGGCCTCGCCAACGAGAAGACCGTGCTCGCGGCGCTGATCGGCGCAATCGCCTGGAACCTGATCACGTGGTGGCTGGGCCTGCCGTCGAGCTCGTCGCACGCGCTGATCGGCGGCCTCGTCGGCGCGGCGATCGCGCAGTCGGGACTCGCGGGCGTCGAGTGGCACGGCCTCGTCCACGACGTCGCGATCCCCGCGCTCGCCGCGCCCGCGATCGCCTTCTGCGGCGCCTTCATCCTCCTGCTGGCGATCTACTGGCTCTTCGTCCGGCTCACGCCCGGTGTTGCCAACCGCACGTTCCGCCTCGGACAGCTCGCGTCGGGAACCTGGGTCGCGTTCACGCATGGAGCCAACGACGCGCAGAAGACGATGGGCGTGATCGCCCTCGCGCTGTTCGAGGCGGGACACCTGTCGCACTTCTACATCCCGACGTGGGTGATCATCGCGGCCGGGCTCGCGATTGCGGCCGGGACGTACGTCGGCGGCTGGCGGATCATGCGCACGCTCGGCCAGCGCGTGATCAACATGGAGCCGGCCAGCGGGTTCGCCGCGCAGATGACGGCGGGCCTGACGATCTACAGCGCGACCCGGCTTGGCTACCCGCTCTCGACGACGCACGTCATCTCGGGGTCGGTACTGGGCTCGGGCGCGACGAAGCGCCTCTCCGCGGTGCGCTGGGGCGTGGCCGGGAACATCGTCGCGGCCTGGATCCTGACGATCCCGGCCGCCGGGCTCGTGGCGGCCGCGCTGTACTGGCCGATCCAGGCGATCTTCTAGCGGCCCGCTCTAGACTTCGAGCCATGTCGCAGGGCAGCAACGGTGGAGCGTTCACGATCGCGCAGATCTCGGACATCCACTGCGGAGGACCGGACTTCGTCCCGAATCTGATGGAGCGGGCGGTGGCCGAGATCAACGAGCTCGGCCCGGATCTGGTCATCTGCTCCGGCGACCTGACGACGTTCGGGTTCAAGCACGAGTACGCGATGGCGCGCGGGTACCTGAACCGGATCGAATGCGACTCGCTCGTCGTGATCCCGGGGAACCACGACTCGCGGAACGTCGGGTACGTGCACTTCGAGGACATGTTCGGCGAGCGCAACTCGGTGCTTCGGCTCGGCGGCGTGACCGTCGTGGCCGTCGATTCGACCGAGCCCGACCTCGACCACGGGCAGATCGGCCGTGGCCGCTACCGCTGGATCGAGGAACAGTTCGCCGGCGACGCCGAGCTGCGCATCTTCGTGCTGCACCACCACCTGCTGCCCGTCCCGGGCACGGGCCGCGAGCGCAACGTCGTCTACGACGCGGGCGACTGCATCGAGTGCCTGCAGCGTGCCGGCGTCGACCTCGTCCTCTCCGGGCACAAGCACGTGCCGTATGCGTGGCGGCTCGAGAACCTGTTCGTGGTCAATGCGGGCACGGTCTCCTCCCAGCGGCTGCGCGGCAAGACGAGGCCCTGTTACAACGTGATCGAGGTCAGCGACCGCCACGTCGACGTCTGGCGCAAGTACCCGTTCCACGGGCAGGAGCGGATCATCCAGTTCTCGACCGAGACGCGCGCTTTCGAGAAGTACACGACGCGGATCGAAGACGAGGTCACGGCGAGGACCTGATGCGCGCCCTCGTGATCGGCGACGGGGAGCACTACCCGCCGGTGGTGCGCGACGCGCTGGCGGCGCTGCCGCACGAGGTCGTCGGCCTCTGGATCGCCGGCGGAGGCGAGAAGCTCCGCGGGGGCGAGGACTACGCGGCGCCCGTGGTGGACGACCTCGAAGCGGCGATCGCCGAGCTCGAGCCGGAGCTCGTCGTCGATCTCTCCGACGAGCCCGTGCTCGGCCCGCGCGAGCGCCTGCGGTTGGCGAGCCGGGTGCTGGCGCTCGGGCTGCCGTACGTGGGGCCCGACTTCCGCTTCGACCCCCCCGAGCTCACATCCTTCGCGCTGCCGTCGCTCTCGATCGTCGGCACCGGCAAGCGCGTCGGCAAGACCGCGGTCACGGGCCACGTCGCGCGCCTGCTCGCACGGGATCGAGACGTGGTCGTCGTGGCGATGGGGCGCGGCGGCCCGCCGGAACCGGAGGTCGCGGAGGTCCAACCGACGCTCGAGCGGCTCGTCGAGCTCTCGCGGTCGGGGCGCCATGCGGCTTCGGACTACCTCGAGACGGCGGCGCTGGCGGGAGTCGTGACGATCGGCTGCAGACGCTGCGGCGGCGGCCTCGCCGGCTCACCGGGCGAGTCGAACGTCCTCGCGGGCGCCGCGCTCGCCGCGGAGCGTCTGCCCGACCTCGTGATCTTCGACGGCAGTGGCGCGGCAATTCCGCCGGTTGAGACCGACGCTCGCGTTCTCGTGATGTCGACGGCGCAGCCGCGAGAGGTCTCCACGGGCTACCTGAACGCCTATCGGATCCTCGTCTCCGACCTCGTCGTCGTGACCGGTGGCCTCGACGACGCGCTGGTGGAGGCGATCCACGAGGTCAAGGAGGTGCCGGTCGTCCCGGTCGAGCTGCGGCCGCGGCCGGCGACTCCTGTGCACGGACGGCGCGTCGCGTACTTCTCGACGGCTCCGGCGGAGGCGCACCCGGCGATCGAGCGGCACTTGCGCGACGAACTCGGAGCCGAGGTCGCGCTCGTCTCCGGAAATCTCGCGCGGCGCGCGGCGCTGCGCGACGACCTCGCGCGCGTGCAGGCGGACGTGTTCCTCGTCGAGATCAAGGCCGCCGCCATCGACGTCGTTGCGGAGGCGGCGCTCGAGCGGGGGGTTGAGGTCGTGTTCGCGGACAACGAGCTAGTCCCGGCTGGCGTGCGCGACCTGGACACCGAGCTCGTGCGGCTCGCCGACGCGGCCGCTTCGCGGGAGGCCGTGTCGCGATGACCGACCGGCGCTTCCGCCAGCCGCTGCCGCTCGGTGGCGTCGACGGGCTGCCGTTCTCGAAGGGGTTGATGGCGCGGGCGCTGATCGCCGCCGGCCTGTCCGCAGACCGAGCCTACGAGCTCGCGCTCGCGCTCGAGGCCGACCTGGAGCAGAGCGACCGGCAGTCGGTCTCGATCGAGCGGCTCGAGGAGCTCGCCCGCGAAGCCCTCGGCGCCGAGGACGGGGCGCTCGCGATGCGCCGCTTGCGCCGCTACCAGGATCTCTACGAGCTCGACCTGCCGATCATCCTGCTCGTCGGAGGCGCGACGGGAACCGGGAAGTCGAGCGTCGCGACCGACGTCGCCTACCGCCTCGGGATCACTCGCGTGACCTCGACGGACTTCGTCCGCCAGACCATGCGCGCCTTCTTCTCGCGCGAGTTCATGCCGGCCATCCACCACTCGAGCTTCGAGGCCGGCCGCGTGACGGCCGACGACGACACGGAGACCAGCGAAGCCGTGCTCGACGGGTTCCTGGAGCAGACGCGCGACGTGCTCGTGGGCGTGCAGGCGGCGGTCGACCGCGCGCTCGAGGAGGGCTGGTCGATGGTGCTCGAAGGCGTTCACCTCGTCCCCGGGATGCTGCCGCGGGAGATCGAGGGAGCCCTCGTCGTCCAGTGCGTGCTCGCGATCGACGACGCCGAGGCGCACGCGAGCCACTTCTGGATCCGCGACAGCGACTCCGAGGGCGTGCGGCCGTACGAGAAGTACCTCGACGCCTTCGACGACATCAGGCTGGTCCAGGCATACATCCTCGGCCGCGCGAGAAAGCACGGGGTGCCCGTGATCGAGAACGCCAACATCGAAGACGCGATCGGCGAGGTGATGGAGCTCGTGCTGAACGCGGCCGAGCCGCTGCAGGTGAAGCGGTGACGCAGACCCAGCCGGAGACGCGCGGCGGCGAGATCGGCGAGGCCCCCCGCTTCTGTCTCTGCGAGAGCTATGCCCGTGTCACGGAGCGGGCGGCGCTCGCCGGCGCGCGTTGGCTCGGGCGGGCGGAGCAGGAGATCGCGGAGGAGGACGCCTCGACCGCGATGCGCCTCGCCCTCGAGCAGCTGCCGATCGAGGGACATGTTGTGATCGGCGCGGGGGCGGATGACGGGCAGCTCGCGGGCGGCGCCCGCGTCGGAGCGGGCGGCGTCGAGGTCGACCTCGCGCTCGACCCGCTCGAGGGCCGCGGCGTCGTCGCGCGTGGCGGCTACGGCGCGATGTCGATGGTCGCTGTCGGCGACCCCGGCTCGTTCCAGCGGCTCCCGGACATGTACATGCGCAAGATGGCGGTCGGGCCGAAGGCACGGGGCGCGATCGACCTCAAGCGGCCGGTGGGCGACAACATCCATGCGATCGCGGAGGCGTTCGGCCGGATGGTCAACGACGTCACCACGATCGTGCTCGACCGCCCGCGCCACCACGACCTGATCGAGGAGATCCGCGCGGCCGGCGCGCGTATCAAGCTGATCCAGGACGGGGACGTGACGGCGTCCATCTCCGCCGCGATCCGCGGAACGAACGACCACCTCGCGATCGGGATCGGCGGGACGCGGCAGGCGGTGCTCACGGCCGCGGCACTGCGCTGCCTCGGCGGTGAGCTGCAGGCCCAGCTGTGGCCCACCTCGCGCGGCGAGGTCGAGGCTGCGAAGGCGGCGGGAGTGGAGGACCTCGAGCGGCTGTTCATGATCGAGGACCTCGCACCGGGCGAGGTGATCGTCGTCGCGACCGGCGTCTCGAATGGCGACCTGCTCCGCGGCGTACGCTTCCTCGCCGACAGCGCGCGAACGCACTCGCTCGTGATGTGCACGCGCTGCAACTGGGTGCGCTTCGTCGACGGCATCCACTTCTTCGCTCGCGAGCGGCGTGAGGAAGTGCGCCTGCTCGGCTTCTGATGGGGGAGCTCGTCGGCGGGAGCTGCCTCTGCGGCGGCGTGCGGTTCGAGGTCGAGCTGCCGTTCCTGCGCGCGAATCACTGTCACTGCTCGCTCTGCCGCAAGCATTCGGGTGCCTTCGGCGGAACGCAGGCGCGCGTCCCGCGCGCGCGCTTCCGCCTGCTCGCGGGCGAGGAGTTGCTGCGGGTCTTCCGGCCCGAGAGCGGCACGGCGGTGAAGGTTTTCTGCTCCGAATGCGGCTCCAGCCTCTTCGGCGGCCACTGGCCGGAGGGCGACGAGGTCTCGATCCGGCTCGGCTCGCTCGACGGCGATCCGCAGATCCGGCCGCAATATCACTCGTTCGTCGACTCTCGGGCGCCGTGGGACGAGCTCCCCGACGACGGTTTGCCGCGCTACGCTGAGGCCCCATGACGCGTGAGGACGTGATCGAGGCGCTGCGGAGCGTCGAGGACCCCGAGCTCGGGATGGACATCGTCGAGCTGGGCCTGCTCTACGACGCCGAGGTGAACGGCCCGCAGGTGAAGGTGCTCTACAGCCTCACCTCGATGGGTTGCCCGGCCGGGCCGCTGATCCAGCAGAACATCGAGGAGGTCGTGCGGGCGCTGCCCGAAGTGGAGGACGTCGAGACCGAGCTGACCTGGGATCCGCCGTGGACGCCGGAGAAGATGTCCGACGACGCGAAGTTCATCCTCGGCTTCGGCTAGTCGACTGACCGGCAAGTGCTGCGCGACGTCGCCGAGCCCGACCTCGAGGTCTTCTTCGAGCAGCAGGCCGATCCCGAGGCTGCCGCGATGGCGCTCTTCCCCTCGCGCGACCGTGAGACCTTTTATGCGCACTGGCGGCGCCTCCTCGCCGACGACGCGCTTGTCAAGAAGACGATCGTCCACGATGGGCAAGTCGCAGGGAACGTCCTCGCCTGGCGACAGGATGGACGGCTGCTCCTCGGCTACTGGGTCGGGCGCGAGTTCTGGGGCCGCGGGGTGGCGACCGCCGCCGTTGCCGAGCTCGTGGCCGATGAGTTGA
>Ga0126311_10000947_pt1 | contig 13647 bp, 11 predicted proteins | sample Plot61_FD_92539 | JGI IMG/M metagenome (GOLD analysis project Ga0126311, IMG submission 92539) | Serpentine soil microbial communities from UC McLaughlin Reserve, CA, USA - Plot61 | ecosystem: Environmental > Terrestrial > Soil > Grasslands | place: USA: UC McLaughlin Reserve, Lake County...
CTATGAGGAGGAAGGAAAATGGCTTCCCCACATGGTGATAAGCTCTGCAAGTGTGCTTGTGGAACAGCAACAATATTTTTTCGAATTGCTTTGGAGTAAAGCAATCCCCGCTAAACAAAGAATAAAAGAAGTTGAGGAAGGAGCTAAAAGAGAGTTTGTTGAAACGATTAGAGATTCATCTGAAATACAAAAGGTAGGCTTTGATCTCATCAAAGCAGCGGAAGAAGAGATACTGATTATATTTTCTACAGGTAATGCATTTCATCGTCAAATAAGAGCTGGGGTATTGCAGTTATTGAAAGAAGCAGCTGCTCGAGGAGTGAAGGTCCGAGTGTTAGTACCTATGGATAAGAAAATAATAAGAAATGGAATGGCAAAGCAGCTACAAAATCTTGGAATTGACATAAGAGATAACAAAAAAAACATGTTAACCAAGATTACGACCCTTGTAGCAGATAATGCATCATCTTTGACAGTAGAACTAAAAGATGAGTTAAGGGAAAATTCGGAAGATGAAGATGAAGTGATAGGCTTGGCTACATACTCTAATAGCGATTCAATTGTATTGACCTATGTCTCAATATTTGAGAATATGTGGATGCAGCAGCATAGAACAAAAAGCATGGCAAAGAGGCACGGCAAGAATAAAAAACACCAGCCACAACACCGATAGCATAACAAAGAATAAAGACTCAGTCGACGCCGTAGCAGCGGAAGAAGGCATTTTTATTGTTGTGAGCCTTGTTCTGTATAGGGAATGCTATGCGTTCACCTACAACCCAGTTATTTTGTTCTCCAATCATTGCTTCACTCGATTCAATCATTTACCTTATGGGTTTCTTCTGTGGAATCATGAATAAACAAGACACTGATAGCGCAAGTTACTGATAATAATAAACAGGCTGGCGGTTAAGGGGAGAGATAAATAAGGGTTTTGTCCGACAACTGCCTAAAACAAGTTCAATTCAATTCCGTAGTTCCCTCATAGATAAAAATGGACTGGGTGGGATTTGAACCCACGACCTCAGCAATGTCAGACATTTTCCATCAAACTTCTTCCTATCAGAGTTGTCAAGGGCATTGCAGAATATGGCTTCCATTCCGCTTTCTCCATTTCAAGTGCAATCCTAAATGATGGCATTGTTCTACCCATTACTTGAAAATCACATACACCACTACTATTACCGCCATCGTATTCATCTTATCTGGTTCTCAACAGACGGCGGAGTCTGAAGAAGGTTCTGCAATAAATATTTGTAAGCACTGATGGGAGGAATGTGTTCCTACTTTAATAATAAACAACAGGATAATAAATTTTAGTGTTGCTGACTAATGGTTTCAATATTCTATTCTGATAAAGCAGCGTCAGTTTTAGGGGTTGGATCGAGTTAGATATGTCGAATATTTAGATGCCTCTTCCCAAAATTGTCATAATAATATCAGAGAAATAATAGAGCAGTTGTAGCTAAAGATTAGTCCATTTTTCTATTGTAAGATCTAGTAACCTTTTAGCCTTATTCTTAAGTTCATCTAACTGAGCTTCACTATCAATCACAAATTCTTTCCTCATTAACACTGCCTCTTGTATATCATTACCGTCAATAAGTCTAAAAAGTATGTCCGCTAGTTTTCTTAAGACATCGATGATCGAGTCTTTAAATGATTCATGAAATTCATTTACTAGATCAAACAACTCTCTAAACATACTTAGAAGCTGGGCTTTGGCTTCTACTTGTTGCAATAGATCCAATAGATTCAATAGTGGTGATAGAAAGTCATTTTCATTATATGATCGGTAAAATGCCTGTAATTGCTCCGACAGTTCAGAAAGGTCTCCGTTCCGTACTTTACTAAGAGATTCCTTCACTTTTATTAGCTTCTCCTTGTCATACATTGAAAAGTTTGTTAATGTATGAACAGAATTCCAGGAATCCGTGGATATATGTTTGAGAGCAAAATCATCTAAAAGTCCAAAAAATAATGCTCGTAAATTATAGTTCTGACCAAAAAGAGTTTTTAACATACTGAGGTCCTGACCAAAATACTTCAACAGAATTTCATTTGCCGCCAACAGAATTTCATTTGCCGCTAATACTAATTTCTCGAATTCACTGAGTAGTTCTGTAACATTGAGTATAGGCATTTTTTCACCATAAGTCAAAACTTTTGCCTCACGAGACGAATGCAAGGATTTCGATACCTCTATTGGCAGTTCCTCTAATTTGACAATGTCGCCTTTAGAGAATAACTTATTGTGTATTTCCATATATTTCTATTTTATTATCACTTAATCTTTTACATGGTAGATTAATAACTCCACTGTTGATTGCTAGCGTTACATTTCCGTCATATTGAACTCCATCTTTACAATTACAGTCTGGTAATTCGTGATATACCTTAGGAGATTCGATCGTTGCATTACTTTCTGCAATCCTATAAATTGGAGGATTAAATTCTTTAAGCAACGGCTTTCTCAAACGCCTTTTTATTTTTTGTGATATTTTAATATTCCATTCGCTTATTAGCTGATAGATAGTGATTTCATGTTTGCCACATTTTGGAGCAGTAAATTTGGTCTGTTCTTCTACTTCCTCTTCTATAGATATAGTAAGAGATTTGTTAATCTTCGCGGTTATTTTTGGAGAAAGAGATGCCAAACCAATACTAAGGCTAAAACCTAACTCTGCTTCTATAGCATGGGAATACTCTTTCGACCAGCCCCACTTCCTCCTCCAAGTCCTAGTCTTCTCTGCGCCGCATGAACAATCATATCGATAGATTGTTTCCCAATGCTGAGATATTGAGAGATCGCAAAACGTATTATCGTCTATCTCAAGGTGCGTCGTAGGAAGAATTTCTTTTGTTCCCTCAAAGTAATCATTATGCAATTATAAGGTATAAATTAAACAATTTTTTAAGGATTTCCATAAGTTAGGGAGAAACCTTACTATTGTTTCATTGTTCTTATATTACTACGTAATAATATGATAATAATCAGTTCTATCACCACTGAAGTGCGGTGAGATCATTGACTTATCTGGTGAAAGATTAGCTCTGGGAAGTGAGTTTTGCTTGCTTGTGCTAAATCAAAATGCTTTTGTTTGCATTTAGCCAGTCTATTTTTTCTTGGTAGCTTGGCATGTACTTACGAACTAAATCCCAATAATGATGTGAATGGTTGTTAATCTTCACGTGACATAATTCATGTAATATTATATAGTCTATAACGTCATCATGAGCTTTTAGTAGATTTACATTAAGATTAATTGTCTTTTTGTCTTTAGTAAGACTTCCCCATCTTTTTCTGAGATTTTTGATGTTAATTCTTTCAATTGGTATTCCTGTTTTTTTAGAACATTTTTCCACTTTATCTTTTAAGATTGTTATTTGCGCATTACCTGATAGCCAACTTTCATAGAGATTTTTAATCAGTCTTTTTGAACTCTTAGATAAGTTTATTGTCGCTACAAACTCTCCATTGATGAGTCGTAGCTCATTCTCTGATTGTTTCTTATTCTTTCTTATTATTACCAATCGATAATTCTTACCAAGATATGGAAGAGTAGAATTCTCTTTGAATGTAGGTTTTACGAGCTGTGGTGTACTCTTTCTAAATTCCCTTTGCTTTTGTAAAATCCAGCTAGCCTTATCTAAAATGATTCTTTGAATTTCATGTTTATTTTTCTCTAATGGTGTTCTAATAGTAATTGTTGTTGTATCAGCATCTACAATAACTTCAGAAGTCTTGACACGTCCTGTTTTGATGATATGATAGGGTATGGTTGTTGTTCCATACTTTACCCTATCCTTCTGGTATATCATAGGTCCTTTTTAGCCAGTTCTATAATTTTCATCGCTAATTCATTAGCTTTATCTTCGGTGTAATTATTGTCAGATAAAATATCGTAAATAGCAGTATTCATTTTCTTCTCAGAACTTCTCTTGGTCTTCCAACCTACAATTCCAGCTTCTTCCTTTACCTTGGCAAATATTGCATTTGTTATATCTCTTGAGCTATTTTCATCTTTTTTTAGTGACTGTAATAATAGCTCATACACAGCAAATTCAAATTGTGTAGAGAATCCAAGCTTCTTTCGCTCTTTCTCAGGATTTAATGCTTCATTGTAAATCCCTTTTAGCTTATTAAAATAACTTGCATCTTTAATTCTACGGCGTTCCTCTTCCTCAATAATTTTTTCCAATCTCTCCCTTAACTTTTCATAATACACAGGATTTGTTGGAGCAAGTTCTTTGATTATCTGTCTTGCTTTATTCTTAACTAAAGCGGTTCTTGCTCTTTCACTTTTGAATTTAGCTGCATGCCCAAGGAAATTTTCATACGTGACTTCTCTTGGGTTCATAAGCTCTGCAATATCTAGAGATCTAATGTGGTCATCAATTAGCTGCTGAACTTTTTTGCCATCTACCCTTAAACTGTGTCGGACTCCTTCATAGTATGTCCTAATCAGCTGTCTTTTTTCACTCAGATACTTAAAGTCAGCAATGAAGGGGTCTGCTTCTTTTTTTGGAAGAATAACGTCCAATGCCTTTGAGAACATCTTAAATGCATATTCAAAGTCGTCTCTTAGATTAACGGGTTCAAATTTTTCAATTATAGCACCATCAACATCTTGACCTTCTTTATCGATATCATTGAAAAATGACACTGCTTCTCTATGTCTGATCCTTAATTCTTCAAGTTCTTTCTCTGCTGGCTCTAATGCTCCTTTAATATCATCTTCCTCAAATATCGCAAGTGCTTTTTGCAAATCTTTTGTTATTCCACAATAATCAACTATAAGTCCATAGGTTTTCGGTGGCTCGTCTAGTCTATTAACTCTGGCTATTGCCTGAAGTAAAGTATGTTCCCTCAAGCCTTTATCCAAGTACATAACCTGAACTATTGGAACATCATAGCCCACAAGAAGCATATCAACTACTATGAGAATTTTAGTCGGATCATCTGGAGATTTGAACCTATCAGCTTCGTCCTCCCGTTGCTCAGGAGTAAGGAAATACTCATCCCAGCTGCTTCTCCCATCCTTGCCCTTTTCTCCAAGATGAGAAGTCATAATAATCTTGGATTTGGGAGCATTGAGCTTGTCTAATTCTCTTTTATAAGCAACAGCAGCCTCCCTTGAAGTTGCAACTAACATTGCTTTATACCCATTAGGTTCTATGCGCTTAGTATAATGGTCAATTAAATCAAGACATATCTTTCTAATTCTTGAAGGAGCTTCTGCTATCTTCTCTTTTGTGACGTACTCTTTTTTGAGTCTGTCTTTCTTTTCTTGCTCAAGGTCTGAGAACACACGGTCGAAAATCTGGTTTATGCTATCAGCTCCTTCCACATACAGATCTGGCATCCTGCTTTCGTACAGAATCTTTAGTGTGGCGCCATCTTGTTTTGATTCTTCAAATGAGTATTTGTCAAGAAGAGGTCCAAAAACCTTGTAAGTGCTTTTATTTTTCTTATCTATTGGAGTTCCACTAAATGCAAAGAATACTGCATTTGGCATAGATGATCTCATTGCCTCTGCATTGAATTTGTATTGAGAGCGGTGCCCTTCATCTACAAGAGCAATGACTTTTTCGTCAGTATGAATATGGCTCTCTTTACTGCCAAATTTTTGAATAGTAGTCATTATCGTTTTTCCTCTGGGATTACTAAGTAATTGCTGAAGATGTCTTCGGCTCTTAGCTGATATGGGATCAGGAAATCCACAAGCCTTGAAAGTTCCATGAATTTGTTCGTCTAATTGCTTTCGATCAGTAACTAATACAATTGGAGGGTTTCCAAATCTAAACATCAATTGAGTCGCAAGCCAGAGCATAGAAAGTGACTTACCTGAACCCTGGGTATGCCATATCACACCTCCTTTGTCTGCAATATTTTCTTCTTCCTCAAGGTTTAGTCTCTCAACTGCTTTTGTAACTACTCTATACTGCTGATGTTTTGCCAGCTTTTTGATCTTCTTGTTGCCATAGGTTTCATAAATGACATAATTTTTCAACAGATCCACAATATGAGATTTCGATAGCATTCCTGCAATTAGTATTTCCTGCTCCCTTGGCTTTCTTCCTTCATACATTTTTTTGCCAATTTCTTCTTCTGTAAGGGGGTAAGCTTCAGACCATTTGGCATAATGGTTCACACTGGCTCCTATATTGCCATGTCTTGCCAAAGTACCGCATGTAGCAATAAGGAAATGATTGTAAAACATTAATCGTTCATAACCCTCGCCTCTGCTCTGATACCTTTGAAAGTTCTTCTCTACTGCTTCGTTTATGGGGTCCTTGATGTAAGGAGACTTGCATTCGATGACAACAAGAGGGATACCATTTACAAATACAACAATATCAGGAAAAATTGGTTGTTTTAAACCATCAAGTTGAAATTGGTTAGTTACAAGAAAGTCATTATTCTCTGGATTATCAAAATCAAAAAGTCTAACAGTTTTCTCAATATTGCCTTTCCCAAAGTTTTGAGTTACTGTAATAGGTTCTAATCCTCCTTCTGACCTTGACAAGCCAACCAATTTGGCTCTAGCCTTTTCGTTAGTGTCCATCATATCAAGAGTATATGGAAATTTAGATTCGTTAACCTCTGATAGGGCTTCATATACGCCATCTTCATCAAGCTCTGGGTTGTGCTTTCTAATTGCAGCTTCTAGTCTATCATAAAGCAAAACTTCTCGATAGTCCCTTCTTTCCTTGTTTAACTCACTTTGGCTTTTGTAATCATAACCCATTGCCTTGAGCTGTTGTATTGCTGGTCGTTCTGACTTGAGATATTCCTCCTTTTCTGTTGTGCCAACAATATTGCTACTACTCATACTTTGACCCTTATCTTACCTGTTAGAAGCTTTTGCATCAAGCCTTTCTTTAGTCTCTGAGAGAGTTGTCTGGTCCCAACTATATTCTGAATAAAGTCATTTACTTTGTAGAGAATTGAAGCAATTCTCCATTGTTCCTCTAATGAAGGTAATGGAATCTTGAATTCCCTAATATCAGTCCAGTTCGTTCAAGGCATCTTTGTACCAGATGGTGTAGAGGTTGCATGGGCTACAAATCTTGGACTAGAAAGGATATACATCAGGATAATGCCCAGAACCCTTTCATTTGGAATTATAGGTAAGATGTCTGTTGAACAATATCCATTCTCAGTAGCTAGCCAGACTTTATTCAAAAGTGGTCGTAATTTACCATAAAGAATGTCGCCCTTAAGAAAGACATTTTTTGTACTTGTAAAGTCATTAACATTTCCTCTTGATTCTAGCCTATTAGTTCCTTGTCCAATATGCTCTAATCCAATGTAAAGTTTTGATTCAATGCTATCTGATTTGGTCCTTATAGAAGCGATATCCTTGAGTAAAACATTCCAGCGTGTCGGGAATGTTCTGATTTCGCTTTGCTTATATTCAGTATAACCTATTCCTTTTGTTATCAGATGCTGGATTAATCCTTTCTTGAGACTTTGAGTCTGCCCTATAATTTTATCTGTTTTCTGAATTAGATAGTCAACTTTAGAGATAATCGAAGCGATTTTTTTCTGTTCTTCTACAGCTCTTGGTATTACCACCCGAACGGGATGGAGAAAATTCCTGTTCATAGTTGGAACTGTTGATCCTGCATTATACTTCTCATAGTCTATCATATGGAGAAAATAGAATATGAATTTCGGATTAACAGAGCGGAATTCCTTGACATATAGACACGTATTGAGCGGCCAGTAGTCACCTTCAATATAGTAAACCTTGCCTAGCGTACCACTTCTTCCTATTGCTACTCCAGGACCTTTCATCTTGGCTTCGTCATGATATGCAGCTATTCCATTTGCCCCTATGACTGGAATCTTTCCAGGTCTTCTTTCTGCGCTAGTTAAGTCATGACCTCTTTGAAACGTAATGACCGAACCGAGAGTAGTTTCTTCCCAGCCATCAGGAATAGATTCGTCACTGTCCCGAAGTGAGGTGTTATTTGAATCGACCTGATTTCTTGCTTGAAGCGTCATACCTTGAACCCTAATTCTATAAGCTCATTTTTGACTTCTTGCTCAAGATGTATTCTCTCTCCTTCAATTCTGTTCAAATCGTCAATAGTTTTTTGAATATCAATTTCTTCTTCTTGTTTTGAAATATCGACATACCTTGGGACGTTGAGGTTAAACTCGTTTTCCTTAATCTCATCAGATCCTGCAATATGACAATAGCCGTCTATGTCTTTGTATTCCTTGAACGCAGACTCTATTTTTTGTATATCTGATTCTCTAAGCTTATTTCGAACCTTCCCTTCTTCATAATCCCTTGCTGCATTAATGAAAATAATCTTCTTCCTGCGATTCTCTGGCTTATTTCTATTAAGGATTAATACACAGCCTGGTATCCCTGTGCCATAAAATAGCTTTGGTGGTAGAGCAATAACTCCTTCTATAATATTCTCTGTTATCATATTCTTACGAATTTCTTCCTCTTCATTACCCCTGAATAGAACACCCTGAGAGCAGATTATTGCAGCCTGACCATTTTTATTAAGACTTGAAAACATGTGTTGTATAAATGCAAAATCAGCTTTGTCCTTTTCAGGAGGTATGCCAAATCCAAACCTGTTGTATGGATCTCTTGCTGCTATTTTATTATCCCAATCCATACTAAACGGAAAATTGGCTAATACTCTATCATAGGTTTTGAGTTTACCACCTTCAGCAAGTTTTGGATTACTTAATGTGTCTCCATATTCTATCGTGAAATCTACCAAACCATGCAAAACCATATTCATCTTGCACATACCAACTGTCCCATAGTTACCCTCCTGTCCTTCCAAGACCAAATTCCTTGGATTTCCCCCATGATGAGATACATACTTCATACATTCAATAAGCATACCTCCAGAGCCACAAGTAGGATCACATATGCTCATGCCTTCTTTAGGTTCAACTAGATTAACCAAGAGCCTTACAATTTCTTTAGGGGTAAAAAAGTTGCCGCCAGATTTCTTTGTCTCATCAGCAAACTGTTCCAAAAGGTATTCAAAGGCGTCACCAAAAATATCAGTACTTTCCAAGTCTGAATTTGCAAGCCTTGGGGAGTTAAAGTGAGATATTAGTTTGCGTAGCCTGTCATCAGGAAATTTTCTCATATCATTATATGTTGTATTTGTAAGAACACCATCTAGGTCAGGATTTTCTCTTTCTATGATTCTACATACTTGATCAATTTTCTCACCAATGTTTTCTGATGTTTGAGAAAGAACAGACCACCTAGCTTCTTTGGGAATGAAAAAGTAATGCCTATTTTTATTCCCGTATGCTTCTTTTTCGCTCTTACCTTCTTCCTTGATTAGCTTTTCAGCATTCTCTTCGAACGTATCGTTCAGTCTTTTGATAAATAATAAAGTCATGATAGGTTGCCTATAATCAGCTGGATCTAAAGAGCCCCTTAGTATATCAGCTGCTGCCCAGAGATGAGACTTTAAAAACTCAAATGTTATTTTCTGGTTAAACAAAGAGTAATTGGCTGCTGTTGCCTTTGTACTATCTTCTTGTTGTTGTCTTTTCTTGGCTATTTCGGACCACTATACCTCATTTTATTAGAGATATTTAGTTTTTAACCATTTCTTTGTAAGTTCTAGTAGCTTAATGGTACCATATTTGACTTGAATTGAATTTACGAATCTTAAGTTGTCCAAGAGAATTAAAATTGGGCATCCAAGAGTGCCTAGAATGATGAAAAAGTCTTCCCGACCAGATACAAGAAGACCCACAAATAAGATATGCAAGAATTGTGGAAGAAAGGCAATCTCACCTGAAAAAGCTGGTGAAAAATGGCATTTTAGATCAGTTCCATTATGCACAGATTGCTTCATGTTAATGAACAATTACATTAATGAGATATCAAAAGGAAAGAGAAAACCAATAAAATCGGTCAAAGAATCTGAGGAAGCATTTCCTCTTCTAATGTTAGATCGGTCAATGAACAGGTCTGTAGGATTATTTGATAATCCAAAGGATTTGAGGAAAGAATTAAATTTTTACAGAGCAGAGAAGCCAGATTCAGAAATCTTGATAATAGATATGAAGTTTCGTGACTTTACTGATATTTTTATCGTCCACTCTGGTTAAACTAAATCGAATTAATCCTTTTAGTTTCCTTCTCATGCTCTTCTAACCTCCTTTGATTAACCTTATTTTGTTCAAATACGGCAAAAAAATCTGTTAGCAGTCCTTGTTCTTGAGCTTGCTGTATCAATTTGTTTCTTATCTTTAACAAAAATACTGCAGTTTGTTTGTATTCATTTGCCATATTAGTTAGCGATTTACTACTCTTCTGTAATGAAGATAAAACTGTGTTAAGTTCATGGAGATTTAATTCTAATTCAACTGTCAATAGCGGTTATTCAAAGTTCACTGTTAAGTATCTTTCTTTTCTATGTAGTTACTAATAGATTGAGTCACACAGGCTCTTCTTGTATTATCTACAAATGATAAATGTGGAGTAAAAGTATTTCGAGATGTTCCTCCACAGCAAAAATGCTCCATCCAACCCATTGCGGAAACTACCGTCGGATCAGTAAAGAAGCAAAAACTTGATGTCATGTATCGTTAACTTGAATTGTCCGCCATCACACTATCTGATATATAAGAACTATCCCATCAAAAATTGAGACAAAATGCGATAAATTTGGGTTTAGACCCCTAAGGTGCACCTAATGCATCAAATGCCTTTTATATGCAAGCGTGCAACAATTACCTTGGAAAGCAATAATGACAACCGTATTAACAGCATCAGAAAGAAGGAAGAGGTTAAAGTTAAAGCGTATAGTTGTTTCGGAACGTAACTATATCGCACTCAAAATGCTAGGTCATGCAGGCGATTCATTTAATGATGTGATTTCAAAGTTACTGAGAATAGAGAGGAGTCATAAAGAAATGAAGAAGCAGCAGGAAGAGCAACAACATCAGCAAGAGAACAGTGATGATAGTGGTGGACTTCCTTTCATTCCGATTCGTTCTGCAGCGTTTGAGGAGCAGAATGAGCAGCAAATAGATGAGTTAGTTCAGTTGCTGCGGGGAAGAGGAGAGGAAGGTGCAGCGTGAATAATCAAACAATCAGGGAAGAAAGTAATAGATAAAGAGAAGATATTTCTGAAAAAGTCAACCATGTCAACCTTGCCAACCCTGAACTTATGGTAATAGAAAATTTCAAACACTGGTCTAAATCAAAAGAGGTACTACAAAGCAGAAAAAAGGGAGAGCTAATAATTTTGGGCTGACATGGTTGACATGAATGACGTAGCCAGATTTATCTTTACTAAAAATAAATGAGAAGAAAGGGAGTTTTGAGCTCCATTTATGAGGTTAAGATCTCCTGCAGTGGGTCTGGATTGCTCCACTTGATCAGTCTGATCCCTTTCCAGGTCGTCTTGCGATCTTTTGAGCTAAGTCTTCCTTCACCTAGTTCATGCAGGAACTTTTTCTTTACAAGTTTGCAGAATTGGTCGTAAGATTCAATGGGTAGCCTCTGGAATCTGCAAAACTTGCGATAAGCTTCATAGAGCCTTTCCTTTGTTACTGTGCCTTCGACATCTGGCTCTATAGCATCGTTAAAGAACGCCCCTATGGGGTCAGATATCAATTCATGTTTATGTCGTCTGTCTTCTATTGTTTTTGCATCCATATAGACAGGCTTGTTTTTCATGATTCTATTACGTAGAGGTATCATAAGAGCATTAAAAATTCCTGATAGTTCTTCTGGCGTTGTCAAAACATCCTTTAGTGTAGGGTCTGCAATTCTACGGTGAGCCCGCTTTCGTAGCTGCTATTATCTCAGCTTTTTCTCGCTCTGTACTAACTTCTTCAAATTGATATGGGAAAGAGATTACAACCTCACGCCTGTAATGTCCATCAGAGAAATCCATCATCTCAGGCATCTCATTTGTGCTGAAAAATAGTTTAGCCCATAGTCTCGTACTGTATGCAGATAGATGTTTTGGCTCAATTCTTACAGGTTGCTGACCAGTCAATTCCTTCAATACGCCCATATCGTTGATTGTTGCCTTTGACATTTCCATATCGATGTTGACATTCTTGCCCTCCAGCTCTTTTTTTGCAAACCTATTATTCAGAAGAGTGGCAAGGGGCACTGAGGAAACATTCTCTTGTCCATGCAGTTTTGTCAGAACATACATTAGGACACTCTTACCGTTTGCACCAACGCCTAGCAATATGACATAAAGCTCGAAAGGGTTGTCGGGAAGAAAGGTATAAGCTAGCACCTCTATGACGGTCCTTATCTGGTCTGGATAAATTACTTCGCTCAAAAACGTGCCAAACCTCTTGCACCTAGCTTTTGGGTCAAACCTCACAGGGATTTGATTTCTTGACAAATATCGGTAAGTGTGTGGCTTTAGTTGGTTGGTTGCGATATCATATAGTCCATTTTGCATATTCCAAATATGTTTGTCAGCGTCAAACTCTTCCCTCTTGTGTAGGTGTCTTCTGGCCAGCTTGTGAATTACATTGTTTACTGTGTCAGTTATTATGCCAGGCTGCATCTTTTCAAGCTGCGCCTTGACCAGAGGCTCAGCTGGCTCATAAATCCCCTTCTTTTTGTTGTAGTAATTGAGTTCTTCTGTGTCTTCCATTGCTGCAAAATGATATCTTTTCTCTAGTTTTTCAGCCAGTTCCCTTACCTTGGTCTCTTTTTTAGTTTCTTTCTTTTTCTGCTCTTCTTGCTCTTGTTTTTGCTTTTTTGCTTGATCTTCCTTCTTGTAATCTCTACTAAAGATCCGCTTTAGTTTCCATCTAAGATCTCTTTTTGTGAATTCCCAAAGCTTTGGATCCTCTCTAAATTCTCTGTCTAATTTTAATCGTGCTGTGTCTAGAAGATCATGATATGTTTGTGCTGGATCATCAGGGTTGAAAATAACTGCTATATCGGTATTCTTTATTCTGAGAGCTTCCCCATCAAGATGTAGCTCAATGACAAATCGCGGGTACAGGTTATCCCTAGCCTTAAGATATTCTGGAGCTTGCAATAACCCCTTATCTTCATAATAGTACGAGTCTTCGACTCTAAAATTGTCAGAAAAATCAGGAGAAACTTCCAAATCAAATGCTTCCCTCCCTGAAATGTTCGGTGATACTAGAACCAAAGTCATTCTGTTTTATCTTACTATTACCATGACATCTGCAATAGCAGATGAACCGTTTTTGTAATATTTCGCTGATGTAATTTCCAGTGCATTCTTTACAGGGTGCTAAACATCTGCAGATATTTGCAGTGGCAAACTGCTGCAAATGATGAGATAATGGTTGAGGAGGAGGAGAAGATACATCAGTGCTTCTCATCTTGTCCACCCTCCACTTTCTTCCTTGCAATCTTGATTAGGCTTGTGACTACATCGTTGAACGAATCGCCGAATGAACCCAGACTTCTTAGAGTCTGATAATTATTGTCATCGATTGCAATTGTGTGTATCTTATTTGAAATGTTGTTTTTGTTCACTCTACATACTTTACAAGATTTATAGATGAGAACTATTGATAGATACCTACGCTTCATATGCTCCCAAAAAGCGTCATATGTCCAAGATGCAAAAAGCAGGGATTCTTGACGCTACGTTGGGCGAGAAGTAGCCGCTCCTGTA
>Ga0126311_10000948_pt1 | contig 13647 bp, 12 predicted proteins | sample Plot61_FD_92539 | JGI IMG/M metagenome (GOLD analysis project Ga0126311, IMG submission 92539) | Serpentine soil microbial communities from UC McLaughlin Reserve, CA, USA - Plot61 | ecosystem: Environmental > Terrestrial > Soil > Grasslands | place: USA: UC McLaughlin Reserve, Lake County...
ACACTCGATCCGATCGACATCTGGCTGGCAATCCTCGCGGGACATGTGACGCGTTGTGTGTTGAGTGTGATTCGGTTCAGACAAGGGAAGTGGAAGCGAATAAAAGTTTAGCCGGCAGCTTATTTTCTCGCGCCTAAACTCTTCTTAAGAATTTGAACAAGGTCAACAACCTTGTGATCCGCGCCGGCCTCTTCCTCGACCTTCACCACGTTCGCGCGGTTCGCCTGTTTCTTCTTCACCAGTTTCAAAAGCGATTCAGTCTGTTTGTCCTCGAGCTTGCTGGGCGAGAACTGTTTCTTCGCTCTCGTCGAAATCAACTTCTCAAACTTGTGCACCGTCGCTTTCGGAGCTTCCTTCTTCTTCGGCAACCCGATGTCTGATGGCGAGCGCAGCTCGTCCGCGAAGCGCATTGTTTCCGCTCTCAGAATCCCTTTTTCCGAGAAGATCGCGACCAGATATTCCTTGCCGCGCATCACGAAGGTTGCTATGCCCGCCAGCCCGCTTTTCTCCATCGTTTCGGCGAGCAGTTTGTAAGCCTTTTGTGAACCCGCGGCCGGCGTCAGGAAGTAACCACGCTCGAAATAGATCGGCGGAATCGAATCAGCCGGCACGAATTGCTTGAGATCGATGTCGCGAGTTTTCTCGGGCGCGAGTCGTTCCAACTCCTCGTCAGTCACGATCACAAACTTCTCTTTATCAACTTCATAACCACGCACAACTTCGTCAGCATCGAGATCCTTGCCCGTCTTCTCCGCGAAGTACTTGCGCGCAAGCGGCTGCCCGTCTGGCCCAAGCATGCGCAACGAAGTACGAGTCGAGCGTTGCGCCGGAAACAAACTCACCGGCACACTCACGAGTCCGAACGTCAGCGTTCCTGACCAAAATGGTCGACCGCCGGCATTCTCCTCTTCGGGTTCCGCTTTTTTGCGTGTGGTCCTAGGCAGCGCGTTTCTCCTTCTTCCTCAACGACTCAATGCTCTTCGCGAGCACGCTGTCGAGCGCAGTCGTCTTGGATTTAGCTTTGACGGCCTTCAATCGCGGTGCGTGTCCCCTGGCTTTCTTGTCGATGAACTCCATCACGCGCTCGCGATACTCGTCTTTGTATTCCTTCGGATTAAACTCACCCTGCAACATCTCGACTAACTGTTTCGCCATCGCCAACTCTTTTTGAGTGGGCGCGGTGCCCGATGGTTTCGTCAACTCATCAGCGAGAATCACTTCGTTCGCATCGCGCAACGTAAACAGGAACAGGTAGTCATCGACTGCGCGCAGCGCTCCCGAGTAATACTTCTTCCGCATCACCCAGTTTGCGATTCCTTCACTCTCTTTATTTTGCAGCGCGTCAACGAGTGCGAAGTAATCTTTCTCGTCGCCATCCGGCCCAAGATAGTAAGGCCGCTCATACCACTGTTGACTGATCTTCGTTTGCGGCACGAACTCGACAATCTCGATGTCGCGCGAAGCCGGCGGCTGTAGTTTTTCGAGATCTTCAGCGGTAAGAATCACGTACCTTCCCGGTTCGATCTCGTAACCTTTTTGAATCTCTTCAGTAGGCACTTCATCGCCAGAATCCGGAGCGATCATGTGTTGCTTCACGCGTTTCTTTTGACGATCGTCGAGCACGTGAAAGCGTACAGTGCGGTCCTGCACGGCCGAATAAAGCTTCACCGGCAGCCGGGTGCTGCCGAGTTTCAACTCACCTTTCCAAATCGCGCGTGCTGCCATAAAACCTCTCGTAATTACTCACAACAACCAGGACAGAGCGGATCACGATCTTCGTTTTCCTGTACGCATACTGGACAGAGGTTACAGTCACAATCAAGACAGTAAGACCCGGCGTGGTATGCGTACGACTGACTGCAACTTGAACAAACTTCGGTGCCGCCTTCGAACCACCACCAGGGCGAAGCGGCGGTGCGTGTTTCTGCGCGCTTCAACTGTTCAACTCCTTTACTCGATTTGAATGCCACGATGTAGCGCAATCCCTCTGGCTTTCATAACAACGTCGTCATCAATCGTTTCCGTTCCGTCGATCATGCCCTCCACTTGTTCGATTGTCCTGCCAAGGGCTTTTGCAACTTGTTCGTTGTCGCCATTGAATCCCTGGTTCCGCAAGGCCTCGATCATGTGTTGGGCCTGTTCCTGATCGGTTCCTTTATCGTCAACTTTCTGATCGAGCATCACACAGACTCCTGTTCTATTCCAGATCACAATTAGCTTTCGAAATAGAACTAGCGCAACTCAGATGCCACGCGTATTTTCGCTTTACAAAGATCCATGATGGTGTAGAATTCGGGGCCACGACCTCCCGTACAAACCTTCCCAGAACTAGAAAAATTTAAGAGTGCGGTTTCGCCCCGGACTTTGCCGCTCGCCTGTGCTGAGCCATCGCCGTCCGCCATTCTCATTGATATGGCCCAAGGTGTGGACTACGCGCGCTTACGTGAGATGCTCGATGTTTTGCAGTCTGGCGTGTTCTATATAGAACAACGTTCACTAAGCGAACTGATAAAGAGCGTTGTCATGTATCTCGACGCGGCACGCATCGAGGACCCGTCACTGAATCTTCTGATAAATGCGATCGAGTCGATCGATGGGAACGGTTGCGTCACAGTGCGGTTGTTAAGTGACGACGAGGAAGCATTGATCGAGATTTATGAAACGGGAAGCGGCACTCAAGATCAGCCTCGCACATTCGAGCTCGCTCTGCCACTCAAACGGCAACAACACCGGATAGCCAGGTCGAGCAATTCGCGTGAAGAACGAGCCGGAAAAGCGAAGCGTGGCCGGCCGCAACGACAAACAGCGTCATCGCTCGGAAAGCTGATCATCAAGACGATGAAGTTGCTCGGGTTCAGTTACAAAGATGTAGTTTCAAAGAGTGAACGACTCGCAAGACTGAACAACAATCCCGACATGCGCATCGGCAAATCGACGCTGGGCGATATCGTCAGCGGCAGTATTCGCCAACCGGGCACAGCAAAACTCGATAGTCTGCGGATCATTTTGAATCTTTCGCGCGTCGACATCGATGCAGCTATCGGTTTACAGCCGCAGAGACGTTTTGCAGAACAACTACAGATGAGCGGGGCACGCACGCACGAAGTGCCGTTTGATGCAGTGACGCGTAATCGCAAGATCCGTCTGCCGATCCTGCACGACGATGCTGATCTCGAGCAGACGCAGTTCTTCGAGGGGTCACTGAACGGTTGGACCAACGTTGAAGTGGAATATCTGAGTTCCTTTTATCCGCCTCACTTGTGCTACGTCGTGATCGGTGAAGAAGACGCGAATGCCAGTCCGATCGCTCCGCCGGGCAGTCGTGTGCTTGTGAACAAGCTTTTGAATAAGGTACAGCCGTCAGACAACGTCAGCTTTCACAAGCGCGAATTGTTCTATGTTATGACGCCGAATGGTCTTACATGTGTGTACGCGGAGCTTACTGGCGCAGATAAGATCGTGTTGATTCCACATCCGGCGTCGGGAAATATGCGTGAAGAATTTAATCGCGATGACGTCACGATCATTGGTCAGGTGGTTGGCGTTCTTTATCCGCGTCAATAGTCCGGGATCGTGAACAATGATGATGATGTTGATGGACCATATGTTTCAGCCAATCAATCAATTGCAAACTGAGGCAGAATTACTTAGGGTTTGTACCTGAGGGCGATACGGTTGTGCTGCAAACATGAAGCCGAACGTTCGTCGCTCAGTAAAATGCTAATTCCTTGCAGTTAACTGCTGGACCAGTTCAAAACTCCGTTCGGTATCCCGGACTAAACATTTTCTTCTAGTCAGCGCAACGCAACTCTGCTACGTTCCGCCGCCCACGAGAAGTCCTCCCAAAAGATCTGAGTGGAGGATGCTGTGGCGGCCGGTCAAAAACTGAAAACTCTTCGCCATAAACGGAACATCACGGTTCGCGAAGTCGAACAGGCAAGCCGGCGAATCGCCGGCGTCAAAGGAGACAAGCGATTCTGTATTTCCAACGGCTGGCTGGCCCAACTGGAAAATAGCGCCTCTGAACCAAACATCCAGAAGTTCTTCAGCCTGAGCGTTATCTACCGCGTGAATTTTCTCGATCTGCTGCGACTTTACGACGTGGATGTTGATGAGAAACAGGAGTATGAACCGGTCGCCGATCCTTATCTCACGCAATTGACAACTCATAAGTCAAACGGTGGTGAGCTGTTTACTTCGACTGAGCAGCGGGAAACAATCTTGATAGCCAATGGCAAAGTGGACACCAATCCCACACCGCATATTGTTTATGGTCACCTGGGCCTGACGGACTTCACGATGCATCCGATGATCCGTCCCGGCGCACTTTTGCGAATCGACACCAGTCAAAACAAGCTGATGTCGGGTTCATGGCACAACGAATACGAGCGACCGATATTCTTTATTGAATTGCGTGGCGCGTACGCGTGTGGTTGGTGTGAGTTGCAGGGAAATCAGTTACTCATAATCCCACATCATTCGTCGCGGACGTGCGTGCGCCGGTTCACGTATCCGAGAGAAGCAGAGATTGTCGGGCGAGTTGTTGGCTACACCACGCCGTGCGTAGATTCTGAGTCGGAATAGCAACCATGCGGCTAAACAGCTCCGGTGAATTCTCGTGGCTCATCTCGCAAGTCAAACCTTTCTTCCGTCTCCACGTCAGTAGTTATTTCTGCATCGTTCTCGCTGGTATTTTCAGCCTTATCGATCCACTCATCATAAGACTGTTGATTGATGATGTTATTCCCAATCGCCGCTTGCGCTTGCTGCCGCTCGTAGCCCTTGCGTTTTTTCTGACTTACATGGGCCGGCTTGGATTTGACAGTGTGGCCGCAATGCTGAATTTCCGCGCGGTCCAGAAGATGATCTTTCGGGCGAGGCTTAGTTTGCTTCGTCACCTGCAACGCCTCTCGTCCGAATATCACGACAACCGCTCGCTAGGCGACACGTTACATCGTCTTCAAGTCGACGTTGAACAGATGGGAACTTTAAGCGGCGAGGTGATTCCGAGTGCGTTGCGGATGGTTACTGTTTTCAGCCTCGTCATGACGACGATGCTGGTGCTGAACTACCGTCTGACCTTGATCGTGCTGCCACTCATTCCCGCATTTGTCTTGATACGCCGGAGTTTCCAGCGACGTCTGCGCCAAGCCTCCGACGTGGTGCAGCAGCAATCGGGAACGATGGTCAATTTTTTGGAGGAGCACCTTTCGGCGATCATCCAGGTACAACTTCTTTCCTGTGAGCAAAGAGAAGCACGTCGTTTCGCGCGTATCTCGGGAAGTGCAATGAGGGCGCAGGTACGGCGGCGCGTGACGGAACTGTTTTTCAGTTCACTGCTTTATTTGATCATCGTGGTGGGTATGGCTGCCGTGCTTTGTTATGGCGGGTATCAGGTAATTTCCGGGACTCTAACTGCAGGTGGCCTGGTCGCATTTTATGGTTACACGTTGCAACTGTTTCTACCGCTGTATGGTGTGGTGGACATGTACGCAAAATTGCAGCGAGTCAGCGCAAGCGTGCGGCGCTTGATGGAGATCGCACAGGCTGAAGTGGCGCTAGAGGATCGCCCAGGCGCCTCCACGCTGGATAAAAATGTTTCAGGGGCCGTGGAATTGAAGGACGTTTGCTTTAGTTACCATAAAGATCGGCCAGTGCTGGATAGCGTCAGCATACGCGTGAAGGCAGGAGAGCGATTGGCGCTGACCGGAACGAGTGGGAATGGAAAGAGCACTATTGCTAAATTAGTAGCGCGACTTTATGACGCGCATGTTGGAACGGTACTGCTCGACGGCAGGGACGTGCGCGATATAAAGCTTAAGAGTTTGAGATCCTCGGTAATTTTTGTGCCGCAAGATCCGGTGCTATTTGATGTGACACTCCGAGAAAATTTGCTGTACGGCAATCCACGCGCTACGCAGGAAGAACTCGACATGATCACGAAAGTGACTCAACTCGAGAATCTGATAAAACGATTGCCGAATGGACTTGACGAATCATTGGGCCCTCGCGGCAACCGGCTTTCCGGTGGTGAACGCCAGCGCGTGGCTTTGGCGCGAGCGCTTTTGCAACATCCGAAAGTGCTTCTTCTTGACGAGAGTACTTCCGCACTCGACGAACTCACGGAAAAACGCCTCTTCAATGCCCTTCATCAGCATCTGACGGGCGTGACAACGATCGTTATCTCACATCGCCCGTATCCGACTCTTTGGGCCAACCGCATCGTTCACCTGAACTACGGCAACATCGATGAGAATGCGCAGAGCGTTGCTTGCAATACCAAGCAGGGTTGAAGGCCCGCCATTTTCGACTACTCATAAGCTCCCGAAAAACGCATGGCGCGTAGGATTCTAAGCACACCTTAAAAAAAGCAGTTCGCATGTGGCGCGAGCGGCGTAGAGTCCCCCACGAAACAAGAACAACTGAAACGTAGTCCAACAACGCGGCAGGCTTCCCCCCAAAGTCTTCCAGCAGCTACTACACAAAGCTTTGAAGTTCAGAGGTTGATATGACTGCCTCGACACTGGGTACTCACCCCATCACCGACAAACTACGACGGCACAAAGATGGCACTGTGTTGCTTTCTATTGCGGAGGATCGCATCTGCAAGCTGAACGGCGTCGGCGCGCTCACGTGGATCATTCTCGAAGACAAGCAGCGCAGTGTCAGTGTCGACGAGGTTGTGTGCGCTCTCGAAAGTACATTCCAATCGATCAACTCTGAGGGTGAACTTCACTATGAAGTCCCGCGAGCGCAGCTTCAATCTGACACTACTCACTTCCTGAGCAAATTGGCTGCGATGGGATTGCTGCGCATCGATCGGGAACTCTACTCAATCAACAATGACGTGAGTGCGACAACGTCATCGCCACAAACCTCGCAAAGCCTCAACGTTGATTGTGAAGAGACTCCAGCAAACGTTCGGTTTTCGAAAGGCGAGACATTCAGTGCTTTTCTAGGCCTCCTCGCTTTTGATCTGGTACTGAAATTCGCTGGTTTCAAATCATTAATTAAGAGGGTCGAGAGATGGCCCACGGCAGAGCCGCGTACAACAGACGGTGAGGTCTGTCGTCGCGTGCGTGGCATGGTGGACCGCGCCCAAATGTATTACCCGAAGAAAGCTATGTGTTTGCAGCATTCAGCCGTAGTCACGTGCCTGTTGCGGCGGCGTGGAGTGCCGGCCGAGATGGTCCTGGCAGCGCAGGAGTTTCCAACGAAGGCCCACGCCTGGGCCGAGGTGTTGAACCAAGTGGTAAGCGACTCGCCCACTGTCAAGATGAAATACCGGGAACTTAGGCGGTTATAATTGGAGGTTGAATTCTGATGAGCGCCCTTGGTGGAATCATTAACTTCGACGCCAAACCGATCGACGACGAAACATTAATGCGCGTGGCCGACGCTTTGGAGGCTCATGGTCCAGACGGTGGAGCAGAAGTGTGTTTCGATTCTGCCGGCATGGTTTACAGAGCGTTTCACACGAACCTTGAATCGCGTTCCGAGCGGCAACCGTTGGTTCAAAACGGTTGCGTTCTGGCCTGGGACGGCCGCCTCGATAATCGAGAAGAGTTGATACCTCTGCTGCGAGACGAGCTACGAGATGGCCGCAGCGACGTCGCCATTGTAATGGCTGCGTACAATCGCTGGGGCTTTAAATCAGTTTCAGGACTGATTGGAGATTTCGCGCTTTCACTCTGGGATTCGCGCTCGCGGAAGTTGTTGTTGGCGCGCGATCCCGTGGGTGCTCGTTTGTTGTTTTATCACTCCGGCGTTGACAGGTTGATATGGTCCAGCCGGCTCGAGTCGTTGTTGAACTTGCCTGATACGAAGTTGGAAGTTAATGATGAATACGTCGCCGGCTATCTCACCAGCCACCCGGCACCGGAGCTTACACCTTACAAAAACATTTATGCGGTGCCACCCGGAAATATTCTCAGTGTCCAGCAAGGAAAAATTACGATTCAGAGGTTTTGGTCGCTGGATCCTTCGCGAGAAATTCGTTACCGGTCCGATCGTGAATACGAGGAACACTTCGTACAACTGTTTTCTGAAGGTGTGCGAGCGCGTCTGAGGGTTGATGGACCAGTCTGGGCCGACCTCAGTGGTGGTCTTGATTCGTCGTCGATTGTTTGCGTTGCGGATCGAATTCTGGAAAGAGAAGCGGCCCAGGCTCATCGAGTGGAAACGATTTCCGCGGTGTTTGATCAGTCGTCCTTATCAGACGAACGTAAATTCATCCGCGTCGTAGAGGAAAAACGAAGACAGGCAGGTCGCCATTTCCTGGAAAGCGAATACCCGCTACTTGCTGAACAGGAATCTGAAAACCTCAGAGTTATTCCGAATCCGCTCGAGATGTGGGCCGAGTATCACAAAGGCGTGCGTCGGGCGATGCGAGCCGCGGGAGTGCGCGTCAGGCTGTGCGGTATTGGTGGAGATGAATTAATGACCGCGTCTTCTGATCCCTCTCCGGAGTTATGCGATCTCTTGGTCCAGGGCAAGTTACGAGATTTACACAAGCGATTGCAGGCCTGGAGTCTTGCACTGAAGAAACCTTACATCGAACTTCTTTGGAACCACACTCTTATCGCCTCACTGCCCAGACGGTTGCGAAGTTTCCATAAGCGTAGTGAACGAGCAAAACGACTGGATCTCTTCGAATCAGGTTTTGTGAAACGGTGCAATCTGCACGATCGACTACTCGGCCGTACGGATCCTTTTGGCTTCCGGTTACCAAGCGGTCGCGGGCAATCGATCGCGTTCACATCGGTAGTTGACGTCATCTCGTCGGGGTATCAACTCGCCTGGGAACCGGTCGAGATTACGTACCCGTTCACGCATCGTCCGTTAGTCGACTTTTTGCAGGCGATTCCGGCAACTCAATGGATTCGTCCCGGCGAAACCAGATCGTTGATGCGCCGAGCGCTGGGAGACCATTTGCCTCCGGAGATAGCAAAGAGAAAAGGCAAGGGAACTCCTGCGGAGGCAACGCTGCGCGCCGTTACTCGCGAGTGGCCCAGACTACGAATGCTGTTTGAAGATGCACGGGTTTGTGCTGCGGGATATGTTAATCCGAAGGCGCTTGAGTCGCTGATCGAGCACGTGAGTTTTGAACGCAATCCCGAAAACCTCGTCGTCATTCGTATCAGTCATCTGGAGCTTTGGTTACGAGATCTCGAGCGACGTACAAAACAGTTAACGCATACTCCCCCGATCAATTTGTATTCGCGCATGGCAGACAACAGCCGTGCACGAGTGGCTGAAGTATCCCTGGCAAACTAATTTCTAAAGAAAGGAGAAGGTCCAATGAACAACAACTACGAAATAGCCGAGATAGTTGAGATCGGCAAAGCTCACAACGTGATCCTTGGTTCGTCAAAGGAAGTGCACATCTTTGATGACGGCCCGGTGCAGGAGCTTCGGGAGTTTCCGATGGAAGATGACGAGTAGACCTTGATCATGGAGGTCATTCTTGAAGAAAGGAGAAGGTCCGATGAACAACAATTATGAAGTAGCTGAGATCGTGGAAGTCGGCAAGGCTCACAATGTGATTCTTGGTTCCTCGAAGGACATATTGCTGCTTGACGACAGCCCGGAACAGGGTTATCGCGAAACACCGGCTCAAGAGGATGAATAATCGGGAGGAATCAGAAAGTTCCACCGATCACCACTGTAGCAAGGACGCAGAGGCATATCCGTTACGAATGACAATTGTTGCGAGGTATGGTTTGTCCTCGACACGCGATCCGCGATCACTTTCGCCGGATATGCCACTGCGGCCTAACCTGGATTTTGAGTAATCTCAAACTTATGCGCTCCGTGCAACACTACAGCAGTGCGCAGTTCATGAGCACCGCAAAAACCTCCGGCATGGCCTTCTCTGCGGACGAAGAACGAGTGCTCTTCACCAGTGACGCCTCCGGCATTCTAAATGCCTACGAAGTATGTATCGGCACTCGCCGCCAAACGCAACTGACTAATTCACTCAGCGAAAACATCCAGAGCGTTTCCTACTTTCCAAACGACAATCGCATTCTGATCAACAGAGATAGAGGAAATCTGGAGAATTCAGTTCTCTGCGTGTTGGAACCGGATGGGAAGGAAGTGGTTTTGACTCCGGGTGAAGAGGTGCAAGCCTTTTTTCATCGCTGGAGTGACGATGGGCAGTCGTTCTACGTGTCAACAAACGAGCGAGATCAACATCTATTCGATCTATACAGGTTCGACGCCCATACATTTCAGCGTACGGTGATTTATCGCGCGATGGAAGGTTTTTATTTCTCAGGACTATCTCGAGATGAACGGTACGTTCTGTTTCTGAAGTCCAGAAGCAAGACCGATGCTGACATTTACCTTTACAACATCGCTAACGCAGAGATGAAATGCCTGACCCCTCATAGCGGCGACGTGCTTAATTGCGCGCCGGTTTTTGATCAGGACACAAAAGCGATTTATTACGTTACGAACAAAGACAACGACTTCAGATACCTGCAACGACTCGATCTGACGAATGGTGAAACTGAGTGCGTGGAAAGAGCCGCAGGTGACGTGTTGTGGACGCTGTTCTCATCTGACTACCGGCGCTGGATCACTTTCGCGAACGACAGTTCAAGCACGCTTAGGATGATGACCATTCACGATCTGAAAACCGGTCGCGTCTGTAAGTTGCCTGGCTTCATGCAACAGAACATTAATTCGGCGCTGTCATCGCGCAGTGGACGGCGTCTGGCTTTCTACGCGAGTGGGGATCGATCTCCAGCCGACCTCTATGTTTACGATTTCGATACCGGGTCGATTACGCGACTCACCGAGAGTCTAAATCCGGAGATCAATCGCGAGGATCTGGTGGAGTCTGAAGTCGTAAGCTTTCGTTCCTTCGATGGTCTGGACATTCCGTGCTTGTTGTGGCGGCCCCATGGTGTCAGCAAATTTAACAAAGCCCCTGCACTGGTCTGGGTACATGGTGGTCCAGGCGGCCGAATGGCAAAAGGATACAAGGGCCGGATTCAGTATTTAATTAATCATGGATACGTCGTATTAGGTCTCAACTATCGCGGAAGCTCGGGGTTCGGCAAAAAATTCTTCGTCGCTGATCATCAAAAGCATGGTCGCGAGCCGCTTTGGGATTGTGTAGCAGCGAAAGAATATCTGGGGCGACTGGAATATGTAGATACGTCGCGAGTCGGAATAATCGGCGCGAGTTTTGGCGGTTACATGGTGCTTGCGGCACTAGCGTTTCACGCGGAGGAATTTGCTGCCGGAGTTAATATCTGCGGCATTTCGAATCTCGTTTCGCTGGCGCACGCGTTGCCGAAGTATTGGGATGTGAAAAGGTTCTACGAAAAGCTCGGCGATCCTGAGAAGGATGAGGAGTTGCTGCGAAGCATTTCACCGTTTTTTCACGCAGACAAGATTCACAAGCCTTTGCTGATGCTACAGGGCGCGACCGATCCGCGTTGTCCACGAGAGCAATCGGATGAAATGGTTGCTGCTATACGCAGACACGGTGGGAAAGTGGAATACCTGGTTTATGAAGATGAGGCTCATGGTTTCCGAAAGCGAAAAAACGCGATTCACGCATACGAAACGATTCTTAATTTTCTCGACTCACACCTGAAATCGCAGCGCCACTTCAGCGTTTCAGCCACAAGTCAAACCACGCTATCACTCGATTGAGATAGTCGACCTGATTAGGAAAGCTCCATTCGGCCACACCGTGTGACTCGCCCGCATACCTGGCATATTCGACTTCTTTTCCGAGAAATCTCAGGCTCACGAACACTTCGTCGCTGCGCGCAACCATCACTTGTCGATCACCAGTGCCCTGGATGATCAAGAGCGGTGTCTGCACTCGATCAAAGAAGAAAATGGGCGAGTTTTCGATGAACTTGTCTCGTTTTTCCCAGAGCGATCCACCAGTGCGCTGGATCATTTCACCTGTGTAAGTGCTCTGACCTGATTCGGACATTTGTGTGTAGTGTGCGATGAGATTTCCCACTCCCATACGATCGACGGCGGCTTTGAAGCGATTGCTTTGCACAATTATGCTGAGCACTCCATAGCCGCCATTACTTTGACCCGTAATACCGATCCGCTCGGGGTCGGCAATGCCTAATTCGATCACTTTATCGACAGCCGGCAAAACGGCGGCCGCAATATCACGCATGTATGTTTCGGGTTTCGCGGGAACGTCGGGAATGAGCACTGCGTACCCCCGTGTGGCAAAGAGTTGCCAGTTTTCCACGGTGGCGGTGAATTGGCTGAGTCCAAACAGATTCCGGTTAATGGACCATGACGAGCCGGGATACTGGTAGACAATCAGCGGATAACGGCTGCCGGGCGTGTATCCTGCGGGCAGCAAAAGAGCGCCATGCGCTGTCTGGCCGTTGAGCGTGCGAAATTCAATCATCCGTCCTTCACCCATGACGTAATGATCAAAGATGGGATTGACATGGGTCACTCTGCGAGGCGTGAAGTCGCCAACATTGATGGTCCAGATCTCCTCAGGTTCGGCTGCACTCTGTGAAGTGTAGATTAGCGTGTGCTGATCGGATGAGATGGACGTTCTTAACTGGGGCACATAGCCGTAATTTTTATTCTCCTCAAGAAGCTTCGCGTATTTTCCATTGCCCAGGTCGATCTGATAAAAGCCTTCCTGCTTGGTCTCTTCGTTACGCGTGAGCACCACCACGCTGTTAGCATTTTTGACAGTCCAGATGGTCCGGCCATCGTGACTGATGATGTCACGTATAGTGCGGTTTGCGATGGTCGCTATTTGCGTAGCTTGTCCTTTAGCAATGGAAGCGCGCCAAAGTGAAGTCCTTGAAAGCAAGTAGATGTTTTCGCCCGTCGCGTCCCACAAGGGGCCCCGGTAAACAAAAGTGCCATCGAAACGCGGATGCTCCCCGGGCGTCATATTTCGTGGCTCACCGCCAGCAGTGGAAACGACCCAACAATCGTTTCTGACTGTCGGGCCGAAAGTCATGTACGCGAGGTACTCTCCCTTCGGGGACCAGCTCACCGGAATCAGAACGTCGCTGCCGAAGTTAGATACGAGCGTTCGCGCCTCGCCAGTTGTCAAAGAGACGACGGAAAGATCAAATATATTCTGGAGAGTTTTGTACGACTGACGGCCTTTGTAGATCAGAACGGCTACATTCGCTCCATCAGGTGAGATCCAGAAGTAATCCGCAGGAACGCGATGTGCGATGCGTTTAGTCTTCCTTGTCTCTCGATCGACAACCGCAAGATCGCAGGTGAACGGAGCTGGATCGAAATCTACCGTAACGGCTTGTTTATTATGATTATCGTCGCGATGGCCGGCACTAAAAAGAACCACAGTTGAACCCGGTTCTTTTGTTTGTGCAGACGTGCCGGCGCTGGACGCAGGTGTGTTTTGTAATGCAACGTCGTTGAGTGTTTTGCCTTCCTGAAGAACTCTAATAACGATTTTCTTACTATCAGGCGTCCAGAGCGGGACGGTTGTTTCAAGACGTGTGCGTACGATCGTGTCTGAAGCTTTCCGCAGTGTCGCTAAAGCCCTCTCCCAGATCCACAGCGCCGGTGTGCCTTCGCGATCTGAATAGAACGCCAGGTATTTTCCGTCGGGAGACCATGCCGGCGCCCAGTTTGTGCCCAGGCCTTGAGTGATAT
>Ga0126311_10000949_pt1 | contig 13640 bp, 10 predicted proteins | sample Plot61_FD_92539 | JGI IMG/M metagenome (GOLD analysis project Ga0126311, IMG submission 92539) | Serpentine soil microbial communities from UC McLaughlin Reserve, CA, USA - Plot61 | ecosystem: Environmental > Terrestrial > Soil > Grasslands | place: USA: UC McLaughlin Reserve, Lake County...
GAGATGAAGCGATTCGGCCATCCAGTTAAGCTCCTCCTTACGGTGCCGCAGGGCGCGCGCCTCGCTTAAGCGTGCGCGACGGCGACTGCGGCGACACCCCTGACGACAATCAACTTAAAACCGAGTTAAGCCCGAGTGTGCTTGAAAAAGCCGCGGGCGGTTCTGTACCGTAAGGGTGAAGGAAAGGCACCGGACTATCATGGACGAAAAGTATTTCCCCGAGAAGATCGAGGAGAAGTGGCAGCGCCGCTGGGAGGAGACGCACGCCTTCGAGGTCGAGCGCGACGCCGCGCGCGAGAAGCATTTCTACTGTCTGGAGATGCTCCCGTACCCTTCGGGGTTCCTGCACATGGGGCACGTGCGCAACTACTCAATCGGCGACGCGCTGGCGTGGTTCAAGCGGCTGCAAGGCTTCAACGTCCTGCACCCGATGGGCTGGGACAGCTTCGGACAGCCCGCCGAGCAGGCCGCCATCAAGCGCGGCGTGATGCCCCGCGAGTGGACTGAAGCCAACATCGAACACATGCGCGGGCAGTTCAAGCGCATGGGCTTCAGCTTCGACTGGCGGCGCGAGATGGCGGCGCACAGGCCCGAGTACTACAAGTGGGATCAGTGGTTCTTCCTGAAGATGCTGGAGAAGGGCCTGGCCTACAAGAAGGTCTCGCCCGTCAACTGGTGCCCGAAGGAGGAGACCGTGCTCTCGAACGAGCAGTCTTCGGGCGGCGTCTGCTGGCGCTGCGGCGCGTCCGTGGAGAAGCGCGACATAGAGCAGTGGTTCTTCCGCATCACGCAGTACGCGGAGCAACTGCTGGAAGACATGCGCGAGATAGAGCAGGGCTGGCCCGAGCGCGTCCTGACGATGCAGCGCAACTGGATAGGGCGAAGCGAAGGCGCGTACATAGACTTCCGAATCAAGGACACGGACGAGCGCGTCCGCGTCTTCACGACTCGCATCGACACCATCTACGGCGCGAACGCCGTCGTCGTCGCGCCCGACCACGCGTTGATTGAGAAGTCGCCTTTGAAGGAGGACGTGCGCCGATTCGCCGAGCGCGTGCGCGCGGCCTCGATGCAGGCGCGCGAGCCCGGCGCGGCCGAGGAGAAGGAGGGCATCAACACCGGACTGTTCGCGATAAATCCTTTCAGCGGCGAGCAGACGCCGGTGTGGGCGGCGAACTACGTCCTGTCGGAGTACGGCACGGGCGCCGTGATGAGCGTGCCCGCGCACGACGAGCGCGACTTCGAGTTCGCGCAGAAGTACTCCCTGCCCATTCGGCGCGTCATCGAGCGCATCTCGCACGAGCAGCCGCCCGCAGACCGAGACCCTTCGGTCGAAGACCAGTCGGCCGCGATGAAGGACGCGTTCACGGAGTACGGCATACTCGTCAACTCCGGCGATTGGAGCGGCAAGCTCTCCGAGGACGCGTTGCGTGAGATGGCCGAGTTCGCGGAAGAGCGAGGCTTCGGCGAGCCCGCGGTGACGTACCGCCTGCGCGACTGGGGCGTCTCGCGCCAGCGGTTCTGGGGCGCGCCGATTCCTATCATCTACTGCGAGCGCGACGGCGTCGTGTCCGTGCCCGAGTCTGACTTGCCCGTGCTGCTGCCCGAGCGCGCCGAGTTCACGGGCTCGGGCCAATCGCCCCTGGCGGGCGTGGAGGAGTTCGTCAACACGACTTGCCCGAAGTGCGGCGGCGCGGCGCGGCGCGAGACCGACACGATGGACACGTTCGTCGATTCTTCGTGGTACTTCTTCCGCTACTGCGACCCGAAGAACGCGTACGCGCCGTTCGACAGGGAGGCGGCCGCGTACTGGACTCCCGTTGACCAGTACATCGGCGGCGTCGAGCACGCCGTGATGCACCTGCTCTACACGCGCTTCTGGACGAAGTTCATGCGCGACATAGGGCTGGTCACGTTCGACGAGCCGGTGAAGCGTCTGATGACGCAGGGCATGGTCGTCGCCGAGACCTTCTACCGCGACGGCGAGGACGCGGGGCAAAAGAACTACTTCAACCCCGCGGACGTGGATGTCGTGCGCGACGACAAGGGGCGCGTGTCGAGCGCGACGCTCGTCGGCGACGGGCACCCCGTCACCGTCGGCCCGTTCGAGAAGATGTCCAAGTCGGCGAACAACGGCGTAGACCCGAACGAGATGATTCAGGCGTACGGCGCGGACGCCACGCGCATGTTCGTGCTCTTCGCCGCGCCGGTCGAGAACGACCTGCGCTGGCAGGAGGCGGGCATCAACGGCACGCAGGGGTTCCTGCGCCGCGTCCACACGTTCGTACACCGCTGGCGCGCGGCGTTTGCCAACGCGCCGGAAGATGCGGCCGGTGCGGGCGAGTTCTCCGAGGGGGCGCGGGCCTTGCGGCACGAGACGCACAGGACGATTGAGCGCGTGACGAACGACTTCGAGGGCTTGCGATACAACACGGCTGTCGCGGCCCTGATGGAGTTGTCGAACTCGTTCGGCGACTTCAAGGCTTCGCCCGGCGCGGCGTCGCCGTCGGACTTGTTCGCCGCGCGCGAGGCTCTGGAGTCGCTGGTGTTGATGCTGGCCCCGTTCGCGCCGCACTTCGCGGAGGAGATGTGGGAGGCGCTCGGCCACGAGGGCGGCATGCTGCCGAGCGGCGCGCGCTGGCCCGAGTTTGACTCGGAACTGACACGCAAGGACGAGGTCGAGATAGCCGTGCAGGTCAACGGCAAGCTGCGCGGCCGCGTCCGCGTCGCGGCCTCCGCGACCGAAGAGGCGACGCGCGAGGCCGCGCTCTCCGACGAGCGCGTGCGCGCGTGGACTGAGGGAAAGCAGATAGTCAAGACGGTCGTCGTCCCCGGCCGCCTCGTCAACGTCGTCGTTCGGTAAGACGAGACCTTGCCCCCCGGAGCGCGGGCATCCCTGCCCGCCTTGAGCGCTTTAGCGCGAAGACCAGGAAGCGCCTTCACTCAATGAAGAGTGAAGGCGCTTCAATACTAAGCGTGCTCCGGCACGCTTCGGCGGGCAGGGATGCCCGCGCTCCCGGATTAGGTTGCGTCCGACTGAAGCGCTCTAACTTCGCACGACCTGAGTTCCGCAGTTGCCGCAGAAGAGCGCGCCCGCGACGAGTGGGCCGCCGCATTGGCGGCAGAACTTGGGCGTCGGCGTTTCGGCCGCCGTGTCCGCGGGCGCGTCGAGGGCGGGCTGTGCCGAGTCGGCCGCGGGCGTTTGCGGTTGGGGCGTGCGCGGCGCGCCGTTGAAGACGCGGACGGTCTGCCACGCGTGTACGTCGCGCTTCCAGGGGAGGTCGAGCGTGGCGTTGACGCGCCACGCGACGCTCGCGTTGTGCGTCGAATACGTCGGGCACCAGTTCGCCGGAATCTCGAACTCGAAGTCGAGCGCGAAGGGCTGGCCCGCGTGAAGCTGCACGGCGAACTGCTGCTGACGCTCGAAGACGTTCTCGATGTTCGTGCGGTCGCCGACGGGCACGACCTCGTGCCGCAGGAGCGAGAGGTTGAGCGAGCGCGGGTTCAAGTCCTGACGCGGCTCAACAACCACGCGACCGGCGACGGTCTCGCCCTGCACGTATTCGAGGCGCGGGAGTTGGAAGCGCATGTTAACAACATCCGGCGCGGTGTTCTCTTCGACCAGCTCGCCGCCCTGTGACAACCGCGCGGGCGCGGGCTGAACGACGTAGAGGGGCGCTTCGGCGTTCACGTCGCGCGCGAGCGTGCGGTCTACAGTGGCCTTGACGAGCCAGCGCGCATGGAGAATCTTCGCCTGACAGAAAGGGTGCGGGTCGTCGGGCAGACGCCACTCGTAGCTGTAGGTCTGGCGGAAGCCTTTGGGGAATCCGTCGGACGCGAGCTGCTCGCGCGCGGCCCACTGCTCGCTGGTGCGCCAGACGTGTGTGTAGCTCGTGTCGCCGTCGCTGTCGCGCTGACGGTCGATAATCTGGTACTTCTCCTCGAACAGGAGTCCCGCGCGTATCTCCTTGAACTTCGCGCCGTCTTCGGCCGCGATTGTTATCTGCGCGCGCACGGTCTCGCCGGGGTAGTAGACGCCGTCCGCGCGTTCGAGCCGGATGGAAACTTCAGGAAGCTTTCCGCCGAATAGACCCACTTGTTCTCCTCCTTGTCCTCACAAATGCTTTGAATGATGAGAGCGTAGCTCTACGAAGTCGAAGTTAGTTTCCGCCCGCGTGTGGTGTCAAACGCGACGGGGGATTGCCGCGGAGGCACGGAGATTAAGTTCAGGATTTCGAATCTTTAAATCCCTCCGTACCTCCGTGACTCCGCGGCTGTTTTAAACCGGCTCTTAACTCGTCGTGTGAATTGCCGCCTGCCGCCGGAGCGGGTTGCGCAGCATGAGCCACGCGGAGGGGCCGACGACGAACGCGATGCCGAGCAGGACGAGCGCGTCGAAGCGCCTGTGCCAGAGCAGCAGGTCGAACAGCAGCGCGAAGACTATCTGCATGAGGCCGACGACGGAGACCTTCGAAGGGCTCCCCGCCGAGGCGAACGCCTTCGTCATCGCCAACTGCCCTGCGGTCGCGGCCACCCCGACGCCGAAGAGGAGCGCGAGCGTCGTCGTGTCGCGCAGCGCGTCGTAGTCCACGCGCCCGCCGGAGAGAAGCATGAAGGTGAGCGTGATGACGGTCGCGACCCCCGAGAAGTGTGTGACGACGGCGCGCGCGTCCACGCCGCCGAGCCGGTTGAGTCCAATCATCGAGACGGAGGTCGAGAGCGCGTTGCCGAGCGCGAGCGCGCCCGCGAGCCTGTCGGCCGCGGCCTCCGGCCTCTGTATCAGCGCGACGCCCGCGAGCCCGACGGCGATGACCGCCCACACGCCCGCGCGCGGCCGCTGGCCCAGCACGGGCCACGCGAGCAGCGTCACCCAGACGGGCACGGTGTTCGAGAGCGTGAGCGCGGTTGAGACGGGCAGGTGCGTGAGCGCGTAGAAGGCGAAGAGCACCCCGACGCTCCCCGCGAGGCTTCGCACCCAGAGCAAAGCGGGCCTGAAGAGCACGAGCCGCACGCCCGCCGAGAGCGAGAGCGTTAACGTTAAGAGGAACGCGAGCGAGCTTCGCGCGACGGCCACGAGCTGCCAGTCGCAGCGCTCGCCCGCGGCGTGGCTGAGCGCGCCCATCAACGCGAACGAGAGCGAGCTTGCGAGCATGAAGGCGTACGCGCGGCCCGTCTGCTCGTCCGGCGCTTCGGGGCCGTTCGCGCGTCCGCCGTCGGCGCGCGCGTCGCCCGTCTGCGCGTGCGTCTGCGGCGTCTGGGGAAGTGTCCTCATTCGGTCTGGTGCGCGTGAACTGTTTCTGCCGCGGAAGGATAGCAGGCGGCGCGTTCGGCTGTCAGCCGCGTTCGATGTGACCGAGCGCGCGCGGCTGGCATGGTGCTTGCCCGAGTCTACCTTCAAGGGGATGAAAGCGACTCAATTCATTACAGGGAGGCACGGGGCGATGCGCAGAATCGTGGCAGCTTTACTATTTTCGCTGGCGCTTGCGGGCGCCGCGGCGGCGCAGGACGCGGTTGACAAGACAAAGGACGCGACCAAGGACGCGGCGACGGCCGTAGCGGACAAGACGAAGGACGTGGGCTCGGAGGTCGGCGACAAGGCCGAGGACGTGAAGGATAAGACGGCCAAGGGTGCGAAGAAGACCGCCAAGGGCGCTAAGAAGGTCGGCAACGAAGTCGGCGACAAGGCCGAAGACGTTGGCGACAAGACTGTTGACGGCGCGAAGGCCGCGGGACGCGGCACCAAGAAGGCCGTTAACGAGGTAGGCGACAAGGCCGAGGACGTTGGCGACAAGGCCAAGGATGTCGGCGGCGACACGGTTGACGGCGCGAAGACCGTCGGCAAAGAGGTAGGCGACAAGGCGGAGGACGTTGGCGACCAGACCGCGAAGGGCGCGAAGGTGGCCGCGAAGGGCACGAAGAAGGCCGCCAACGAAGTAGGCGACAAGGCCGAGGACGTGGGTGACCAGACCGCGAAGGGCGCGAAGAAGACGGGCAACTGGTTCAAGCGCACTTGGCGCAAGATTTTCTGAGCGACGCGCTCAAGCTAGACACGGACGAGAGGGGCGCGCCTGCTCTGCAAATGAGCGGGCGCGCCCCTCTCTCTTGGGTCGAGATTTTTTTAAGTCGGCGAGTGTGCCTGCCTCCGCGCCCGCCGCGGGGAGAGACCTTCTCCCACGGAGATAAACAATCTCTCCCGAACGGAGCAGAACCTTGAACGAACTCTTCCGAAAGTTTTCGCACGTCACTTCGGAGATAGTCGGCTCGTCCTGGTCTTTCATCGCGGCAGTTTTGATAATCGCCCTCTGGGCCGCGACCGGCCCCGCGTTCGGCTACTCGAACACCTGGCAATTGGTCATCAACACGGGCACGACGATCATCACGTTCCTGATGGTCTTCCTCATACAGAACACGCAGAACCGCGACGCGCAGGCCATGCACCTCAAGCTCGACGAGTTGTTGCGCGCCGTAAAAGGCGCGCGCGTCAGCATGGCGAACATCGAAAACCTGCCCGACGAGGAGCTGAAGCGACTCTCCGAAGAGTTCAAACAGCTATGCGAGGCGCGCGGCATCGGCGGCGACGCGGTCGAAGCGATTGAGGACGAGATGGAGGTGCGCGAAGTCGAGCGGGTCTGAGCGCGCCGGACGAGTGAGGGGCGTTTTCTAATCGGCCACGGAGACACGGAGGAGGAGAGTTAGATTCGGAATTTCAAATTTGAGAGTTGAAACTCTAAATCTGAGTCTCCGTGCCTCCGCGTCTCCGTGGCCAATCCTTCATCAGCTTAGCGCGGGCTCGTGACAGTGCCCGAAGAGCGTATGCCCATGAGCCGCGCGGGGAACGCGCCGAAGTCTTCCACGACCCACGTGTCGCCCTGAAGCTTTATCTTCGCCGCGGGGATGAAAGTCCCCTCGCCCCTGCCGCGCCTGTCGAGATAAATCTCCGCGTAGCCGAAGCGGTAGTCCGAAGAGCGCGTGCCCGCGCGAAGCTCGTAGAAGCCTATGTTGCGCTGGAACAGCACCAACAGCTTCGTGCCGCCCTCCGCGGTCGGCGTCGCGAGCACGGCGTTCGCGGGGACGCCCACGCCCGTGCCTATCGCGACGCGGCCGGCGTCGAGCCTTGAGAGCACGTTCATCAACTCCTCCTCGCCGCCCGAACGGAGCGCGTTGTTCAGGCGCTCCGCGTCGGAGGCCGTGGTGTAGCCGTTGATGCGAAGTGTGAACGGGCGGCTCCTGCCCGCCAGACGGCCGCTTATCCCCACGACCGTTCCCGTCACGACCTGACCGGCACGCGCGGCCCTCGTGGCTCTCGCGGTCTTCGCGTACACGTTCGCGGGCAGCACGGCCCCGCCCGCGGCGAAGCACAGCGCGAGCGTAAGACAGAATGACTTTCCGAGACTCATCTTCCCTCCTTGATCGAAGCCGTCCGGGCGCGCGCACGCACCCCGGCGACGACTCGGCAAAAACCTTTTTCGAGATTCCGATTTGAGGAGATTATACGAGACTGCCGAGCGCCTTTACAGTTCGGACGCGTACCGAACATCTATGGCAATTTGCGATTGAGCGGAGCCGTCGTCCGCAGAAGCATGTCAGTCCGGCGAGGTGGGTCAGTACCGCCCGCGATAGCGGGCGGGTCGCAAGCCCCGAGGCGCGGGCCTTACAGCGGCGCTCACTTGAACGCGACTTATAGCTGGGAGCGCGGGCATCCCTGCCCGCATTGAGCGCGTCAGCGCGAAGACCAAGAAGCGCCTTCATTCAACCTTGAATTACGGCGCTTCACTGCTAAGCGTGCTCCGGCACGCTTTGGCGGGCAGGGATGCCCGCGCTCCCAGGGTAGGGTCGCACCCGAATGAGCGCCGCATTAGTCGTAGCTCGACACCCACACGCTACCGCGGGCGGTACTGACCTGTGTTCCCTTCCGGCTACCTGTCGTCGAGCTTGCGGCCCGTGTTGAGGCTGTCGAAGTTGAGTATGGCGTTGAAGACGAGGAAGTAGCTGCCGTGCGTCTCGCCGCGCCAGACGGGGTTTATCGAGAAGAGAAGGACGTGGCCCGTGCCCGCCGGCACGTCCACCACGGCCGCGTGCTGCGCTATCTCGCCGCCGTTGTCGAGCAGCCCCGAGACGAACAAGTCCTTCGAGTCCGCGTAGCGCAGGAGGACGCGCGGGCGCTGCGCGGGCGGGATGACGTAAGGGTTGTTGCGCAACTGCTCGGTCGTTACGGGGACGGCCTGCCAGACCTCGGTGCTCGGCGACTCGGGGACTTCGACGGGCGGGCGTCCCTGCACCACGTCCGGGTCGTCGGGCGTGCCGCGACCCGTCTCGCGCTCGGCCGCGGGACGGCGTCCGCCCCGCCCGCCCGCGAAGTTGCTGAGGTTGAAGATGAAGCCCTCGTCCTCGTAGACCGCGAACCCGTCGCCGTAGCCGTACATCACCGGGCTCGACGCGTCCACAGTCTTCGAGCGCAGCACCGTCCCGACCAGACGCATGCGCTGCGGGCGCTGAAGCGTTACCCCCTGCGTGAGCCCGAACTGTATCGCGAAGTCCGCCGTGTCCATCGCCGTGATGAGCAGGCCGCCGCGCTGCGTGAAGCTCTTAAGGTTCGCCACGCCCGCGAGCCCGAGGCCGGGGCGCATGTCGTCCGTCGAGTCTATCTTCCCAATGTTCGGCGTGAGATGCGTCGTCTTCCAGGGGATCGCGTTGCCCCACATCGGCATCCCCGCGACGACCGACTGCGGGTCGCGGCCGACGGGCGCGAAGACGATCACGTCGTACTTCGCGTTGAGGTTCGAGTCGCGCGCGGCGTCCTGCGTGCTTATGTAGTCGTAGGGGACGCCGAGCTTGTCGAACGCGAGGCGCCACCAGCCCTCGTTCTGCGTCGAGAGCCACGTGTGCATTACCGCTATGCGCGCGGCGCGCACCGGATGAGTCTTCACCGTCGGCGCGTCTGCGAGCGCGTTGGCGCGTACGCCCGTGTCTGTGGCGGCGCGGTTCATGTCCGCGGCGTTGACGTTGCGTATGATGAAGGAGCCGCGGTTGAACTGACGGCCCGCCGCCTCGAAGGGCTCTTCGGCCGCGTCGAACGTCGCGGACTTGAGGCGGTAGCGCAGAGTCACGAGCGACTCGTCCGCGTTGTGGTTGACGACGTAGACCGAGCCCGTGCCCTCGACGCCGCCCGGCGCGCGCACGGTGTTAACGACGCGCTCCATCGGCGCGTTGAGGACGGACGCGTCTGTGACGCGCGCGACCTGAACGTTGTATAGCTCGCCGAAAGTCCAGCCCGTGTCGTCGTAGACCTCCTGCTGCGGGTCGCGCGGGCTCCAGAACTGATAGTCGAGCAGCGCGTCCGCGATGCGGCTGTGCGGCTGATCCATTCGCACGATGTAACTGCCCGCGGGGAACTCGCGCGTCTCGGCCTCCGGCTTACTCGCCGCGGCCTGACCCGCGGGCGGCGCCTGATTGGCGTTCGCCTGCCCGCCCGTTTCCCTCCTCTGGTTGTTCGGGATGGCCTGCTGCGTCACCTGCGCGTTCGCGTTTGCGGCGACGGCGGGAGTCGGGGTCGGCTGCGCGCTCGACTTCTTCTTCGACTTCACAGTGACCGTGAACGGCGCGGTGGCGCGGGAGATTTCACAGCCCTGAAGTTGCAGCACGCGCAGAAGCTCTGCCTGCGTGCCCGCGCGCGGGTCGTCGGCGGGGAAGACGTACGCGGCCGGGCCTTCGTTCTTCGGCTTTTCGACCGAGCGCTTGCTCTTCAAATAGAAGTTCTTGAGGAAGAGCTTGCCGTTGTTCGAGAAGTACTGGAGCGCGGTGAGCAGGCCCGTCTGCTGGTAGTTGTTGTTGTTGCGCTGCGACCAGCGCACGCGCGGCAGCGGCGGGTTCTGCCTGTACCAGGTGCGCGAATACTCCGAAGGCGAGAGCGTGCGCTCGACCGTGTCCGCGCCCGCGTTGCCGAAGGTCTCGTAGAGGCGGCTGATGCCGTTGTGCGTCGCGGCGAGAAACATCAGATAGCCGGGCGACCAGGTGTCGAACGTGCCGTGCGCGAAGACGCCGGGCATGCCGAACTTCGTCATCTCCGAGACGTTGTTCCAGCCTATCATCTGCCACTCGTCGGTCAGTATGGGGTCGAGCCACGCGTTGTAGGGGCCGTCGCCGATGGTGTTGTCGTAGAGGTAAGGGACTGACTCGTGGAGGTCGTGCAGGACTTGCGCGTGGTGGTGCAGGTACGTGTTGAGTACGTTGCGCGTCAGGTTAAGCGTGAGCCCCATCGCGTCGCGGTTGTTGTCGTGCGCGACGTAGTGGCCCCAGTAGACGAGCGGCGGCCAGTTCTCGCCGGGGTGCGCGAGGTGCCAGTTGTAAACGTCCACCTGACGGTCGCGCCCGTCCACTTCGACCACGGGCGTGATGAGCGTGACGAGGTTGTCGCGGATGTTACGGACGTACGGGCTCTCGTCAACCGCGAGACGGTAGGCGAGTTCCATCAGCGCCGTGGGCGAGCCGGTCTCGGGCGAGTGTATCGTGCCCGTGATGTAGTAGACGGGCGTTGACTGCGCGACGATTCGGTCGGCCTCGTCGTCGTTCAGGTTTATCGTGCGCGGGTCTGCGAGCTTCGCCAAACGCGCGCGGTTCTCGTCCAACTGCGCGAGCAGACGTTCGGACGCGACGGCGACCGCTATCATCTCGCGCCCCTCCTCGGTCGTGCCGATGGAGAAGACCTTGACGCGCGGGCTCGCCTTTTCGAGCATGCGCATGTACCTGTAGACCTCGGCCGCGTAAGGGAGCTTTCCGGGCGCGCCCGCCACGTCGCCGAGCACGGCCTTCGGCGTCGGCACGCCCTTCGAGGCCGGGAGGTAATCGACGAGCGGCGAGAGGAAGAACGGCTCGGTCGTGTACTCGCGAATCTTGCGCGTGTACTCCTCGTCCAGGGGCTGGTTGGGGTCGCGCCCCGGCTTTAATTGCGCGGACGCGCTTGAGGCGGCGGTCAACATCAACGCGCAAAGAATCAGATACGAAACAGGGCGCTGCCTTTTCATTCGTTCTCCTCGCTGTCTTTAAAGAGTTTCGGGCCGGAGCGACTTGTCAGGGATTGCAGCCCGACTCTAAGCCATCGTCGTTAAATGTCAAGGGATTTTTCCTAGAGTCTTAAACGCCGCGGCATCTATCTTAAACTCGGGGCGGGCGACCGCATCGTCCGGCCTTCGTAGAAATCTCCGGCCGATTCCTGATAGAGTTCCCGCACCTCGCCAGGTTCAACCAGAGGAGTCCCGACATGAACAGATTAATCGTAACGCTGGCGGCGTTGAGTCTTTCGGCGGCGGCCCTCGCCGGCACGCGGCGGGCACACGAAACGCGCGCCCGACAACAAACGGCCCCGGCCGCGGCGACGCAGGAGGGCGGCAAGGCCCCGCTGATGGTCTCGTTCGCGGAGATGAAGTGGGTCGAGCTTCCCGAGAGAAAGGGCATGCAGTTCGCCCTGCTCTCGGGCGACCCGAAGGCGGGGGCTTACACGCAGATGCGCAAGGTTCCGGCGGGCACCGACAACGGCCTGCACGCGCACAGCAGCGAACTCAAGAACGTCATCATCAGCGGCGTCTGGTACACGGGCGCGGACGCGGCGTCGGCCAGAGACTTCGGCCCCGGCTCGGTCGTGATGATGCCCGCCGACTGGGTACACGTGAGCGGCTGTCGCGCCGGAAGCGAGTGCGTCTTCTATCAGGAGGGGTGGGGCAGATTCGACTTCAAGCCGGCCGAGACTAAAGCTTCCGGGATGAAGCCCGGCGATTAGAGGTCGCACGACGACGACGAATAACGTCACGGCCGAAAATAAAAAAGAGAGGGGCGGGCCGTTGTGCCCGCCCCTCTCTTTTTTGATTGTTAAAGACTGCGGCTTAGCGGCCGCATCATGGGCAGGCGCGGCGTGGGCGTCTCGCGGTTGACGCGGAACGATTCGGGCGGGCGGCGCGCCGCGATGTTTTCGAAGTAGTCCACGGCGGCCACGTGCCAGCCCACGTCGCGGCCGAGGTACTCGCTCAGATACCACTTGTGGTCGCGCACGCGCGGGAGAGTTTCGCGCGCCTCGACGGGCGACAGGTTAACGCCCGCAAGGGCGTTCAGTGTGCGCTGCGCGTCGGTCAGTTGCGGCTGCGTCACCTTCTCAAAGAGGAGCTTTAATAAAAAGACCATCTGACTGTTACCTCCATTTTCCCGGCAAGTGAAACGTCGTTTACGTATACGCACGCACGCTCATGTTAGCCGCGGCAGGTGTCGAAACTGTTAACGTCGGCCGTCTTTGTTTCGATGGACGCCATTAGACGGGCTCATGCCTCAAGCATGAGCCGCCCAACCCTTTAGCCGTCGTCAATCGTCGGGGTTAAAATTTGAGCCTGTTCAGCGCGTCGCCCATCTCGCGCTCGGCCCTGCTTCTCGTGTCCTCTTTCCTCGTCCTCTCAGCCTCCTGCGCGTCGAGTTGCTTGTTGACGAGCGCCCCGTACTTCTCGTTGGCCGAAGTGACCACCAGCTTCAGAATGCTCAAGGTATTCTGAAGCTCGGCCGCCGTGCTGGCAGCGATGACCGTCCGGCCCTTGACGCGCGGAATCTCGCCGCCGCCGCCATGCTGCTGATACCAGGCGGTCTGGAAGAACTCCACCCACTTGGCCGGGGGACGAGACGAGAGGTTGAAGGGGAAGTTGTACGCCTCGGTGGGCACGGCGGCCGTCTTGATGAGAGTTCTCCTCTGCCGCCATGTGAAGGGCAGTATCGTGATCGGCACGAAGCGCCGGGAGGCGAGTTTCTCTCTACGGAAAAGAGACTTCATATATCAGGCAGGTAGGTGCCTCACGGCCCGACCGAGCCTCTAAACGGCGCGGCGGACTTCAAATCGACCGCGGCTGGCTCGACCGGAAATAGATTACCACCAGGGCGTTAAGTGTAAAGCGGAATGTTGACGGCGAGGACGAGTCGCGCACTCGCGCGCGGTCGAGGCCGGGCACTTCCGACGGACTCGCGCGGCCGCAGCATTCGGCTTTCGAGTGTCAAAGACAGGCGTGTGAAGATTCGTCTTTCAGGTGTCGTGTGCGCGCTTGCGTCGGATGTCGCCAACACGCCCGTGTGTGTCGGGCGTCGCGCGCGGACGCGTCGGATTTGAGGCGGGCGCGGGTCTGGCGCGCGTGTTGCTCAGGGCGAGTGTGGCTCGAAGATTCTTTTCGTGAGAGGCCGCTTCGATGGATAGTTTGACCTACACGGGCGCGCGCGACTACTGGTTCGACGGGCCGCCGCGCTTCTGGCCGGGCGCGATAAGCGTCGCGCAGGTTCTGCTCAACCCGCTCGTTGACGCGCTCGACTGCGCGACGACGGGCTTGCAGCGGCGACTGCGTCGCGAGCGAAGGCGGAGGCTCGTCGGGCGCTCGTACGACATGGCACTGGAGATAGCACGCGTGCTGCCGCGGGGCGCGTCGGTGTTAGACGTGGGCTGCGGGAGCGGCTTCATCGCGCACCACCTCGCGGCGCTCGCGTCGGCGAGCGTGACAGGAATCGACGTGCGCAGGGGCGTCGACGCGCCCATACGTTACTTCTGCTTCGACGGCGCGCGCGTGCCCTTCCGCGACTCTTCCTTCGACGCCGCGCTGCTCTGCTACGTCCTGCACCACGCGCAA
>Ga0126311_10000950_pt1 | contig 13638 bp, 10 predicted proteins | sample Plot61_FD_92539 | JGI IMG/M metagenome (GOLD analysis project Ga0126311, IMG submission 92539) | Serpentine soil microbial communities from UC McLaughlin Reserve, CA, USA - Plot61 | ecosystem: Environmental > Terrestrial > Soil > Grasslands | place: USA: UC McLaughlin Reserve, Lake County...
GCGCGTGGACAGGGTCGAGTGCCTGTGGGAGCCGGGGATGCTGCTGGCCGCGCGCATCCGCGAGGCGCTCGGGGTGGAGGGGATGACCGGGGAGGAGACGCTGCCGTTCCGCGACAAGGACAAGATGAAGCAGGTGCTCTCGGCCGCGGGAGTGCGCACGCCGCGCCACGCGCGCGCCGCCTCGGCCGAAGAGTGCAGGGAGGCGGCGCGGCGCATCGGCTTCCCCGTCATCATGAAGCCCATCGCGGGCGCGGGCTCGGCCGACACGTACCGCGTGGACGACGCCGCGCAACTCGAAGAGACGCTCCCGCTACTCGGGCACCTGAATGAAGTCAACGTCGAGGAGTTCATAGAGGGCGACGAGTTCACCTTCGACACCGTCTGCGTCGGCGGCGAAGTCGCCTACCACAGCATCACCATGTACCGACCGTGCCCGCTCATCGCTCGCACGGTGGAATGGATAAGCCCGCAGATAGTCATGCTGCGCGACGTGGATTCGGAAGAGTACGCGCGCGGCCGAGAGATGGGGCGGGCGGTCTTGCGCGCGCTCAACTTCCAGACGGGCTTCACGCACATGGAGTGGTTCAGGAAGCCCGACGGGGAAGTGGTCTTCGGCGAGATAGCCTGCCGCCCGCCGGGCGCGCGCTCCGTGGACGTGATGAACTACGCGAGCGACACAGACCTCTACGCGGGCTGGGCCGAGGCCGTCGCACGCGGGCAGTTCACGCAGGAGGTCGAGCGGCGCTACAACGCCGTCATCATCTACAAGCGCGCGCAGGGCTCGGGGCGGATTCGGAGGGTGGAAGGACTCGAACGTCTGCTCTCGAAATACGGCGAGCACGTCGTCGTCATAGACCTGCTCCCGCACGGCTCCGAGCGACGCAACTGGAAGCAGACGCTCCTCGCGGACGGCTACCTGATCGTGCGCCACCCGGACTTGAGCCGCGCGCTTGAAATCGCCGACGCCGTCGGCACAGACTTGCAGCTATACGCGGGCTGACGCGCGAAAATTTTATTCGGCCCGAGCCGTACGATTCGAGTCAGATGACAAAGGTGAAAATTCGTATGCGCCGCATGCTCACTTGTGCCGCCGTTTTTCTTCTGCTCACGGCCCCCCTTCCGGCGCTCCGGCCGTCCGCCGCCGCCCGCGCCCCGGCTCAGGCGAGGCGTAGGGCGCAGCAGCGCGCGCCGCGCGCCGTCGGATGGGACGCGGTGCCCGCCATACTCGCGCGCATACGCCCGCCGAAGTTCCCCGCGCGCGACTTCCCCGTCACGAGCTACGGCGCGCGAGCGGGCGGCGACTTCGACAATACGGGTGCGATACGGAGGGCGATAGACGCTTGCAGCAAGGCGGGCGGCGGGCGCGTCGTCGTTCCCGCGGGCGTGTTCCTGACGGGCGCGATTCACCTCAAGAGCAACGTCAACCTGCACGTCTCCGAGGGCGCGACCCTCAAGTTCAGCACAGACCCCTCGAAGTATCTCCCGGCGGTCTACACGCGCTGGGAGGGGACTGAGTTGATGAACTACTCGCCCTTCATATACGCCTTCGAACAGCAGAACATCGCCGTCACGGGCAAGGGCACGCTCGACGGCTCCGCGTCCGACGATAACTGGTGGGCCTGGGCGCGGCGGCGCGGCTCAAGCCCCGCGCCCGCGGCCCCTGACATCAAACGCCTGCGAGAGATGGGGAACAGCGGCGTGCCCGTCAGTGAAAGAGTCTTCGGCGCGGGGCACTACCTGCGCCCGTCCTTCATAGAGCCGTACCGCTGCCGCAACGTCCTCGTCGAAGGCGTGCGCATCGTCAACTCGCCCTTCTGGGAGATTCACCCGACGCTCTCGACAAACGTCACGGTGCGGGGCGTCAACGTCTACAGCCACGGCCCGAACAACGACGGGTGCGACCCGGAGTCTTCCAAGGACGTGCTGATAGAAGACTGCGTCTTCGACACGGGCGACGACTGCATCGCCATCAAGTCGGGCCGCGACGACGACGGGCGGCGCGTGGGCGTCGCGTCGGAGAACATCGTCGTGCGCAACTGCGTCATGAAGGACGGGCACGGCGGCGTCGTCATCGGGAGCGAGATTTCGGGCGACTGCCGCAACGTCTTCGTGGAAGACTGCAAGATGGACAGCCCGAACCTCGACCGCGCGCTGCGCTTCAAGTCGAACGCCATACGCGGCGGCACTATCGAGAACGTCTTTATGCGCCGCGTCGAGGTGGGGCGCGTGGCGGAGGCCGTGCTGACCATCGACATGCTCTACGACACGGGCGACAGGGGGCTTCACAAACCCGTGGTGCGCAACGTCCGGCTCGAAGACGTGACGAGCCGTTCGAGCCCTCGCGTGATGTGGGTGGTCGGCTTCCCCGGCGTCGTCATCGACGACATAAGTTTTAAGAACTGCACCTTCCGCGGCGTCGAGGCGTCCGAGGTCTTGAACAACGCGGGCTCCTTCAGCTTCGAGAACGTCACCATCGAGCCCGCGAAGAAGGGGCGCAGCCTCAACTCGCCGCAGGCGCCGCAGTGAGTTTCGACGGCGAGTCTTGAAAGTGAGTGTCGAGAAGATGGGCCGGTTCGATTCGCTTAAGAGGTTAACGTGGGGCGTCGCGGCGTTCGTCGCCGTTTGGCCCACGGCGGGCGCGGCGCGCGCGCAGGCCAAGCCCGTGGAGCTGACGGTCGCGGCCGACGGCAGCGCGAAGTACAGGACTGTGCAGGAGGCCGTGATGGCCGTCCCCTCCGGCACGGCCGAGAGCCCCGTCGTGATACGAATCAGGCCGGGCGTCTACAAGGAACTCGTCTACGTCCAGCGCGAGAAGCGTTTTTTCCGACTGATAGGAGAGGACGCGTCGAAGACGTTCATCACCTTCGACCTGAACGCCAACCTGAAGGGCTTAGACGGCAAGCCCATCGGCACCTTCCGCACGCCCACCGCACAGATAGACGCCGACGACTTCGAGGCCGAGAACATCACCTTCGAGAACTCCGCCGGCCCCGTCGGGCAGGCGCTCGCCCTGCGCGTTGACGGCGACCGCGCGGCCTTCCGAAACTGCCGCTTCCTCGGCTGGCAGGACACGATTCTCCTCAACCGCGGGCGACAGTACTTCGAGGGCTGCTACGTAGAGGGGCACGTTGACTTCATCTTCGGCGCGGCGACGGCCTTCTTCGAGCGCTGCCACATACACGCGCTGAAGGACGGCTACCTGACGGCCGCCTCGACGCCCGACGACCAGCCTTTCGGCTTCGTCTTCTCGCACTGCCGCGTCACGGGTGCCTCGCCCGAAGTCAGGACTTACCTCGGACGCCCGTGGCGCGCGTATTCGGCCGTGACCTTCGTCAACACGGAGATGTCCGAGGTCGTGCGGCCCGAGGGCTGGCACAACTGGAACTTCCCCGAGCGCGAGAAGAGCGTCCGATACGCGGAGTACGGGAGCAGGGGGGCGGGCGCGAAAGCGTCGGCGCGCGTCGCGTGGGCGCGCAGGCTGACGCGGGCGGAAGCCGACGCCGTCACGCCCCGGAAAGTTCTCGGCGGCGCGGACGGCTGGAACCCGACGAGTGTTAAGACGCGCACGCGCCGTTAAGCTGAAAGTGAAAGCGATAAGGGGAATGACGAGACACTTCTTACTTCCATTCTTACTCTGCGCGCTCGCGGCGACCGCGTCGGCCAAAGAGCCCGTCACAGTCTACCTCGCGGGCGATTCGACGTTGGCGAAGAAGCTCCCCGAGAAGCGGCCCGAGACGGGCTGGGGCGAGGCGCTTCCGAAGTTCTTCAAAGAGGGCGCGGTGAGAATCGAGAACCGCGCGCAGAACGGCCGCAGCACGCGCACCTTCATAGAGCAGAACCTATGGCAGGGCATAGTCAACGACCTCAAGAAGGGCGATTACGTCCTCATAGAGTTCGGGCACAACGACTCGGCCAAGGATAGGCCCGACCGCTACACCCCGCCCGAAGACTACCGCGCGAACCTCGCGAGGTTCGTACGCGAGGCGCGCGGGCGGGGCGCAATCCCCGTCCTGCTGACGCCCGTCGCGCGCCGCCGCTTCGACAAGGACGGGCGCTTTCAGGAGTCGCACGGCGTCTACACGGGGATAGTCAGAGAGGTCGCGGCCGAGTACAAGGTGCCGCTCATAGACATGTACGCGAAGAGCGAGAAGGCGCTCGTCGGCTACGGCCCCGCCGAGTCGAGAAAGCTCTTCCTGCAACTCAAGCCCGGCGAGAACCCCAACTACCCCGCGGGCGTCGAGGACAACACGCACTTCAACCCGCTCGGCGCGGAGCTTATGGCGCGGCTCGCCGTCGAAGGCATGCGCGAGCGTAAGCTCGGCCTCGCGAAGTACCTGCTGAAGAAGAACCGAGTAAAAGATTGGCCACAGAGACACGGAGGCACAGAGTTAAGAATTTCAACTCTCAATTTGAAATTTCAAATTCCTAATCTCCGTGTCTCCGTGTCTCTGTGGCTAACTTTTCTACTACAGCGGCGTTCAATCGGGCGCGACCCCTCCCTGGGAGCGCGGGCATCCCTGCCCGCCTAAGCGTGCTGCAAGCACGCTTGAAGTAGAAGCGCCGTGACTCAACCTTGAGTTGAAGAGTTCCTTAGTCTTCGCGCTGACGCGCTCAAGGCGGGCAGGGATGCCCGCGCTCCCGGCTTTAAGAGTCGCATTCATCTGCACGCCGCTATAGCTCACTCGAACCTGAACCAGTCGAAGTCCGCGTAGCCGTACTCTCGCGTCGCCCCCGCGCGGGCGGCGAAGAGGCCGAGCTTCGCGCCTATCCAGCGCCCCTGCCGCGCCTTGAAGGGTTCGCCCAGGGGCGCGAACGTCTTACCGTCGGCGCTGTAGCTGAAGTTGCATGACGCGTCGGCCGACACCCTCACGCGCAGGTAGACCGTGCCGCCTTTGAAGGGGACGGCGGGACTCTCTTTTTCGACGCCCTGCTTGTCCGCGTCCTTGCAGACGGACTGCGAGACGACGAGCCCGCCCGGCGTGTTCCTGACGGAGACGTACGCGTAGTCCGCGCCCATGACGACGAGCCCGGTCTTCTCCCCTTCGGTGCGCGGCGTGAAGGCGAGCTTGGTCGTCGCGGTAAACTCCGGGGCGGGGAACTTCTGCAAGAGCAGGTTGGGCACGTCCCAGAGGTTTCTGTGACCTTCGGGGAGGGGGACGTTGAAGAGGCGCAGGAAGCCGAGCGGCCCCGAGGGGAAGGCCCAGCTCGCTTGCGGGTTGGCGTGCCACTGCCACTGAAGGCCGAGGCCCGCCGCGTCGAACTCGTCGGAGTCGGGCGGCGTCGAGACGGGCCAAGTCCTGCCGACGTTCGGCTTCTTATATGTCAGCACGGGCTCGCCGGTTCCGTCGCCGTCCGCATCGACGCCCATCACCGGCCAGTCGTCCGACCAGCGCATCGGCTGCAAGTGTACGACGCGCCCGTACGGCCCCAAGTCCTGAAAGTGTAGGAACCAGGACTCGCCCGTCTTAGTCTCGACCCAGGCGCCCTGATGCGGCCCGTTGATTTTCGTCGTCCCTTGCGCGAGAACGACCTTCCGTTCGTACGGGCCGTAGACGCTCTTCGAGCGCAGCGCGAGTTGCCAGCCGGTCTCGACGCCGCCCGCGGGCGCGAAGATGTAGTAGTAGCCGCCGCGCTTGTAGAACTTCGGGCCTTCGACGGTAGGGTCTCTGTCGTGGCCGTCGAAGACGAGCACGCCGTCGTCAAGCAGGCGCGTGCCGTCGATGCTCATGCGGCTCACTATGAGGACGCTCTTGACGCCCGAGCGGCTGGCGGCCATCGCCGTCACGAGGTATGCGCGGCCGTCGTCGTCCCAGAGCGGGCACGGGTCAATCCAGCCCTTCGCCTCCTTAATCAGAAGCGGCTCAGACCAAGGCCCGGCCGCCGCCTTCGCCTTCGTCATGTAGATGCCTCGGTCGGGGTCTGGGTAGAAGACGTAGAACTCGCCTTCGTGGTAACGGATGGACGGAGCCCAGACGCCGCCGCCGTGCTGCGGCCTGTCGAAGACCTCAAAGGGCGGCTGACGCCTGAAGACGTAGCCGACGACCGACCAGTTGACGAGGTCTTTCGATTGAAGGACGGGGAGCCCCGGCGCGGAGTTGAAGCTCGACGCCGTCATGAAGAAGTCGTCGCCCACGCGCACGGCGTCAGGGTCGGAGAAGTCTGCGTGGATGACAGGATTTTTATAAGTGCCGTCGCCGCGGTCGGCGACCCAGACTTTGGAGACTTTGCCGGCCGTCTGAGTCTGTGCGTGCGTCACGACGCAGGCGAGCGCGAGCGGCAGGAGTGCGGCGTAGACAAGAAATCTTCCGAGCTTCATTTGGCAGTCCGACAGAACCGCGCAGGGTAGTGAGCGGGTGTGCACTTTGATGTGCGGCCCCTGTGAAGAGACTACGACCCGCTCACTACCCTGCGCTGTTCTGTTCTTTCTCAGCGCCCCATCCACCCGCCGTCTACGACGAGGATGTGGCCGTTGACGTAGTCGCTCGCGGGCGAAGAGAGGAAGACGGCCGCGCCCGCCAGGTCTTCCGCCTCGCCCCAGCGGCCCGCGGGTATGCGTTCGAGTATCTGGCGGCTGCGCGTCTCGTCGGCTTGCAGCGCGGCGGTGTTATCCGTGCGCATGTAGCCGGGCGCGACGGCGTTCACGTTCACGCCCTTCGACGCCCACTCGTTCGCGAGCGCCTTCGTCAACTGCGCCACGCCGCCCTTCGACGCCGCGTAGGCGGGCACCGTCACGCCGCCCTGAAAGGAGAGGAGCGAAGCGATGTTGACTATCTTGCCCGAGCCGCGCCCGAGCATGTGACGGCCCGCGAGCTGCGACAGGCGGAAGACGGACGACAGGTTCACTTCTATGACCGAGGCCCAGTCTTCCTCGGAATAATCCGCGGCGGGCGCGCGCCGTATCGTCCCCGCGTTGTTGACGAGAATGTCGAGGCGGCCGAACTCTTCGAGCACGCGCCCGACAAGCTCGCGCGGCGTCTCCTTCTCCGACAAGTCGCCGAGCACGCCGAGCGCACGGCGACCCGCGCGCTCGACCAGCGCGCAGGTCGCGTCGGGCGTGCGCGAGTTGCCGTGGCACGCAACGTCCGCGCCCGCCTCAGCGAGCGCGACCGCGACGGCCGCGCCGAGCCCCGCGCTCGCGCCCGTCACGAGCGCCACCTTGCCGTCGAGTCTGAACCTGTCGAGAATCATCGTTGAAGTCAGTCCTTCACCGATTCGAGGCCGGAGCCGCCTGCGGCGAACTCGGGCTGGACGTTGACGACGCCGTACTTGCGGTCTTCGCCCTCGCGTATGGCCGCCATCATCCACATGAAGTTTATCTGGCCGCCGGGCGCGGCGACGTTCGGGTGGTAGCCCTTCGGCATCAGCACCACGTCGCCCTCGCGTACGACCTGCACAAGCTCCGGGTTCGAAGGGTCTGTGTAGACGAACTGCACGCCGAAGGACGGCTCGGGCATGTCTATGTAGAGGTACGCCTCTTCGAGCATCGAGGAGTGCTCGTGCGGCGGCCACGAAGTCCAGTTGCCGGGGCGCGAGAAGGTGACGCCGGTCATGATGCGCCCCGCCTGCACGTTGCTCCCGATGAGCACGTTCATGTCGCGCTCGTTCGGCGGCGCGCCCGCGATGATGTGCAGCTTCGGGTTCTCCCTCACGTCGGCGTAGCGCACGAGCTGTACGGGGTAGCGCCCCTCGACCGGCGCGGACAACTCCGCGAGGTCGCAACCCTCGCCGCCCGCACTGACCTCGACGCGCGAGTCGCGCGGCACGTACAGCGCGTCGTACTGCGTGAGGCCGTAGGTCTCGCCGCCCGTCGAGACTTCGGCCGAGCCCTTCAGGCATACGAGCCCCGTCTCGTGGGTGCCGTTCTCGAACGTCAGGGCGGTGTCGCCCGCGTCGAGCGTGATGCGCCCGTAGTGCAGGAAGCGCGCGGCCGTGCCTCCCGGAGCGACCGCCGTGCGCCGCCCCTTGCCCTTGTGCGTCGAAGGGACGTAACAGGTCTCCTTCGTAATCTCGTTCTGCTTCATTTCTGCCTGCATGACAAAACCCCCGTTCCTATTTAAACTCCGAGCCCCGACGTGATGAAGCCTTCGACGGCGACTTCGAGCGCGCCGCCGAGGCCCGCGCCCGACGCCTCGCCCGGCTCGACCGACCAGCCGGAGAGCCTCCCCGCCATGCTCTGCGCCACCGCGCCACGCAGCGGCTCGCTTATGAACTTCCACCCGTAGACGAGTCGGCCGCTGACGATGACGCGCGGCACGCCCAGGCCCGTGATGACGTTCGCGATGCCGATGCCGAGGTACTCGCCGACGCGCTCCAGAGTCCTCTGCGCCCTCAGCTCGCCCGCCTCGGCCCTCGCGACTATCTCGACGAAGCGCGGCGCGGCCTGCCCGCCCAACTGCACGCGGTCGCCCACGTAGAGCGCGGAGGCGGAAGAGGCCGACGCGTAGCGCTCCCAGCAGCCGCGGTTGCCGCAGACGCAAGGCTTCCCGCCCGCGACGATGGTCATGTGCCCGAACTCGCCCGCGTGGCCCGCGCCGAGGCCGCCGCCCCTGTATACCTCGCCGCCGAGCACGAGCCCGAGCCCTATCCCCGTGCCCGACCTCACGAGGACGAAGTCTTCGAGCCGCCCCGACTCGGCGCGGCCGAGACGCAGGTGCGCTTCGTAGAGCGCCGCCGCCGTGGCGTCGTTTTCGACCGCGACGGGCACGGCACTTTCCGTCCCGCACTCGGCCCCGTCCTCCCCGAAGCACAAGGCCCCCGCGAGGTCAACGTCGTCCCAACCGAGGTGCGGCGCGTAGACCACACGGCGTCGCGTCGCGTCGGTCGGGCCGGGGACGCTCACCCCGACCATCCTCAGCTTGCGTCCGCGCGCGCGCCCGCGGAGTCTTTCGACCACGGAGACGACCCGCCTCAGCGCGTCGCCCGGCTCCGAAGGCGTGTCGAACTCCTCCTCGGCCAGAACCTCCCCGTTAATCGTCGCGAGGCCGACCGTCGAGTGGCGCACGCCGACGTTTACGCCGGCGAAGTAGTCCTGCCCGTCGTCGAAAGAGAGCGCGACGGCCGGACGCCCGAGTGCGCGCGCGCCGTCCTGACGGGAGGGCTGTACGGCCTCCTCGCGGACGACGCCTGCCGCGATGAGCGGCTTGAACGTGTCTGTGACGGTGCTGCGGTTGACGCCGAGGCGGCGCGCCAACTCTGCGCGCGAGACGGGCTGCGCCGCGCGCAGGAGCCGCAGGAGCATGACGCTCGCGCTCGCAGGGCCTGCCGCCTCCGTCGCATGCGTCGCCGCCTGCGGACGCCGCGCCTCAACCTCTTCGGCGACTCCGACCGTCGCGGGCGAGTCTTTCGTCAAAGGCATTCTGAATCTTACCTCGTCGGGCGGTACGACTACTCTACGCCTCAAGAACGTCGGGCAGTATCAGAGACCTGACGTTCGGGTGCAGGCGGAGCCAGAGTCCCGGGTTCTCGTCGAGCTGTCGCGCACCCTCCGAAGGGTCTTCGGAGATTTCCGTGTCGAGCACGCGCCGGTAGCTCTCGCGCTTTGCGGGCGCGGTGCTCGCGTCCACGATTGACTGGACGATTCTCCTCGATTCGAGTATGGCGGCGGGGCCGAGCGTGAGTATGTGCGTCGCCGCGCGGCACTCCGCCTCGTCCTCGGGCGTGACGCTGCTCCCGCCGACCTTGAACTTGTTGATGTGGTGTTCGAGTATGCTCGAAGAGATTGGTATGACGCCCGCCAGGTCGCCCGCCCCCGCGCCCGAGCCGGGCTTGATGTAGGCGAGGTGCGAGGCCGCGCCCGCCTCGGGGCCGAGCCCGAGAAAGAAGATGTCTATGCCGCCGAGGGAGTCGAGCCTTTCGAGGTAACGCTCCACGCCGCCTTCGAGGTCGTCGGCGTCTGTGCGCATCGGCGTGAAGCTCTTCACCTTCCCGAAGAACGCCTCGCCGAGCAGACGCTCGAAGTCGCGCACGAAGCTCAGCCCGTTGTCCATGCGCATCGGCGCGAGCGCGTCCTGTGTGAAGACGTGCAGGCGCGCGAGCAGCTCGTCGGCGACGTTCGTGCGCGCTATCTCGGCGACCTGTTTATACATCGCCTGCGCGCCGCGCCCGCCGAGAAGGATGATAGTTAAGTCGCCCTCCTTCTCCGCGGCTGCGCGCCGAATCTCCTCCCACTGGGCGGCGCCCACGGCCTCTTCCGTCGGCAGTACCTCGTAGGCGACGGGGCGGGCCGACGCCGTGGCTGCGTCGGCCTCTGACGCGGGGCGGCCGAGCCAGACGTTTCCGCCCGCGTCGCGCCGACTGTAATTACGCTGTTTGGGAGCTGACACGGTTTCTCCTCTTTAGAGACTTTCGACGACGCTGGTTTAAGAGTTGACGGCCACGCGACTCAAAAAAGAAGCGTACGCGTCAAGTCTGACTGAGTGGTTATACCACTTAAGTCTTTAATAGAGGTTATTTACCACATCCGGCATGGTAAAGCAAGGCGATTTTCGGATAAACCAATATTTCCCCAATTATTTTAGGCCAAATCTGAAAGAGTGGCTTGACAGGAATTGGTTAGTGGTGTTACACAATACTCGCAGCCCGTTTAATTGGTATTACCTTCTTAGGGCGACAAATCAAACATTAGCGTGGACAGAAGCGCAGAGATAGAAGAGAAGACCGGCAGGTTGTCGGGCATGCTGGCCGCCGAAGGGTTGGGCGGCGTGCTCTTATGCGCGCAGCACAACTTCGCATGGCTGACGGCGGGCGGGGCGAACGGCGTGGACTTGAGCCGCGAGCAGGGAGCGTGCGCGCTCCTCGTACGCGCGGACGGGCGTCGGTTCGTGCTCGCGAGCCGCATCGAGATGGCGCGCGTTATGGAAGAGGAGCTTGCGGGCGCGGACTTCGAGCCGGTGGAGTACGGCTGGGAGGAGGAGAAGGCGCGGCCGACGTTCCTCGCCGACCTCGCCGCCTCGACGCTCGAAGGCCGCGGCGCGCTCGGCTCCGACCTGGCCGTAGGCGCGGGCGTGAAGACGATAGAGGGCGAGGTCGCGCGTTGCCGTTACAGTCTCACACGGCCGGAGCTTGAAAGGTTCCGGCGTCTGGGCCTCGACGCGGGCGAGGTCTTGGGCGAGTTCGCGGGGGGGCTCGAACCGGGCGAGACCGAGGGCGAAGTCGCGCGCCGCATGTCCGACGCTTTGGCGGGGCGCGGGATTCGCTCCGTGGTGACGCTGGTCGCCGCCGACGAGAGGATAAAGAAGTTTCGCCACCCCGTGCCGACCGGGCGGCGCTGGGAGCGCGTGCTGATGCTCGTCACCTGCGCGCGGCGCGGGGGCCTGATAGCGTCGCTCACGCGCGTGGTATCGTTCGGCGCGGTGCCCGAAGAGTTGCGCAGGCGCACTCTGGCGGCGGCGCGGGTCAACGCGCGTCTGCTCGCGGCTACGGTGCCGGGCGCGAAGGGGTCAGAGTTGTACGACGCGGCCGCGGCCGCCTACGCCGAAGAGGGGTTCGAGGGCGAGGAGCGCCTGCACCATCAGGGCGGCGCTACGGGCTACCGCACGCGCGACTGGGTGGCGCACCCTTCGAGCGCGGAGACCGTCCGGCCGCTTCAGGCGTTCGCGTGGAACCCTTCGGTCACGGGCGCTAAAGTCGAAGAGACTTGCATCGCCTCCGCCGAAGGTGTAGAGGTCATAACAAAATCCCCCGGCTGGCCCCAAATCCCCTTCCGCCTGGGAGGGAGCGAATACTTTTCGCCCGACGTGCTGCCGCTCTGACGACCGCGCGCGCGCGGAGCCCGAGCCAATAAATTAAGGAGAAGCAGAGTCTATGTCATCGCCCGGCGATAAGCCCTCAACACACGCAATAGCGGACGCCGTCCAGGCGACGCAGGAGCCCGTGTCGCTCGCGGAGAACGAGGGCGACCAGTCTACGGGCGCGAGCGCGACGGGCGCGGCCGTGGCCGCGGCCGAGTCGGGCAACACGCGCGTGGGCCGTTACCGCTGGGTCATCTGCACGCTGCTCTTCTTCGCGACCACGGTCTGCTACGTTGACCGCCTCGTCTTCGGCTTCCTCGGCCCGGAGCTGCGCAAGCCCGAGCACTTCAACTGGACGACGAAGGAGCTGACAGACATCCTCTTCTGGTTCGAGGTGGCCTACGCCATCGGGATGCTCGGCGCGGGGCGCGTGCTCGACTGGATAGGGACGAGGGTCGGCTACGCGCTCTCGCTCACCTTCTGGAGCCTCGCCTCGATCCTGCACGCCTTCATGGGCTCGGTGATGGGCTTCAGCGTCGCGCGCTTCCTGCTCGGCTTGGGCGAGTCGGGCAACTTCCCTGCGGCCATCAAGACGGTCGCCGAGTGGTTCCCGAAGAAGGAGCGCGCGCTGGCGACGGGCGTCTTCAACGCGGGCTCGAACGTCGGGGCCATCATCGCGCCGCTCGCGGTGCCCTGGCTCTACATAAATTGGGGCTGGCAGTGGGCGTTCATCATGACGGGCGCGCTCGGGCTCATCTGGCTCGTCTTCTGGTTCGCCTTCTACCACCTGCCGTCCCAGCACCCGAAGATAAGCCGCGCGGAGCTGGAATACATACAGTCCGACCCGCCCGAGCCGACCGTGCGCGTGCCGTGGCTGACGCTCCTGCGCTACAGGCAGACGTGGTCTTTCGTCATCGCGAAGTTTCTGACCGACGCCATCTGGCGCTGGTACCTGTACCTCCTGCCGCTCTTCTTCGCGCAGGTCTTCGCCCTCGACATTAAAAATTTCGGGCCGCCCTTCGTCGTCATCTACGTGCTCGCGGACGTGGGCTCGGTCGGCGGCGGCTGGCTCTCTTCGCGGCTCATCAAGGGTGGGCACTCTATCAACTTCGGCCGCAAGGTCGCGCTGCTCGTCTGCGCGGTGTGCGTCATACCCGTCGCGATGGTGACGCAGCTTAGTAACATGTGGGTCGCAGTCTTTCTGGTCGGGCTCGCGGCGGCGGCGCACCAGGGCTGGTCGGCCAACCTGTTCACGACGGCCTCGGACACGTTCCCGAAGCAGGCCGTCGGCTCGGTCGTGGGTTTGGGCGGAATGGCCGGGGCGGTGGGCTCTATGACCATCCTGAAGGTGACGGGCTGGGTGCTCGGCGACAACCCGGACGCCTCCTCGTTCGCGCCCCTCTTCATCGCCGCGGCCGCGGCCTACGTCACGTCGCTGCTCATCATCCACATACTCGTGCCGCGGCTTGAGCCCGCGCGCGTGGAGGGCTGAGGCGTGCTCGAAGTCAGGCCGAAGTCGGAGTGCCGCTGGGACGTCGTCTCCCTGGGCGAGGTGATGCTCAGGCTCGACCCGGGCGAGGGGCGTGTCCACACGACGCGCGCCTTTCAGGTGTGGGAGGGCGGCGGCGAGTACAACGTCGCGCGGGGCCTGAAGCGCTGCTTCGGCCTCGACGCGGCGGTCGTGACGGCGCTCGCCGACAACCCCGTCGGCCGCCTCGTGCAGGACTTAATCTACCAGGGCGGCGTCGACCAGTCGCACGTCCTCTGGCGCAAGTACGACGGCGTCGGGCGCGAGGTGCGCAACGGGCTGAACTTCACCGAGCGCGGCTTCGGGATCCGCGCCGCTCCCCGCCACCGCCGCGAGAACCGATGGGGGTGCCATGCTCCCATCTCCGGGAGCATGGCACCC
>Ga0126311_10000951_pt1 | contig 13634 bp, 14 predicted proteins | sample Plot61_FD_92539 | JGI IMG/M metagenome (GOLD analysis project Ga0126311, IMG submission 92539) | Serpentine soil microbial communities from UC McLaughlin Reserve, CA, USA - Plot61 | ecosystem: Environmental > Terrestrial > Soil > Grasslands | place: USA: UC McLaughlin Reserve, Lake County...
CACGACATGATCGTGCTTGCCGATCTGGTCCGGATCGACCCGCCAATGGCCCGACATGCCGAGATGGAAGACCATTGTATCGCCGCGGTCGGTCTCGATCAGCCCATATTTGGCGCGGCGGCCCAAAGCGGTGACGCGGGCGCCGGTCAGGCGCTGGCGAAGGTCCGGCGGGAAGGCGCGGCGCAGATCGCTCTCGTCGGGCCGCCGAACGCTGGCAAATCTTCGCTCCTGCAGGCGCTCTCGAGCGTTCAGATCAAGACCGGCGACTATCCGTTCACCACGACGCGGCCGATTCCCGCGCTGACGCGAATCCACGACGTCCTCGTCCAGCTGGTCGAGATCCCCGGACTGATCGAAGGCGCGCACGAGAATCGGGGCGGCGGGCGGGCGCTGCTCGGGGTCCTCCGCGGTGCCGACGCGATCGTCTATTGCCAGGATGCCTCCGCGCCGCTCGACGACCTAGCGCGCGTGCGCGCCGAAGTCGCCGCTGCCGCGATCGAGCGCCCGGCGATCCTCGCCGCGACGAAGATGGACGAGGCGTCGGCTGACTCCGTCGAGCGACTGGCGCAGACGGGGCTGGAGGTGGTGCCCGTGTCCGTTCTCGACGATCGAAGCCTGGACGAGTTTCGCGACGCGGTATGGCGGCTGACCGGCTTGATCCGCGTCTTCTTGCGCAAGCACGGCGAAGCGGATGTCGAGGCTGCTGCGCTCCACCCGCCCGCGACCGTTACGGACGCCGCTCGCTCGATCCACCACGAGCTGGCCGACGACTGCCGCGGCGCGCATGTTTGGGGCCCGTCCGCACGGTTCGACGGCCAACGTGTCGGCCGGGAGCACGTGCTCGCCGACGGCGACGTCCTGGAGATCGTGACGTAGCGATACCTAGTAGGGCGCGTTGCCTAGTGGCTCTCGGCGGCGAGGCGGATGCCGAGCGCCACGAGTACCGTTCCCATCAGCGTGTCGAGCGCGCGCCGGATGCCGCTCCGCCGGAGGAAGTCGCCGGCGCGCGCGACCGCAACCGCATAGACCGTCAGCCAGGCGAGCGTCATCGAGCAGAAGACGAGGCCGAGGAGGAGCAGGGCGGAGAACGACGCTCCGCCGAACTGCGGCAGCAGGCTCGTGAAGAACACCGCCATCTTCGGGTTGCCGAGGTTGCTCATCACGCCCTGACGAAACGGCGCGAGACGGTTCCGCGCGCGCGGCGCCGCATCCCCCGCCGCACGGAGACGTACTGCCCGTGCGAGCGTCTGGGCTCCAAGGAAGACGAGGTAGGCGCCGCCCGCGATTCGGACGGCGAGGAACGCAGGCTCCGAGGCGGCCACTAGCGCTGCGAGCCCCAGGCTCGCGGCGATAGTCCAGAAGGCTTGACCGCTCGCGACCCCTGCCGCGGTCGAGATGCCGCTCGCTCGGCCGCCGAGCAGCGTGTTCCTGATCGTCAGCGCCGTGTCCTGGCCCGGCGTGACGATCACGATCGCCGAGACGCCGAGGAACGCGAGGCCGTGGACGAGCACGCCGCTGATCTTGGCAGAAGGCCGCACGAAACCCGCATTGATGAACGAGAGCGGCCCGGAGGCCGCTCATCGCTTCGAAGACGAGGTTGCTCAGCTCGCGCGTGCGAGCGAGGTGGTGCAAAACGCGCGTCCCTGCTTCTCCAGGTAGCGCTGGTGGTACTCCTCGGCGCGGTAGAACGTCTGCGCCGGCTCGATCTTAGTGGCGACCGACTTTCGATAGCGGCCAGAGGTGTCGAGCGCGGCCTTCGAGCGCTCCGCCGCTTCGCGCTGCTCCTCGTCGTGGACGAAGATCACGGAGCGGTACTGGTAGCCGATGTCCCAGCCCTGGCGGTTCTTCTGCGTCGGGTTGTGCTTGTTCCAGAAGACGGCGAGCAATTCGTCGTACGAAACCCGGTCCGGGTCGTAAGTGACCTCGACGACCTCAGCGTGACCGGTTCGATGCGAGCAGACGTCCTCATAAGTGGGGTTGGCGGTATGGCCGCCGGAGTAGCCGACGGCGGTGTCGGTCACGCCTTCGACCTGGCGAAACGCCGCCTCGACGCCCCAGAAGCACCCCGCTCCGAACGTTGCGTTCCGTGTCATTACTGCTCCTCCAACTTCAGCGCTGCAGAGTTGATGCAGTAACGCTGCCCGGTCGGTGCCGGCCCGTCCGGGAAGACGTGTCCGAGGTGGCCGCCACAGCTCGCGCACATGACCTCCGTGCGGATCATGCCGTGGCTCCCGTCGACCTCTTCCTCGATCGCCTCTTCGCCGGCGGGCGCATAGAAAGCCGGCCAGCCGCAGCCCGAGTCGTACTTCGCATCCGACACGAACAGTTCGGCGCCGCAGCCCGCGCACCGGTAGGTTCCCGGCTCGAAAACGTGGTCGTACTCGCCCGTGAAGGGGCGTTCGGTGCCCTTCTGCCGGAGCACCTGATACTGCTCCGGCGTCAGCTCCGCCCGCCACTGCTCTTCGCTCTTCTGGATCTTTTCCATCTTCTCCCTCGGTCGGTGTCGAAGAGTAGTCTCGCGAACGCGCGCGGCGTTACGACGTGGGAGGGCGCGGCCGGGGCCGTGAGGGCGCCCGGCCGCTGGGGGGAACTACGCGCCCATCTGCCAGTCGGCACCGGACGAGCTGTCTCGGAACGCCGGGGGGATGCCTCGGCGGAAGCCGTTCTCGCCGGGACCAAAGCCGGGGCCGCCTGGGCCGAAGCCGTGACCACCGGGGCCGCCGGGCCCGAACCCGCGAGGAAAGTCGCCGTTGACGAAGCCCGAGATCCGCCGCTTGATGTCGCTCAGGATCTGTTGCTCGTCGTCTGCGCGCAGCCGACCCTGCGATACCGCCTCGTCGAGATGCTTCTTCGCGTCGTCGACCAGGGCCTGGATCAGGCCGTCGACCGACTTGTCCTGCGCCTTCGCGACATCTGCGAGCGACTTTCCGCCCTCGAGCTGAGAGCGGAGCTCGGTCGCGCTAAGCGCGAGATACGAAGCCGCAACGTCGAGGCCGCGGAAGCCGCCGAATCGACCGTGCGGAGCCCCGCCGCCGAAGAACAGCGGAAGGTCGCCGGACTGGATGCGCGCCTTGATCGCGTCGCCTGCCTCCTTCGGCAGCCGGCCGGCGGCCACGGCGGCATCGACGCGGTTGACCAACGCCTGTTTGAGGGCGTCGCTGAGTGCATTCGGCTGGACGCCGAGCTGCTTGGCTGCGTCCTTGATGATCGCTTCGCTCTCGTGACGAGGGTCGCCGAGCTGCGTGGCGGCGATCGCGCCGCCGGCTCCGGCCACGGCGGCGACCGCCACCGTCCCCGCGATCAGTTTTCGCTTGACCGTCATGTTCGTGCTCCTTTCGTCGATGCACTCACGAAAGCAGCCGCCGCTGAAAGCGCCTTAAGAACGGCCTAAGAACACTCTAAGAAGGCAGTCCGGCGTCGACGAATCGCAGCGTCACGACCGTGCCTCCGCCGTCGGCGCGCTCCGCCACGACCTCGCCGCCGTGTGCCTGCGCCACCTGACGGACGATCGCGAGCCCGAGCCCCGAGCCGGCCATGCCGCGGGCAGAACGCGCACGGTAGAAGCGGTCGAAGACGTACGGAAGGTCCTCCTCGTCTATCCCGGGCCCGTGGTCGCGAACGGTCACGCTCCCGTCGGCGACCGAGACGTCAACCTCGCCGCCCGGGGAGCTCCATTTCGCCGCGTTGTCCAGCAGGTTCCCGACTGCACGCTCGATGTTCGCCGGAACGCCGCGGACGAGCGACTCCCGCAGATCGGTCTTGAACTCGACGCCCGGAGTGTTGCGGCGCGCACGCTCGACCGCGCCGGCCGCAAGCAGATCGAGGCGCACGTCTTGCGGCTCCTCCGCTTGCTGCTCGCCGCGGGCAAGCTCGATCAGCTCGGCGATCACCGCCGTCATCTCACCGAGCTGCTCGACCACGTCCGTCAGCAGCCGCTCCCGCTCGCCGGCCGGCAGCGTTCGCTCGCTCGCGAGTACCTCGATGTTCGTGCGGAGGCTGGTAAGCGGAGTCCGCAGCTCGTGCGAGGCGTCTTCCACCAGCTGTCGCTGCACGCGCCGCGAATCGTCGAGCGCCGCCAGCATCGTGTTGAAGCTTCCGGCGAGCCGGCTCAGCTCGTCCTGACCGGATGCCTCGATTCGCTCTGACAGATCGCCCGTCTCGGCGACGGTCTCCGTGGCGCGGGTCAGGCGGCGGACCGGCGCGAGCGCAGCACCGGAGACGAGCAGGCCGAGCCCGACCGCCACCGCGATGCCGCCGGCGGCGATGAGGACGAGGAACCAACGGATCCGCGAGAGCGATTCGTCCACCTCCGTCAGTGGCCGGGCAAGCTGGACCGCGAAACCGGGGACCAGCGGCGACGTCAGGACGCGCAGGTGAAAACCGTCGACAGTCTCCTCGGAGAAGTACTCGCTCTTCTCGCGACGCGCGACGGCGAGCGCGCCCGCGCCGACCGGCAGGAGGCACTCGCGCGCTCCCTGCCTGTGGCACTCGCCGTTCGCGCCGACGAGCTGGATGTAGCGGACGACGCCGAAGTCAGGCCCGGGCAAGAAGAAGAGCCTGTCCGCCGGCACTTGCGAGATCTCGGCCTGCCGATCACGCAGGCTGTGGTCGACCGAGTCGATCAGCTGTCCGCGGACGACGAAGTAGACGACGATCGAGGCGACGACGACGGCGAGCGCGACTGCGGCCGCCGCGACCAGCGTGAGGCGCGCCCTGAAGCTCATCCCTCGCGGAGCGCGTAGCCGACGCCGCGCACGGTCTGGATCAGACGCGGCTTGCCACCGGCCTCCGTCTTCCGCCGTAGGTACCCGATGTACACGTCGAGCGAGTTCGAGCCGTACCCGAAGTCGTAGCCCCACACGCGTTCGAAGATCAACGACCGCGTCAACACCTGGCGGGGGTTCAGCATGAACAGCTCGAGCAGCGCGAACTCGGTTCGCGTCAGCTCGAGCGACTCCGCTCCGCGGCGGACCTCGCGCGTGCCGGGGTCGAGCTCCAGGTCGGCGAACCGCAGCATGCCGTCGCCCGTCGTCCGGCGCAGCAGCGCCCGCACGCGCGCCAGCAGCTCCTCGAGCGCGAAGGGCTTCGTGACGTAGTCGTCGGCGCCGGCATCGAGACCCTCGACCCGGTTGGCGACGGCGTCGCGCGCGGTCAGCATCAGCACAGGAAGGTCGTTGCCGGTCATCCGCAGCTGCCGGCAGACTTCGATCCCGTCGACACCGGGCATCAGGACGTCGAGGATCACGGCGTCAGGCTCTGCGTTCGCAATCCGCTCGAGTGCTGCCTGGCCGCCGTCGGCGAGCTCGATCTCGTAGCCCTCGAGCTCGAGCGCGCGCCGAAGCGCCTCGCGGACAGCGCGCTCGTCGTCAACCACGAGGATCTTCATCGCGGACGAATTGTGCGCGACTAGCCTATGAGCCGCCTAAGAAAGCCGCGGTTCTACGGCCTGGCGAGCGCGAGCCGGAACGCTCCGGCCCCGGCCAACCGGCTGACGCGGACGCGGACGGCGCGCTCGCCGCAGATCGTGGTCGAAGCCGAGACGGACTTCTTGCCGGCCGCGTGCGCGAGCCGCCGCGACGACGGTGAGAACACGTCGACCGAAAGCCGTTCGCCCGCCGCCGGCCGAAGCGTGAGCCTGAACCGGCCGTCGAGCGGCGTCGAGACGACGAAGCTCTTCACCTTCGATTTCTTGTTGACCCCACCAGTCTTCGCGGTTGTCGTTCCCTGCGTCCACGGGGTGACGACATCCTGCTCGAGCAAGGAGAGCGCCTGAGCGTCGGGATAGAGCGATTGCGTCACGATCTGCCACGGCGCCTCCACCAGCCCAGCGCGCCGCTCGTTCAGCACGCGGTAGGCCTCGGCGAAACCCTCGCCCGGGTTCAGCTCGTAGTGCTCCTCGTCTTCGGCCCCGGGGTGAAGGCGACCGGACCTCGCCTTCATGCAGACCTGCTCGTACGACGACCACCGCTTTGTGCCGTAGTCGATCGCAGCCCATGGATCGTTGCGCCGGTGGTGGGCAACGTGGTGCCCGTACTCGTGCGTCGCAACCGCCTCGGCTGAAAGGTTGATCGAGGGATCGTCCGCGGGCGCGAAAAGGTAGTCGCCGCCATAGCAGGCGAGAGCCTGCCGGCCACAGATGCCCTCGACCTCGTTCGAGGTCAGAAAATATGCATCGAGATCCGCAACCTCGCGCCCGTGAACGAGGCCGGCGAAGAACTGCGCCCAACCCTGAGCGGCGACGGCGTCGCTGGCGGGGTAGTAGCGCTTCGACAGATGGATCGCGACCGTCTCGCCAGTTGGGATCGTCTGAGTGAAGTTCCAGGTCGGCGGTGGAAGCACGAGCGCCTTCGACTTCGGCAGCGCCGCGTCCTTGAAGCTCGAATAGCGAGAGATCTCGGAGAGCCGGGGCACATCGGGCCGCGGGGACCCTGGGAGCGCCGCGGCCGCCGTCACACCTAGCGCGACGGCGGCCGCGACAACGGAAAGGAGGAGATTCCTCACGCGCTCGCAGCTTTCCAGTTCAGGGCTAAGAGTTGGCTAAGAGGTCTGTAAGAACTTCGTGAAATCAGGCCCTCGGTGAGCTGTTTCGATCGCTCTCTCATCTTCCTCTTAGGGAGCGATGCTCTAATCGCATGGATGAGCAGGGCAGCAATCGTTGCGGTCGTGGTTGGCACCACAGCGCTCGGCGCCGGAGCGGGCGTCGGCGGGTATGCGGCACTTGCCCCGGAAAAGACGAACACGGTCGTCCGCCAGATTACCGTCGCGAACGGAAAACCGGCGTCGACGGGGGCGCTTTCGGTAGCGGACATCTATCGCCGCACACACAAGGGCGTCGTCGAGATCACCGTCACACAACAAGGGCAATTCTCATTCGGCGGCTCCGGTGCGCAGCGGTCGCAGGGCTCGGGCTTCGTCTACGACCTGAAGGGCGACATCGTCACGAACGAGCACGTCACCGATGGAGCCTCGAAAATCGCGGTTCGGTTCTGGAACGGTGCTTCCTACGATGCTCGGCTGATCGGCAGCGATGCCTCGACCGACCTCGCGGTGATCAGGGTGGACGCGCCGCGGTCGGTGCTCTTTCCGGTCGAGCTAGCCGACTCGAGCGGACTCTCGGTCGGCGAAGGCGTCGTAGCGATCGGCTCGCCGTTCGGGCTCGAGCAGACGGTGACGAGCGGGATCGTCAGCGCGCTCCACCGCCAGCTGAGCTCGCCGAACGGCTTTGCGATCAACGATGCGATTCAGACGGATGCCGCGATCAATCACGGCAACTCCGGCGGGCCGCTCCTCGACTCGCAGGCGCGCGTCGTCGGCGTCAACGCGCAGATCCGAAGCGACTCCGGCGGAAACGAGGGCGTCGGCTTCGCGATCCCGGCGAACACGCTGCGGTCGATCGCGGGCCAGATTCTCGAATCAGGGAAGGCGGAGCATGCGTACCTAGGAGTCCGCCTCGACTCGACGACCGTCCGGCAAGCGCGAATCACGCTGGTGCAGCCGGGGACGGCTGCCGCGAAGGCAGGCCTTCGCGTCGGCGACCTGATCACGGCGGTTGCAGGGTCGAAGGTGCGCTCGGCGGCCGGCCTCCAGACCGCGATCGCCGCGCACCGGCCCGGCGACGAGATCTCGGTCACCTTCTCCCGCGGCGGCAAGGCGCATAGCGTCGAACTCCGCCTCGGAACCCGCCCCTCGTAGCCTCAGCCGATCAGGCCGGTGGCGACGAGGCCGAGGACGATGCCTCCTAAGCCGACGCGGTAGACCACGAACGGGATCAGCGTGTGTCTGCCCAGGAACCGCAGGAGGAAGGCAATCGACGCGTAGCCCACGACGAACGCGAGCACGGTGGCGATGAGCAGCTGCGCTGTGCCGGTCTGCGCGGACGTCGCGTGACGGAGCTCGTAGAGACCGCTGAGCAGGACCGCCGGAATTGCCAGCAGGAACGAGAACCGTGCTGCGGCCAAGCGGTCGAGCCCCATGAACAGGCCGGCCGAGATCGTCGCGCCCGACCGCGACACGCCCGGGACAAGCGCGAGCGACTGGGCGAGCCCGACGACGATCCCGTCCCGCGTCTCGACGGCCTCGAGCGGCCGGTGCTTGTCGCCGACCCGGTCGGCAATCAGGAGCACGATGCCGAACACGATCAGCACGACACCGATCAGATAAAGGTTCCGCGCGCCCGTCTCGATCGACTTCGAGAAGATCGCCCCGAAGATGACGATCGGGACGGTGGCGACGATCAAGTACCAGCCCATCCGCGAATCGAGCGAGCGGCGTCGCTCGGGCGACCGCAGGCCTTGGAACCACGCGACCACGATCCGGACCAGCTCGTTGCGGAAGTACAGCAGGACGGCGGCGACGGTCCCAAGTTGCACGACCGCGGTGAACGGAGTCCCGGGATCCTTCCACCCGACGAGCGCCGGCACGATCCTCAGGTGCGCGGTGCTCGAGATCGGGAGGAACTCCGTCAGGCCTTGGACCACGCCGAGGACGGCTGCTTCGAAGTACGACACCGCTGGAGCCTAGTCGCGACCGGTTTCACCCGGTCGCGACATTCGCTCCGCTGCTACTTGACGGTGAAGAAGCCCTTCATGTCACCCTCGTGCGGCGCGCAGTAGTACTTGTACTTGCCGCGCTTGAGCTTCAGGGTCACGCTCTTCGAGCCGATGAACAGGATGCTCGTCAGCTGCTTCTCGAACTTTCCGCCCTTCACGCGCTCGAGGACGAAGTTGTGGATTCCCGACTTGTCGGAGATCTTGAACTTGTAGGAGCCGGGCTTCAGGCTGCGGACCTTCTTTCCGCCCTTGGTCAGCTTGATCGTGAAGCCGGGGCCGACGGTTCCGTTCAAGGTCGTGGCGGTCGAGCGGCTCATCGCGGTAGCGGCAAGCGCAAGCGAGACAACGGCCACAGCGAGTGAAGCTACGAGTCTTCGGGACATCAATGCTCCTTTGTGGAAGGGTGTCTCGATCCTACGCCGCTTCGGCGAAGACGGTTTTCCCTACCGACTCGAGTAACGCTCGATGAATGCCAGGACGCGTCTCCAGGCATCCTCCGACGCGTCCGCATAGTCCTCGGAGCGCCGATCGAAGAAGCTGTGGGGCGCGCCTTCGTACGTGACGACCTCATGCTCGACACCCGCCGCCGAGAGCGCTGCGTCGAGAGCGGCATTGTCTTCGGCGCTTATGTTCTGGTCGTCGCCGGCCTGTAGAGCGAGAATGGGAGCCTCGACGCCCCCTGCCAGCTCTGCACCCGTTCGTCCGTAGAACCCGATCGCGCCGGCAAGATCGTGCCCGGCGGCGGCGGCGAGCCAGGACTTCCGGCCGCCGAAGCAGAAGCCGACGCTGAAGATCGAACGCGCGCCGCGCTCCCGTAGCCAATCGACCGCCGCAGCGACGTCTGCCTGCACGCCCTCCTCCGTCGTCTGCTCCACGTGCGGCCTGTACTCGAAGTCGTCTCCACGCTTGTCGAGCCCCGCGGTGCGGCCGAAGTAGTCGATCGCTACAGCGATCATCCCCCGCTCCGCGAACCGCAGCGCGAGCTCCTCGTAGAAGCGATACAGGCCGCGCACGTCCGGCAGGATCACGACGCCGGGCTCGGACCTTCCGTCAGGTGCCGCGGCGAACGCTGCGAACCGATTCCCGTCCTTCGCCCGGAGCACGAGGTCCTCGTGCGAGATCGCGGCGCCGGCGACCACAGGAATCGGAGGACGAGAATCAGGCTCGAAGCACATGCGGCGGGAGCGTATCCCGCCGCATGCTCAATCGGTCAGGCCGCGCGTGCGAGGCCGGAGTCGAGCTCCTTCGCGAGCGCCGTCATGGCCGCTCCCTCGAGCTGCCGGACGCGCTCCCGCGTCAGCCCGAGCTCCTTGCCGATCGCCTCGAGCGATGCCGCCTCGCCGTCGAAGCCGAAGCGGAGCTCCAGGATCCGCCGCTCGCGGTCGGGCAGCTTCTGCAGCGCGCGCCGAACCTCGAGGCGCCGGATTGCATCCGATGCCTCTTCGGCCGGATCGACCGCCGTTGGATCGCCGAAGAGATCACCGAGCTCGCCGCCGTCGGCGTCGTTCCCGATGCTCTGGTTCAGCGAAACCGGCGCATCCGCAGCGTCGAGCGCCTCGTCGACGTGCTGGAGCGACAACCCGGACGCCTCGGCGAGCTCCTCCCGCGTCGGGACGTGCCCGAGCTTCGCCTCGAGCTGAGTCGCCGCACGGCCGAGCTTCACTCGGCGCTCGTGGACGTGCGTGGGAACGCGAATAGTCGCCGACTGGTTCGAGACAGCGCGCTGGCAGGCCTGGCGGATCCACCAGGTGGCGTACGTCGAGAACTTGTAGCCCCGCCGCCAGTCGAACTTCTCGACGGCGCGGTTGAGTCCGATCACGCCCTCCTGGACGAGGTCGCCGAGCGGCAGGCCGTGCCCCTGGTAGCGCTTCGCGATCGAGATGACGAGCCGGAGGTTCGAATTGATCATCCGCTCCTTCGCGCCCGCGTCGCCGCGCTCCACTCGCTTCGACAGCTCGACCTCCTCCGCGGCTGTCAGCAGCGGATACCGCGCAGCGTCACGCATGAGCAGGCTGAGCGAGTCCGTAGCCACGTGGGCGTCGCCCGGAGCGTGGCGGACCTCGGGAACGATGATCTCGACGCCGCGCTCCTCGAGCTCGGCACGCATCGCTGCGACCTCCTCCTCACCGAGGTCGTGCTCGAGCGCGAACGCTTCGAGGGCGCTCTCCTCGATCGTCCCCCGGTCCTCGACCTCGTCGAGGAAATCAGGGACGGGCAGGTCAACAAAAACGGTCAGTTCCTTCACTTCCTTTCGTGGTCGTGCGGCGGCGACCTTCGGCTTACACGTCGCCCGGCCGCACCTCTTACAACGCGTGCGAAGGCTCTCATATTCCAGGTCGACGCGTTAATTTGGTGTTGTCGTTAGGCGAACCTTCGCTTATGCCCGTGCGGCACCGTTCTCGCTACAAAGGGTAAATGCACCTCCTGGTAGTCCCTCCCGTGCAGCCGATGCTGTGCTCGCTCGAGCGTGAGCTCCCGCCCGGCGATTGCCTCTACGAGCCGAAGTGGGACGGCTTCCGGTGCCTCGCTTTCTGGGACGGACACGAGGTTTACCTGCAGAGCCGGCACCGGCGGCCCCTGGCGCGCTACTTCCCGGAGCTGGTCGCAGCCGTCCAGACGCTCCCGACGGGTCTCGTACTCGACGGAGAGATCTTGGTGGCGGCCAACGGAGGGTTCGACTTCGACGCTCTCCTTGCGCGGCTACATCCAGCCGTGTCACGCGTGGAGCGCCTGAGCCGGGAAACTCCGGCCGCCTTCGTCGCGTTCGACCTCCTCGCCGCCGAGGGCCTCGACTTGCGGTCGCAGGCGTTCGGCGTGCGACGCGCGCGCCTCGAGGACGAGCTCGCGGGCTCCGTCGCTTCGATCTCCGCCACTCCGAGCACGCGCGACCGCGGAGTTGCGGCGTCCTGGCTCGAGCGGTTCGAGGGTGTGGTTGCCAAGGATCCGGACCTCCCGTATCTGCCCGGTCGCCGCGCGATGGTGAAGGTCAAGCGGGAGCAGACGCTCGACTGCGTCGTCGGAGGCTTCCGCCTCTTCGCCGATGAGCTGCTCCCGAGCTCGCTGCTGCTCGGCCTCTTCGACGACGCGGGACAGCTGCGGCACGTCGGCGTCGCCGGATCCTTTTCCAAACGGCAGCGTGAGCAGCTGCTCGAGGAGCTTCGCCCGCTGGTCGTCGGGCTCGAGGGCCACCCGTGGGAGAACGGCTTCCTCACCGCCGGGAGTCGGATGGGAAGACTGAAAGGCGCTGCCGCCCGCTGGGCACCGGGGGAGATGGAGCAGGACTGGACCGCGGTCGAGCCGGTGCGCGTTTGCGAGGTCGCCTATACGCAGCTGGACCGGGATCGGCTCCGTCACCCTGCGCGCTTCCGCCGCTGGCGACCCGACCGCAACGCGCGCTCGTGCACGTTCGCGCAGCTCGGCGCGCGGGGCGGCGGCGTGCCGACCGAGCTGCTCGGCGCGGCGTGACCGTCGTCGAGGTCGAGGGTCGGCAGGTTGCGCTATCGAGCCTCGACAAGGTGCTCTGGCCGGAGACCGGCTTCACGAAGCGGCAGCTGCTCGACTACTACGAGCGAATCGCGCCGGTGCTCCTGCCGCACCTTCGAGAGCGGCCGCTGACGCTCGGCCGGTTTCCCGACGGAGTCGAAGGTCCCGGTTTTGCCCAGAACGAGTGCCGCGGGCGGCCCGCCTGGGTTGCGACACAGCCGATCCCGCTGAAGAGCGGTGTCGTTCGCCACTACTGCTTGGTGAACGATCTCCCGTCGCTGCTCTGGGTCGCAAACCTCGGCACGATCGAGCTTCACCCGTACCTCGCTCCCGGCGCTCGCCGCGACCACCCGCTCGCACTCGTGCTCGACCTCGACCCCGCGCCGCCGGCGGGCCTTGCCGAGTGCCGGAGCGTGGCGCTGAGAGCGCGCGACGCGCTCGCCGCAGTCGGCCTCCGATGCTTCGCGAAGACGTCCGGCGCCGCGGGGCTCCACGTGTTCGCCCCGCTCGACGGGAACGCCCGCTTCTCCGACACGAAGGCGTTCGCGCGACGCCTTGCGGAGACGCTGGAGCAGGAGATGCCCGAGCTGGTCGTGACGACGCAGTCGAGGGCGGCACGCGGCGGCAAGGTCCTGGTCGACTGGCTCCAGAACGACCCGATGCGGTCCACCGTCGCGCCGTTCTCGCTGCGCGCAACGAGGCGCCCGCAAGTCTCGACGCCCGTTGCATGGGCGGAGGTCGAAGCCGGTTCTGCCGCGGTCTTCGAGCCCGAGCAGGTGCTGGAGCGGGTCGAACGGCTGGGCGATCTCTTCCGGGGCGTACTGGAGCTGCGGCAACGCCTTCCGGCCTCCGCTTCACTACCGACCACGTGACCGTCGATTCCAGCTCCGTTGCAGCTCCGGCACCGGCCGTTGCCCCGGTGTCGCGCGTGCGGCGCCTCGCCTCGCGGCTATTGCTCGCCCCGCTTTACTCGCTGTACACGAACCGGCTCCGGCACGAAGTCCAGAGCGGGACGCTGCCCGGTCACGTCGCCGTGATCCTCGACGGGAACCGGCGGTGGGCGAGCATCGTGGGGCTGCGCGAGCCGGCCGACGGGCATCGCGCCGGCGCGGACAAGCTGGACGAGCTGCTCGACTGGTGCGTACGCCTCGGGATCGGCCAGGTGACCGTCTGGGCGCTGTCGAACGAGAACCTCACGCGCCCGCGAAAAGAGCTCGACGGGCTGCTGGAGGTCGTTGCGCGGAAGCTGGAGTCGCTGGCAGAGCTGCACGGGCGGCAGTCGGTACGGATTCGCGTCTACGGGCGACTCGACGGGCTGCCGGAGCGCGTGCGGAATTCGATCCGGACCGTCGAAGAGGCGACGGCTGCGAACGAAGGTCTGCGGCTCAACATCGCGCTCGGCTACAGCGGCCGGGACGAGCTGGTCGACGCGACGCGCGCGCTCGTCCGCGGTCTCGCGACCGAAGGCCTGTCACCGGACGAGATGAGCGAGCGGATCACGCCCGAAGCGCTCGCCTCGCACCTTTACACCGCAGGAGAGCGCGACCCGGACCTGATCATCCGCACGAGCGGAGAGGTGCGGTTGAGCGGCTTCCTGCCGTG
>Ga0126311_10000952_pt1 | contig 13634 bp, 8 predicted proteins | sample Plot61_FD_92539 | JGI IMG/M metagenome (GOLD analysis project Ga0126311, IMG submission 92539) | Serpentine soil microbial communities from UC McLaughlin Reserve, CA, USA - Plot61 | ecosystem: Environmental > Terrestrial > Soil > Grasslands | place: USA: UC McLaughlin Reserve, Lake County...
CCAGAAGACGTTCGACGGCGAGCGGTCGAAGCCTTCGGTCAGCGCGCGCTTGTCCGTCCCGTCCGAGTTCATCAAGTAGAGGTGCGAGACGTTGTACGTGTTGTCGTTCTGGTCGTAGCCCGTGTAGGCGATGAGCTTCCCGTCGGGCGAGACGGTCGGGTTGTTGTCCGGCCCCTTCCGGTCTGTCAGTTGACGAATCGCGCCGCCCCGCAAGGTGACGGCGTAAATCTCCGAGTCGTTGCGGAGGTATTCGGCGTCGGGCTTGCGTATCGCGCTGAAGAAGACCGACTGCGAGTCGGCCGACCACTCGGGCGAGCCGTGCTGGTAGTCGCCGTCTGTGAGTTGGCGCGGGCTCCCGCCCTCCGCGGAGATGACGAAGACGTGCGCGAAGCCATCGGGCCGCCAGCCCGAGCCGTCGCTCCGGTAGTTCATGCGCTCGACGACGCGCGGCGCGTCAACCCACTTCGCGCCCGTCGGCCGCGCGGGCATCTTCACGGAGAGCGAAGGTGTTCCGGGCGCGAGCATGTTGAAAGCGATGTGCTTGCCGTCGGGCGACCATGCGAGGTTCGAGGGCGGGCGTTCGAGCCTCGTCAACTGAGACTCGCCCGGCGCGTCCATCCACTTGACGAAGACCTGCGCGCCCGCGGGCTGCCCCTGCGCGACGTACGCGACGCGCTTCGAGTCCGGCGACCATGCGGCCTGCGAGCCCTTCGCCAAGAAGCGGTTTCGCCCGCCGTCCGCGTCCATGACCCAGACCTCGTCCTCGTACTTGTCGTTGACCTTGTCGGCCCAGCGGCGCGTGTAAACAATCGCACGGCCGTCGGGCGACACCTGCGGCGACGCGACCAACTCCCAATCCATGAACAGCTCGACGCCGAGGCGGTCACTCCGCGACTGCGCGCGCGCGCTACGCGTTAACAACGTCGGCGCGAGCGCGGCGGCGAGCGCGACCACGAAAAGGACAGCGGTGCTCCCTCGTCTCATCCTTTGAAACTCTCCGTTCTCTCTCGTTGTGTGTGTTTGCGTCGTCGGTAAAGACGCGCGGCGACGGCCCTGCGAACTTTGCGTGGATGATAAAGGAAAAAGGTGAGGGTTGAAAGCGAAGGCGCGGCCGCGGGCCGCGTTACGGCGGAGGCTTTGGCGCGGCGGCGCGAGACAATGGCGGGCCGCGCCCCGCGTCAAAGGAGGCCGCCGGCTTCTACAGTCTCCCTGACTACCGACTTGTAAAGTCTCGACGCCGAGCCCCCGCCCGTCGCGCCCGCGGCGTGAGTCATTTATCTCGCGTGAGGGCGCGGTACTCCTCCCTCGCGCTCTCTATTAAACCGTTGGTGTTCTTTATCCAGTCGAGGCGCGTCTTTTTCCAGTTCTCCCAGCCGTCGGGGAGGTGTTTGTCTATGAACATCTCCTTCAAGTCCTGCACGGAGACCGCGGGCTTGCCGTCAATCTCCCTCGCGCCGGGCCTGTTGGCGAGGAACGCGAAGAGCAGCCCGAACTCGCCAGCGGAGCCGACGATGTTGTCGTCGCCCGTGAGTTTTGCGAACTTCTGCTGCACGTCGCGGTGTGTCGCGCCCGAGTCTTTGCGGGAGCCGAAGAGCCTGCCCAGCAACGCCCGAAAGCCCGTCTTCAAGACCTCCCCGAAGTCACTCGCTAAGAGCAGGGCCGTGCTCTTATCAAGCACTCTGGCGTTCTCATCCTCGTGAACATTCCTTGCGATGAAGCGCCCAACGTCCGAACGTTTAATCCAGCCGTCCTTCGCAAGACTCGTCAGCCTCGCGAAGTCCGCCTCACTCAGTCGGCCCGAGTCGAGCATCTTCGGCTCGTCCTCCAGGATTCCGCTGTGGCCGGGGTGAGAGCCCTGCGAGCCGGGGAAGTCGAGCGAGAACAGCCCTTCCGGCACGCGCCTGTCGAGCCTCCCGGAGTCGCCGCGCATGAACAGGTGATTGCCGTTCGCGAACAGCATGAGCACCTCCCCCAGATTGCCGCCGCCCTTGTTGCCGAGATTTCGGACCTTCTCGACGCTTGCGAGCGGGTCGCGCGCGCTGTTGAGCACGGGGAGGTGTCCCTCCGCCACCGCGCTCCCGATGAAAGGGCACGCGGCCTTCCTCTCGACCACCAGGGCCCTCTCTTCGGCGCTAAGCTTGGCCGGCTCGTTCGGATCGTTACTCATGTCGAATCCTCCAAAGGTGATTCGCCGCGCGCACGTGCAGGTGCGGGCCGACTCGTGTCGCCCTCTGCCGCGCGTCGGCGTTAGTGTTTGAGTCGTCCGCGGCTACTTGCAGTGGCCCATGCAGCTTCTGTAGACGGAGATGCAGCGGTGTTCGCCCGTGCCGTTGGCGGCGAAGCAGTTATAGAGGAGCTGCGTGCATGCGTTGACGCACGCGGGGTCTGTGACCGGCCCCTTCTGCGCGGACGAGGGCGAGGACGGCGAGAGGAGTGTCAGCGACAGCACGGAGAGTAGCGCGAGGGCGAAGGCGTATCTGGGGCTTCTTCTCATTGTCTTGCTCCGGAGGTTGAGGCAACCTGAGTTCGAAACGAGGCGCGCGCTCGGCGCGTCGGGATGGGCTTCAAGAGACGCGAGGCGAGTGACTGGAATACACGGTCTCTTCGTAAGGCCCGGCCTGCGATTGCGGCGTGAAGATATACCCGCCGCGCCCCCAAGTCAATACCCGCGGAGACGCACGGCTCGTTACAGATTCGCGCCGCGCCGCGTGTAACAATCTAGCCGGCGGCGGGGTCTCTGTCCCAGACGCGTCGCGTGAGGAACCAGAGGAGGCCGGGGAGTATGAAGAAGAGGCCGACGGCGACCGTGACCGCGCGCGGCGAATACCCGAAGTGGTCGAGCGCCTGGCCCGTGAAGTAGTTCGACGCGGCCATGGCGAGCGTCATGAGCGTTAGCTCGGCGGCGAAGACGCGGCCGCGGAATGCGTCCTCGACCGTCGCCTGTAGCAGCACGGTCGAGAAGACCCAGAGGACGCTCCCGGCCATGTGCGCGACGGCGAGCCAGAGGAGCGCGAGCGCGAAGCTCTTCGAGGTGGCGAAGGAGATGTAGAACGAGCCCGCGACCACGAACGAGAAGCCTATGGCGCGCTGCATCTGCCCGCGCGTCTCGCCGTAGAAGCGTCGCATGAGCAGGGGCCCCGCGGCCGTCCCTATGCCGCGCGCGAAGTAGAGCACGCTCATCCCCGCGGCCGCGCTCCCCGCGACGGGGAAGACCTTCTCGCCGAAGACCGGCAGCAGCGTCAGAATCCCCCCGCCCAGCCCCCAGGCGGTTTTTACCAGAAGCACCGCGAGCACGCGCGGCCGGCTCTTCACGTATCGCAGACCTTCGAGCGTGTCCGTGACGCCGAGCGCCTTCGAGAGCGAGAGCTTCCGCTTCGGGCGCGCGGGCCGGCGCGGCAGGCGCACGCTCGCGATGAGCAGCGCCGAGAGTACGTAGGTCAGCGAGTCTATGACGAAGGCCGCGTCCGTCCCGAACCACGCGGTGACGGGGCCGCCGAAGGCCGCGCCCAGGGTGAGCATCGCAGACCACGTCACGGAGGAGAGGGCGTTGGCCGTGACCAGCTCGCGCTCCCGGACGATTGAGGGGATGACGGCCGAGCGCGCGGGCTCGAAGAAGGATGAGAGTCCGAGTTGTAGAACCGTGAGGACGTAGACGAGCCAGACGTGCTCGGGCCTTCGCACGAAGAGGAAGCCGAGGACGACCACCGCGCGCGCCACGTCGCTCGCTATCATGAGAGTGCGGCGGTTAAAGCGATCCGCGAAGACTCCCGAGAGCGGGCCGAGCACCACGCTCGGGAGGAAGCGCGCGACCAGCACGAGCCCGACCGCGCCCCCCGAGCCCGTCAGGCGCAGGACGAGCGTGAAGAGCGCTATGGTGTCGAACCAGTCGCCGAGCTGGCTCACGACCTGCCCGAGCCACATGAACCGGAAGTCGCGGTTGCGGCGAAGCAGTTCGACGTACCCGGCCGGGCGCGCCTCCGCCTCGGCCTGCCCCTTTGTCTCCTCTGATTCCAAACGAATGATTCCCGCGCCGCCGATAAAGATTAAGCCGAAGGGTGCGCCGCCCGCCGCGCGTTGTCAACCGGGAGGGAGCTTTTGGCTGTTAGCTGTTAGCTATAGCGGTGTTCATTCGGGCGCGACTCCTCCCTGGGAGCGCGGGCATCCCTGCCCGCCTTGAGCGCGAAGCGCGAAGACGCAAGAGACTCTTTATCTCAACGTCGAGTTGAAGAGGGAGACTGTAAGCGTGCTGAAAGCACGCTTGCGGGCAGGGATGCCCGCGCTCCCGGCTTAGAGGTCGCGTTCAACTGAACGCTGCTGTAACAGCTTCTCTCTCATTCTGCTTCGTGCGCTTCAACATGACGCGTCACGTTGACCGCGTGCGCGACGCGCGTCGTCGGTCGAGTCTAAATCCCGCCGAAAAGCGTGTGCGAGTCGGTGGCACGGGGGTTGTAATGATATGTGCAGCGGCTTGTAGGGGCACGGCACACGCGCCCCGCGGGCTCTCCGCACGGAGCCCGTAAAGCCGCACCAGATTCCTGACGCGAGGAGCGTCGATTGAGAATGGAGGCGCCCGAGTTCCGAGGGTCTTTCGCGCCTCCGAAGTTACTCACCCAGCACGGCGGACGAGTGCCACAGACGATGCCCGCCGCTTGCCCCCCGAGTCCGTCGCCGGAAGTGGTTGCCGATTTGCTCCCGGCCTCCACTCCCGGCGACGGGCACGTTTTGAAGATTTTTAGATTGCGGATTTCGGATTGCGGATTGACGAAGGCAGAGCCGCTTCCAATCCGCAATCCGAAATCCGCATTCCTCAATCCATGACGTTTCGTATCGACATGTCGGACTACAACCGCGGGGCGCGCGCCTATTGGTGCGCGGTCGTCGCGGCGGGCGCGCTCGTGCTCGCGTGGGGCTTCGGGAGTTGTCTCTACTTCGGCCCCGCGCAGTGGGCGCAGCTCGTCGTGCTCGCGAGCCTCGTGGTCGTCTCCGGCGTACACCCCGTGCGCATACCCGGCACGAAGGCGAGCCTGACCGCGGGCGACTGCTTCATCTTCCTCGGCGCCATCTTCCTCGGCGTGCCCGCGTGCGTAGTCCTCGGCGCGACTGACGCCTTCACGAGCGCGCTCAGCACCTCTCGCCGCGCGACGAGCTGGATAGCCGCGCCCGCGTGCATGGCTTTGACCGCGTTCGTCGCGGGCCGAGTCTTCTTCTTCGCGCTCGCCGCCGGGGGCGTCACGCGCGAGCCGCTCGGCATCAGGGAGCCCGCCGCGCTCGAACATCTCGCGCTGCCGCTCGTGCTGATGGCGCTCGTGCAGTACGTCTTGAACGGCGCGCTCGTGGCGACGCTCGGCGCGTTGAAGAGTAAACGCTCGGCCTGGGCCTGCTGGCGCGACGGCTTCCTCTGGACTTCGTGGACGTTCTTCGCGGGCGCGATTGCGGCCGCCGTCGTCTACGCCGCCATCTCTCGCTTCGGCCTGCTCTACGTCGTCTTGAGCGTGCCCGTCATCGCGGCGACGTTCGCGACCTACAGAACCTACTTCGAGCGCGTCAACGAGAAGACGCGCGAGGCCGCGGAGCTTTCGCGCCTCCACCTCGCGACCGTCGAGGCTCTGGCCACGGCCATCGACGCCAAAGACCAGACGACGCACTTCCACGTCCGCCGCGTGCAGATTTACTGCGCGCGCGTCGGCGAGCTGATGGGCCTGACGCCTTCGGAGATAAAGGCTCTGAAGGCGGGCGCGCTGCTGCACGACGTGGGCAAGCTCGCGGTGCCCGACCACATCCTTAACAAGCCGGGTAAGCTCACCGAGGCCGAGTTCGAACGGATGAAGATTCACACGACCGTGGGCGCGCAGATACTCGAACGCGTGGGCTTCCCGTACCCGGTCGTGCCGGTCGTCCTCTATCACCACGAGCAGTGGGACGGGCGCGGCTACCCCGAAGGCTTGAGGGGCGAGGAGATTCCGCTCACGGCCCGCATACTCTCGGTCGTGGACTGCTTCGACTCGGTGCGCGAGGAGCGCCCGTACCGCCGCGGCATGACGCGCGAGGAGGCTTGCTCGATGCTCCGGCGCGGCGCGGGCGCGCACTTCGACCCGCGCGTCGTCGAGCTTTTCCTCCGGCGCCTCGAAGAGTTCGAAGGTGAGATAACGGCGCAAGGCTTGGAGCACCGCGGCGTCACCGTCGAGGAGTGCGAGCACAGAGAGCTTCTCGGCGAGGACTCGGACAGGGCGCTGCGCGCGCGCCCCTCGCAATCCTCGCCGCACAGCTCGGACGCGCCCGACTACCTCAGCCAGATAACGAACGCGCACCGGGAGGTCTACGCGCTCTACGAGATCGCGCGCACCTTCGGCTCGTCGCTCGACATCGAAGACACCGCGTCCGTGCTCATCAACAAGGTCTGTCACGTCATCCCGTCAGACCTCTGCGCCGTCTACCTCTACGACGACGAGAAGGGCTACGCGACGGCCGCGCACGTCTCGGGCCGGCACTCCGAGCTACTGCGTGGCCGCGCCGTCGCCCCCGGCGAGGGCGTCGTGGGCTTCGTGCTCGCGAACCGCCGCGCGTCTTACCTCTTAGACCCGATGCTCGACTTCTCGGACGTTGAGCTGCCAGCGGGCTGCCGCTTCCAGTCGATGGTCGCGCTGCCCTTGACGAAGGACGAGCGAGTGCTCGGCGTGCTCGCCGTCTACTCGTCCGAGCCGCGCTGCTACGCGGACGACGACCTGCGCCTTTTGGACACGGTCGCGCGCCTCGCCTCCGACGCTCTCGCGAACGCGATGAGCCACGCCGAGGCCGAGTCGAACGCTTTGACGGACAACCTCACGGGGCTGCCGAACGCGCGCGCGATGTACATGCGCTTCGAAGAGGAGGCGTCGCGCGCGCGGCGAAGCGGGAAGCCGTTTCAGGTGGTCATGCTCGACCTCGACGACTTCAAGCAGGTCAACGACACCTTCGGCCACCGCACGGGCGACCGAATGCTCCGGGAAGTCGGGCGCATACTTCAGGCGCAGCTACGCGAGTACGACTTCCTCGCGCGCTACGCGGGCGACGAGTTCGTCGCCATCGTGCAAGACCTCACGAACGACCAGACCAACGAGCTTCGCGAGCGCATCGAGCGCGCCGTCGCGCGCTTCTCCATACACGTCCGCGGCGACAAGCACGCGCGCGTCGGAATCTCCATCGGCTCGGCCTCCTACGGCGTCCACGGCGAGACGCTCGACCAACTCCTCATCTCCGCGGACGAGGCCATGTACTCCGCCAAGTCCACACACAAGCAGCTCGCGAACTCCCCCGACTCCTCCAAGCCACAACTCAACACGGGCGACCTCGCCACGACCGCGATAAACTAAGAACAGAGCCGCGGGCGGCGGCGGGCGGGTCGCAAACTTCTTCAGGCACACGCCCGTCGAAGCTTGCGACCCGCCCGCCGCCGCCCGCGGCTCTGTTTATCTTCTTGACTTTAACCCGCCGCGTCGTTTTCAATCGAAGTGTGGGCGCGCGTGTTGCCCGACGGCGCGCGCAGGAGGCCGACGTGAGTGCGGCCCGTTCGAACAGCCCCGAAGCTTCGGAGCCCGCGGGCCGAGAGGTCTCACCCCGAGCGTGCCGCGCGTTTTTCAGAACAATAACAAGGCATGACAGTCTCTTCCCAGGTTTCGAGCAGGGCCGCGACCATACTCGTGGTCGAGGACGACGAGCGCGTGCGCGCCGGGTTCGTGCGCGCGTTCGAGTCAGAGGGGCACAGGGCGGTGGCGTGCGGCGACGCGGCCGAGGCTCTGCGCGAGCTTCACCGGCAGGGCTGCGACCTCGTCGTCCTGGACATAGAGCTTCCGGGCGTGAGCGGGCTGGCGCTGTGCAGGCTCCTGCGCGCGCAGGCGGCGACGCGTCGCCTGCCCGTCATCGTCGTCTCTTCGCACGACCGGGAGGAGTACAAGGTGGAGGCGTTCGCGGCGGGCGCGGACGACTTCGTCGTAAAGGGCGCGACCGAGCGCGAGCTTCTGACGCGCGTCGCCGCGCACCTCGAAGCCTCCGCGCGCGAGCGCATTCTCGAAGGCAGCAACCGGGAGCTTTCGTTCATCGCGGACTTGGGCCGCGGCCTCCTGCACGCCCTGAGCCCCGCGGAGGTCGTGCGACGCGTCGCGGGCGCGACGTACGAGGGCGCGAACGCGGCGATGTGCGCGGCGGTGCTTCTCAAGAACGACGCGCGTATGCGGAGGGGCGCGGGCGGGGGCGTCGAAGAGGGGCTGACCGTCTGCGTCTTCGACCGCGAGGGGAGCGCGGAGGAGACCCCGTCGCTCCTGAACGTCGCGCGGCTGCGCGCCTGGCTCGCGTCGTCGCCTTCCGTCTCGTCGTGCGTGAAGAACGACGGCGAGTTCTTCCTGCGCGACCGCGAGCACGCGGTCGAGTACGCCGCGCCCCTGCGCTTCGAGGGTCAGGCGCTCGGCGCGCTCGTCGTCGCGTTCGACGGGCACACCGACTGCGGCCAGACGGAAGAAAGGTTAGTTGACGCCGCCGCGCAGCAGGCCGCGCTCGCCGCGCGAATCTCGACTCTGTACGAGGCGGCGCGCTCGGCTTCGGTCCCGCTCGCGCGCGAGGTCGAGCGGCGGACGGCGGAGGCCGAGAGTCAGCGCCGCTTCACCGAGGCGATTATCGACAGCTTGCCCGTATCGCTCTACGCGGTTGACCGCGACTACCGGGTCGTCGCGTGGAACAGAAACAGAGAACTCGGCGGGCAGGGCATACCGCGGCGCGACGTGCTCGGCCGGAACATCTTCGAGGTCTTGACGCGGCAGCCGCGCGAGGCTCTTGAGGAGGAGTTCGACCGGGCCTTCGAGACCGGCGAGATAGAGCACATCGAGCAGGAGGGGCGCGGGCCCGACGGCTCTACGCGCCACTGGCTCATCAGCAAAGTCCCCATGAAGATAGACGGCGACGAGGTCTCGCACGTCATCACCGTCGGCGAAGACATCACGCCGCGCGTCAACGCGAACCGCGCCGTCGCGCGCACGGAAAAGCTCGCCGCGGTCGGGAGACTCGCGGCGGGCGTCGTCCACGAGATAAACAACCCGCTCGCGACCATCTCGGCGTGCGCGGAGGCTCTGGAGTCGCGCGTCACGGAAGGCGCGTACGGCGCGGGGCCGGACGTTGAAGACCTGCGCGAATACCTTCAGCTCATACGCGGCGAGGCGTTCCGCTGTAAGCAGATAACGAACGGGCTCCTGGACTTCAGCCGCGCGCGCGCCGCGGAGCACGCGCCCGTCAACCTCTCGGACGTGGTCGAGTCGGCCGCGCGCCTGCTCGCGCACCAGAAGCGCGGCGTCTCTATAAAGATAGACGCGGAACTCGCGGAGACCCTCCCGCTCGTCTCGGGCGACGTGGGGCAGTTGCAGCAGGCCGTCATCATCCTCGCCGAGAACGCCATCGACGCGATGCCCGAGGGCGGCACGCTGACGCTTCGCACTTCGCGCGAAGAGAGGGACGAGGACGAGGGGGGCGTCGTCGTAGTCGAAGTGAGCGACACGGGGCACGGCATACCGCCCGAGATACGCGAGAGGATTTTCGACCCGTTCTTCACCACGAAGGAGGTCGGGCGCGGGACGGGTCTCGGACTCGCCGTCTGTTATGGTATTGTTACCGAGCACGGCGGTCGCATCACAGTTGACTCCGCCGTGGGGCGCGGAACAGTCTTTCGCATTTCGCTGCCGGCTTTGGAAACCCCTGACGGAGACCTGCCCCTTTGAGCGAGAACCGACAGCCCGCGCGCATACTCGTCGCCGAGGACGAAGCCAACCTGCGGCTCGTCCTTCAGAAGGAACTTCAGCGCATGGGCCACGACGTGCGCGTCGTGCCCGACGGCGAGGCCGCGCTCAAGCTGCTCGAAGAGAGCAACGTAGACGTTCTGCTCTCCGACATAAACATGCCGAACCTCGACGGCATGGAACTCCTGCGCCGCGTACACCAGCGCCCGAACCCGCCCGAAGTCATAATGCTCACGGGCCACGCCACGGTCGAGTCCGCCATCGAGGCGATGAAGCTCGGCGCTTACGACTACCTTTCGAAGCCCTACCGCATCGCGGAACTCGACGCGTTAGTAAAACAGGCCGCGGAGAAGAGAAGGCTTCGCGTTGACAACGCTCGCCTGCGCACGCTCGTCGAGCGTCGGACGACCACGCCCGAGCTGGTCTTCGTCTCCGAGGCGATGCGCGAGGTCATGCGTCTGGTCGAGCGCGTCGCGCCTTCCGACGCTTCGGTGCTCATCACGGGCGAGTCGGGCACGGGCAAGGAACTGGTCGCGAACGCGATTCACCGCCTGTCGCTCCGAAGCGAGGGCTCGTTCATCGACCTTAACTGCGCGGCGTTTCAGGAGTCACTGCTTGAGTCGGAGCTGTTCGGCTACGAGGCGGGCGCGTTCTCGGGCGCGAAGGGGCGGAAGCTCGGGCTTTGGGAGTTGGCCGACAACGGGACGATATTCCTGGACGAGGTGACGGAGCTTCCGCCGCAGTTGCAGTCGAAGCTGCTGCGCGCTATCGAGACTAACTCCTTCTTCCGCGTGGGCGCGGTGCGAAAGGTTCAGGTCAACGTCCGCATCGTCGCCGCGACGAACCGGGACATCTCGGAAGTGACCGGCGACGGGCGGTTCCGCGCAGACCTCCTCTACCGAATCAACAGCTTCCAGATAAACCTCCCGCCACTTCGCGAGCGCCCCGAAGACGTAGAGCCCATCGCCGCGCACCTGCTCAAACGACTCGCGGGCGCGAACGTGCCCGAGTTGACGCACGACACGCTGGCCGCGCTCAAGTCCTACTCGTGGCCCGGCAACGTTCGTCAACTCCGCAACACGCTCGAACGCGCCGTGCTGCTCGCCAACGACGGCCGCATTACGACCGCCGAACTGCCGCCCGAGATAGTCACCCCCGCGCCGACGTTCCGCCCCGTCGCCACCTCGTCCGGAGACTCCGCGGGCGCGACGCTCGCGCCGGGCGTACCGCCGCCGCTCCGCGAAGTCGAGCGCCAACAGATTCTCGCCGCCTTAGAGCAGACCGGCTGGCACCGCGGCAAGACCGCCGACATGCTCGGCATCTCGCCCTCGACTCTCTACAGAAGACTCCGCGACTACAATCTGACCAAAAGGCAGTAGTCGCCACGCGCCTCCGCGTCGGCCCCGCGTAAGTCAGACGGGGCGATGAACACCCTCGCCCCCGGTAGAAAAATCTTGACCGCCGTACCCGCGGGTAGTATAAAGCGGTCGTTCCAGCGCCGTCCTCGCAATCAACGTTGACTAGCCTCCCGCCAAGGGCCCCGTCAACCTCACTGTATCCGTCAAGCGCTTCGGAACTTTACCGAGCCGCCGCGAAACCTCAACCCGTCAATTTCGGAGCGCCCGCACCGCGGTCGTGCTCCGTCCACCCGCCACAGGAGTCCGGGCCTGCGGCGGCGCAGCGGGCTATGTCCGAAACGGCGTCGAAGCCTCCTCGCGGCGACGAAGACGCGCGCAAGACTCGGCCCGCCTCCCGCAATCTCACAACTAATAAGGAGTCACACCATGTCGTCTCTCACACGTTCGTTCACCGCCTTAGCGATCTCGGTAGGGTTAGCAGTCGGCCTGAGCATAGCGCCGTCGAGCGCAAAGAAGTCCGGTCAGCAGGAAGAACGCAAGGTCGAGAAGGACGCCTCCAAGAACGAGCCGATTGAGATAGTCGGCCTGAAGAACAAGAAGGGGAAGTTTAAACTGAGCCAGAAACTCACCGACGACGACGACTGGCTGGACGGCTTCGCCGTCACCGTCGTCAACCGCTCGTCTAAGACGATTACCAGCGTCGTCATAGACGTAATCTTCCCGAGGCCGGAGAACCACAAGACATCCAACGACCCGCCTTACGTCTACACGCTGCACTTCAGTGCAAATCCCTTCTTCCCCGAGTACGAACTGCGCGACAAGTCGAAGGTGATAAGGCCGGGGGAAACCGTAGACATCACCGTCTCCGACGAAGACTACCGGCAGAACAACGTATTTCTGAGGCAGGTCGAGTACCCGACGAGAATCAAACGCATTGAGCTGGTGCTCAAAACGGTCGGGTACGAGGACGGCACAATATGGGAAGGGGGGACGATGTTTAAGCGCGACCCGAACAACCCGAATAGGATTATCGAAGAGGAGGAAAAATCCGGCAGGGAGCAACAACCCCCTGCCGGATTTTTAAGTAGCCAGTCGCAGCGGACTGCGCGCGTCTGATTCGTCCGCGCCGCGTGGGCCGCGCGCACCCCGGTGCAGACCTTAGGAGGGTGTGGGCATTTAAAATCACCGCTGAGGGAGTGGTGCGACGCAACGTACCCATAGGGCGAGCCCCTGACATGCTCGAAGGAATATGACACACTGGACACGAACAGCATGGACAAGAGCAAACAACTATATAACGGCTTGTCGGGTTGTCTGAAGTGGGACGTTGCACATAACTACTACGTTTCATGCGGCGCGCTTGAGGACGCGCCGAAGGCCAGGAATTGTCCGACGCCGCCGGAGACGCCCACCGACTGCCATGCGATTGGGTGGTCATGGAACTACAACGAGGGCACCTGCACGCAGTCTCCCTCCTGCCAACTCTTACCCGAGCCCTGCGAGCCGGGCTGGCACTGGGACTTCGAGTGGTGCTCGTGCGTCCCCGGCTACGGCTCGCCCGTCCTCATCGACGTTGCGGGCGACGGCCTCTCGCTGACCGACCAGTACGGCAACGAGTTCAGATTACGCGCGAAGGTGAGAGACGTGCACGGCGCGCAAGTCGGCCGCTGGGCCTGGGACGTGTTCCTCGTCACCGCGCCCTAATTGCCCCGAAAAGAGGGTGGCGGGAAAAGCGGAAGGCAGTCAAGAAGCTCGACACTCTTGACTGCCTTCCGCTTTCTGCCCGATGCCTTCTCTTTTAGTCGCCGCCGCCTCCGCCGCCCGTCGTGGTCTTCTGCGGGTTCTTGGGCTGGCCGAGGGCGCGGCGGGCGGTGTCGGCCTTGTCGCGCTCGCCCGTGCGCTCGTAGAGCGCGACGAGGCGTTCGAGTACGGCGGACGCGCCGGGCTGCATCGCGAGCGCGGCCTCGTAGTGCTTGACGGCATCGCGGTCGCGGCGGTGGTCTTCGAGTATGGAGGCGAGCTTGAGGTGCGCGTCGTAGTCGTTCGAGGCGATGACGAAATACTTGTAAGCCTCGTCGTACTTGCCGATGCGCGCGGTCACAACGCCGAGGTTGTTGTAGATGACGGGCTGGCCGGGCGAGAGCTTCGCGGCCTGCTTGAGACGCTTGAGCGCGCCCGCGTAGTCGTCCGCGAGGTAGAGCGAGTAACCGAGGTTCGCGAGGACGTAGGGGTCTTTGGGCGCGACCGTGAGCGCGCGGTTGTAGGCTTCGGCCGCCTGCTTGTGCCAGCCGAGGCGGTCGTACGCGATGCCGAGGAGGTTGTTGGCCTCGACGAGGCCGGGGCCGACCTGCGTCGCCGCGACGGTCAACTCGGAGATGGCCTCCTGCACGTAGCCGTGTTCGAGCAGCGCGCGCCCCTGCGTCAGAGGGTCTTTCGAGATTCCCTCGATGACGGGTATCCACATCTTCTGCGGCTCGGCGATTGCGCCGCCCGCGTCGGGGCGCACTACGCGCGCGCCCTC
>Ga0126311_10000953_pt1 | contig 13620 bp, 12 predicted proteins | sample Plot61_FD_92539 | JGI IMG/M metagenome (GOLD analysis project Ga0126311, IMG submission 92539) | Serpentine soil microbial communities from UC McLaughlin Reserve, CA, USA - Plot61 | ecosystem: Environmental > Terrestrial > Soil > Grasslands | place: USA: UC McLaughlin Reserve, Lake County...
CGCGTAAGGTCAACCCTCGCGCCGGCCTTCTCGAGCGCCCGCGTGACGGAGAGCGTGTTGCCCGCATCGTAGTCGATGACCGCGACTTGTAAGCTTCTCATCACGCTCAAGCCTCCAGCTTGCGCTTGCCAGCACGCTTCGGCCTGCGGCCTCCGCTAGTCAGCATTTCAGCTGATTGGCTGACTGGCTGACAAGCGGAGGCGTAGCCGGAGCGTGCTGAGAGCCTGCCAAAAGCAGGCGTGCTGAAAGCTGGCGAAGCCGGAGCGTGCTGACTAGCTTCAATCTACAACCCCTTTCGTCGAGGCGTTGCCCGTGATGCGTGGGGCTGCGCCTCTGTGCAGGGCGAGTGCCATGGCCTTTACCCCCGACTCTATCTTGTGGTGGGCGTTCTCACCGTAGTGGCAGTTGAGGTGCAGGGTGAAGCGTCCGTACTGGGTGAAGGCGCGGAGGAACTCGGGGAAGAGCTCCGTGTCGAAGCTCCCGATCTTCTCCGGCATCGATCCGAGATTGCAGGTAAGGTGGCTTCGGCCTCCGAGGTCCACGACGGCGGTCGAGAGCGCCTCTATGAGCGGCGCGCTCGCGTCGGCGAAGCGGGTGAGGACCGTGCGATCTCCAAGGGCTTCGTCGAGCGCGCGACCGAGGACGAGGCCCGTGTCCTCGACCGTGTGGTGGTCATCGACCCAGGTGTCGCCCTTAGCCTCCACCCGCAGATCCATACCAGAGTGGTGGGCCAGGAGGTGGATGAGGTGGTCGAAGAAACCGACCCCCGTCGCGACCTCGACGCTCCCCGAGCCATCGAGGTCGAGCTCGACCCTGACGAAGGTCTCTCCCGTCCTTCGCTCTGCTACGGCGTTACGGGCCATCTTCCTCCTAGCGGTCGACTCTCGGCGGTCGGTTTGTCGGCGCCAATTCTTCTCTGCGCAGCCTCACTTCGACGCTCTCGGCGTGGTTCTCGAAGCCCTCGAGACGCGCCAACCGCTCGACATGCGGGCCGAACGCTCTCAGGGCATCTGCGGTGAAGTGGATGTAGTTGGTGCGAGCGGTGAAGTCGTGGGTGCCGAGAGGCGATGCCCAGGTTGCCGCCCCGCCTGTAGGCAGCGCGTGCGAGGGACCTGCACCGTAGTCACCGAGGGCAACAGGGCTCTCGTCGCCGACGGCGACCATCCCGACGGCATCGAGATCTCGAAGTATCGCCTCTGGGTCCTCGGCGATCACATGCGCGTGCTCTGGGGCGTAGAGGTTGGAGATCTCGACTGCCTGCTCGAGGTCGTGCACCCGAACGAGGGTGACGAGCTCTGCCGGCTCGCCGGCAAGGAGGGGCATGACGTCCTCGAGCAACCCTGCGCTCGGTGAGATCAGGATCGCCGAGGCGCCCGAGAGGTGCTCGGCCTGGGCAAGAAGGTCTCGTGCCACCCCCTCGGGAGAGGCGCCGGAGTCGGCTATCACGACTATCTCGCTCGGCCCCTGCGGGGCGTCGATGCCGACGACGCCGAAGACCTCGAGCTTCGCCGCGGTCACGTAGTCGTTACCAGGGCCTACTACCCTGTCCACGGGCTGGATGGTCTCCGTCCCGTAGGCCATCGCCGCTATCGCCTGGGCTCCACCGACGGCGTAGACTTCGCCCAGATCCAAGAGCCCCGCAACGGCGAGGACCGCCCAGCTCACGTGCCCATCCGCACCTGGCGGAACGCAGACGCAGATCTCGCGCACCCCGGCGACCCGGGCAGGCACCGCAGACATCATCAGCGTGCTCGGGTAGGCGCCGTGGCCTCCAGGAACGTAGAGGCCAGCCCTGCGTAAGGGGCGCACCCTCTGACCCACCGTTGCCCCACCGCGCTCGAACCTCCACGAGCGGTCCATCTCCCGCTCGTGAAAGGCCCTCACGTTCTCTATGGCTGCAAGGAAAGACTCCTCGAGCTCCGCGGAGAGCGCCCTGCGGGCGTTCGCAACCTCCTCCTCGGGAACCCGGACCGGATCGGGTCGCACGCCGTCGAAGCGCTCGGTGTACTCGAGCAGGGCCTCGTCGCCCCTATCGCGCACGTCCTCGACGATGAGCCTCGCCGCGTCGCGGGTCTCGGCCGAGAGGAACCCCCCGGGGCGGCGCAGCCGCGCGACGGTCTCCTCGGGGCTTCTATCCCTGGCGTCTAGCCTCTCAACCACGCTGGCACCCCTGCATAGCCCGCGCGAGCGCAGCGACCTCACTGTGGTTGAGGCGGTAGGCGCCGCGGTTGGCGATCAGGCGGGCGGTGGAGAAGGAGATCTCGTCCAGTACTACAAGGTCGTTCTCGCGCAGCGTGGACCCCGTCGCGGCGAGGTCGACTATGCAATCGGAGAGGCCGACGAGGGGGGCGAGCTCGACGGAGCCGTGGAGCTCGATTATCTCAACCTGGCGCCCCAGGGACTCGAAGTAGCGCCTCGCGGTGTTGGGGAACTTGGTAGCTACCCTGACGACCTCGGCGTGGGAGACAGCCCTGCGAACCTCCTCGGCCTCCTCCCCAGGGGCGGCCAGGATCATGCGGCACGCGCCGGTCCCGAGATCCATGAGCTCCATAACGTTGGGCCGCTGCTCCTCGAGTACGTCCTTGCCCACGATTCCGACGTCGGCCGCGCCGTGCTCGACGAAGACGGGCACGTCAGAGGGCCGGCTCACTATGAACTCCGTCTCCTCCGTCCTGTAGAACAGCCTGCGCCCGTTGTCCCGCAGCACCTCAACCGGTAGCCCGGCCTCCGCGAGCGCCGCGAGAGCGTCGTCGAAGATGGCCCCCTTGGGAACCGCGATCCTGAGCCCGCTCACCAGAGCACCCTCACCTGAGCGCCCTCACCCGAGCACCCTCCTGGCCACCTCGTCTGCTGCGACGAGGACGAACTCGCCGTCGGGGCGAGCGAGCTTGAGCCCGTCAGGAGCCGGGTAGCAGACCCAGGAGGCATCGACAGATTTGGCGTACCGTGCAGCAGCCTCGGGGGTGAGGTCTTCGGCTAGATGCAGCACAGGGACGTCGGAGGAGCGGAGGTCGCCCGCGATGCGGGTTGCCTCAACGGTATCGCCGATAAGGACGAGCACAGGCGAGGGTGCTTCGTGAGGCAGCACGGAGAGGAGACGCTCGAGGGAGATGGCGAACCCTGTAGCGGGGAGAGCTTCGCCGAAGCGCCGTAGCAGGTTGTCGTAGCGGCCGCCGTTGGCGACGGTAAAGCCAAGGCCGGCAGCGTAGACCTCGTAAACCGCACCTGTGTAGTAATTGTGGCGCCCGATCAGACCCAGGTCGAGCATCACCGACCCGAGGCGTCCGCAGGCGTCCAGGTGCGCCAGGATCTCCTCGAGGTTGTTCAGCGCCCCCGCGGCTTCGCCCTCGGCGTAACCTGTCGCCGCCTCCAGGATGGAACCATCCTTCGCGGCTCCGACAAGACGGGCAATCTCCCTTACCCCTCTTGCTCCGGCGGGGAGCGTCTCAGAGATCTCATCAACCCGCACCAGGTCCTTGGCTGCGAGCGCCGCGAGCAGCTCCGGAGCGGCCTCTGGAGCAACCCTTTTGAGGTAGCCTTCGTAGAAAGCCGTCTGGCCGAGCACGACGACAAAGTCCCTCAGGCCAACGCTCTCGAGGGTGTCTACCAGCAGGGCTATGGTTCCGGCGTCTTCGCCAGGGCTCCTCGAGCCGACGACCTCGACCCCGGCCTGGTGAAACTCGGCGCTCTGGCCGCGGCCCACGCTCGCGCGGCGGTAGACCGGCAGGCTGTAGGAGAGCTTGTGGGGCGGGGGGCTGTTGCTGAGGCGCTGGGCTACCAGGCGGGCGATCGGGGTCGTCATCTCCGGCCTGAGGAGGAGCATCTGGTTGTCGGGGTCGAAGAGCTTGAAGGAGGCGTCGCGCATCTTCGGCTCCTCCACAACCTCGGAGTACTCGAGGGAGGGTGTGATCACCTCCCGAAAGCCGTGCATCCTGAAGCGCTCCAGAATCTTGGCCTGCACGTCCAGCAGGCGGGTTGACTCCGGCGGCAGGACATCGCGAGTCCCTGGCGTTGTCGTGAACTTTCTGGGCGTCTCCATAGAAGAGCTATCTTAACCGATGGACGGCGCACCATCGGTTACTCGAAGACGACGGTGCGGTTCCCGTCAACCAGGATCCTGTCCTCCAGGTGCCACCGCACAGCCCGAGCCAGGACGCGCCTCTCGACCTCGCGTCCCAGGCGCGCCAGGTCCTCCACACTATCCCTGTGGGTAACGTGCGCGACGTCCTGATGGATTATGGGTCCCGCATCGAGCTCCTCAGTGACGTAGTGAGCCGTCGCGCCGATGGTCTTCACGCCTCTCTCGTGGGCCCTGCGGTAGGGGTCGGCGCCAGCGAAGGCGGGCAGGAACGAATGGTGGATGTTGATGATGTTGCTCGAATAAGCAGCTACGAAGTTGGAGCTCAGGATCTGCATGTATCGGGCGAGCACAACGAGGTCGACACCGTGACCCGAGAGGAGGTCAAGAATACTGGACTCCTGCTGCGCCTTGGTCTCCTTCGCTACGGGCAGGTGGTAGAAGGGGATGCCGTAGCCCTCCGCTCGCGCTTCCAGATCGGGGTGGTTGGAGACCACCAGCGGTATCTGCGCCTCCAGCTCCCCCGCGTCCCAGCGCCACAGGAGGTCTATCAGGCAGTGGTCGTAGCGGGAGACCAGTATCGCCATGCGCTTCGGCGTGTCGGTGTAGGAGACGCGCCAGTTCATCGCGTGCCTGCGTGCGACCGGGGCGAAGGCGCCCGCGAACTCGTCGCGGCCGAGCCCGAAGCCATCGCCCTCGATCTCCAAGCGCATGAGGAACCTCCCCGAGTCGCTCACGTACTGGTCGGCCGAGAGGATGTTGCCGTCGTGCATAGCCATAAACGAGGAGATCGCAGCGATCAGACCCTTCTTGTCAGGGCAGGAGATGAGTAGTCGCAGGTTGTAGTTCATAGGAGGCGCACCCTCCGGTTTCCGAGGTCACAGCCGCCCCGCATTCTGCTACACGGCAGCGCTAACCGGCAAGCCCCTAGCGCCGGATCTGGGTGACCGGCGGGTCGTAGAAGAGATCGAGCAGCCAGTCGGCGGCGATCCTGACGCGGCTGTTGGGGCTCTCGAGCTTGTAGAGGTAGGTAGCCCGCCAGAATAGCGCGGCTATGAAGCCGCTGAACTTTACGCCCATGACCTCGTTCACGGCGAACTCGCTCCCCATCTCCACCAACTGCCCGAGCGGCTTGTAGCTGAAAGGCTTCGGCTCATTGCCGTCTATTACGGCCAGCACGTTCCTGGCCACGGCCTCACCCTCCTGCACCGCAGCCTGCGCGTTGGGCGGCACCGGCTCGCCCCGCTCGTCCACTGTTGCCGCGCTGTCGCCTATACCCCAGACGTTCTCGTGGCCGCGCACCCGCATGCAGCGGTCCACCTCGAGACCCTTTCGCTCGTCGTGGGGAAAGGGAAGGTCGTCAAGCTTAACGCTCGCGCGGGCGCCGGCGGTCCAGATCACGTTCTCCGCCGCTATCTCGCGCCCGTCGTCGAGGATCACCTTCTCCGCGGTGACCTCCCTGGCCTTGACGTTGTTGAGCACCTCGACGTGCAGGTCCGCGAGCTTCTTGCGCGCCACCCGCCGCAGGGCGGGGTCTAGCTCCTTGAGGATCTCTTCGTTCGCGTCGACTAGGATTATCTTGACGCGGTGCGGGCTGATGTTCGGGTAGTCGGGGACGAGCAGGTCGTAGACGAGGCTGTGCAGCTCAGAGACCACCTCTACCCCTGTAGCGCCGCCGCCGATGACCACGAAGGTGAGCTTCGAGTCGGGCACGTCACCGCCCTCGAGCGTGGTCTCTTCGTAACGCTCGATGACGCGGTCGCAGATCTGCTCCCCCGCCTCGATGCCCTTGATGCTTATGCAGTGCTCTTCCACGCCAGGGATGCCGAAGTACGCCGGCTCAGCGCCAAGGGCGAGCACCAGGTGCTCGTAGGGGAACTCCCTCCCTTCGGCAACTACGATCTGCCTCTCAGGGTCAACGTCGTCGAGCGCAGCCCTCCGGAAGCTAGCCCCGAGCCGAATCAAGGCTCGCCTCAAAGGCTGGGCGACGTTGTGGGTCTGTACGTCGCTGCTGATAACGCCGGCCAGCATCGGCCAGAAGGTGAAGTAGTTCTCGCGAGAGACCACCATCACCCCGACGTCGTCGCGACCCCTGGTCAGCTTGCAAAGGGTCTCCGCCGCCTTGTAGCCGGCGAACCCCCCGCCAACCACCAGCACGCGGTTCGGGAAGTCCCTGTACGGAACCCTTTCCCAGGGTTCGTACCGTGGCCCGCTCCGCAACGCCCGCCGCACGGCCTCGGCGGTGACCACCCCGCCAACCGCGAGCGCGGTCCTAAGTAATCTGTTCATCGCACCTTCCAATCTCGAAACCAGCCTACGGTCCTCTACCCTAGCGCGCCGATTTTCTCTGGCACGGCGCGATGCTAGCATGTGAGACATGACTACCACATCCGATAGGCCGCTGCAGCTTTTGAAGGACCGCCTCGCCACTATCAGCGACGTAAGCGCCGCCGAGGCCGCGCTTGACTGGGACAGGCAGACGTACATGCCGGAGGGTGGGGTCGAGGGCCGCGCGGAACAGCTGGCGGCCCTGCGCCGCCTGGCACACGAGATACTCGTCTCGAAAGAGACGCGGAGCCTTCTCGAAGTCTTGGACGAACCCGAGCCTGGCTCGGAGGACTTCGCCCTCGCGAGGCTAGCCCGGCGCGACTTCGAAAGGGCCGTGAGGCTGCCTGCCGAGCTGGTAGCCGAGCTGACGCGGGCCTCGGCCCTTGCACAGCCGGCCTGGGAGAGGGCGCGGGCCGCGTCAGACTGGGCAACCTTCGCTCCCCACCTCGAGAAGTTAATGCGGCTCCAGAGAGAGACAGCCGAGCACCTCGGCTACGAGGACCACCCCTACGACGCCCTCCTCGACCTCTACGAGCCAGGGAGCACGAAGGCCAGGGTGCAGCAGATGTTCGAGGAGCTCAAGACGCTGCTCGTGCCAATGATCCACGAGATCGGAGCTCTTCCAAACGAGGGTCGCTCGCGTCCGCTCTACGGAGAGTTCGACGAGGCGAAGCAGGAAGAGTTCGGGCGAGGTGTGATCTCCGATTTCGGCTACGACTGGGGGCGCGGGCGCCTTGACCGCGTAGTCCATCCTTTCTGCGCTCCGCTCGGCGGTCCGGGCGACGTGCGAATCACCGCGCGCTTCGACCGGGGCTGGCTCTCCCCCGCTCTGTTCGCCATCCTGCACGAGGCTGGCCACGCCCTATACGAGCAGGGCGTAACCCCCTCCTACTCCCGTTCGCCCCTATCCGGCGGCACCTCGATGGGCGTGCACGAGTCCCAGTCGCGGTTGTGGGAGAACCTGGTAGGCCGCTCGCGCGCGTTCTGGTCCTTCTACTATCCCAGGCTGAAAGAGACCTTTCCCGAGCCACTTGGGGAGACCGATCCCGAGACCTTTTACAGGGCAGTGAACGAAGCGAGACCATCGGAGATCCGCGTCGAGGCCGATGAGCTGACCTACAACCTGCACATCCTGTTGCGCTTCGAGCTAGAGGTAGCGCTTATCGAAGAAGACCTGTCTATCTCCGATCTCCCAGCGGCCTGGGACGCGAAGACGGAGGAGTACCTCGACCTTACGGCAGAGAACCACGCGCAGGGCGTGTTGCAGGACGTCCACTGGGCCGCGGGTCTCGTCGGCTACTTCCCTACTTACTCAATCGGCAACGTCCTCTCCGCCCAGTTCTTCGAAGCGGCGACCAAAGCACACCCCGAGATCCCCGAGATGATGGGTCGCGGAGATTTCGAGGCGCTGCTCGGATGGATGCGCGCGAACGTCTACCGCCACGGCAGGAGGTATTACCCTGACGAGCTGGTCGAGATGGCGACGGGCCACCCGCTGGACACCAAGCCCTACCTGCGCTACCTGAAGAGCAAGTTCGGCGAGCTGTACGAGCTCACCTGAGCGGGCTACTCCGGCTGGGGGGTCTCCCTGTCCACGCTCCTCTTGACCAATACGTTCACACCGTAGAGGACGACGCCAAGTGCGAGCAGCGCTCCCGCCAACCCGAAGACGGTTATGTCGCTCACGGCCTGGTAGATCAGTAGCGCAGCGGCGACCACGGCCCCGAGGATGGGGAAGGCGGTGGGGGTCCGGAAGTGCTCGTGGCCCACATCGTCGCGGCGCAACACGAGGACGGCTATATTAACCATCACGAACGCTATCAAGAGCAGCACCACGGTGGTGCTGCCGAGAAGGCTGAGGGCCTCGTCGTTGCGCCCGATAGCGACGAGAACCACAAGGGCTATGATCGCGGTGAAGGTGATCGAGACCTACGGCGTGCGCCGGCTGGGGTGGACGTTTGAGAACACGGCCGGCATAACCCCCTGGTCTCCCATACCGTAGACGATTCGGGAGGCCATGATCATGTTGATGAGAGCCCCGTTGGAGACCGCAAGGAGCGCTATCGCAGCGAATAGCTTCGAGGGGATGGGTATAGGACTTCTCTTCACCACCTCGAGCAGGGGTCCGGTGGACTCCGCGAGGGTGCTGGTAGGGACTACCATCGAGGCGGTGAAGGTGACAAGAAGGTAGACGATACCCGCCAGGATCAAGGCCCCGAAGATGGCGCGCGGGTAGTTCCTGCTAGGGTGCTGGGTCTCCTCGGCCACGTTCACCGAGTCGTCGAAGCCGATCAAGGCGTAGAAGGCGAGAACGGTGCCTGCCAGAATGGCACCCAGGACGCTAGTGCCCTCCTTGAACTCGAAGGCTCTGCCCGGATCACCGACTCCTGTGGAGAGCGAGGCGATGCCGATCACGACTATGAGGATGAGGCCGGTTATCTCGACGCAGGTCAGGATCACGTTGATCCTCACAGACTCCGAGATGCCGTAGAAGTTGATAGCCGTGATCAGCAACATGAATGCTACGGCGGCGCCTACGATCGGGACGCTGATGAACTGGCTGAGGTAGTCACCGCTGAACGCGAGCGTCAGGGTGCAGGCCGACGTGATCCCCGAGGCCATTACAGCGAAGGCCACCATGAAGCTCACGAAGGGCCTCCTGAAAGCATTGTTGATGTAGGTTGCCGAACCCCCGGCGCGAGGATACTTGGTGACGAGCTCGGCGTAGGAAGCCGCGGTGAAGATCGCGAGCACGAATGCGCACAGGAACGCGGTCCAGATGGCGCCGCCGACCAGGGCCCCTACCTCACCGACGAGCGCGTAGATCCCAGCTCCTACTATATCCCCGAGTACGAAGAACAAGAGCAACCAAGGCCCGATCCCTCTTTCCAGATCAGGGTGTTCCCTTGCATGAGATACGGATTCGTCCATCAACCCCACCTCCCATATCGCGGCATCGTAACGCTAGCCGCTCGTCATCTCTCCCACGCGCTTTATGCAAGCTGATTCTACTCACGGGACCGAGAGCCGGTCAAGGCGGCTCGACGCACACCTCCCCGGTCTTCCTCACGCCCACACCCCTTGGCAGAGATCACGCTCTGCACCCACAGAAAATCACTCATTTGGGTGATATACCGCCGCCGCCAGCGCTGATAGACTGCGCGCGTTATGCGTCGGAGGCGGCGACAAGCCGCTCCGTTCTGGGCGCCGCGGAGCGTGGTGAAAGGGTTGGATGCGCATGAACAAGGAAGAATCTATGAACCAGGAGCGATCCTCACGAGATATCGATGCTCCAGATGGGCCCGACCCAAGGCGAGTCGAAGAGATGACGCAGGCAATACTGCGGGCCGTGGAGGCCGCCAGCCCCAGCTTCTGGGGGGCGAGCGTGCACGGCAGGCCAAAGAACCGCCTGGCAGACGCAGCTACCTTCATCGCCTCGACCTGGGTGGTCTTCTTCGCTGTGATCACCGTAGGGACCCTTCTCATAGGCTGGGTCCTTTTCGACGTTTCCCCGTTGCACAGCCTTCAACGTATAGCCGCAGAGCAAGAACAGAACGAGTTCGAACAGGCAGAGCACCAACGCGCGAAGGCTCAGACGCAGTCCAAGCAAAACATAGCAGAGTACCACGTCGAGCTGGGACACTCGTTGCTCAACGCAGGCCAGCCGGAGGCGGCCAAAGGGGAATTCGACGAGGCGCTGAAGTTGGATCCTGCGAACGTCGAGGCCCAGAAAGGTTCCTTGAAGTGTGAGCTGTTCGTAACCATCCAGGAACAGGAATACGACCCAGGAATAATGCAGCAGAGGCTATTCGAGCTCAGGGACAGATATCCCAAGGATACGCACCTGGCGTCGTTTGCCGGAGACGTTTTCTCTATATACGATCAAGCCACCGCCCTGGAAGAGTACAGTCAAGCCATCGAGCTGGACGACTCGAACGCAATGGCGTACTACGGTACGGCCAACATCTACTACGCCCAGGGCAAGTACGAGAAGGCCCTCCCCTACTTCAAGAGCGCCTACGACCTTGCGAACTGGAATCCAATGTACCAGCAAGCCTATGCCGACATACTTCTGGATCTCGAGCGCTACGATGACTCCATATCCGAGCTCGAGGACATCACGCTGTGGGACTGGCAGTTCATGTGGGCCTACGCCGATCTGACACACGTATATCGCCTGAAGGGCGATCTGGCGAAATCCCATTGGTATGGCCGCCAGTTCATCGAGCTGTTGACAGATGACGACATAGCCTCCCTTGAGAGGAACGGAGGGACGTGGAGCTTCTCTACCGGACCCGGTACGTACATGGTCTATCTGGCCGAAGATCCAGAGCAACAGTACTTTGCCTATTACAACATGGCCCTGACCTCTTACTTGATGGGCAAGACAGGCGAGGCCGATAGCTACGCTAGCAAGGCGGATGCGATATCTATGGATCCCGACCTGAGATCGGAGGTCAAGCGATTACTGGCTTATTACGTTGACCGTGTGAAGGAAGAGCAGGACTTCGATACCAGAGCAGAAGAGTTCAGGGGTCGGTACCTGTAGCTCCCCCGTCCTGTCCGTAGCGGCTACTATCTCATATGAGACTCGCCAGCCGCCGCACGCCCTCCTCGATCTGCTCCGGCGTAACCGCGCAGAACGGCAGCCTCACGAACCTGTCGCCCTGTGTCCGTCCTCCGGCATCAGGGTCTGCGAAAAAGGCGGCCCCTGGCGTGAGTATCAGCTCGTCGTCCTCTGCGCGGGCAACGAGGCCCTCGGTGTTGGCGCTCTCGGGCAGCATCACGCTCACGAAGAACCCGCCGTCGGGGACAAAGAGCTTGGCGTCCGGGAGCTCGCCGCGCACGGCCTCTGCCATGGCCCGCCAGCGGGGCCTATACAGTTCCTTGAGACGCTCGACGTTGGGCCCCAACAGGTCCCTGCTCAAGAACCGTGCAACGGCGGCCTGGGTCGGCAGCACGGGCGAGAGATAGGTGTCCTCGCCGAGCCTGGTCAAGGCCCTTACCAGGTCGGAGTCCGCGATCATGAAGCCTACGCGGATACCGGGGCTCAAGAGCTTGCTAAACGAGCTCATGGTGATAGTGCGGGAAGGGTCGATGTCCCGCAGCAGCAGCAGATCCTCGCCACGGTAGCGCAGCTTGCGATAGGGCACGTCCTCGATGACTAGGAAGTCGTACGTTGCAGCCAGCTCGACAACCCTGCGCCGCTTCTCGAGCGATAGCGTCGCGCCTGCCGGATTCTGGAAATCGGGCACGAGATACAGGAAAGCAGGCACCTCGCGCCGCAGCGCGGCCTCGAGCCGGTCCGTGTTGATGCCGTCCTCCTCGAGAGGGACGCCTATCGCGCGCGCGCCGCGCCGCCTGAAGGTGGTGATCGCCCGGTCGTAGCTCGGCTGCTCGGTGAAGACCGCCGCGCCCCGGCTGACGAGATGCGCCGAGACGAGGTCCTGCAGCTGCAGGGAGCCGTTGCCAACCAACACCTCATCCTCGGAGACACCGTACTCCTTCGCCAGTTCCCGCCGCAGCGGCGGGTAACCCTGCTGCTGGCCGTACTGCAGAACCACGGAGGGGTCGTCCCGGATCGCCGCGTCGAAGCACGCGCCGAGCTCCTGTGTCGGGAAAGCCTCGGGTGGCGGTACACCCCGGGTAAAGAAGATCTTCTGGCTCATGGGCCCGCCTCTCCGTCTATCGTTTGCGCGAGCCTCAATTCTCTCCACCCGGCAAGCAGGGTGCAACTCCACTCTGCAACCTACTGCGGAGCTCCTTCTGGCGGCGTCATGAACCACTCCACGAACTCGGCGCAGCTGCCGTCCTGGCTGAAGCGGAGAAGAAAGAGGTTCCAGTAGAACTTGCCATCGGCGTAGCGGGTGGTGCCTGTGGCTATGGCCTGTTGTCCCTGAACCATCACAGGTCGATACTGCGCCTCCCAAGATCCGGGCTCGTCCTGCTCCGCGAGCCAGTCGGCGACTATGGCGTCGCGGCCCCTGACCAAATCCACATCCCAGGGATGGTAGGCGTAGGTGGCGTCCTCCGAGAATAGGGCTGTGATGGCTGCGGGGTCGTAGGTGCGCCAGGCATCGACGTAAGCGTCGAGCCAGGACTGTACGTCTTCCTCGGTCATCCGCCGGCCTCCTCGTCGCCATAATCTACCGCTGCTCGAGCCAAGTATAGGGAGCATGGGGTCTCCGCAACACCCTCGGGGTGCAGGGTCAGGAGACCTGCTCCATGGGGGTCTCTGACACTTTGTGGACGGAGGAGACGCAGTGTGGTCCAAGGAGTTGCTTGAGCTCGGCGTAGAGATCCGATGAGTCATCGACGCCCATGATCCGCTCCTGCAGCGCACCGTCGGCGGAGACGAGAAGGAGCGGGCTCTCCCCCCTGTAGCGGCGGATAATCTCGAAGGCCTCTTCGACTACGAAGCGCGGACGGTCCACGAATACGGCAGCGTTGAGGTAGATCGGCTCGGGTCCAGGCTCGAGCCGTAACTCCTCCATCTCCATCGCCACAATCCTGGGGATGCCTTCCTTGCGCTCTACTCGCCCCTTGACCTTGAGCACCGCGTCCTCGCGAACGCTGGCCTCGCAGCTCGCGTAGATGCGGGGGAAGACGATTACCTCGGCGAGCCCGCGCGTGTCATCGAGCTGGAGCATCGCCATGTTGTCGCCTTTTCGGGTAGTGTTGACCCTGACCGAGGTAGCCAGGCCCCCGACCCACACCACGGCCCCGTCCCTGCAGCCCTCGAGGTCGGAGACTGTGGTGTCGATGTGCTTCTTGAGCTTGTGGAGCACGGGTCGCAAGGGATGGTCGGAGACGAAGAGCCCGAGGGTCTCTTTCTCCCACTCGAGGCTCTGACGCCTGTCGTCTTCGGTGGCGGGGATCTCGGGCTTTGGGGGAGCGAGGCTAGCCAGCTCGGTCGAGTCGAACATGCAGAACTGGTCGAGGCCATCCTCTTTGCCAACCTTCGCCGCCCTCTCCACGGCCTGGGCGTGGACCGCGATCATCGCGGCGCGCGAGAAGCCGGTGTTGTCGAAGGCGCCGCATTTGATGAGGGACTCGAGGGTACGCTTGTTGTAGGTCTTGGGGTCTACCCTCTCGCAGAAGTCGAAGATGTCGCTGAAGGGCCCTTCCCCTTCCCTCGCGGCGATGATCGCCTCCACGCAATTATCCCCCACGTTCTTGACGGCGGAGAGACCGAACCGGATGGTCTCCCCTAC
>Ga0126311_10000954_pt1 | contig 13610 bp, 13 predicted proteins | sample Plot61_FD_92539 | JGI IMG/M metagenome (GOLD analysis project Ga0126311, IMG submission 92539) | Serpentine soil microbial communities from UC McLaughlin Reserve, CA, USA - Plot61 | ecosystem: Environmental > Terrestrial > Soil > Grasslands | place: USA: UC McLaughlin Reserve, Lake County...
AGTATCCATTATTATTTATTTTAAAATAGAAGTTTTTAGTAGAGCAGCGAAAATAAAACCACTTGCAGACAACAATACTATTATGCCACTGGGTGCTAGATTGTAATAATAAGAGAGTACAATTCCTGCAAATACTGATAAAGTAGATAAAGATAATGAAATTAAAAGTGTTTTTTTAAAGCCTTGATTAAATAATAGAGCCGTTATATTTGGAATAACTATTAGAGATGAAATTAATAGTATTCCGACCAATTTCATAGAAACAATTATTGTTATAGCTACCAAGATAGTAAATAAATAGTTAAGTTTCTCTACTTCAATCCCACTAATTTTTGCTTGTTCTTCATCAAAAGCAATATAGAGAAATTTTTTATAATACGCTATAATTATAGACACAACTATTATTGCGACAATTATTATAGGATATAAGTCTTGTAAACTCACTAATAGAATACTTCCAAACAGAAAACCAAACAAATCGAGAGAGAAGCCGTCCGATAAACTAACTAAGGTAACGCCTACTCCCAAACCCAAAGAAAGCATTACTGCTACCATTGAATCTGAAGGGAGTTTTGTAGATTGTCTCATTTTTGCTATAGCCAAGGCCGTGACTATCGAAAATCCCATTGCAGTCCAAACTGGATAAATATTTAAAAAAGTACCAATTGCAATTCCTCCAAATGCCATGTGAGAAATAGCATCTCCAAATAATGATTGTCTTTTTAGAACAAGAAATAATCCTATAATAGAGCATGTTATAGCAATAATTAAACCTGAAAATAATGCACGCTGAATGAATCCATAGGAAAAAACATCTATCTCAAACATAAACAAATCGTATAATTTTGGTTTTTTTACATATCGTGCGAATGCATATGAATTTGCATTGTTGACTCAGAATAATTCTTGAGATGATCTTCACTAGAGAAAAATTCGCCTTTATCCCCATGAAAGAACATCTTTTTATTGATACATGATACTTTGTTGGCGTATTTATTTACTGCATCCATATCATGTGAAGACCATATTATTGTAATTTTATTTTTTTCATTAAGTTCCTTTAGAAGGGAATAAAAATTATTCTGGCTTTGGGGATCCAATTCATTAGTTGGTTCATCAAACATGAGAATAATAGGATTATTTACTAATGCTTTTGCTATTAAAACACGTTGTTGTTGACCTCCTGAAAGCTGACCGATTGTTTTGTTCTTCATTTTTTCTAATCCAACTTGTTTTAAAATTTCTAAAACTAGGTTCTTTGAAGTACTTCTATAGAGAGATAAAGATACGAGTTCTTCCACTGTCAATGGAAATTTTTGATCAATAGATTTTTTTTGCGGAATATAACCTATTTTGCTGAATATTTTTTTATATCTTTTTATATCTTGATTTAGAATAGTTATTCTTCCAGAATACGAGTTTAGTAAACCCAACATACAATGGAATAAAGTAGTCTTACCCGCACCATTCGGTCCTATAATTCCGAGAAAATCACCTTCTTCTATATCAAAGGAGACATTTTCCAAAACTGATTCTGAATTATAGCTGTAAGATATAGACTGAACAGAAACTAATGGCATTTTACATAATCCTCATAATATAAAATTCTTTTATTGTTACAAAAAACTTTATATTTCATATTTAGTATTGTTTGCAATAGTATTTCTTATTATATAATAATTATTATTAATTATATATGCTTTATTATTAAGAAATATACAACTTCATAAGTTAAGTTAATAATAATATAAACTCCATATCAATATAAATTTTTATGATAAAGATATAAAAAATAATCTACTAATAGATTTAATATTTATTACTATATTTTATAATAGATAAAATGCTGTCATTTACTAAATTGAAAGAATTATGATCATACAAAAGAAATCAGCAATAACACATGAGATGAATAAAAAAAGATGGATCATCAGATACTGTATATTATTATTAATAGGTATCATATTACTTATCAAAATTTATTTTATGCTATTCATAGTCGACTTTACCATAGGATTTTATAGCTTTCTTACTACTCTTACTCTTTGCAGTATTTTTTTGTTTTCTTACTTAAAATTTAAAGATCCTTTATTGAATATAAAAAAGAACTCCAATGATACGGAACCTTTAATATCTATAATTATACCAGTGAAAAATGAAGAAGAGAATATAGAACATTGTATTAAATCTTGTATAGATTCATCTTATAAAAACAAGGAGATAATTGTTGTTAATGATGGTAGCACTGATAACACACCAAGTATTTTAGAAAGATTAAGGAAAGGAAATCCAAATGAACTGAAAGTAATCCATCTTCCAATTAATCTCGGAAAAAAACAAGCTGTTGAAAAAGCTGTTGAAAAAGCTAACGGAAAATTTTATGTTTTTATGGATAGCGATTGTAATATGTTGAATGACTCCGTAGAAAATCTTGTAAAGATATTTCTTTCTGACAATGAAATTGGAGCCATTACTGGACATGGAAAAGTACGTAATGCAGACACAGGAAATTTGTTAGAAAAAATTCAAGATGTTTGGTTTGATGGACAATATAGGATTATTAAAGGGATGGAGGGTTCATTTTCATCATTAACATGTTGTTCTGGATCACTCTCTGCCTTTAGAAAAGAAGCTATTATTAATCATATTCATCAATGGGCCAACGATAGGTTTTTAGGAATGGAGTTTAAATTTGCAACGGATAGAAGATTAACTGCATTTATTCTTGCAGAAAACATTAAACTTAGTAGCAAGAAAATCATAAATAACAAACAAACAAAAGAAAATGAAAGAAAACTAAAATGCCAACAATGGAAACTACTATACAGTCCAAGCGTGAATGTAGAAATTGGAGTCCCTAAAACATTAAGAAGTTTAATTAAACAACAAATACGATGGCGTAAAAGCTTCATAAGGAGTATTTTTGCCACAGGATCGATTTATTGGCAAAGACCTTTACCTGCTGCAATTATTTATTATTTAACAATTGTTTTAAGATTATTTAGACCTTATATTATAATAAAATCTCTTATATTACTACCCTTAACTGGTGATATCTTAAGCGGTATTTTTTATTTAGGAGGAGCTATGTTTTCGGGGTTGATTTATGGTATTGATGTAAGGCTGAGACGGCCTGGTTATCCTAGATGGTTTTACAGGCCTTTGATGAATGTCATTTCAACATTTATTTTTACATGGTTAATCATATATGCAGCTATAACAATAAAAAATAAAACATGGAGATAATATCATTACAGATAATATAAACAACCAAGGTAATTTAGATTAGCCCTTGAGCAATTTAATAGTCTTTCTTATTTCTTAGGTAAGATAACGCTCATTCACTATTTATTAAATTACAATTTCTTCAAAATAACGGAGAACAGTAATTTCAGATACTTTTGGAATTATTAAATTGTTACTATTATTACTTGCCATTTCTAATAGCATTGCAGGAAAGTTTGCACCAGCAAGTGTAGTAAAAAATGTTCCACCTCCGAACCTTGGATTTATTTCAATAATTTTTAATTCTCCGTTTTCCGACTCTTTTAATTGAATACAACATGGACCTTTAATTCCTAATGTCTCTGCCGTTTTTTTGCAAAGGTTTTCTATCATGAGATCGCGTTTTATTTTTCCTTTTACTGAGATCCCAGCTTTAGTATCAATTCGTATTCTTGGAATTGCCATTATTGGTTTTTCAGTAAGATCAGAAAGAACATCTACAGTATATTCTGTTCCAGGAAGATATTCTTGGAAAATCATATTTTTAAATTTACTCAAAACATATTCAAGATCTAATTTGTCTTCTATTTTTATAATATTATTACTTCCTTTGCCAAAACGTGGTTTAGCAATTAAAGGAAATGTATCTATTTTTTCATAATATTCACAAGTAAAAGCAAAAGGAAATTTATTTGATAAGAATTTATATGATAACAATTTATCTCTGCAAATTTCTAATACCTTTCTTCTGCTAACTATTGGTATTGCTCCAGTTTCTACTATTACATCATAGTTCGTACTATACCCATAAATATCAAATCCAGATGAAGGCATCAAAATTTTGATATTTTGTTCTTTAATTATTTTTAATAATTTTCGTATAAAAAACTTATCATCGTACGGCGGAATAATGTAATAAAAATCGCTAAGAAAAAAGCCTGCGGATAGTGAATTTGAATCAGTTGATACAATATTTCCTTTAAATAAGGAAAGTCGTAAAGATTTAATAGTATTAATTCCAGCTGGCCCTCCAGCTCCAGGAATAAGTACATTGAAAGCATCCATTAAGATTAGTTAGAATGTGATGATAATTAAAAGCTACATATTTTAAATTTAACAGCATTTTGACTACTTATAAAGTTTAAGAATTGTATTAATTAATAACGATTTTGCATGATCTGATAATAATTTTAGAATAAAATAGAGAATATATATTGTTAGAGATTATGTAATAGAAATTATGAATTTAAAAGAAGATTATCATGTTCATACTAACTATAACGATCATTCAGACTCAAATCTTACAGTGAAAAATGTAGTAGAAGAAGCGGAACGAAAGGGATTAGAGATAATTGCTTTAACAGAACATGTACGAGAATTATCAAAATGGATCCCTAATTATTTAAATGAAATATCAAACTACAAAGAAAAAACAAAGGTTAAAGTAATTTCAGGGTTTGAAGCAAAGATTTTGTCTGATGGTAATATTGATTGTAGAGAAGAAATTGCTAGAGATTATTTTATTATTGCAAGTTTTCATACGAAATATTATGATAAATCTATTTGGATAAATGCATTAAAAAAAGTAATTGAAAATAAGAATGTAAATGTGATAGGTCATTTAGCTCCTGAGAGTTCATTTTACATAAATACAGAAGAGATAGAAGAATTTGCAAAACTTCTTACTAAACATGACAAAATAGTAGAAGTCAATGCAAAATATAAGAGGCCACCTGAAAATTGGGTTAAAATATTTATTAAAAGAGGAGTTAAGTTTCATCTTGGTAGTGATGCACATTCACTTAGTGAAATTGGTAATTATAAATCCATAGTAAAGTTAATTAAATTATTTGCATAATAAGAATCATTTATATTTTACAATAAAATCAAAATATTTTTATAAATTAGTATATTTTAACCATAAAATTTTATATCACGTATATAATTAATTCGATATTGCCTATAATAAGTATTTCACTAAATGATGATATTATTAATGATATTGATAAATTGCAGAAAAATCTTGGATTTACTGGAAGATCTGAAATAGTGAGAGCTGGGTTAAGAAATATCATAGCAGAACAAAAAGAAAGAGATATTCTACAGGGAAAATTGGCTGCTATATTATTAATTATTCATCAAGAAAGAGATGATGATCAGGTGACTAATATGAGACACGATTTTGAAGAAATTGTGACTACGCACATACACAGCAAAATTGACCAAGACCGATGTGTCGAATTATTTTTACTAAAAGGAGATGCCGAATTAATAAGGAATATGACTAAAAAGTTTCAAACTAATAAAAAATTAGAACATGTAAAGCTGATTGCTATGTAAATATTGCCAAGTTTTCTGTAAGATATCTAACACTATTTTATTTTTAATTCCAAGGAATATCCTATTAGATCTGTATTTACTGTTGCTGGTCCCATATAAGTGCTGGTGAACTTAGCTGATTGAAGTGAATCCTGCATTATAGAGCTACAAGAATAAGAATCGAGTCCAGATTCAAGACAAAATTTGAGCAATTCATTATTAAATTCTGTGAATGAATTACTAGATATAATATCTTCATTATTACTTTTTTTATCTACTATCTTTGCAAAATATTTCATATTTTGATTTTTTACTTGATTAACAGTAACAGAAGATTGACTCGAATCTTGATTCTTTAAAATTGATCTAATTTCACTATTAACAACATTTGATGTATTCGGCATTGATGATGTATCTGGAGGAGAGGAGCTCGATGAAGAGGAGCTGGGTGGAAGTAAGGAATTTAGAGGGGAAGAGCTTGATGAAGAGGAGCTGGGTGAAAGTAAGGAATTTAGAGATGAGCTTGATACAGAAGAATTTGGTCCAGAAGAGTTTGTAATAGATCTAGAATTTGGTGGAGAAGAGCCTGATGAAGAGGAGCTTGATGAAGAGGAGATGGGTGGAAGTAAGGAACTAAGAAGAGAAGAGCTCGATGAAGAGGAGCTGGATGAAGAAGAGTTTGATACAGGAGAAGAACCCATTCCTTGCATTAATGAATCAATCGTACTATCGATTATATTTCCTCTTCCTACTTTATTTAAAAGATTATTTATTTCTGTATCAATGTTTGCAGGATTAGAAACGTTATCTGATTGTGAATAAACTAAGTTTAATAATTGATCACCGCCACTGATAGACACCATTAAGATTAAACCGTACAATACCAAAAAGTTAAATTTCATGTAAATATATTTTACCTCGACCGATCTTATATCTTTTAGTATTAATATGAATTGTATAAAAGTTATAATTAATTCTCCTATAAAATAATCGGATCTTCTATGTAATTTCTAAATGGTAAATGTTCAATAAAAAATGAAACAATTATGATATTTTTAGGAAGATAGAAAAATTTTTATAAAATTTAAAATAAAAAAAATCTTGTCAATATATTAATCGGATTGTTGTGTTATATTTTCTGAGGTTTGATTTAGTGGGATTTCTAAAAGTTGTGGAGTATCAATTAATTCTATTATACATGTTTTGTCTGTCCTTTCTATTACTCCTGTACACCCCGAAATCCTATTTATTTCATATCCAAATGTATTAGATATTTTAACATCATAATTTCCTGGCTTTATAGATACTTTTTGAAAGTTGTTACTACCTGCAAATGAACTTGGTTCAACGTTTTCTCCTTTAACTGTTATAATAAAATCTAATGGTTTTTTGCTTCCACTATGGACATTTATTACTTCTAATAGAACATTCAAGTGAAGGTCACGTAAAAATAAGTTTACATTTGCATTGTTATTATTATTACTGTCGTTAGTTTTCTTATTTGTTGTAGCGATTGTAGTTGTCAGATTGTTACTTGTCAGATTGTTACTTGTCAGATTGTTACTTGTCAGATTACCAATAGTGTTTGTTAATTTATCAGACTGAGTTTCTGGATTTATATCATCAAATGTTATCACACATTCTATGTTGTCACCTGAATCTATAATTCCTTGACATCCCGCTGATAATGTAGTTTTATATTCAGAGAAGTTATTTATTTTAACTTCATAAGTTCCTGGGTGTAGAGATACGGATTGTCCATCTGGGTTCCCTGGGAATGAATTTGGAGTAGCCTGGCTACCATTAACTGATATAATAAAATCTTTTGCTTGTTTAGTTCCTTCATTATCATTGATGACTTGAGTAACTATATTAATAACTGATGCAGATGTAAATGATTCTTTTTGTATTGGATTAGCAAATATATCAACTTCATTGATACTGGCCCAATCGTTTACACTATTTCCAGTAACAGTAATTCTAAGATACTTACCGACAGTATCTGGGATATCATAAACTTCAATTTCGTCAGTATTATAACTATTGGTGCTCGAAAAAACTTGTCTAAAATCATAACCATCTGAGGACACAGAGACTATGAAATCTATGTAACGGAGATTTCCTTTATACCAAGAAATTCCAATATCACATATTTGTTTTTCTTGTCCAAGATCAAATTGTAACCATGAACCTAATCCTAGATTGGACCATTTTGTGGAAAGATCATTGTCGACTGAATTATCCTCAGTCTTATTAGGGGAATTACTAATTGATGAAATATGATCGGCAGGAATATTTAAGGGTAAACATGGAGAAGGAGAGCCAGGAGCTATGGGATTATTAATATCAATCTCAGATATACTTGACCAATCATTTATTGAATTATCATTGACGGTTATTTTAAGAAAGCGGGCTTTAACATCTGGAATATCAAATTTTTCTGGTCCAGTGGTAAGTCCACTACTAGTTTCAGAAAATAAATTGCTAAAAATTTCTCCATCTACAGATGTAGATAAAGTGAATTGAATCTTCCTCTGATCACCTTTATACCAAGATAAATCAATCTCACATATCTCTTTTTCTTTACCTAAATCAACTTGAACCCAAGAATCTAATCCATACTTCGACCATCGCGTAGATTGATTACCATCAATTGCATTGAGTTCTGTATTATTTGAAGCATTCCCTATGGAGGTAACATTAACAGCTTTTTCGGGTTTACAAGACGTATTATCTCCAAATGAAACAAATACTAATTGATTATCTAAATTGAATTTATTTTGTGTGTATGCGTCATATACCTCTGCTGTAGTAAGAGATCTATCCCAAATGCGCACTTCATCTACATCACCCACATATAACTTATCTTTGAAAAGGGAGTTTGCAGCAATGGTAATCCTATTTTTTCCTGTAATATCAGGTTTGGCATTCTTTGTCTTTATGCTATGGTCAAGCACACCATCAATAAATAACTTCAGTAAGGATCCGTCGTAAGTCACTGTAGCATAATGCCATTTATTGTCATTGACGGGTTTTTTAGAAGTAACAAAATAATTTGAAGAGTCTTTTGCTTCAAATCCTGCTTGAAGATGACCAAGGTAGGTTATCCAAAATCCATAGTTCATATTTTCACCGGAAGCTTCGGATCCAAATCCACCTTTATTAACTAAAAATGAAACATGGGGGTCGGTATTATTTGTTTTGAACCAAACCGCAATTGAAAACTGATTTAATTGAAATAATTCTGAATCTTTTACATATTGAAAATTATTACCAGTAAAGGTTCCAAATTTTCCAATTTGTGCTTCCACACTATTAATATGTAAAAGATTTGAATAAATAATGGTAAATGAAATAATAAATGAAATTAAAATTAACTTAATCATTTTATTTTTATAAATTTTATAATTTGTTTTCATTATCTCTTTCACCAAGAATTAGTCAAATAAATTTCTTTTATCACTTTCAGAAATTTACCAAGACATCCTATAATCTATTTTACCAAAAATAGTTGATAAAAAAATAAAATAAATTTACTAAGTAGGAAAAATTATAGTAATAACTAATTTAACAATTATCTAGATTATTCTCTTCTTTGTGGCAATGATGATAATGCTTCTTTACCAAAATCAAAAGCCAATTTTTTTTCTTCCATCATTCCACACTCAATGCACTTAACAGTATTATTAAATTTGACGGTATCACCTCCACAGATATAACATATACAATACACTACACCGAAATCTTTATCGTTTATAGTAGCATGAGCAGAGGAGTTCATCAAGCTAAAGATTCTTCCTCTTACTATATCCCCAACTCTATAAACTAATTTTGGTCTTCTTTCCCCTCTTTCTCTTCTCGAATTCCATCCTCCGGATTCTGAGGCTATCCTTGTTGAGGCAATTGCAGATAGACCTGAAGAAAATTTTTTATTATTGAGATATAAGATCCTTATAGAAATCATACTTCCAAATAACATTTCTATATATCCTACTATAACATCTCCTATTTTTGGAAAATGTGCTTGTTTTATTCTTTCTATCACAACTTGCCTCTTTTTAAAATCATATTCTCTTTTCCCAAAACTCAAAGATCGTATAGAACCATCTATAACAAATGTATTTTTTCCACTTTCAAATTCTTCAATAAACGCAACATGTTCACCAGGAAATATAACATCAGAGTTCGCTTTTTTCTTAATCATTTAAGAATTGTAAACATCTTAAAGTTATAATTGTTATTTTTTAGCTCTTCCACTTAGATTTCGTATAAATAATCTTCTACTATCCTTAATTTAATAGTAATTGATATATTATTACTATAAAAAAAATTCCAACCAAAATTAAGCTGATTCCTGAAGCAAAAATTAATTTGAAATTACCTTTTCTTAACTCCGTTTTTAACTTATCAAATTTTAAAAACTTGAGCAATTTCCTAAATATTATGGATAGTAAGTCTAACTATAAACAATATTTTCCATTACTGCTCTCTTATACTTTCTAACTTGGAAACCACTTGCCAAAGAGTAGTTCTGATATGTGATTCCATATGTCTATTTTGTGTTAAGCTATCCAGCATACTAACTGCATTAGCTGCTCTAACAGATATACTTCCATTTTTTTCTTCTTTTAAAACATCATAAATATCTTTTATTTGGTTGCGTATTACCCTTGGAAGGTCTTTATTCTCTTTGAATGATTCTAAAGTTGAAATTGTACTCTCAAGCCTTTCTGTGTTTTCTTTGTCACGCGTTTCTTTTTTTGATTTCATAATAGCAAACTAAACCTCGATTTTGAAGAATAAAAATTTAGTTGATTATTACTTATTTATATGTTTTTAATTCTCATAATTTAGTTAACGGAAATAAGGATTTTAAAAAGATCCAGTATAGATTAAATATTCCTAAATATTTATTTATCATATGGAATGTGCAGTTTATGATACATATGTAACAAAAAAAGATGGAAAAATCATGCATTTTGATGTGATTGTAGAAGCTAGTACTCCTCATGAAAAAGCAATTGAATATGGAAAGGAATTCCTTGAACAAGCCGGTCAGGGAAATCAAACAATGACGCAAGAAGAGTGTCAATTCTGTCATGTTCAGGAAGCCCCCCCTGTCGTTGCAAAGGATATTGAAAATAGAGGATACTTTATCCAAAAAATGGAAGGTTGTCCATAATTTTTTATTTAGTTACTCTTTTTCAATGTATTAAATTTTAATTGAGCTCTTGTAGTCAAAAGTTTATCACTATCTTTATAAATTTTATAATGGATTATAATTTTAGTAATTTAATAAATGCATTTAATCAACTGAAAAAATTTAGAGGCTACTCATTATCAAGACACCATGAGCGATATCTTTTTCCTTATTTGTGTGGAACATATTTTTCTTATCGCAAGGTAGATGTCTTGAGAATAAAAGCAATAGCAGATGCACTTAGTAATAAGGTATCTAAGTCTATAAAATATTTAGAAGTAGGTTGTGGCAATGGAGATTTTCTCGAAAAGGTGAGAGAGTATATTCCAAATGCAAAAGGAATAGAAAGTAATATAGATATATTTTATTCAATTGGTAAACCGAAACCAGGATATATAGAGATAACTGATGCGAAGTATGGTATAGATGAGTTTTATGATATTATATTTGTAGGATGGATGGATCCTGGTCAGGATTTCAGAAAAAATATAGCTGAAAAAACAGATATAATAATAACTACTTTGGATTCTGGTTTAAGCTTAGCTGCAGAATATGAAGGACATGGTTTCAAAAAAATAGTCAAATGGACTACACCATCTTGGGAAGACGTAAATATTGAAATTAATAACCATTTCTATTCAAACCTTGATACTCGACGTTTACAATTCCTTTCTAATTTAAGAGGAGCACATAATTTTTGGTATGTCTATTCTAAAGAAAATATAAAAAGTCATTTATTAATAGATAGTCTAAAAAAACAAATACTATACGAAGAAAATAAAGACTACAAGATAATACCATATGACTTTGAAAAAATTCTTGATGAATGCGGATTTTCATTTCATCAGTGTTTATCTAATAATTATATAAATTCTAAAACCAAACTATGGAAAATAGATTTTCTCTAAACATCATAGAATATAACAAGACTTAAAGTAACCATACTTATTAGTATCATAGAATAATAATGGAAATTAAAATTTTAGGAGCTGCTAAGGAGGTCGGTCGTTCTGCGTTCTTAGTCAGTAATGAAAATTCTAACATTTTAATGGATTATGGGGTTCTTCTGAAAAAAGAGCCCCAATTTCCACTTCATGTCAAACCAAAAGATTTACACGGGATAGTATTATCTCACGCTCATTTAGATCATTCTGGATTTCTTCCCTCATTATTTCTATCATCATCTAAATTCCCTGTTCTTTCTACTAATCCTACGATCGAACTATCTCAATTACTAATTGAAGATATGATAAAGATATCAGGATTTTATCTTCCATTTGAAAATATTGACCTAGATAGAATGCTAAAGTCTCATAAAAATCTACAATACAGAGAACCTTATAATATAAATGAGACATACATAACGCTTTATGAGTCTGGACATGTATTAGGAGGTTCAACAATTGTTGTTGAAAATAAAGGAAAAAGAATCTTTTATACTGGAGATATTAATACAAGAGGGTCTAAAATCTTGAGACCAGCAGATTTAGATATTGATGAAATACATCTAATGATAATTGAAAGTACTTATTCACAAACTAATCAACTACCTAGACCCCAATCAGAAAAAGAGTTATTAGAATTTGCATATAAAATTATTGATAATGGTGGGACATTATTTGTTCCAGCTTTCTCAGTAGAAAGAGCCCAAGAGATAGCATGTGTTTTTAAAGCATATAAATTTCCTCATAAAATCGTTATGGATGGAATGGCACTTAAAGTAAATGAAATCATGTTAAAATACCCTGAATATATAAGGGATCCCATAGTTTTCAAAAAATATATAGAAGAAGTGGAATGGATCAGAGATTGGAAAAGTAGACGAAGTTTAATAAAAGAACCTTGTGTAATTATTTCTCCGGCAGGAATGTTAGTTGGAGGTTCCGCTATTTTTTATATGCAAAATATTATGATGTCCGATAAAAATGGTATTGCGCTTGTTTCTTACCAAGGAGAAAATACACCTGGAAGAATGTTGCTTGAAAAAGGCACTTTTAAAATAAATGGGAAAATAAAAAAATGTCTAGCAGAAGTAAAACAATTTGAATTTTCAGGTCATAACAGTAGAGATGAATTATTTGAAATACTAGATAATATAAAAGGAAATCCAAAAGTACTTACGGTCCATGGAGATGGAAATTCCTGTATAAAATTCGCTGAGGAAATAACTGAGAAATATGGTTTTGAGGCTATCGCCCCAAATTCGGGTGATACATTTAAAGTTTAATGATAATGATAATAATAGCAAATTTAAAATTAATTGAAAATAATAATTTGCACATTGATAATAAAAAATACCGATCCATTTAAACTTAAAAAATGTACTTCTTGTAAAAAAGATATTAAATTAAACCTCAAATATTTTACTTATCCACTATCACTTCAATATTTTTGTCTTGAATGTGCTAAAAAAGAAATTCCTAAGATAATAGATACATTACAAAACGATTTAAAAAAAGTAAATAATAATTAAAATTTTAACAAAGTATTCTTATAACTATTAATGCATTATAAAATGACTTTTAAATATAATAAAATTAATCTCGTTCCTTTAGATCCGATAAGAACAATTAATAGTGGACAAGTTTTTCTTTGGGAAAAAAATAACAATTCTTGGTATGGAATTGATGGAAATTATATATTTAAATTAACCATCAATGATACAAAAGTAAACAAATACAATGAGAATAGAAGATACCATTTGGGATTAGAGAATAGTGATATAGATTATAATTCTTTTCCAGAAAATGAAAATTGGGTTTATGATTTTTTTAGATTATGCGATAACGAGAATAAAATAAACAAAGCACTATCAAAAGATCCTATTATTTTCAATATTTACAATAAATATAAAGGTCTAAGATTA
>Ga0126311_10000957_pt1 | contig 13578 bp, 12 predicted proteins | sample Plot61_FD_92539 | JGI IMG/M metagenome (GOLD analysis project Ga0126311, IMG submission 92539) | Serpentine soil microbial communities from UC McLaughlin Reserve, CA, USA - Plot61 | ecosystem: Environmental > Terrestrial > Soil > Grasslands | place: USA: UC McLaughlin Reserve, Lake County...
CTGATCATGTACCCCGCGAACGCTCCTCCGGCGACCAAGAATGCAAGCGCCCAGCCCCACCTCTTTTCCCGGTAGATGCCCACCGCCGATGCGAGCGCACCGAAGAAGTTGAGCAGATAGAGCGCGCCCGTGTAGGACCCTTCTTCCAGGTCCTCGGGGGAGTTGATCAGGTGTATCAGACCTACGACCACGATCAGGGAGATACCTGCTCCTACCAGCCCTGCTGGCACGAGGGCACCACGGCCGGTCGCAGCGCTCATCTTGCTCTGTGCGGACCTCACTCTGTTGAACGTCTCCATGTCTTCTTGCGTCCTTTTCTGCTCACTTCTTCACCGAACGCGAGGTTATACGAGCCTTTAGCGTTACCGGATTGGAGCTCCGCCGCCTCACCTGCAGGAATCTTCCACGGACGTCCGAAGTACTGGCCCATGACGATCGTGCGTCCCGCGGCGGTGGAGGTTGCCAGCCGCGCCCCGCTCCTTCCGAGCAGGTGCGAGAGGGCGCAGCTGAACCTGAAGGAGACGATGCAGTAGCGCGGGGTGCGCGTGCGCCAGAGCCCGGCCGGGCACAAGGCCATGAGGGAGCGGGCGTGACCCAGCTTCGCCATCTCCAGGGCCGTCCAGCCCCCATGGAGTTGCCGGCTACGTGTGCGGACTCGATCCCGAGTTCCTCTCGAAGGAAAGTCGAGATTAGGCGTGCGAAGCCCGCCGCGGTCGGCGGCGTGCCGTCCGGCGCTGGCTCCGAGCCGCCGTGCCCGGAGAGGTCGACGGCGATCACGTCGTGGCGGACGGCGAGCGTATCGAGCACGGGTTCCCACACCTGCCAGTGGCTCCCCGTGCCGTGGATCAAGAGCAGCGGTTCCCGCTCCCGCGTCGCTCGTAATTCAGCTTAACGGATCGGGCGTTCATCATGTCCCAACCTCACTTGCGCGTCGAATGTAATCGTTAGTAGCGCCTAGGCAATGTCCACGGAAGGCGGCGAGAATCGGTCCTGCCGCGAAGGAACGGTAGAGGTCAAGGGTCGAGTCCTCCTGGGTCCGCTTCGCCTTTGTCGCATCTCCCCCGGTCTTTTGCCGTGCACGTGGCCCGCCCTAACGCTCGGGGCGTATGGTATTCCCTGGAACATTTTTCGAGCCAAGTGGCACGACAGAGAAGAGCAACAAGAGCGGGAGCAGGACCACCAGCCCCAGTCCGCCCAGTTGCTCCACGTTGGAGCGGGCAGAGAAATGGTCAGTCTGTCCGATGTGGAAGACGAGGTGCGGCGTCGCGTAGACCAGCCAGGTGACCAGCGCCACCTGCACGACGCGCCGCTCGAGCAGGAGCGCCGCGGCCACCAGCAGTATCGTAAGAGCGAGGTTCAGCGCGCCGTAGTCTCGGATCAGGTGCTCGTTATAAGGGCCCAGTGTAGAGACCCAATCACTGCCGGGCAGCGGGAAGTCAACGTAGAAGGAGCGGGGCAGGATCAGAGCCCAGATCCCACCGAAGAGGGGAGTCGCCGCTAGGAGCAACAGCCCGCCCCGCAGCAACCCGCGACGCACCGGACGGCTGTCCCTATCGCTTGACACGAAAGCTCCTCCCTTCATAGTCCCTTTCGCCCTGCTCTTGATGGATCGCCAGGAACTCTTCCCAGCGGATCTTGCCGTACCTCTGCTCCGGCGCTGTCTGCGCCCCCTCGCGCAGAGCCCGCGAAACCTTGCCGAGCAAGGGGACTTCCACGACCCTCCGTCTCCGCCCGGCGGCCTCGAAGTACGCCCTCGCGAGGTCAACGAAGGCCCGCACCTCCGGCCCGCCGACGTCTGGGGCTCGCCCGGCTGGTCCGGCGAGTGCGAGCTCCGCGCTGCGATGGGCGACCTCTCCTACGTCTATGGGCTGGAACAGAAAGCCCCTGGGCGCCACCATCATGGGGAGGCGATCGAGAGCCTGGATCAAGCGCAGAACAAACCCGTGGAACTGGGTGGCCCTGAGGATGGTCCACGGCACCTCGGAGTGCTCGATAATCCGCTCGGTCTCCAGCTTCATCCGGTAGTAGGGAAAGTAAGGGTTGCGGTCGACGCCGACGATGGAGATAAACAAGATGTGCGAGACGCCCGTCCGCTCTGCCGCCTGGAGCAGGCGCCGGGTTCCATCCACGTCCACCTGGCGCGTTCTGCGGAGGGAGCTCGAGGCGCAGTGGATTATCGTGCTAACTCCCTCGACTGCTTCCTCGAGTCCTTCTCCGGTGAGCAGATCTCCACGTATCGTATTGGCATGCCAGTACCTGCTCATCACCCGCACGTTCTCCCCAGCCTCACTCAGCCGGTTGACTACCCTGCTCCCGAGCGAGCCGGTCCCGCCCGTTACAAGGATCTCGTGCGTGTTCATTGCCAACCCCCTTTTATCGCAATGTCGGTTTTAGCATGTGGTGGTTGAAGGTCATGGTTGTAAACTAGAATCTGCGTCCGGGTTGCCGCCACACTGCCCCACCGACGTTGGCCAGGAACAGCAGCCCCAGGTAGGTGGCCTCTTCCAACTCTTCGGGGCCTCTAGCAGGTGGATCAGACCGAGGGCCACGATCAGCAATATCCCCATTCACACTAGCTTTTTGCATCTCCTTTCAGCCTTTCAGCTTGGTCTTTAGAGCGCGGAGTTATACGAGCCGTTCGTAGCTTCGGATTCGGTTTCTGCTTATGAGGACAAGTGCGCCTTTAGACAAGGCGAGAGCAAGAATCTCCCGCCCCTAGTCACGTTTGGCAATCCTAATGAGTGGTGTAGCCGGTGAGCCAGGGTAATGTGATTTTGTTGAGAGGTGCGGAAGAGGAGCGAGCAAGAGGATGATCCCCACGACGGGAGCAAGCCTTCAGAGCGGGATTCGTACCTGTAGAGAGCAATCTAGTAGGCGTATCACACGCCAGCAGGATCGTAGACCAGCTATTCCTTTATTGAGACCAGTTGACCCTAGTTTGACCCTAACCCGCACGCATCACCCTGCAATATTGAGCAATCATGGGAATAGAAAACCCTTTACATATGCGGGATTTGCACGCCCGTGCAAGGCCCTGCAACGCCTGACCGATCACTCGTAATGAGCAGGGATAAGCGGTTCGAGTCCGCTCGTCGCCTCCCTCTAATCGGCTTAGGAACCGGAACACTCGGTATAGAAGCGACACCTGGAAGCAGGTGTCAGCGGATTGTGTCTCCAAGACGGGCCAGGTTCAAGCGCCGGTGGTCACCCTATGCTTCGCAGGACAAACGTAACCATGCAGAGAGCGTTGCACCTGGATCCGCCCGTATGGTAATGGGGCTCCTCCACTCTCTCATCCGGCTAACCTTAATGAGTGCCGGCTGGGACACTCTGTGGCACCAGGATCCGAGCATGGGGGTAGCTTTACGGGAAGTTCGGCGAGGAGTAGGATTGCATCTACGGGCAAGAAAGGTGAGATAAGGCGATGAGACCCTCGAACGGGATGACCAGGAGAGAGTTCCTCAGGATCACAGGAGCTGGTCTCACGGGCGCTTCGCTCCCGTGGTTGGCCGGATGTGGTGGGGGATCGGGATCGTCCGGGGCTTCTGCGGGCGGGAGTGAGTGGAAGCAGTATTCCGGGATGACCATCAACTTCATCTCGGAGAACACCGCGCCGACCTCGGCGATCGCGGCCAACCTGACACCCTTCAAGAAGCTAACAGGGATCACCGTGACGATCCAGCAGCTAGAGCTCACCTCGCTGGCGCAGAGAGTAGCCTTGGACTTCGGCTCCCACAGCGGCGAGTACCACGTCATCTATGCCGACCCCTATCAGGTCATGGCGCCGCTTCACGACGGATTCACGGACCTCAAGCAGTTCATGAACGATGACAGCCTGCCCGCGGTGCCGAAAGGACTAGGGGACTTCATTCCGACCCAGCTTGATGCCGCTGGGCGTTTCGAGGGCAAGCTGTTCGCGCTCCCTTACGACGCTCCGACCCTGATCTGGTGTTACCGTAAGGACCTCTTCGAGAAATACCGAGACAAGATGGAAGAAGACCTCGGCTTCGATCCCATGCCCTCGGACAACTCGACCTGGGAGCAGTATTACAAGATCGCCAAGTGGTTCAACGAGAACCAGGACGACGTGCCCTACGGAACGGGGCATCAGGCAAAGCAGCACGACGCGCTGATGTGCGACTTCTCCAACCTATTGTGGGCTTACGGCGGCGATTATTTCGAGAACGGCCAAAAGGTAGGTAGGTTCGGCGCCACCGATCCAGGCTCCTCCACCCTCGACAGCCCGCAGGCAATAGAGGCAGCGAGGTTCTACAACAGACTCATCGGGGTCGCTCATCCCGGGAGCACGAGCTGGGACTGGAACGATCTCGGCGAAGCGTTCGGCGCCGAAGAATGTGCGATGTGCCCGGAATGGCACGAGTTCGCAGCCGCGTGGGAAGTGGGCAGTCTTAAGGGGAACATCGGCTACGCTCCCCTGCCGAAAGGTCCGGCGAGAAGCTCCAACATGTACGGCGGCACGGGCATCGGAGTCAACAAGTACGCTTCCGAGGACCAACAGAAGGCGGCGTGGTTGTTCGTGGTGTGGGCCACCTCACCAGAGGCCCAACTCATGGACCTCAAGAGCTCTGTGGGAGGAGGGACGCCGACCCGTCAGTCCGTCTACCAGATGCCCGAGGTAAAGAACAACAAGAATCCTCTCACGAACATGCCGAATATAGTGACGGCCCCCGCGGTGCTCAAAGCCTGGGAGCCGCAAAACATCGGGCTCAGGCCCAAGGTCCCAAGCTGGAACCAGTGCGACACCATCTTGTACAGCCAGGTCTCCCAGATGCTGACAGCCGGCAAGAGTCCCGAGGACGCGATGCGCGACGCCAAGAAAGAGATGGACCAGGCGGTGAAAGGAGTCCCCAGTGCAATCTGAGACCGCAGCGAGTCCCGGACGGCCCGGGGAAGGATCGCCGAGCAGAGGGGGCAAGGACAGACCGGGGAGGAGCCGGGGCCCGTCCTTCGAAGCCAGGATGATGTTGCCGGCACTGGTGATCCTCGCCGCCATCTCGATCCTACCGCTGCTCTACATAATCTGGATGAGCCTCAACAACGTTACGCTGCTCGGAGGCACTGGCATATCCTCGAACTGGACGGGACTCGGGAACTGGGGGCGTATGTTCGCCGACCCAGGCGTGTGGGCCGGTTGGGCAGCGATGGTGATCTACTTCATCGGCACAGTGGGTCTCGAGATGATCCTCGGTCTGGTGGCAGCCCTAGTGATCCACGAGGTCGTCTGGGGGAAGAACCTGGCGTTCTCTCTCATCCTGATCCCGATGTTCATAGCCCCTGTGATCGTGGGACTTCTCGGGCGGTTCCTGGTAAACCCGACCTACGGCCTTTACGCCTGGGTGCTGCGGGAGAGCGGTATCTATAGCGGAAATATTCTAGGGGGCTCGGTATCGGCATTTGTGGCGGTCGTGTTGATGGACGTATGGGAGTGGACACCGCTCGTCGCCCTGATCACGCTCGCCGGCCTGGTATCCATTCAGCCGCAGATACTTGAGGCAGCCAAGGTAGACGGGGCGAGCTACTGGGAGAGGCTCAGGCACATCGTGCTGCCATCGATCGCGGGCATCATCATCGTGGCGCTCCTGATCCGCTCGATGGATGCGCTGCGCTACTTCGACATCATCTGGCAGGCGACCAACGGCGGACCAGCCAACGCTACCAAGATCATACCCCTTAGACTATATGAGAGCGCCTTCCGCTTTTTCCACCTCGGGTATGCGGCAACTATCGGGCTATTGATGCTCGCCGTATCCATCCTTGTAGCCAACCTGTTCACAGGGATACTCCGACAGAGGGGGTTGCTCAGATGAGTACCGGGGCACGCTTTTCGGCGGGGAAGATCTTCCCCTACGTGTTGTTGGTCGTCTTGCTCCTCTGGACGCTTGTTCCGATCGCGTGGATGCTCCTCTCCTCGTTCAAGAGCCTCACCGATGTCCTCTCACCCACACCACTGCTAACGTTCAAACCCACCCTCGCGAACTACATAGGTCTCGTCTCTGGCGGTAACAACGTCCTGACCTACTTCCGCAGCAGCATCCTGGCAGCAGGCATCTCGACCATCATCGCCACGACCCTGGGGTGTTTTGCGGGCTACGGGCTGGCCCGCAGCAACTTTAGGGGCAAAAGACACCTGGCGTTCTGGATCATCTCTACGCGAATGGCCCCCATAGCAGCCGTGATCCTGCCGCTTTTCATCGGATTCACGTTCTTGCACCTGATCAACACCGTTTGGGGTCTCATAGTCGCTTACCTGAGCTTTAACCTCCCGTTCGCGATCTGGATCATGAACGCCTTTTTCGCCGATTTGCCTCCAGGTATCGAGGAGGCAGCCCGCGTCGACGGGGCGAGCAACTTCCAGACGTTCTGGCGTATAGCCCTTCCGATGACGGCGCCTGGGATTGTCACCACAGCCATCCTGTGTCTGGTCTTCTCCTGGAATGACTACGCCTTCGCCGTAACGTTCGCCGGACCTGGTAGCCAGACGCTTCCCGTGGCGGCCTCGCAGCTGATCACGCAGACCGGCGTAGACTGGGGCCAACTTACGGCGATAGGCACAGTAGTCGCGCTCCCTATGGTCATCGTCGGCCTAGCAGTGAGGCGCTACCTGGTGCGAGGGTTGACTCTTGGCGCGGTGACCGGAGAGTAGCCGTGAGCACGAGCGTCGTATGGCCGGGCCGTGAGGGTGTACAGGTCGAGGATCGCGAAGTGCGGCCGGCAGGTCCGGGCGAGCTGAAGGTCCGGGTGGAGGCGTCGGGCCTGTGTGGCACGGACCTCCACATAGCCTCCGGCGAGTATCCGTTTGCCCGACCGGGCGTGACGATCGGTCATGAGTTCGCCGGCGAAGTGGTCGAGGTCGGCCCCGACGTGGCCGGGTTCGCCCGTGGCGAGCGGGTGGTCGTGGACCCGAACATCCCGTGCCGCACGTGCAACTACTGCCACGCCTCGCGCCCGCACCTGTGTGAGAGACCCCAGGCGCTCGGCGTCACCATCGACGGAGGGCTCTCCGAGGAGGTGGTGATCCCCGCTGCTCAGGCTTACAGGGTCCCGGATGGAGTGCCGCCCGAAGCAGCGGCGCTCACAGAGCCTTTAGCATGCACGCTGCACGCCGTGGACCTCTCAGGGGTGCGCGCGGGAGAGAAAGCGCTGGTGCTCGGCGCAGGTCCCATAGGCGTCTTGTGCGCGGCGCTCCTGGTCACGGCGGGCGCCTCCGAGATCCTCGTCAGCGAACCGAGCCCGGGCAGGCGGGTCCGCGTGCGGGACGTCGGAGCCGAACCGGTGGAACCCGACGCCGTCTCCCCCGAACAAGCCGACGTGGTGTTCGAGTGCGTGGGCCGCGTCGAGACAATGAAGGCTGCGGTGGAGGCCGCAAGACCCGGAGGGACGATTATGTGGGTCGGTGTCGCGCCTCCGGAGGCCGAGGTCGGCATCAGACCCTACGACGTTTTCCGTCGCGAGTTGCCGATCCGTGGCTCCTACACCAACCCGTACGTGATGGAGCGCTCTCTGGCTCTCCTCGCCTCGGGACGTATCGACTGGCAAACTATCGTTACGCACCGTTTCCCTCTCAGAAGGTTCGAGGATGCCTGGACCGTCCACCGCACGGGAGAGGGCTTGAAGGTGAGCGTCCATCCGGACTGAGGCCGCTCTCCCGCCGGAAAGGGCTCGCGAAGGCCGCTTGAGAAAGGAGCAACGATGCACAATAGGGCGGCCGTCATGTACGGCACGCACGATGTGAGGCTCGAAGACAAACCACTACCCGATCCGGGACCGAAGGAGGTGCTCGTCAAGATAAAGGCCGTCGGCGTCTGCGGCTCCGACGTGCATTACTACGAGGAGGGCCGCATCGGATCCTTCGTGGTGGAAGAACCCCTGATCCTGGGCCACGAATCAATGGGAACGGTAGTAGCCCTGGGCGATGAAGCCACGAAGCACGAGGTCGGAGATAGGGTGACGCTGGAGCCGGGCGTCCCCGATATGACGTGCCGCGAGTGCCGGGCCGGCCGCTACAACCTCTGCCCGAACGTCCGCTTCTTCGCGACGCCACCTATCGACGGAGCGTTCGCGAACTACGTGGCGATCTACGAGGACTTCGCCTTCTCGCTACCCGACAACCTCTCGGACAACGCCGGCGCGCTAATGGAGCCGCTCTCGGTGGGCATCTGGGCTTGCCGCAAGGCGGGCATCAAAGCTGGCGACCATGTGCTCGTCACAGGGGCGGGCCCGATCGGGCTCCTGGCGATGCAGGTGGCGCTCGCGCAGGGCGCGACGGAGGTCACGATCACCGACGTCGCCCCCCAGCGGCTGGATCTGGCCGAGAAAACAGGCGCTACCAGAACCATCAACGTCTCCGAGGAACCGCTCGCCGAGGCTGGTGTCGAGGTGGACGCCCTGATCGAGTGTTCTGGGAACGAGCGGGCTTTAGGCGACGGCATCCGCTGCATCCGTCCCGCCGGCACTGCTGTCGTGGTCGGGATGGGTCCCGGCGAGGAGTCACGCATCCCGCTCTCGTTGATCCAGAACAAGGAGCTCTGGCTCACCGGCACTTTCCGCTACGCCAACACTTACCCGGACGCCATAGAGCTGGCCGCGACCGGAAAGGTCGATCTGGACGCGATCGTCACGAGCTATTACGGCCTGGAGGACACGGAGGAGGCGTTGCAGGCGAGCAGAAAGGACCCCGCCAACGTCAAGCCGATGGTCATCCCGAACTCGCGTTCCTAGGGTTGGCTGCTCACTTCCGGGAGGTTCGACCCCCGTCTAGGACCAGGTTGGGCCGGTGGCGGAGCTGCTGGAGTCGAAGGCGAGATATCCGCCGTCGCTGGAGGCTTCGAGGAAACCTGGGCGGTGTCCCGCAAAGGAGCTGGTCTGAAGGTTTGTGTCCGTCTAGATGATAACTGAATGAGTAGCCGAAGCGAGGAGTGCACGCACTCCCCATGAACGAGCTCACAGAGCCCGGTGTTCGGGTCCATGGTCATCTGCCGCAAGGTAGCTCCACGGCTTTTGGCTACACCCTCCCGCTCAGCCTCAGAAATGCACACCTCCTGACGAGCAAGAGAGCCTGAATGAGCCATGAAAACAGGGCGCAGCGTCCAGGAGGATCCTGGCGACGCGATCTGCGCAGAAAGGAGGGCCGTGGTTGAAGGGCCTTATCTTATGGGTGTTGATTTCGGAACCGGAAGCGTGAGGGTTGGTATCTTCGACTCCGAGGGGACCGCGGTGGCCTTCCACGTCGTCGAGTACGAGACACGCCATCCGCGTCCCGGATGGGCTGAGCAGGATCCGGATGAGTGGTGGTCGTGCGTCGTGGCATCCTCGCGCGAGGCGATGGAGAAGAGCGGGCTCGCGCCCGAGGAAATCGTAGGGATCTCCGTGGACGCCACAGCCAGCACGGTACTGGCGATTGACGAGAAGGACCGGCACATACGGTCCGCCATAATGTGGATGGACGTGCGCGCCGCCGATCAGGCACGCCGCCTTGGCGAAACCGGCGACCCGGCGCTCAAGTACAATGGCTACGGTGCGGTGTCCGCCGAGTGGATGCCCCCAAAGGCCCTATGGCTGAAGGAGAACGAGCTTGAGGCCTTCAACAACGCGAGGCACATCTGTGACTGCGGCGACTGGCTGGTCCATCGCCTGACAGGGACCTGGGCGGCCTCCATCAATGTCGCCAGCACCAAGTGGTACTACGACCGCAACGAGGGCGGCTACCCGGAGACCCTCTACAGTGCTGTCGGCCTCGAGGACGTGCTCGACAAGTTACCCCAGGACATGCTCGAGCTGGGCAGCGTGGCCGGAGAACTGAGACGGAAGGCGGCCGAGGAGATGGGCCTCGAGGCCGGCACACCCGTGGCTCAGGGAGGTGTGGACGCTTTCGTGGGCGCTCTGGGGCTTGGAGTGGTCGAGCCAGCCAGGCTGGCGCTCATCACCGGCTCTTCGCACGTTATGATCGGGCAGGCCGCAAGACCCCTCCACGGCCAGGGTATCTTCGGGGCTTTCACGGATGCCTTGATTCCCGGTCAGTACACCGTCGAGGGAGGGCAGGTCTCTACCGGTTCCGTCGTCGCGTGGTTCAAGAACCGCTTCGCTTCCATCGCTGTTGCGGAGGCGAAAAGACGGGACGTGGACCCCTACGAAGTGCTAAACGAGATGGCCCGCGAGGTGCCCTTAGGCTCCGATGGGCTGGTGGTCCTCGACTACTTCCAGGGCAACCGCACCCCCTACACCGACCCTCTGGCGCGCGGCATGATGTGGGGTCTCTCTCTGAGCCACAGTCCCGGCCACATCTTCCGAGCGATCATGGAGGGCATCTGCTACGGCACGGAGCACGTCTTCAGGACCATGCGCGAGCACGGCTTCAAGCCCACGGAGACCGTCGTTGCTGGTGGTCCTACCAAGAGCGAACTGTGGATGCAGATGCACGCTGACGTGTCGAACGTGCCTATCTCCCTCACGCGCGAGGGCGAAAGCGCCGTGTTGGGGTCGGCGATGCTGGCCGCGGTAGGTGCGGGTGTCTACCCCGACATACAGACCGCTGCTCAGAACATGGTTCACACCCTGCGCACCATTGAGCCGGATCCTGAAAGACATGAGGCGTATAGCTTCTATGTGGACAGGTACATCGAAACATATCCGCAAATGCGCGAGCTGATGCACAGAACTGTCAGGCACGTCGCGGGTAGTGGCATGCAGGCGGACACGGCGGGTGCCTAGACTTTGAACGCCGCCGAAAGGTCGCGGTGATGTGGCGAAGGGGGTCTGATCGCTCGATAGGCAGCGTGTTAGGTTCTGACTATTGGGAGGGAGAGCAGTGACAACCGTAAGTATCCTGGGTTCGGGCATGATGGGCACGGCGCTCGCCTTTCCGCTTTCGGACAACGGCCACGACGTGCGGCTTGTAGGAACCTTCCTCGATCGCGATATCATCGACAGCATCAAGGAGACTGGCGTACATCCCGGCCTTAACCATAAAGTGCCCGAGACGGTGCGCGCCTACCAGCTGGAGGACGCCGAGGAAGCTTTCGATGATGCCAAGGTCGCTATGAGCGGGGTTAACTCCTTCGGAGTGCGCTGGGCGGGTAAGCAGTTCGCCTCGCTCCTGAGGCCGGGCATGCACGTGCTCTCCATTGCCAAAGGCATGGAGGCCTCAGACAACGGCGACCTGCGCATCCTGCCTGAGGTGCTGACCGAAGAGGTGCCGCCTGAGCTGCGGGAGCGGATCTCCTGGTCTGCGATCGCCGGTCCGTCCATAGCCGGCGAGGTGGCCGCAAGACGCGACACCTGCGTGGTCTTCACGAGCAGGAACGCAAGCGTCGCGGAGGAAGTGGCCTCCCTATTCCGCACCTCTAACTACCACGTCTGGACCTCCGATGACTTCGTCGGCGTGGAGGTGTGCGCAGCGGCGAAGAACTGCTACGCCCTCGGGGCCGGATTCGCGGATGGGATACTGAAGCGGTTGGGCGAAACGCAAGGTGCAGATAGAAACTACAACTTCACGGCAGCCCTGTTCGGTCAGGGGGCTGCAGAACTTGGGCAGTTCATGCAGTTGCTCGGCGGCAGGCCTGAGACACCTTGCGGACTCGCTGGCGTGGGCGACATGTACGTCACGAGCGCGGGCGGGCGCAACGTACGCGTGGGCAGGTTGATTGGCACGGGGATGCGTTTCTCGGAAGCGCGGGAGACTATGCCTGACGTCACGTTGGAGGGTGCAGCGGCGATAGCGGTCATCGGAGGAGCGTTGGCCAAGCTCACCGAGCGGGGGATCACAGCTCCCGATGAGTTTCCCTTGATGCGACACTTGCACGCGGTGGTCGCTGAGGATGAGCCCCTGGACATGCCCTGGAGTGCGTTTTTCGGCGGAGAGCCGCAGAAGAGTCAGAGCAAGAATGCGTAGATGAATAGACTTCGAGAGATTGTGTCGCAGAGCGTTGCAAAAGCCGGAAGACATCGGCGCCCGGCTGTGCTGCGCGCTCGTCGCCAACGTCCTGATAGGGATCGGAGGATCGGCTCTGGTGATCCGATGCCTGTCGAGCTCCGGCCAGATACTTACTCGTCGGGCCGGCTTCCGAGGTCTCCAACACGCGGTCGTAGCCCTCGTCATCGGGGGCGCACTCGGCTACGCGCTCTACGACTTGCAGGGTGCTCCGACGTTCAACCCGGTGGTACACCTCAACGCTTACGCCAAGGTCTTGGTGGGTTCCATCGCCGAGATTCGTCGCCGAGGCGATGCTACGGAACGAGCGCGGGAGATGAGTTTCGGCGATCCTTGTGGCGTCCATCGCCAGCGTCCTCTTCGGTGTCTACCACTTCGCCCATAGCACTCCTATTGACCCTAGTTTGACCCTAACCCGGGCGCAACACCCTGCAATAGTGGGCAATGCGGGGAACAACGAATCGCTTACTTATGCGGAGTTTGCAAACCCATGCAACGCTCAGCAACTACTGACCGCACACTCGTAATGAGCAGGTCAGCGGTTCGAGTCCGCTCGTCGGCTCTCTCTTTTGCCTGTTCGCAACGTTCACCTGTCCAACCCGTCGTGCGCGACCGGTGACCCATTGTCGTAGGCTCGGCTCCTGTAGGACAATAGGTGAGGGAGATGGCAGTAAGCCTTGCCAGGAAAGGAGAGAGCCGACGAATGTGCCCTCCTGCTGGCCATAGAGGCGGTGTGGCGCGATCCGGGACCCCGAATGGTGTGAGGCCGGAGGCGCTACGTGCCTGGCTGCTCGGTGGCTTCAGGGTTGCGGTGGATTCGCGTGTGATAGAAGAGGACGCTTGGAGCCTGAGGAAGGCGGCGGGCCTCATCAAGATGCTCGCCCTGACTGCAGGCTACCAACTGCATCACGCCCAGGGCGCCAACTCGCGCCACTGAGGCGCGGAACTACTATTGCTCCAGGCGTAAGAGAGTTATGAGACAATTGACTGATTCAGGGTAAAGGGTAGCAAATTCTGTGTTGCAGAGGATTTCGCGAGTTTGGGGGTTTGGGAATGAAGCAGCCGGCCACAGAAGGGCTCATGGTCGATGGAGCGAGAGCTGCGCTTGCTGAGGAGGAGTCGGGTAGCGTCGAGCTCCTCGATGGAACGAGCGTCGCCTACCATGCTATAGCGCCTGAGAACACCTCAGCCCTCCAGCGCTTCCACCACCGTCTGAGTGAGCGTTCGATCTACCTGCGCTTCTTCGCCGCCAAGCCGGAGCTTAGCGACAGGGAAGCAGGGTACTTCACCAACGTAGATGGGATAAACCGCTTTGCTTTGGTCGCTTTCGATCCCGAGCGCGAAGGAGAGATCATCGCCGTTGTGAGCTTCGACCGCGAGGGGACGAGCGAGCGGGCAGAATACGCAGCGGAGGTGGAGGACAGTTGGCAGGGGAGGGGGCTTGGGCTCGCTCTGACCCGTCACCTGGTAGAGGCGGCCCTGAAGAGGGATGTCAGAACCTTCACGGCTATCGTCCTCCCCCAGAACCGCGGGATGCTTCACTTGCTGAGGGACCTCGGATTGCCTGAGAGGTCGCGCTACGAGGATGGCACCGACTACATCGAGATTGACCTCTCACCCCCGCAAGACAC
>Ga0126311_10000958_pt1 | contig 13569 bp, 10 predicted proteins | sample Plot61_FD_92539 | JGI IMG/M metagenome (GOLD analysis project Ga0126311, IMG submission 92539) | Serpentine soil microbial communities from UC McLaughlin Reserve, CA, USA - Plot61 | ecosystem: Environmental > Terrestrial > Soil > Grasslands | place: USA: UC McLaughlin Reserve, Lake County...
CGAAATTGTTGCTGGCGGGCACGATTCTGAGTTTCATTGTTTGGCTCGGACGACAGATTCAGCGTGCAATCGTTGGCGAGCCGTTGAACGTTCCGAAGTATTTACTGCTCGCCGCGGCAATCCCGATGCACTGGATCGTCTTGCTGACGCCGATGCCGCACAAGCCAATCGCGATCGTGGCGATACTGACGATCTATCACAACTTCCAGTATCACCGGCTGATCTGGTTTCATAATCAGAAATACACGAACGCGCGTGAGAAGTACGGCGCGGCTGAGTTAATCAGTCGCCGGGTGCTGTTCTACGTCGCATTCGGGATCTTGTTTGGGATTATTTACCAGGGGCCGAGGCAGATACTCGGCTACCTCGGTTTGCAGAATGCGGTACAACCTTTGACGATCCAACTCGGCATTTCATTCCTCTGGGGATACGCGTTCATCCACTACTATCTCGATTCAAAGATTTGGCGCGTGCGAAGAGATCCGTCGGTAGGTAAAGCGCTGCAGATGAATTAATCTTCCCCGTGTTCGTCGCCGTTATAGTGCAGGACGGTTGATTCGTCGTCGATCACGGTTTCGAGGTGGACGGGGCGGCCCCACAGGGTGTGGACGTGCTCGAGCGCTTTGCGGGCGTAACGCATGTCGAGCTCAGTGCCCTCGTAGCGATGCTTCATGTAGAGTTCGCGATTGCCGTTGTAGTCGCCATCCTCGACTTGCAAATACGGGAAACCGAAGTTCGTCATATTTGAGACTAGCTGGTCGCGCACTTTTTCCCAGCGTTTCTCAGTGATGGTCCACTCCTCTTCGTCGACCAGCTCGAACACAAACAGGTCCAACTCTTCACACAATTCTTCAGTCAGATAGTTGCGCAAAAACGAGACGTCGTTGTCGAGCTCGCGCACTTCGAAGATCTTCTCGCGCCCTTCATTTCCAACACGGCCAAACTTCTCGCGCGCTTCCTGTGAAGGCTCATTCCAGCGGCGCTCGATATCTTCGTAGATCTTGTAACCAAGATAGTAAGGATTCAGTTGTCCCTTTTGCGGCGACACCACGCCGGAATGAAGATTTGCAAACTCGATGTGGTCGTTGTCACTGAGATCCAACTCGCGCATGATGCGGGCGTGCCAGATGCTGGCCCAACCCTCGTTCATGATTTTGGTCTGCATCTGCGGCACGAAATACTCCATCTCCTCGTGGACCATGGCAATCACGTCGCGTTGCCACCCGGCGAGCGAGGGTGAGTTTTTCATCATGTAGAAGAGCAGATCTTTTTCGGGCAAATGTTCGCGCGGTTTTTCGTCTGACTTCGACTCTGTAGTTTTCGCGTCGTGTGCACTTTTATCGAGGTGCCAAAGATCATCGTAGCGACCTACTTTCGGGCCAAGCTCGAGGCGTCGCTTCTCTTCCGCAACCGGAATCTCACGTTTGATGAAGAAATACGGGTCGATGTGCTCTTCGATCGCAAGTACGGCGTCGAGAAACCTTTCGACCGTCTTGCGCCCGTGTCGAAATTCGTACTCCATCATTCGGTGCGCGTGGGTGGAGACACTTTCGACCATGCGGCGATTCGTCTTCGAGAAGTAGGTATTGTTCTTGAAGAAATCGACGTGCCCCAGCACGTGGGCAATCACCATCTTGTTCTGAATCGGGCTGTTCGTCTCCAACAGAAAACCGTAAGACGGATTGGTATTGATCACGACTTCGTAGATCTTCGAGAGTCCGAAGTCGTACATCGTCTTCATGCGATGATAGGTTTTGCCGAAAGTCCAGTGAGAGTAGCGTCCGGGCAAGGCATACGATCCAACCTCGTACATGACCGTCGCGGGCACGATTTCGAAGTTGGTTGGATACGGATCGAGACCGAAGCGTCGAGCAACTTCCCAGATCTGCTCAACCGCCTTCTCGAGCTCTTTTATTTCCTTATCTTCCATCCGTTCCAATCCGTTTAATCCGTGGCCAGATCTTTCTTCCCGAAAAACTGCTTCAGCGCAGGGTAAACATCTTCCTTATCGTCAATCCGCACACCCACGAATCGATCCTTGTTCTGCAAACGATCGCTGAAGATCGAGAGCAGCGCGCCAGACGAACGGCGATAACTCGACGAACCTTCCTCGCCGATTTCACCATACCCAAACAGATTGCACGTCGCGATCAACTCGTCCGCCAAACGCACCGCTTCTTCGTTGTCGGAGTAGTAGTTGTCGCCGTCAGAAAAGTGAAACGGATAGATGTTCCAATCCGATGGGCGATAGCGGTGCTTGATCACGTCGAGCGCGAGTTGATACGCCGAGGAAACGACCGTTCCACCCGACTCTCCCTGCGTGAAAAACTGTTCCTCCGTCACCTCTTTCGCTTCGGTGTGATGTGAAATGAAAACAATGTCGACGTTGTCGTACTTCGTTCTCAGAAACCGAACCATCCAGAAATAAAAACTGCGCGCAATGTATTTCTTAAACTCACCCATCGAACCCGAAACGTCGATCATCGCAATCACGACCGCGTTCGACTCGTAGCGCATCACTTCTTCCCACGTCTTGAATCGCAGGTCTTCCTTCTTGATGTCGCCAAACCGCGCCTTGCCTTCGCGCGCGTTGCGACGAATGTTTTCCAGAATCATGCGGCGCTTATCGAGATTCGCGATCACACCTGTGCGCCGGATCTCGTTGAACTGCGTCTTGCGCGACTGGACCGCCTTCTTTGCTTTTTCCTGAAGATATGGAAGCTGGAGGTCTTCGAAGATCAACGCTGCGAGCTCGTCGATGTTTACTTCGGCTTCGTAGTAATCAGCGCCTGCATCTTGTCCCGCTTGTCCTGAGCCCTGACCCTGGCCGGGCCGTGACTCGCGACGAATAACGTCGCCGACACGCGTCTTGCCGTCGCCCTGTCCGACGTGTTTGCCCTTCTGCTGGTTGAAGCGAAACTTGTATTCGTCGAGTGCTTTGATCGGAACTTTAACGGTGCGCTTGCCGTCGGAGAGGATGATGGCTTCGTTCGAGACGATCGAACCGAGGTTTTTGCGGATGGCTTCTTTTACACGATCCTTGTGGCGCTCCTGATCGATGATGCCCTTGCGTTGTAACGACCAGTCATTTCGTTGGATAGACATAAATCCTCCATCCACAAATTAAGCGGATTGCGCTTTACAAAAATCCGTTACGACATTCGTAAAGGCTTCCGGGTACTCTTCGTGCGGGATGTGACCGCAGTTCAGGAACACTATCAATCGCGATCCGGCAATCTCCGCGTGGAGACGCTCGCCCTCCGCTAGTGGAATGTCCAGATCGTTTTCACCCCAAAGCAACAGCGCCGGCTGCTTGATTAGATGCGCGTCTCTGGAGACGCGTTCAGCATCCCAGCCACGCACCGTGCGGATGATCGCGCGATGAGTGCCCGCCGCGCGCAAAGGCAGATGGCGTGCATCCACTCTTTTTTCATCCAACACCCACGAGTGTCGATCGTAAACACGTTTCATTCGTCGTCGCAGCAAGCGACGCGATCCGATCAGGAGCGGCGAAACCACGTCGCCGAACACTGGCGACCCAAACAAACGCATCAGCGTAAACTCTAGTGGCCGGTTGTTGCTTACTGCGCCAACCAGGATCAACTTTTCAACACGATCCGGATAATCGAGCGCGCAACTCGCAGCTACAGCGCCGCCGTATGAACTGCCGACAAAGATCGCGCGCGGAATACCGAGACGGTCAAGCAATCGCACTAGCAGTTTTGCCTGGCCCGCGATCGTGTACTCGCCCTTGCGCGGCTTGGCGGAATAGCCGTAGCCCAACATGTCAATCGCGATCACGCGATAGCCGGCGTCAGCGAGTTTCAAAAACACCTTGCTCCAGACCAGCGTCGACGATGCAAATCCGTGAATCAAAATCATCGCGGGCGCATGTTCGTCGCCGGCTGCCTGGTAGTGAACGCGAACGCCATCAACATCGACGAAGCACGAGTGTTCCGAATGGAAAACGACGTCGCGACACTTCTGCCAATCGGCATCACGCGGCCGCAGCAACAACTTCCCCGCGACGGCCAATGTTGCTGCTCCAGCTATCCAATACCGTTTCTTCATATTTAAGCCCGCGCACCCTGGGGAACGCGGGCAAATATTATCCACAGATTACACAGATCTATCGCGATAAGAGTGTGCCGACGTAAGTCAGCAGTTCGTTCGCACAAACCGGGCAGTAACCATGCTCCTTCACGAGCCGGTCAACTACTTCATTGATCCGCCGCAACTGATCGGGATCGGGCGTCTTCGCTGAGGTAGTGATCTTCACCACGTCCTTCAAGTCAGCGAAGATCTTCTTCTCAATCGCTTCCTTGAGACGCTCGTGCGAGTTGTACTCAAACGGCTTGCCCTTGCGCGCGTAGGACGAGATGCGAATCAGGATCTCCTGCCGGAACGTATTCTTTGCATTCTCCGAAATCCCGATCTGCTCTTCGATTGAGCGCATTAGCTGTTCATCCGGCTCCATCTCTTCTTCAGTGATTGGATCCTTGATGCGCTCCTTGTTACAGAAAGCTTCGACGTTGTCGAGATAGTTGTTACACATCGTGCGCGCCATCTCTTCAAATGAATAGACGAACGCTCGCTGCACTTCGATCTTCGCGAGTTCGTCATACTCTTTGCGCGCCTGTGAGATGTGGTTCAAATAACGTTCGCGTTGCTCGGCGCTGATTCCCGTGTGCTGTTCGAAACCGTCTTTGATCGCACGTAGCGCGTCGATCGGATTAATACAAGTGACGCCGTCGCGCACGAGAGCACTCGAGAGTCGATTGATAATGTAGCGCGGCGAGATACCATCCATACCTTCGCGCACCGTCTCTTCTTTAAGCTCGCGCACGTCTTTCGACTTGTAACCCTCGACGTCCTCGCCGTCGTAAAGTTTCATCTTCTTCACGATGTCGACGTTCTGTCGCTTGGGCTCTTCGAGTCGCGTCATCACCGCAAACATCGCCGCCACTCTCAAAGTATTAGGCGCGAGGTGAACGTTGCGCAGCACTTCCGACTGGTGCAGGAGCTTGTCGTAAATCCGCTCTTCCTGGGAGACGCGCAGGTTGTAAGGCACCTTCACGAGGATGATGCGATCCTGCAACGCTTCCGATTTGCGGTTCCCCGCAAAAGCGATGTACTCGTTTTCGTTTGAATGCGAGAGGATCACTTCGTCGGCATAGATCATCGCGAAGCGGCCCGTCTTGATGCTCTGTTCCTGCGAGAGCGTCAGAAGGCTGTAGAGAAACTTCTCGTCGACCTTCAACATCTCCACGAACTCCATCAAGCCGCGGTTCGCTATGTTCAACTCACCATCGAAACGATAAGCGCGTGGATCCGATTCAACACCGACTTCACCAATAGTCGAGAGATCGATAGACCCGGTGAGTTCCGTGATGTCCTGCGACTTCGGATCGCTCGGCGAGAAAGTGCCGATACCGACGCGTTCCTTTTCAGAGAACGCGACGCGATGAACTTTCACATCCTCGTGCCGGCCCGCGTACGTGTGTTCCAACGCGTAGCGACATTGTGGACAGAGATCGCCTTCGATATAAATGCCGTAATGTTTCTCGACTTCACTGCGCAGTTGATGTGGAATCAGGTGCAGCGGCTCCTCGTGCATCGGGCAGTCTTTGATGGCGTAAACTGCGCCCTCTTCATTCTTGGTCCAATCTTCCAAGCCGCGCTTAAGCATGTTGACGATGGTTGACTTACCACCGCCGACAGGTCCCATCAGCAGAAGGATGCGCTTGCGGACTTCGAGACGCTGGGCAGCCGATTTGAAGTACTCGACAATTCTGGCTATTGGTTCTTCAATGCCAAAGAGTTCGCTGGCAAAGAATTTGTAGGAGAGTATTTCGTGCTGGGTGCCCTCGTTGAGCCGTTCGACTTCCGCGGCATGAACCATGTCGTTGATGCGAGCGTGTGAAAGTTGGGCAATGCGTGGGTTCTGTGCGACTAACTCGAAGTAATCTCGAAACGATCCTTCCCAACGCAGCGCTTCGTGCTCACGGCGCAGATCTTCCAAACGTTCGCTGATGTTGAATTGTTTGTTGCCATCCTGCTCTTGCATAGCCTTTGAAACCTCTTCGGCTTTCGCGCATTGGACAGCGTGTGGGGAGAGGCCACGCTATTTTCTTACACCGCTACATACGTCGGGGAACGGCGGTATGTTTTCATCTTGTGTCTCGTGATACGCCTCACGCGCGCGTAAGCGTGAGCTACGTCCTCGAAACATCGCTTCTCAATGATCGTTTCAACAAGAAGTCCGGTGGGTACAGTTTGTGGAAGCGAACTCCGAACGCGCGCTTCCTTGAACGCAAGTATACCACAGAGCTTACGGACTCAAGTCAATGCTTATTTTGCAATCTCACTCGCATCAGTTCCGGCCAGCACAATCCGCGGATGCACGCTCTTCGAGTTGGCGTCGTACTGGCCAATCGCAATCAGTTGCTCCTGCGCGTCGCACATTTTTACGTTTTCGCCATCGGCCCAATTGTATCCGGCCACTGTCACCTCTCTTCCGTTGTTGGCCCGTCTCACATCTTCATCGCTTAGATGCACGAAAGACAGGCGCGAGAGTGCTGCATTCAGCGGCAGCATCACGGTCCCGAGCGACTCTTCGCCAAAGTGAAGCTGCAACTGATCGAGCGTGATCGCCTGTGTCAGATGGAAGTCGCCGACTCGAGTTCGTCTGAGCTCAGCTAAATGCGCGCCAACGTACAGACGTTTGCCAAAATCTTCCGCAAGCGTTCGAACGTAAGTGCCTAAGGAACACGACACGCGCGCGTGGAAGTCGAAGGTGCCGTCGAAGTTGTCCTTGATCAGTTGGCCATCAGGCTTGATTGCTTCGAACTCATGAATACAAACGTGTACCGGTTTCCGCTCGACGGTTTCGCCGCGTCGTGCCAGCTCATAAAGTTTTTTGCCCTGAATTTTTTTGGCTGAGTACATCGGCGGCACCTGGTCTATGTCGCCGCGAAGAGTCTGGAGCGCTGCTTCGATCTCTTCCTCCGTCCATTCGCGCGGCTGCGATGATGGACCAGGGATCGGGGTACCTGTGCGATCGCCAGTGTCAGTTGAGTATCCGAGACGAATAATTGCTTCATACTCCTTATCAACTTCGTTTAAGAACTGCGAGAGGCGCGTAGCCTTACCGACGAGGATCACGAGCACGCCCGTCGCAAAGGGATCGAGTGTGCCGGTGTGACCGATGCGACGTTCGTGCAGGATATGACGCGCGCGCGCGACGACGTCGTGCGAAGTCACGCCCCCAGGTTTATCAATGACAAGCACGCCATCCATTGCAATCATTTTAGATCAGTCACAAAATCTGTGTTATCCGTGGCTGAACTTCTTCGTAAAACATTCGAGCGCGCTGTAAAACTATTGGCTGCAAAGCCACGCTCTGTCGGCGAACTGCGCGAACGTTTGCTCCGCGGCAGGAACACCAACGAGGAGGTGGTCGAGACAGTCATCTCACGGCTGCGCGAGTACGGCTATTTAAATGACGAATACTTCGCATTTTGTTACGCGTCTTACAAAGTGAAGCAGAAGCCTGTCGGCCGCCGGCGCCTGGAACGCGATCTCAAGCTGAAGAAGGTCGAAAACAGTGTTGCTAACGAGGCGTTGGAAATGGTTTACGCCGAGACTCCAGAGGAACAGTTGATCGACGAGGCGATTGCGAAACGTCTGCGGATACGCGGCAAGCCGAAGAACCGCGCCGAAGCGAAGAGCCTGTTCGATCACCTGTTGCGGCGAGGGTTTGCGTTTGAGTTAGTTAGTGAGAAGGTGAGGTCATTAGCCACGGATTACGCGGATGAAGACTGATTTGCTACACTCAAATCAATGATGACTGGTGACGAAATTAGAGAAGCATTTTTGAAGTATTTCGAGGAGCACGGGCACACGCGTGTGCGTTCGTCTCCACTCCTGCCCGCCAACGATCCGACCTTGCTGTTCACGAACGCGGGCATGAATCAGTTTAAGGACGTCTTTCTGGGGGCGGAGAAACGCGATTACGTGCGCGCCGCCTCTTCGCAGAAGTGTGTGCGCGCCGGCGGGAAACACAACGACCTCGACGAGGTTGGAAAAACTGCCAGGCATCACACCTTCTTCGAGATGCTCGGCAATTTTTCGTTTGGCAATTACTTCAAGGAAGACGCGATCAAGTTTGCCTGGGAGTTTTTAGTTGACGTTCTGAGCCTCGATCCGGCGCGACTGTGGTTTACCGTTTACGAGGGCGACGCGGAGGTGCCGCCTGACGAAGACGCCGAGCGTTTTTGGGAGCAAATGGGCGCGCCGCGCGAGCGAATCCTGCGCTTTGGCCGCAAAGACAACTTCTGGCAGATGGGCGAGACTGGTCCGTGTGGTCCATGTAGTGAGATTCACTACTACATAGGCGAGAACCCGAACGATCCGGAGAACTCAGCCGCCAACGTGAATGGACCAGGCGACACGATCATGGAGATCTGGAATCTGGTCTTCATGCAGTTTGAGCGTGGTGAAATTGAAGCGGGCAAGTACAAGCTCGAGTCGCTGCCGGCACCTTCGGTCGATACCGGCGCTGGTCTCGAACGGCTCGCGGTTGTTTTGCAGGGCGTGAAGTCAAACTACGACACGGATCTGATTCGCCCGATCGTCAACTTCACCGCTAAGCTCGCCGATCGAAATTACGAGCCTGAAACGCAGGAAGGTTTTGCGATGCGCGTGATTGCGGACCACGCGCGTGCTACCGCGTTTGCGATTGCCGACGGCATCCTGCCCGGAAACGAAGGGCGCAACTACGTGCTGCGGAAGATCATGCGCCGCGCGATCTATCAGGGCCGTCACACGCTCGCGCTCGAGGGAGTGTTCTTCAATCAAGTGGCGAACTTCGTCGTCGATCAGATGAAGGAAACTTACCCGGAGCTCGAAGTGCATCGCGAGTTTATCGAGAAGATGGTGAGTCTCGAAGAGGAACGTTTTGGATCGACGTTGACCGTCGGCCTGAACAAGCTGGACGAAGTGTTTGCCGCGACCAAAGGCGCGATGCCGGAGTACAAGACGCTCGCGAGGCTGTACGACACGTTTGGCACACCGCGCGACTTGATCCGCGTTGGTTTGGAAGAGCGCGGATTTGTGATCGATGAAGATGAGTTCAACCGGTCCTTCGATGCGGCGCTTCAGGAGCTTCAGCAAACCGTAACCGCCCAAAAAGGTGAAGCGAAAGCCAAGACGAACCCGGTGTACGCCGAGATCGCCGGACGGCTGCCACGCCCAATATTTAAAGGCTATGAAACAACCACGATCACAGACGCGAAGGTTGTCGCAGTTATCAAAGGCAGCGAAGTTGAGTCGTTGAACGAAGGCGACGAAGGCGAGCTTATTCTTGATCACACGCCTTTCTACGCTGAGAGCGGTGGACAAGTTGGAGACGTGGGTCTGCTGGTTGGTCCAATGAACGAGATGGCTGTCGTGCTGGATACTTATGCGCCGGTGCAAGGGCTGATCGTTCACAAAATCAGAGTCGATAAAGGGAGTTTCAAAGCGGGCGACGTGATTTCAGCCGAAGTCGATGTGGAAAAACGCGATGCTACGCGACGCAATCACACCGCGACTCATCTGATGCACGCCGCGTTGCGTGAAGTGTTGGGAACGCACGTGAAGCAGGCGGGCTCGGTCGTGGCGCCTAATTATCTGCGTTTCGACTTCTCGCATTACCAGCCGCTCACGGCCGCCGAAAAAGAAGAGATCGAACGCCTGGTGAACTATCACATTCTGCGCAACGAGCCGGTGCAGACGGACGAGATGCAGATCGAAGAAGCAATGCGTTCGGGAGCGATGGCCCTGTTTGGCGAGAAGTACGGTGATAAAGTGCGCGTGCTTTCGATCAACGGTCTCGAAGGGTTTTTCTCGAAGGAGCTCTGCGGCGGAACACACGTGCGCGCCACCGGCGACATCGGGCTGTTCAAGATCACGAGCGACGAGTCCATCGCGTCGGGCGTGCGGCGTATCCGCGCTATCACGGGCATGGATGCGTACGAACGGTTTCGCGAAGCTGAGTTCCTTGTCGATGGACTCAGCAACGGGTTGCGAACTTCACGCAATGATCTACCAACGACTGTTACGCGTCTGCAGGACGAGTTGAAAAAAGCTCGACGCGAAGCGGAAGAGTTGCGCTTGAAACTCGCGAGTGGCGCCGGCGCCGGATCAACGAATGGTGATGAGTCGCGTGAAGTGGCAGGCGTGAAAGTTCTGGCGCGTGAAGCGAGCGGTCTCGATGCCGCCGCCATGCGTCAACTTTCTGACACGCTGCTCGCGCGAATCAAGTCAGGCGTTGTCGTGCTCGGGCGAAGTAGTGACGGCAAAGTCTCGCTTATTGTCCGCACCTCTGCGGATCTGACAGCGAAGGTTCCGGCCGGACAAGTTATCAAAGAGCTGGCGCCGATCATCGGCGGTCGTGGCGGCGGCAAAGCCGACATGGCCGAAGGCGGCGGCAACCAGCCGGAGAACCTCCCTGCCGCGCTCCAAAAGAGCTATGAAGTTGTTGAGCGCCTGATGAATTAATTGTAGGGGCGGCACTCCATGGCCGCCCCCACAACATCCTTACATCGCCCGCTGTTTTTCAGTCAGTGCGATGTTCATCTTTTCCAGGGTTATCTTATTAAGCGTTCCGGTTACCTTCAGCCCTTCCGCCTGTTGATACTTGCGCAAACCCTCGCGCGTCGCATCATCGAGCTTGCCCATCTGTTCACCGGAGTAAAAGCCCCGCTCCTTGAGAATCGCCTGGGCCTTATTGATCTGTTCTTTGTTGGCGCGAAAGATCGGGCCGCGTTTGGTCCCTTGCTTCGTGCCGGTCTTATTTGCGGTTGATGAGGTTGAGGTTTGAGCTAATGCTGCCGAGCTGCACACACAGAGCAAGAGCAGAGTAAGTGTAAGGAGTTTCTTCATTTGTTTTCATCCTTTGGTGAGGCGCGCAGAAGCGCGCGGGTTAATGGTTGAAAGTGAGGTACTTTCGTAAAACGCGTTTATCTTACACTGCCTGTCAAGAGGTTTCTGAGTTGTGTTCAACAGTTTTGGCAAATGTTGGACAATATGGTAGGATTCAGGCGTGGGAAGGATTGGCTTCATTCTCGCCGTATTATCATTGTGCGCCGTCTCTGCTGCGGCACAGGGCTACCAAATCGATAACTTCGACCTCCCCAACGCAGTTACGATTCAGACCCCAAAAGTCGAACCTGCCAAAACTCCCAAACGCCTCGTCCAGTTGACCAGCAAGCTCATCAATCCTTCACTCGGCGGCTTCACGACTGGTAACGCCGACATCGATACTTTCATCGTGGAATCGGGCAAGCGCAACTCAGTCGATCCGCTGCTCCTCTACTCAATCATGCACCAAGAGTCGAGCTTCAAAGCTCGCGCCATCTCCTACAAAGGCGCACGCGGCTTGATGCAGCTAATGCCACCTACTGCCAGCCGTTTCGGTGTGACAAACATCTGGGATCCGAAGCAGAACATCGAGGGCGGCGCGCGTTACATGCGATTCCTGCTCGACTTGTTTTCCGGAGACGTTCGTCTCGCACTGGCCGGCTACAACGCCGGTGAGGGCGCCGTTCTTAAATACGGAAAGCAGGTTCCGCCTTACACCGAAACGCGAGAATACGTTCGTCGTATCGGAAACCGCTACAGCATGATTCGCGATCCGAACGCGATCGCAAGCGCGGCCACCGCGCCGGCAGAGCACAAAGATCCGACACCACTCAGCATGTACGAACGCAGTGTTTTCATGACCCGACTCCCCGACGGTCGTTTACAGCTCGTCAGCCAGTAAAATCCGAACAAATCTGTATCAATCCGCGTTGATCTATGGCAGCATGATCAGTGCAAGTGAGGATCTGAGAGCGATGACCTGTTCCGGTTGTGGAGCATACGTAACCCCAAGTGTCCGTTTTTGCTCGAATTGCGGGGCCGCGGTCAACGACCCGGAAGCAACCAGGATCGCACGGATGCAATCGCGCGCGCTCGATTACAACGGCTCTACCGACCTCGAGCAAACAGTCTTCACTGTGCGCCCTACGATGATCTTCATCAAAGCCGGCTACGCTGTCGCGGTTCTCGCGGGGATCGCTTTGGTGGCGCTGCTGGCATGGCTCGGTGCCCCGGTTTGGATCTCGATCCTGCTCGCGCTCGCATTTCTACTTATCCCCGCCTACTACCATCTCCGGCGAAACATGGTTAAGTACACGGTTACCGATTCCAAGCTCCAGATCGACACCGGCCTAATCGCCCGTACCACCAAAAACATCCCGCTCAGCAAAGTTCAGGACGTGACTGTCTCCGCCAGCATTCCGCAGCGGATGATGGGTTTTGGAGACATCATCATCGATAACGCCAGCGAGCTCGGCGGCTCGATAGTCATGCACAACATCAGCAGCCCACGCCATTATGCCGACCTTCTTTTGCGGGAATTGAGACGCTGGCATTAAACTTAAGGACGTGCTGCCCATTCGCTTCCGGGAACATCAAAGCCTTAGCGGTTTCTAAGTAAAGTGTTGGCCGCACGAGGAGCTGTGGTTTTGCGTCTTTTTTTGAGCGTAATCATTTCATTATTTTTAGTCACGTTGTTTGCTGGCTTGGCTAAGTCGCAATCACCTCCGGCGGTGTCACAACAGGTCGCCAAGTTCAAGCAATCCGTGCGTTTATCTCCACGTAAACCCGAAGGCTTGGCTGTGGAAGCCTGGACAACGGAATACCTGGGGAGCATGGCGCCCGAATCGCCGTGGAGTTCTTTCGCATGCGTCAGGAAGCGGAAGCTTATCAATTGATGAGCCTGTTTGCGGCATCAGAACGAGCAAAGAATCCGGGTGTGGAGATAAAGCGTGACTATGGCACGGCTGGATTCAAAGCCGGCGATTACATCGGGTTCTTTAAGGGGACCACTGTTGTAAACAACCGTAATATCAAAGGTACAGACGAAGCGAATCTGGATGCGTTTGCAAAGGATTTCAGCCGGTCGTTCGATAAAGGTGAAGGCGACATTCCCGTTCTGCTAAAGCATTTTCCGAATCCCGAAGAAGCTCAAAAGAATGCCATCTACTTAAATAGCTTTCAGTCATTGGGAATGCTACAGCAGCCGGTGCTCTCTGCGATCCAGTCAGACGGCAATGCCGATGCGGCGTTCGCGACTTATGGTCCAAGTAAAGTTTTGCTGATCGAGTTCAACACACCACAACTCGCCACTGACAACGATCAACGCATCATTGCTCGTGTCCATGAACTGTGGAAAGTGGGCCAACCGGCGCCGACTGCATATCGTCGCGTTGGAAACTATTCCGTCTTTGTTTTTGACGCGCCTGATGAAGCGACCGCCAAACAGCTAATCGATCAAGTGAAATACGAACAGGTGGTCCAGTGGCTGGGCGAGAATCCCAACATCTACAAGGAAGCCCAGAAACATTACATCAACACCACACTCGGTGTTCTGGTCGCGGTCTTGAAGGCGTCAGGTTACGCGCTTATTACGTGCCTGGGCTTGGGCGGGCTGCTCGGTGGCTTACTGTTTACTTATCGACGGTCGCAGCAAAAAGAAGCGAC
>Ga0126311_10000961_pt1 | contig 13545 bp, 6 predicted proteins | sample Plot61_FD_92539 | JGI IMG/M metagenome (GOLD analysis project Ga0126311, IMG submission 92539) | Serpentine soil microbial communities from UC McLaughlin Reserve, CA, USA - Plot61 | ecosystem: Environmental > Terrestrial > Soil > Grasslands | place: USA: UC McLaughlin Reserve, Lake County...
CGCTCATCCGTATACGCCAAACTATCCAGTTGTGTATGGTAGTAGTTGATACCTTTCAAATACGCGAAGTTCAGACCTGCAATTCCCGCTTCCTTGAAAACTGTCAGGTCGGTATCATTCGGCAAGCGCCTGTAGATCTCATCTGAAAGCGAATTGGCGACCGGGTATGGAGCCGCTTGGGCAAAAGCGCCGATGAGCCAGCCGTTGTCCTGGCTTGTTTCAAACATGATCGAAGGCCCCCCGTTTCCGCGAGCCTCGAAGTTGAGAGCTACTTTGACATCCTTCGCAGCCGGATGTGCATCCACGAAAGCCCTGGCCCCAAGCAGCCCAACTTCCTCCGCATCCGTGAACAGAAAAGCGACATCATTTTTGAGCTGGGGTCCTTCTTTCAACGCGCGCATTGTTTCGAGCAGCGTTGCGACGCCAGCCGCGTCATCGCTGGCGCCTGGACCAGTAGGCACCGAATCATAGTGCGCCACAAGCAAAACGATCTTGCCTTCATCGCTTCCCTTCAGCTCGGCAAACACATTCTCGATGTTTGCGCCAAGCAGGGGGAATCCGCGGGAGTTGCTAACCGACGCCTTGTTCTGAACTTCTGGAACCACCCCCAGCGCGGTAATCTCCGAGGTGATGTAATCGCGAACCCGCGAGTGATCGAGTGAGCCCACGGGATGCGGTCCTTGAGCGATTGCCCGCAGGTGTTTCATAGCGCGGCCGGATGAAAAAACCTGAGGCGAAACATCAGCGGGTAAAGAATTCGGCGGGGCGACCTGCTTGAAACCGAGGTATACGCCGATCGACACGATCAAGAACGCGACCAGAGCTTTGAGCGACTCGGTTTTGGCATCAGCGTGAGAATCACGAGTGCCCCTGGAAACGGCCGGCTGCGCCATCAGCACACCTCCACTCTGTCGGTTATCACCAGCTGCCGCGCTGTCGATCAACGAAGATCAAGTTCCTCGCCGGGCCAATATCACAGATTGAGCGTCGTCGGCGCACCCTCAAGCGTTGCGCGCCGCTTCTTCCATTTTCTTTCTCAAACTAAGCGGCCTCATATCGGTCCACACCTCCTTAATGTAAGTGAGGCATTCAGCCTTTGGGCCGGACTTGCCGACGTCTGTCCACCCAAGTGCATTCTCCCGGTCAGCCGGCCAAATTGAATACTGATCTTCATGATTAACCACGACTTTGTATATCGTAGTATCTTCCGTTTCGTCTCTGCTCATTGATTTTCTCCTTTCGAAATTTGCAACCATTGGAACGTTGCCACGCGGGCCGCTCAAGTAGGGCGGGGTTACAAGCACGCTTCAACGGCCTTCTCTTTTTCTTCCGCGGCCAACTCATGTGGGTATGGCGAGCCCGCTTCCCACAGATGAGAAACCTCGCCGAAATGACTCAAGACCCATTCGTCGGAATAGATGGTATCCAGATACCGCTCTCCGCGATCGGCAAGTATCGCAACGCACACCGAACCCGTCTCAATTCTCTCTCTGATAGTTTCAATAGCCATCACAAGAGCGCCTGACGAACCGCCCCCCAATATCGACTCTCGCCGAGCGAGGCGACGACAACCCACGAGGCAATCGAGGTCAGACTCGAGCAGGTACTGATCGGCGAACTGTCGCTTAAACAGTTGTGGCCTCACCGCGGCGCCGTGACCCGGTATCAAACGCTTTCCCGCTTTGCCTCCGAAGATGACGCTTCCTACAGCATCGACAGCAAATATCTTAGTTCGCAGATTGTGCTCTCGAATGTAGTCGGCGCATCCTCTCAACGTGCCGCAGGTGCTTGTTGCGCAGAAAATGTAGTCAACATCGCCGAGCGTCGTGATTATCTCGTTCATGGTTCGCCGATGCGCAAGCGGATTATGGAGATTCGAATACTGATCGGGCCAGTAACTGGTCTCTATTGTGTGAAGCAGGTGTTTTACACGATCGAGGCGTGCCTGTAAGAATTCACCAGTGAGCGAGTCAGGCTCCGCGACAAGCTCGATCTTGGCTCCATATGCTTTTAGCAGCGCGATGTTTTGTGGAGTGGTTTTCGGATCTACGACACAGATGAATTGCAGCCCCAGATAAGAGCACGCCAGCGCAAGCCCGATTCCCGTATTACCAGAGCTCGATTCCACGACCGTCATTCCAGGTTTCAAAACGCCTGTCTCTATGGCATGACTGAGCATACTTACGGCAGCTCGATCCTTCATACTGCCTCCCGGATTGAGCGATTCAAGCTTGGCGAATAGTCCGAAATGTGCGTTCTCGATAACTTTCGCAAGCCGGACCAACGGCGTGTTTCCTATAGCCGACAAGATGCCTTCGTTCATAACGCTCACACTGCTGCTCGAGTGGTCTGACCTCGAAGATTCTCTTCGTCTGATTTATGAGTTGTGAGTCGAGAGTCGAGATGGAACGGACTGTTGAAGACGGGTGCGCTTTGTTCAAGCCATCGGCATTCCGGCCGTCGCGTGCAAGGGTATGTTTGTTCTATCGTATTCTATATTGCCGTATTCGAGCTTAATGATGCGATCCGCCACGTGATAATACTGATCGTCGTGAGAGATGACTAAGACCATCTTGCCTCTCGCTTTGAGGTCGGGCAAGAGGTGGTAATAGAAGACACGCTTAAACATGGGGTCCTGGTCAGCAGCCCATTCATCAAAAACATAGATCGGGCGATCCTCCATATATGCGGTCAGCAGCGCTAACCGTTTGCGCTGACCTTGCGACAGATTGGTGGTGGAAAGTACTCCATCGTTTATTTCGAGTTTGTTGTCCAATTCGAGCTGAATGAGGCACTCGCGAGCACGTTCATCGATTTGCGAGCCCTCCAATCCGAGCAGGCTATCGAACAGGTGGAAATCCGAAAAGACTACTGAGAACAACTGTCGATAGCGTTCCCGGTTATCATCCGTAATGGGCTGACCGTTCAATTGCACCTCACCGGATTCGGGTACATAGAGTCCGGCCAGCAGCTTCGCCAACGTGGTCTTGCCGCTGCCGTTGCCGCCCACCAAAAAAATAAGTTCGCCCGGCGCAAATGTCATATCTATCGGGCCGAGCACAAACTTGTCCTTGTGTCCTTCATTTTGATAGCAGTGAGTCACTTGCAACAGGTCGAGGCGATGGCAGTACGAGTGCACATTCGTTCTGGACGATACTTCGCTGTCGCTCCCAAAGCTGTCCAGAGTTAATCCCAGATCCTCGACCCGGTTTAGGGACACGCTGGCGCGGCTCAAGCCAGGAACCGTATTCATGATGACCTGCAACGGTGTCATCAAATAAAGGAGCGTGATCGTGTAGCCGGTCAACGTCTTAGTATCGACACTTTGAAGCGCCGGCAGCGCGAAGAGAATGAGACCGATCACAACAAACACCAGCATCTGACCCCAACTCGCGGCTGCGATATAAATCGTCGTGGCGCTAATGTTTCGGTCTCGTAACGATGATGCGGAGGCTTGTAAGAAGTCTGTGAAAAAAGCCACGCGCCGACTACTGTGCAACTTGAGCTCCTTTGAGCCGTCGATAAGCGAGCGAAAATGCTTCATCAGATTTTCCGCATCAACGCGAGCTTCCCTGAATCTGCGAACGGCTTTTATTACCGGTATCTGGTAGGTGACAACTCCAATGATTATGAACACCATCACCGTGACCAGGACGATTGGAGATAACAGCCCGAGATAAACAAGGCCGCCGATGGCTATCGCTACGTTGATGCAAAGTATCGGAATGTTGACCAGAGTGCCTGTGATCGTGGGAATGTCGTCGGTCAGAGCCGTCATCAATCTGTGCGAGCCAAGCTCCTCCAAATGCCGCAGCGGAGCGGCTATGATTTTTTGACACAACCTCATTCGCAGATCAAACAAAGACCGTTGCGCAAGCCGCGCCAGAATGCGCTCGGAGGCGAACCGAGTGAGAGGAAGAAACAGGCAGAGCAGGGCGAAGCTCCATATCATAGTAACGCGCGGGTTTTGGCCGCCTCTCAACGCGTTGTTGAATAGGGCTAGCATGGCTGCGTTGCTGACCCCACTTATGATTCCCGCAACTGCCGCGAATCCGACGCTGAGCGGAGAATATCGAAATAAGAACCTTAGAAGTTTCATAGTGTTTCCTAATTCACCAGACATTTGTGAGCTTCTCGCAACTCGCCCTCTGCGTCGAGCAAGCGGTCGGCTGCCGCAGTACAATCGGGCACGGAAAGCCTGAGCACGCCGCTCGCAGAAAAACCGGCACCGCGCAGGCCTGAACATCGCCATAACGCCCACTCTTCGCCGGGCAGCGGAAGAAGGTGGGCGGGAAGCGGTGGCGCTTCCTGGATCTTGAAGGCGACTGGCAGGCGTTCACCTTTAAAGGGCATCCTGGGGAGCCTCTTATGTTCCTCCATGGTGTCGTCTCTGTTAACGGTATAGGATGGATTAGCGTCTGGCATCAGCTATTGCCGCATCGCAGCGAACGCCGGCTCATTGGTCCAGCATTTCCTGCGCAATCATCGCTCGAGCTTCTTGTTCGGAAAGCTCCTCGAGCGCTGATAGCATTTGCGCCATCTCGGCGCTGTCTGTCTGCTCAACCTGTAGCTGCTCGATAGTTTCGGCAAGGCCGCCGACGGTTGGGTTCTCAAAGAATCTCCTCAGAGGCAGCTCAATCTGAAAGGCCTGGCGTACCTCCGAGGCAAGCAATATAGCGTGGATGGAATTCCCGCCCAGCATGAAAAAATCGTCGTTCACTCCAACCTTCTCCACATGTAGAATCTGTGAATAAACAGAAGCGAGAATCTTTTCTACGCTGGTTCGAGGCGGCTCGAATGATTTCTCAATGGGTTTGAGTCGACCGGGAACAGGAAGTGCCTTGCGATCCACCTTACCGTTGGACGTCAGCGGCAGTTTGTCAATAATCAGGAACTCCGACGGCACCATGTAATCGGGCAGCTTCTTTCTCAAAGAGCTCTGCACTTCAGTAATGTCCGGAGCCTGCCCGTCCCTGGAGACGATGTAGGCCACGAGCCGTTTGTGGCCACGCGATTCGCCCGTTGCTGTGACTACCGCCACGCCCACAGACGAAATTTCCGAGAGGGCGGCTTCGATCTCGCCCAACTCGATGCGATATCCTTGTATCTTCACCTGAAAATCTTCCCTTCCTAAAAACTCTATGTTGCCGTCAGGAAGGTAGCGGCCAAGGTCTCCCGTTCGATAGATGCGCTCTCCGGTCGATGGGTGAATGATGAAGCTGGCGGCGGTCTTTTGATCATTTCGCCAGTAGCCTTTTGCCAACCCAATTCCTCCAATGTATAGCTGCCCAGGCACCCACACTGGGCGCGGCTCGAGCCATTCGCTCAGGACGTAGAACTTTTGGTTCAACATCGGCTGCCCATAAGGTATGCTGGTCCAATCGGGCTGAACGCGTTCAAACGGATATAGGATGGACCATATGGAAGCTTCGGTGGCGCCGCCCAGAGCAATGATTTGAATATCAGGGCCTACAGTCCTGATCTGGTCAGGCAGTGATACCGGAATCCAGTCTCCGCTCATCAATACCAACCGCAGAGATTCGGGCAGTTGCTCACTCTTCCCGGTCAAATAGTGCACCAGCATCTCCATCAGGGCCGGCACTGAGTTCCAGATGGTGACTCGCGCACGCGACATCAATTCGGCCCAGTGTGCGGGGTCGCGCAGGGCCTCGGCATCGGGTATCACGATGGCTCCGCCGGCAGCGAGGGGGCCGAAGATGTCGTAAACCGAAAGGTCGAAACTCAGCGAAGAAATCGCCAGCACTCTGTCTTCGGGACCGAGCCCAAACCGCAGGTTCATATCAAGCACGGTGTTAACCGCGCCCTTGTGATCGATCATCACGCCTTTTGGCAAGCCGGTAGATCCGGATGTGTAGATTACGTACGCCAGGTCTTCCAACTCTTGCGCGGCAACCGCAGATTCTCTTTCGACGCTTGCCGGGAGATGCTCCTCGACAATAAGTCGATCGATGCCTGCCGGCCAATCGATCTTGTCGCTGACCGAGGCCTGAGTGATCGCCCTTGTGACTTCGCCGTTTTCGAGTAAATACCGGATGCGGTCAACCGGTAGGCTTGCATCGATTGGAAGATATGCGGCGCCGGATTTCAGGATCGCCAGCACCGCTACGATCTGCTCCCATCCCTTATTCATTACAATGCCAACAAGCGTATTCGCACGAACCTCGAGGTCACGCAGACCGCGCGCCAGATAATCAGAGCGGCGATCGAGTTCCCCATAGCTCAAGGTGCGATCGGCCGTGATCACTGCCGGTTCGCCGCTCCTGACTGCCACCTGTTCAGCGAATAATGAATGGAGCAATCTCACTGGCAGTGGCTTATCCGTAGCATTGACTACCGCAATTTGATCGAGCTGAGCCGAAGGCGTTATCTCTCTCTGCCTTTCGTCCCACGCTGCTTGTTCGCCTGCGAGCCTCCGAAGCAAGAGACAATAAGACTCGAACATGCTGTCGAGCATGTCGGGCGGGAACAGATCCTCAACTGCATCCCAATTCAGCACCAGGGAGCTATCCCGTTCGTATGCCTGATGGTCGAGCCATACCTGCGGGGTCTGGGAAACGGCAAAGATTATTTCGCCCAATGCGGGACGCCCCGACGAGATCCCTGGTGTACCGGTCGGCGTCAGGATACTTGTAAAGACCACCGGAAGCACCGCCCGCATTGGAACGCCCCGCCGCCGGCCAAGCTCACGCAACACCCCAACCCCGCTGATAAATCGATGGTCGAGATCGTCCCAGAGTTGTTGTTGAATACTTCTTGCGCGGTCTTCAAAAGTAGGTTGCGAGCTATCGATTTCAAGCAGGGTGGTTGAAGTGAAATCGCCCACAACCCCGTTGATTTCCGCGTGGATAGGCAGGCGATTAAAAAGCGTAAGGACTACAGTAAAGCGGGGGCTCTTGCTCCAGGCCGCGAGAATCTCGGCAAATGCAGACATCAGAACACCCGATGGCGTCAATCCCGCTCTCGTCGCTCGCTGCTTCAAACGAGCCCAGCTCTGACTATCCAGCTCCCAACTTCGGCGCACGAATCGCGGACTAGACAGAGACGAGGGGATCCTCGCGAGCGGAAGTTCCGGCGCGGCAGGCAGAGAGTCGAGCCGTTCGAACCAGTACTGCTGCGAACGGCGAAATAATTCCGAGTCCTTCAATGCCTCTTCGGCAAGCACATAGTCTCGGAATGACACCTTAAGCGGAGCAAGCGCCGCATGGGGATTCTCGTAAAGCTGCTGCAGTTCCTGAAACAATATTTGAAAACTCAGAGCATCTGCGATCAGATAGTCGAAGCTGAAATGCAGCCGCAGTCGTTCATCGTCAAGCCGCGTCGCTCGTATTTCGAACAAAGGCCACCGATCGGTTGCGAGCATCTGGTGCGACATCTCGCGCCGAGTTCGTTCAAGGTGGTCGGAAATCTCACCTGGGCCGCGACCGCGCGCATCCGTTACCGCGATTTCATACGCGGGCACGCTTTCGAGTATCTGCTGTCGCCCGTCGGGCAGCACAATTGCGCGCAGCATATCGTGCCTCTCGATCAACGCACGCCACGCCTCAATGAAACGAGTTAGATTAAGACTCGAAGTTTCAGCCTCGAGATAGCGGTGCGATGCGACATTGCCCATCTCAATAGAGCCAAGCCGCCCTATCCAATAGGCCTGCTGAATGTCTGTAAGCGGGAAAGGCGAATACCGCTCTTGCGTGTCAGGGGTGATCGTTGGCAGCGCGCTAACGAATGCGTCGTGACGATGTGCGGTTTTGCGTTCGCTGATCTCGGCGCCAAGCAACGCGATGGTCGGCGCGTTGAATAAGACGCGGAGCGGCACATCCATTTGAAACGCGTTGCGTACTCGCGTGATGAGCCGAGCAGCGAGCAAAGAATGACCACCAAGGTCGAAGAAGTTGTCATGAACACCCACCTGCTCGATTCCCATAACCTCTTGCCAAATGGCCGCCAGCACTTCTTCGAATGGCGTGCGCGGAGCGCTGTAGGCTTTGCGCTGTTCCATCGAATCAGGAGCCGGAAGCGCGCTATGGTCCACTTTGCCGTTCGGCGTGAGCGGGATGGCAGGCACCGGGACGAAAAGCGATGGGCACATATAGTCAGGCAGTCTTTGTCTCAGGAACCGGCGAACCTGATCGACATCAATCGGCTCATCTTTTACGACGATGTAGGCAGTCAGTCGTCTCTCGCCCGGCGCGGCCTCACCTGCGGTGACGACGGCGTGCTGAACTAGCGGATATTCGCTCAGCACAGCTTCCACCTCCGTCAGTTCGACGCGGAAGCCGCGAATCTTGACCTGTTGATCCGAGCGACCGAGAAACTCAACATTTCCCTCAATCGAGTACCGGCCTGAGTCACCGGTCCTATAGAGCAGATCTTCGCTTTCGCCGGTAAACTGATTAACGATAAACCGTTCCGTGGTAAGCGCCGGGTCATTCAAGTAGCCGGAGGTCAGGTAAGGAGTGCGCACAAACATTTCTCCGACTTCGCCGATCCCCGCCGGCATTCCCGAAGCGTTAAGAACGAGCAGCTGGACTCCGGATATGCCGCGGCCGACGGGAATTCGACGATGAAGGAAAGAAGGAGTGTTCTGCTCTCGATCCGATACAACGTAAAAGGCCGCGGCCTGCGGGGTCTCGGTCGTGCCGTAGAAATTTACGCACGTGGCCGAGGGAGCAATCCCGCGAAGGTTCGCGACCATATTTCCAGTCATCACATCCGCGCCGACGAAGGCGTGGTGCAGCGAATCAAGAGCTCCGCTATTACCGTTCGACCCAACGCATCCGAGCGTGATTAGTTGGGCCATACCCGGAGTCAAGTGCGCGACACTAATGTGTTGCCGCTTCATCCAATCTGCAAGCCGGTCTGGTTCGGCGATGGTCTCAGAGTCGGGAATGCACAACGTCGCTCCAAGCCAGAGTGGAACAAAGACGTCACGCAGCAGCGGATCGTGTGAAAGTCCCGACAGCATGCTGACCCTTTCGTCCTGGCCAAGGCCGAATTGTTCACAGTGCCATTCCAGAAAGTGAGAGAGGGGTGCGTGAGTGCCGAGCAGACCTTTGGGTCTGCCCGTCGAGCCTGAAGTAAAAGCGATGTAAGCGATATCCTTGGGTCCAATTTCTATCTCCGAATCATCCCCCGCGTAATCCCGCAAAGGATTTGTTTTCATTGCCGAGGCACAGTCTGGAAGCTCGAGTCGACAGCTTATTGAGGCGCTCGCCAGGAACAGTTCGAATACATCGGGCAGCTTTCCGGCGGCTTTGATCTGAAGCCAGCCTCTCGGCTTCGCAAGCTCCAGGCACTCGATCGAGCGCGAGGGCGGATGAGACGGATCCAGGATCATGAAACCGGCTCCTGCCTTCAGAGCACCGAGCATCGCCCAGACAATCGCACTGCTGCGATGACCGTAAACGGCCACTACGTCTCCGTGCTGTATGCCGCTTGCGATCAGGAAACGGGCAAGGCGATTACTTAAGAGATCGAGTTCGCGATAGGTGCACGAGCCGTCTTTATCCAACAAAGCAGGATGCTCTGCGCGTTGCTTAGCCTGCTTTACGAACTGCGCAACGATCGAGCGGGTCCAACAAGCCGTGATCGGTTCGGTGGGATTAGGCAGCCGGGAACGAGCTGCAACCGTGACCAACGAATACTCGTCGATCGGTCTATCGGGGTCCGCCGCTAACTGGCGCAGAAGCAATACGAGTTGTTCAAGCAACTCAGTCATGTGCGCCTTATGCAGGATTTCGGAATTGTAGACCAGCTCAAATTGCAGCTTGTCGTTTGCCTCTCTGACGTACAGAGTGAGGTCAAACTTTGACGCGGGCTCCGGAGGCGAGAGCACTTGCACCGCGAGGCCCGGCGTTTCGATATGAACATTCTCGATGTTCAGATGATTGAACATCATTCGAAAAAAGGGCGTCCCTGTTTCGGAGCGTTCGGGCTGTAGCGACTCGACGATCTTTTCAAACGGCAGGTCCTGATTCGCAAACGCGCCGAGGGCAGTTTCGCGTACTCGTCGAAGCAGTTGTCTGAATGTTGGTTTGCCTGAAACGTCCGTTCGCAGGATGAGCGTGTTTACAAAGAAGCCAATCAGTCCGTTCAGTTCCGGTCGATTGCGTCCTGCGATGGGAGATCCGATCACGATGTCCGTTTGCCCGGTGTGTCGATGTAGAAGCAGCTTGAACGCCGCCAGCAACACCATGAACAGTGTTGCTCCGTTGCGCCGGCCCAAATCTTTCAGATCTGCAACGAGATGCTGAGGCAAAACACGCTGCTCGCGCCGTCCTGAAAGAGCCGTGGATCGCGGACGCGGACTATCGAGATTGAGCTCGAGTATCGGTGGTTTGCCGCCCAGTTGAAGCTTCCAATATTCGAGCTGCGCCTGCAATTGCTCCCCCTCGAGCCATTCCCGTTGCCACAAGGTGTAATCCGCATATTGAATCCGAAGCTCCTCGAGCGGCGATGATTTACCCGCCGAGTAAGCCTCGTACAGCGTCATCATCTCTCGAATCAATACGGCAAAAGACCAGCCGTCACTGACTATGTGGTGCATGGTGAGCAGAAGGACGTGATCGCGACGGCTGGTTCGCAGCAGGCTTACTCGCAGCAGCGGAGCGCTTGAAAAATCAAATGGTCGCCGTGCTTCTTCGATTGCGATCCGCTCAATTTGTGCCGCTCGATTGATATCAGGGACTTCGCTTAAATCTACTAAGGTTATTTTCAACTCCGGATCAGCTGCGATGACCTGTACGGGCTCTCCGTCCCTTTCAGTGAAAGTCGTCCGCAACACTTCGTGCCGTCTCACGATCTCATTGAAGCTTCGCTCGAGCGTAGTCACATCAAGTTCGCCGGTTAAGCGAACGGCTGCGGGCATGTTGTAAGCGTGAGTTCCCGGTTCCAGTTGTTCCAGCAACCAGAGTCGCTGCTGCGCGAAAGACACCGGTAGGACAAATATCTCTTCCGCCATTGTGTTATTCCCTTTGTCTTACTTCCGAGCTTTCAGGTGCATCTCCTGAAAGTCTTTTACGCGGTAGGCATCGCGGGAGTACTGGGGTATTTCAGAGGCCGAATGCCCGTTTTCAAGAAGCGTGTCGATCAACGCCGAGAGATCCCCCAGAGTTTGAGTTTCAAATAGTGAGCGCAAAGGAACGTCAATCTTGAGGAGTTCGCGTATGCGTGCGGCGAGTCGCGTGGCGAGCAGCGAGTGTCCACCAAGATCGAAAAAGTTATCGTGAATACCTATTTGGTCTACTGAAAGCAGTTCGCGCCACATTTCCGCCAGGGTCTGAGCGGTCGCAGTTTGCGCCCGAACAAACTCTGTTTCAGTTTCGCGAATGGACCAGTCGGGCGCAGGCAGAGATCTTCGATCTATCTTGCCAGTGGGAGTCAACGGCAAAGCATCCATCATCACGAGGGCCGATGGAATCATGTACGCAGGCAGATTGTCTCGCAGGTACCGCTTAATAACGCTTCTATCGATGATTTGCCCGTCTCGCGCAACGACGTAGGCTACGAGGCTTGTCTCGCCACGCCTTCCAGGCCTCGCTGCCACAACGCATTCGCGCACGGCTGGGTGCCGGCTCAGGATCGATTGTATTTCGCCGGGCTCAACGCGGATGCCGCGTATCTTCACCTGATCGTCTTTTCTGCCACTGTATTCTATGCTTCCGTCCGGCAGTAATCGGCCCATGTCCCCAGTGCGATATATCCTGGTTGCGCCCTGGGCCGAGAGAAAAGCTGTTTGCGTCAGCTCTGGTTTGCGCCAGTATCCGAGAGCCACATAAGGACTCCTGATCGCGATGTCGCCCCTCACGCCGGATTCTCGGCCATCGGCGTTCAACAACAACACCTCGGTTTCGTCGACAGGAAAGCCGATCGGAACGGAGTTTCGCCTGACGTCCGTATCTTTGCTCACGAAGAATTGCAGGGTCACGGTCGATTCGGTTGGGCCGAATCCGTTCACCAGAACGCAGTCGTCGGTGAAGCATCGTTTGTACGCTTCGACGTCGCTCTTGCAGACTTCCTCGCCTCCCAGCACTACCAGCCTGAGCTTCGGAAAACTTTCATCTCCTTGAAGCTCGTTGACAAAGTAGCGGTACACCGTCGGCGTAGAATGATAGATCGTGATTTGCCGTTCGCTGAGCCAGGCCGGCAGTCCCTTGACTCCCGCTTCTGTTAAGTCGAGGGGACAAAGCGTCGCTCCATTCAGCAACGCTCCGTATACATCCATCACCGCCGCATCGAAGCTGTGTGAAGCTAACAGCGCCAGATTATCCTCCGCGCTGATCTTGAGGTTGTTGGTGTAGTTCCTGATGAAATGCATGACGTTGCGGTGGTTTTGTACGACGCCCTTGGGCGCTCCCGTCGAGCCCGACGTGTACAGGATGTAAACCATCCCGTCAGGCGTCAGATTGGCCCGATTCAAAACCGGCATCGCTTCGTTCGTGTCCAGCTCATCGATGTTAATGATTGGTAATCGACCCTGAATCAGACTGTTCGCCAGCTCAAAATTAACATCGTCGGTAAGGATCGCTTTTGACTGCGAATCTTCGAGTATGTACCGGGTTCTCTGTTGCGGGTTGGAGGGATCAAGCGGCACATAACTGTTCCCGGCCTTGAGGACTCCGAGCAATGCCGCGATCATCGGTGCATCATGACTCAGGAGCAAACCAAGGATCTGGTCTGGTCCGCCGATTCGTTCCAGAACGACGCCGGCGATGCGGTTGGCGGCGGCGTTCAATTCCTGATAGGTCCAGCGACGGCTCTTTGAGATCACGGCGACGTTGTCCGGATACATCCTAACCTGTTGCTCGAATCGCTCCGTCAGCGTCCAATCTACCTGGTCTCGCTCAAATGCAACGAAGGCGTTGCTCGCTCTGATCGCTTCCCTTCCGCTGCTTACTGCGTCCGACTTCTCTTCTTCGGTCAGAAGATTCAATTGTGAAATGCGCTGACCGGTAGATCCCGCTATTGATTCAAGCAGTGTCCGAAGGTAGCCCAGCATCTTGTTAATGGTCGAGTCGTCGAAGAGGTCGGGGTTGTAGACGAATTGCAGCTCGATCGACTGATCGTGCTCGAAGGCATACAACGACAGTTCGAACTTAGCCTGAATTTCGGAACTTGCTACCGGCTCTGCAACCAGGCCCTCGAGCTCCAGCGCCGCATGAAGCTCGTCAATGGCAAGCAGGTTGAACCAAACTTGAAAAAGGGGAGGATGAGACAGACTACGCTGAGGCTGAAGTTCTTCGACGAGTCTTTCGAACGGCAAATCCTGATGCGCATAGGCTCCCAGTGCAACCTCCTTCTCGCGGCTCAGCAGCTCCTGAAAGCTTGGGTCTCCCGACAGGTCCGTCCGCATCACCAGCGTGTTCACAAACAGTCCGATGAGCGGCTCGGTCTCCATCCGGCTCCGGTTCGCCACCGGCACGCCGATGCTGATGTCCTCCTGGCCCGTGTAGCGGTACAACAATACTTTGAATGCGGCGAGGAGCAGCATGAACATCGTCACTCCCTCCGCTCGCGCCGTCCGCTTGA
>Ga0126311_10000962_pt1 | contig 13536 bp, 14 predicted proteins | sample Plot61_FD_92539 | JGI IMG/M metagenome (GOLD analysis project Ga0126311, IMG submission 92539) | Serpentine soil microbial communities from UC McLaughlin Reserve, CA, USA - Plot61 | ecosystem: Environmental > Terrestrial > Soil > Grasslands | place: USA: UC McLaughlin Reserve, Lake County...
ACGACAACGACGAGCAGACCGGCCACCCGCCGGCGCGCGGCGAGCACGCCAGCGGTCGCTGCCGCGAGGGCGAGCACGACCGCGATGCCGCCGAGCAGGACCTGCTTGTCATGCGTGCCGAAGGCGCTCACCGCGAGGTCCTTGAGCCAGCGCGGCGTCCGGTCGATGAAGGCGCCACCAACCGCCACGACGGGCGACGGCGTCCCTCCGGCCCGGCCGGTGCGCACGAGCAGCGCGGCCGCGAGCTCGGCCACGCCGATCGTCACCGCGCCTGCCACCAGCCCCATCACCGGTGGCCACCAGCGGTGGCGGTCCGGCTGCGGCGGCCCTGCCGTCACGGCCGCCGGCGCGGACGTCGTGGTCACGCTCTCAGCATCACACGCCGTCGGCCCCGTGACTGTCCTCGAACCGAAGCCGCCAGGGCGGTCTCGTGGTGATCGCAACCTGGGCCGGTTGGCGAGCTTTCGAAGGCTTGCTCGGCGGCTCAGCCGCGCAGGACGTCGAGGAGGGCCGGCGCGATGGCGCGCAGGGCCCGGCTGCGGTGGCTGATGGCGTTCTTCTCGTCCGGCTCCAGCTCGGCGAGCGTCCGGGCGTCGCCGTCCACCCGCAGGACCGGGTCGTACCCGAAACCGTTGTCACCACGAGGGGCGCGTTCCAGGCTCCCCCTGAGGTGGCCCAGCTCGACGTGCTCGACGCCACCAGGGTGCACCAGCGCGGCGGCGCACACGAACCCGGCCGCGCGGTGCTCGTCGGGGACGTCCGCGAGCTGGGCGAGCAGCAGCTCCAGGTTGGCGCGGTCGTCCCCGTGCCGCCCGGACCAGCGTGCGGAGAAGATGCCGGGGGCGCCGCCCAGGACGTCGACCACGAGCCCGGAGTCGTCCGCCAGCGCCGGCAGGCCGGTGGCCTCGGCGACCGCGCGGGCCTTGAGCAGTGCGTTCTCCTCGAACGTCACCCCGGACTCCACGACGTCCGCGACGTCGGGAAAGGCGTCGACGCCCACGACGGCCCGGTCGAGATCGACGTCCGCGCCCTCCGCGGCCAGCGAATCGGCCAGGATCGCCCGCAGCTCGACAACCTTGTGCCGGTTGCGGGTAGCCAGCACCAGCCGGGCGCCGTCGGGCACGGAGCCGCGGTGCGGCGACGGGCTCACTCCGCCCCCGACGGCGCCTGCAGGGCTGCCCGCTGCAGCTCGGTGAGAACGCCGCAGCCGAGCGTCGCCAGGTCGAGCAGGTCGTCGAGCAGGGCCCGGTCGAACGCCTGCCCCTCTGCGGTCCCCTGGACCTCGACGAAGCGCCCGTCGCCGGTCATCACGACGTTCATGTCCGTGCCGGCCTTGACGTCCTCCTCGTAGCAGAGGTCCAGCAGCGGGCGGCCGCCGACGATCCCTACGCTCACGGCGGCGATCGAGCCGGTCACCGGCTGCGCCTTCTTGGCCACCAGCCCGGCGGCGCGCGACCGCTCGACGGCGTCCACCAGGGCGACGTAGGCACCGGTGATCGCAGCCGTGCGGGTGCCACCGTCCGCCTGGAGCACGTCGCAGTCGAGGACGACGGTGTTCTCGCCCAGCGCCTTGGTGTCGACCACGGCGCGCAGGCTGCGGCCCACCAGTCGGCTGATCTCGTGCGTGCGTCCGCCGATCCGGCCCTTCACCGACTCTCGCTCGCTCCGTGTGTTGGTGGCGCGCGGCAGCATGGCGTACTCGGCGGTGACCCAGCCCTGCCCGCTGCCCTTGCGCCAGCGCGGCACACCGGCCGTGAAGGACGCCGCGCAGAGCACCCGCGTGCGCCCGAACTCGACGAGCACGCTGCCCTCGGCGTGGTCGAGCCAGCCGCGGGTGATCCGCACCTCGCGCAGCTCGTCCACGGCGCGGCCGTCGGGGCGGAGGCGTTCGTTAGGCGCGGGAGTGATCGACATGGCCCTCAGGCTAGACGTCGTACCGTGCCCCCGGCCGCGCGACGTCCAGTGGGCCGTCCCAGACCTGCCGGGCCTCCGCGAGGCTGACCGCCGGTTCGTTCCACGGCGGCCGGTGGGTCAGCACCAGCCGACCGACCCCTCCCGCGCGCACCACGCATTCCGCGGCCCGGCGTCCGGACAGGTGCACGCCCGGCGCCGCGTCGCGGCCCTCCACGTAGGCGCTGTCCGCGAGCACCAGGTCGGCGTCCCGGCACAGGGGCGTGAGGGCCTCGCAGGCGTCGGTGTCGCCGGTGTAGGCCAGCACCCGTCCGCCGTGCTCGACGCGGAGCCCGTAGGCCTCGACCGGGTGCTCGACGCGGTACGGCGTGACGGTCAGCGGGCCGATGCCGACCGGCTTGCCGTCGGACCAGGTCGACGCCGCGACGTGCGGCTCCATCCCCGGGTCCGGCAGGTCGTACGCGCGTGCCAGCCGCCCGGCCGTGTCGGTGGGCCCCCAGACCGGGAGAACGCGGCCGGGCACGGCGCCGGGCGCGTGCTTGAGCATCACGTAGAGGCCACAGACGTCGAGGCAGTGGTCGGCGTGCAGATGGCTCAGCAGCACGGCGTCCAGGGTCATCGGGTCGACGTAGCGCTGCAGCGGGCCGAGCGCGCCGCTGCCGAGGTCGAGCGCCACCCGCCAGGTCCGCGGTCTGCCGTCGTCGTCGACGCCGTCGGCCTCGACCAGGTAGCAGGAGGCCGCCGACTCGGGCCCGGGCACCGAGCCGGAGCAGCCGACGACGGTGACCCTCACACCACCGCCCGGACCGGCTCGGCGACCCGTACCTCGGGCCCGAGGAAACGCCGTCCCAGCGCCGCGAAGGTGTGCGGGTCGCCGGTGGTCACGAAGCGGTGCTCCGGCTCGGGCAGCCCCGTCGGCCGGACCAGGTCGTTGCGCATGAGCTGGCGGTAGACGTCCTTGGCGGTCTCCTCGGCGCTGCTCACCAGGGTCACCAGGTCGCCGACGACGTAGGAGATGACGCCGGTCAGCAGTGGGTAGTGCGTGCAGCCGAGGATCAGCGTGTCGACGCCGGCCGCCACCACCGGGTCGAGGTACTCATGGGCCACGGCCAGCAGCTCCGGGCCGGAGGTGACCCCCGCCTCGACGAACTCGACGAACCGGGGGCACGCCTGGGTGGTCACCTTCAGGTGCGGCGCGGCGGCGAAGGCGTCCTCGTAGGCGCCGGACGCCTTGGTAGCCCGGGTGCAGACGACGCCGACGTGCCCGGTGCGGCTGGCCGCCGCGGCGCGCCGAACGGCCGGCCGGATCACCTCGACGACGGGCACGTCGTAGCGCTCGCGGGCGTCCCCGAGGACCGCGGCGCTTGCGGAGTTGCAGGCGATGACGAGCAGCTTGACGCCCTGGTCGACCAGCCCGTCCAGGCACTCGAGCGCGTACTCGCGCACCTGGGCGATCGGGCGCGGCCCGTACGGCTGGCGGGCCGTGTCGCCGAGGTAGAGCACCGGCTCGTGCGGCAGCTGGTCGAGGACGGCGCGGGCGACGGTGAGCCCGCCGTACCCCGAGTCGAAGATGCCGATGGGTGCGTCCGCCACGACGTCGAGCCTAAGCCGCCCGCTGCCCTGCCACCGGCTACGGCGCGCGTGACACTCCCCACGTCGTGTGCTGTCCACGTCGTGTGCTGTGCAGCGGTGCGTTCGGTTGGCACCCCGCTTGCGCACCCTGGGCGCCAACGTGGCAACGAGCACCGCGGCGACGACATTCGTTGCCACGTTGACGCCATTCGGGCGCGGGGGCGCATCGCTTCCTGTGGACGACCACCGCGGCGAGGGCGGCACGACGGGCAGGCTCGTTCGATGGCTCGCCACGACCCCGACCGGACGACGGAGGCCTCGCTCGCGCAGGCCGGGGTGGTGGCCCGCTGGCAGGCCATCGCCGAGGGCTGGACCTCCGCGGAGGTGGCGCACCGCGTGCGCGCCGGTCGCTGGCGAGCGCTACACCCCGGCGTCTACGTAACGTCACCGGCCCGCTGGCGTGGCGGACACAGGCCTGGGCGGCGCTGCTCCACGCCGGACCGGGCGCCGCTCTGAGCCACCGGGCCGCGGCGTTCGAGCAGGGGCTCCTTGACGTCATCCCCGCCGGCGTCGACGTCATGGTCGAGCGCCACACCGAGTCACGAGTCGTCCCGGTGTGCGGCTGCACCGCAGCAGGCACCACCTGCGCCGGCGGCACCCGGCGTGCTCCCTGCCGCAAACCCGCCTGGAGGACACAGTCCTCGACCTGGTGGAGCAGTGTGATGCCGAGGACGACGTGGTCGGCTGGCTGACCCGCGCCTGCCAGCGTCGCCTGACGACGCCGCGTCGCCTTCGTCGGGCCGTCGCGCGACGCAGCCGCCTCCGGCACCGTCGCTTGGTGCACGAGGTCCTCGACGAGGTTGCCGACGGCGTCGCTTCGCCGCTCGAACGGCGTTACGCCCGCGACGTCGAGCGCGCGCACGGGCTTCCACGGTCGACGCGGAACGATCCCGTGGTGGCCGGGGGGATCCGCCGTTACCGGGACGTGCGGTACCGGCGGCAGCGGACGACCGTCGAGCTGGAGGGGCTGGCGTACCACCCCCACGACGAGTCGGCGCGGGACGACGCCCGCGACAACGCCGCCGTGCTCTCCGGCGACGCCGTGCTCCGCTACGGCTGGGCGGCCGTGGCCGGTTCGCCGTGCGACGTCGCGGCCGAGGTCGCCGCCGTGCTCGGCGCCCGAGGCTGGACCGGCAAGCTCCGGCGCTGCTCGCCGTCCTGCGGCGCCGCCGCCCGTGCCACCGCGTGATGGCTCGTGCGTCAGGACGCGCCTTCGTGGCAACGGCTGTCCCTGCGACGAAGGCTGTTGCCACGATCAGCCGCATTCGGCGGGTTCGCGCACCATGAGCGCCAACGTGGCAACGAGCACCGCAGCGGCGACGCTCGTTGCCACGTTGACGCGGTGCTGGCGCGTGCGGCGCGCCGGGCGGGTCAGCGCCCGCGCTCGTCCGGAAGGGCGGCGGCCATCGCCTCCACGAGCGTCTCCTGAAGCCAGGCGAGGAAGTCATACAGCGCCAGGGTCATCGCCAGCCGGCGTCCGGCGTCGGCTGCGGCCGTGGCCCCGCGCGCCGACTCGTCCGCCGCGGTGACCACCAGGTCGTCCGAGTCGTCCTCCGCCTCAGCGAGCCGCGCCGCGACCTGCTCCAGCAGCGCGTGGTCGTCGTCCGTGCGCAGACCCATCCGCTCCGCGAGCACCAGCCGGACGTCGGTGAGCGCAACCAGCCAGGCCTGCGCCTCCGTGTCGTCCAGGCGCAGCGGCGACGGGCGGGCCAGCGTGTCCAGGGCGACGCGCAGCCCGGAGCGCTTGCGGGCGCGCAGCTCTGACTCGGTGTAGCGGCGGAACTCGGCTGACGCCTCGGGGTCGTCGCGGTGCGCGTCCGGGAGCAGCCGGGCCAGCGCGGGGTCCTCGGGCGGGCGCACCGTCCTGCCGATGCCGACCAGCGCGGCGAGCGGGTCCTGCTCGGCCGGCTCGGACGCGGCGGGGTCCTCCAACAGGTCGTACACCTCGGTGAAGACGTCGCGCAGCACGCGGCGCTCGTCGTCCCCGAGCCGCGCCCGCACGTCGTGCCGCGCCCGCCGGAAACCTCTGGTCACGCCGCTCCCTCAGTCGTCCTTCTGCATCGTGGCCCACAGGCCGAAGCCCTGCAGCGCCTCCACGTGCCGCTCCATCTCCTCCCGGTCGCCGTTCGCGACGACCGCCCGTCCCTTGAGGTGGACGTCCATCATCAGCTTCTCGGCCTTGGCCTTGGAGTACCCGAAGTAGCTCTGGAAGACGTACGTCACGTACGACATCAGGTTCACCGGGTCGTTCCACACCAGCGTGACCCACGGCCGCACGACGCCGACCTCCGCGTCGCTGCGCGGGTCGTCGAGCTCGACCGGCGACGTGACCACCGCACCACTCTAGGCACTCGAGCCGAGACCGAGAACGCCGGAGGACCTAGGCTCGGGCCGTGACCGGCTCCCCTCACGCGACGCCCGCAGCCACGCCCAGCACCGCGCTGCTCACCGACCACTACGAGCTGACCATGCTGGAGGCGGCGCTGCGCAGCGGAGCGGCGCACCGACGCAGTGTGTTCGAGGTGTTCGCCCGACGGCTCCCCGACGGGCGGCGGTACGGCGTCGTCGCGGGCACCGGCCGGCTGCTGGACGCCATCGAGGCGTTCCGGTTCGACGACGCGGTGCTCGGCCGGCTCAGCGACGCGTCGGTCGTGGACGACGCCACGCTGGACTGGCTGCAGGGCTACCGCTTCGCAGGGTCGGTGTGGGGCTACGCCGAGGGCGACTGCTTCTTCCCCGGCTCCCCGCTGCTGGTCGTGGAGGGCACGTTCGCCGAGGCGGTACTGCTCGAGACGCTCGTGCTGAGCATCCTGAACCACGACTGCGCGGTGGCGTCCGCGGCGAGCCGGATGATCTCCGCAGCGTGCGAACGGCCGTGCATCGAGATGGGGTCACGGCGCACGCACGAGGAGGCTGCGGTCGCTGCCGCGCGTGCCGCCTACGTCGCCGGCTTCGCGATGACCAGCAACCTGGAGGCCGGGCGGCGCTACGGCGTCCCGACGACCGGCACCAGCGCGCACGCCTTCACGCTGCTGCACGACGACGAGCGGCAGGCGTTCGAGGCGCAGGTGGCCAGCCTCGGCCCGGGCACCACGCTGCTGGTCGACACCTACGACGTCCCCACCGCCGTGCGGGCCGCCGTGGAGGTGGCCGGTCCCGGCCTCGGCGCCGTCCGGCTGGACTCCGGCGACCTGCTGGTGCAGACCCGCGAGGTGCGCCAGCAGCTGGACGAGCTCGGCGCCACGGGCACCCGCATTCTCGTCACGAGCGACCTGGAAGAGCACGCCATCGCCGCGCTCGCCGCCGCACCCGTCGACGGCTACGGCGTGGGGACGTCGCTGGTCACCGGCTCGGGCGCACCCACCGCCGGGCTGGTCTACAAGCTGGTGTCACGGGCCGCGGACGACGGCACGATGGTGCCCGTGGCCAAGGCCAGCAAGGACAAGCTGAGCGTCGGCGGTCGCAAGTGGGCGCTGCGGCGCCGCGACGCCAAGGGCGTGGCGGAGGCCGAGGTGATCGGCATCGCGCGGTGCCCCACGGACGACGGGAACGACCGCCCCCTGCTCGTCGACCTGGTCAAGGACGGCGAGGTCGTCGGCGGCGAGCCGCTCGACGCGGCCCGGGACCGGCACGCCGCCACGCTCGCCGAGCTGCCGCCGTCTGCGCTGCAGCTGTCCCGCGGCGAGCCCGCGATTCCCACGGTGTACGAGAGGGAGGACCGATGACCGGCCGCGCGCTTGTCGTCGTGGACGTCCAGCCCGACTTCTGCGAGGGAGGGGCGCTCGGCGTGCGCGGCGGCAACGACGTCGCCGAGGCCGTCGCCGAGGTCGTCCGGGAGCGGGACTACGCCTTCGTCGTCGCGACCCTCGACTGGCACGTCGACCCCGGCGACCACTTCAGCGACACACCGGACTTCGTGTCGTCGTGGCCGCCGCACTGCCGCGCCGGGTCACCGGGCGCCGCGCTGCACCCGGCGCTGAAGCTGGACCGGATCGACGCGACGTTCCAGAAGGGGGAGCACGCCGCGGCGTACTCCGGATTCGAGGGGACGACCGGCGGCACGCCGGGAGCCCGGGTCGGCCTCGCCGACTGGCTGCGCTCCCACCGCGTCACCGAGATCGACGTCGTGGGGATCGCGACCGACTACTGCGTGCGGGCGACCGCGCTGGACGCCGTGAGCGCCGGCTTCCGCACCCGCGTGCTGCTCGGCCTCACCGCGGGCGTCGCCCGGGCGAGCACCGACCGCGCGCTCGAGGAGCTGCGCGCGGCCGGTGCCGAGCTGATCGGCCAGCCGGTCGTCAGGTCGTGACCACTTCCGGTCGACACCTATCGAGGGTTCCGGAGGCCTACTCGGACGTCGAGGCCGTACCCGGGCCGGACCTGCCGCCCGCCCAGCTCCAGGCGTACGCGCCGTCGTCCACCGCGGCACCGCCCTCACCAAGCTCGAGCGGGCGGAAGGTGTCGACCATCACGGCCAGCTCGTCGAAGTAGTCCTTGCCCAGCGCGCGCTGCACCGCTCCCGGCTGCGGTCCGTGGCTGTGCCCACCGGGGTGCAGGGACACCGACCCCACGCCGATGCCGCTGCCACGGCGGGCCTCGTAGTCCCCGGCCACGTAGAACATGACCTCGTCGCTGTCGACGTTGGAGTGGTAGTAGGGCACGGGGACCGCGAGCGGGTGGTAGTCGACCTTCCGGGGCACGAAGGCGCACACCACGAAGCTGCCGCCCTCGAACACCTGGTGCACCGGCGGCGGCTGGTGCACGCGTCCGGTGATCGGCTCGAAGTCGGACACGTTGAAGGTGTACGGGTACAGGCAGCCGTCCCAGCCGACGACGTCGAACGGGTGCGTCGCGTGGACGACGACGCTGCCGGCCACCCCGCCCGGCCCGGGCCCACGGTGCTTGGTGAGCACCTCGACGTCCGCTCCCTCCGCCAGCAGCGGCTGCTGCGGCCCGTGCAGGTCGCGCTCGCAGTAGGGGCTGTGCTCCAGCAGCTGGCCGAACCGTGACAGGTACCGGCGCGGCGGTGCCACGTGGCTGTTGGCCTCCAGGCAGTAGGCGCGCAACGGGCCGAGGCGCTCGACGTCCCGCGGTAACCACCGGTGCACCGTCGTCCGCGGAAGGACCACGAAGTCGCCGCTGCGGGCCTCGAGCGCACCGAACACCGTCTCGACAGTTGCCGCGCCGGACTCGACGTACACGACCTCGTCGCCGATGGCGTTGCGGTAGAAGGGAGATGGGCTGTCGCCCACCGCATAGCAGATGCGGACGTCGGCGTTGCCCAGCACCAGCCGACGGCCCTGGACGACGTCCGAGCCGCGCCACCCGGCGTCCGGCGCGTCGCCAGGGAACAGGTCGTGCAGCCGCAGGTGGAACGGGCGCAGCGGGTGGTTCGCCCGGGTCGCGAGGTCCGGCAGCTGCCAGGGACGCGCGTCGGTGATCGCCGAGGGGATCTCCCGGTGGTACAGCAGCGAGGAGTCGGAGGAGAACCCCTCCTCCCCCATCAGCTCCTCGCTGTACAGGCAACCGTCCGGACGCCGGAACTGGGTATGCCGCTTGGGTGGGACCTCACCGACCCTCCGGTAGTACGCCATCGTGGACCGTCCTCCGCTCGCTCGGGCCGCAGCTGAGGCCCACGGCCGCCGGCGGGGTCCACCCTGCGCGGCAGCCGACGCCGTGTCAACGAACCGGCACGGGCCACCTCAGCGTTGCGGCCGCACGACGCAGGTGCCGGCGAACTTGTCGTGCAGCGCCTGCCGTCCTGCGTCACGAAGCGGCCAGAGCACGTCCACCAGGTTGTAGACCGTGCCCACCTGCGGGATGGTCCACGCGGCCTCGGACGCCAGCCACCGGCGGACGACGACCGTCGGTGAGAGGCGCTCGCCGGGCGTCCAGCGTCGCACGCGCAGGCCCAGGAGCAGCTTGCCCGGAGTCGCCTGGCGCCACAGCAGGAAGACCAGGTCGTAGGCCAGCGACACCAGGAGCCGGGCCAGCGAGATGACGCCCGCCGCCTGCACCAGCTGCGGGTTCACCAGCACGGTCGACGACGGCTTGGCGCCGTTCTGCGCCGCCTGGAGGCTCTCCGACAGCTCACGACGCAGGATGTCGAGCACGTCGGCCGTCGCGGGCAACGCGACGAGCAGCGCCAGCATCGAGATCACGATGCCGTCCAGGAGCCGCGCCACGGCGCGCCGGCCCCATCCCGCCAGCGGCACGCCGTCGTCCGTGACCGCCAGCGTCCCGGCTCCGACGGTCGAGCGCCGGGGACCCTCCGCGGTGGTGCCGCGCTGGACCTGGGAGCCGGTTGGGTGCTCGGTGCGGCTCGGCGTCCCCAGCCCGGCGTCCAGCGGGATGGTGCGCTCGTACGTGTCCTCGGTCCAGGCCCTCCCGTCCCACCACCGCATCTGCTGCGGCACGTGCGGGTCGGGGTACCAACCGGGCGCGGGCGACGTCATGCCCCCAATGATCCCATCGTCGGCAGCCGGGTCAGCACACCCGGGACGGCCGCGGTAGGGGTCACAGGTTGCCGCGGCGCTCCTGCTCCCGCTCGATCGCCTCGAACAGCGCCCTGAAGTTGCCCTTACCGAACCCCAGCGAACCGTGCCGCTCGATCAGCTCGAAGAAGACCGTGGGCCGGTCGCCGATCGGCTTGGTGAAGATCTGCAGCAGGTAGCCGTCCTCGTCGCGGTCCACCAGGATGCGGCGGCGCTGGAGCTCCTCGACCGGTACCCGCACCTCGCCGATCCGCGCCCGCAGCTCCGGGTCCTCGTAGTAGGAGTCCGGGGTGTCGAGGAACTGCACGCCGCTGGCCCGCAGCGCGTCGACCGTCCCGAGGATGTCGTTCACGGCGAGGGCCACGTGCTGGGCGCCCGGACCGTCGTAGAACTCCAGGAACTCGTCGATCTGCGAGCGCTTGCGGGCGACCGCCGGCTCGTTGAGCGGGAACTTGACCCGGTGGTTGCCGTTGGAGACGACCTTGCTCATCAGGGCGGAGTAGTCCGTGGCGATGTCGTCCCCGATGAACTCCGCCATGTTCACGAAGCCCATCACGCGGCGGTAGAAGTCCACCCACTCGTCCATGTGGCCGAGCTGGACGTTGCCGACGACGTGGTCGACCGCCTGGAACAGCCGCCGCGGGGAGCCCTCCGGACGCGTGACGCGCGTGCTCGCGGCGACGAAGCCCGGTAGGTAGGGGCCGTCGTAGCGCGACCGGTCGACGAGCGTGTGCCGCGTGTCGCCGTACGCCGCGAGCGCCGCTCGCCGCACGGTTCCGTGCTCGTCGCTGAGGTCGTGCGGCTCCTCCAGGACCGTGGCGCCCTGCGCCCGGGCGTGCGCGACGCACCGGTCGACGTCCGGGACCTCCAGCGCGATGTCAGCAATGCCGTCCCCGTGCCGGCGGTGGTGGTCGTGCAGCGGGCTGTCGGGACGCACCCCTCCGGTCACGACGAAGCGCGCGGACCCGGACCGCAGCACGTAGGCCACGTGGTCCGGGTTGCCGGTGTCCGGGCCGGAGTAGGAGACCAGGTCCATGCCCAGGGCGAGCTGGTAGAAGTGCGCGGTCTGGGTGGCGTTGCCGACGACCCAGACCAGAGCGTCCAGCCCGGTGACCGGGAAGGGGTCGCCGGCGGCGTCGTAGTCCACCAGGCCAACCAGCTGACGGAGCTGCTCGACGTCGAGGCCGGAGTCCCGGTCCTGCGGGCTGGGGGTCATGGGGTGCGTCTGCGTCGACATGGCGCTGAGCGTGGCGCGACCGTCGGCACTGGGCAACACTCGCCGTTCGGGTCGGTCAACCTGTGCAGCTTGCGCAGCCGTTTACGGCGGATACTGTGCAGCATGCCCAGGCCAACGCCCTCCTCCGCCGTGGACGCGCTCGACGCCCGCCTTCTCGACCTGCTCACCGCCGAGCCGCGGGCCGGCGTCCTGGAGGCGTCCCGACGCCTGGGGGTCGCGCGCGGCACCGTGCAGGCCCGCCTCGACCGGCTGGTGGCTCGCGGCGTCATCCGCTCGTTCGCGCCGACTCTCGACCCGGCCGCGCTCGGCTACGCGGTGACGGCGTTCGCGAACCTGGAGATCCGGCAGGGGGCCCGGGACGCGGTCACGACGCACCTGGCCTCGATCCCCGAGGTGCTGGCCGTGCACACGATCACCGGCCAGGGCGACCTGCTGTGCCAGCTGGTCGCGCGGGACAACGACGACCTGCAGCGCGTGATCGACGAGATGGTCGCGGATGACAACATCACCCGGACGTCGACGGTGGTCGCGCTGGCCTGCGTGCTGGAGCCGCGCGTGCTGCCGCTCGTGCACGCGAGCGCCCCGCCACCGGAGAACGGTGACGGGGCGCAGGAGATGTGAGGGGCAGGCTCAGAAGGCGGTCGGGTCGGTCGAGGGCTTGCGGGACGGCGCGGCCTGCTGGGCCTGCTCGGCGGCAAGCTGCTGCGCGTACTGCGCCCGGACGTCGTCCATGTCCAGCTGACGGACCTGGCCGAGCAGGTCCTCGAGGGCGGCCTGCGGCAGCGCACCGGGCTGGCCGAACACCGGGATGCCGTCGCGGTAGATCACCAGCATCGGGATCGAGGTGATGCCGTAGCGCGCGGCCAGCTCCTGCTCGGCCTCGGTGTCGATCTTGGCGAAGGTCGCGTCCGGGTTGGCCTCGCTCACCGCCTCGAAGACCGGCGCGAACTGGTGGCACGGACGGCACCAGTCGGCCCAGAAGTCGAGCAGGACGATGCCGTCGGAGACGGTCTCGTCATGGGAGTCGAGGGTGATCGCTCGGGTAGCCATGCCGTCCTCAACACCTCGACCCCCCGCGCGTGTTCCGACTCGACCCGGTGGCACCGACAAGCTGGTACTCGCCAGCAACTCCAGAAATCACCCCTGCGGCCGCCGTGACCGGCGTCGCTCGTGAGCAACGGCGCTGCTGGTGAGCAAAGAGCGGCGGTGCGGTCAGCGCTGGCCGACGAACCAGCGGCGCAGGGTGTCGATGCGCTGCTGGACCTGCTCCGCACCTGCCTGCGGCACCGGCGGCCCGCCGCAGGCAGAGCGCAGCGAGGCGTGCACGGTCGCGTGCGGCTGCCCGGTTCGCCTGGCCCACGCGCCCACCAGCTGGTGCAGCTCCTTGCGCAGGGCCGCCACCTCGCGGTGCGCGGGAGCGGCCGGCTCGGCAGCCGACGCCGGACCGCGGGCCCGGCGTCCGCGCTGCTGGGCGGCCTGGCGCTGGGTGAGCAGGGTGCGCACCTGGTCGTGGTCCAGCAGCCCGGGCAGGCCCAGGAAGTCCTGCTCCTCCTCACTGCCCACCAGGGCGGCCGTGCCGAACTCGCCGCCGTCGTACAGCACGCGGTCGAACTCCGCCTGCGCCTCCAGGGCCTCGAACGGCAGCTGGTCGAGCTCGCCGGACGCCTTCTCGGACCGGTTGGCCTCCGCCATCAGGGCGTCCTCGGGCGACCACTCCTCGGCGTCGCGCCGAGGGCGGTCGAGGGCGTGGTCGCGCTCGACCTCCAGCTGGCCGGCGTGCGCCAGGAGCGGAGGGACGCTCGGCAGGAACACCGAGGCGGTCTCCCCGCGCCGGCGAGCCCGCACGAACCGGCCGACCGCCTGGGCGAAGAACAGCGGAGTGGCCGTCGACGTCGCGTACACCCCGACCGCGAGGCGCGGCACGTCCACGCCCTCGGAGACCATCCGGACGGCCACCATCCAGCGCTGGTCGCCGTCGGCGAACTGCTCGATCCGCTCGGAGGCACCGGCGTCGTCGGACAGCACCACCACCGCCGGCTCGCCGGTGATCCCCCGCAGCAGCGAGGCGTACGAGCGCGCCTGGGCCTGGTCGGTGGCGATCACCAGACCGCCGGCATCTGGCACGCCGCGCCGGACCTCGGTGAGCCGCTGGTCGGCGGCGCGCAGCACCGACGGGACCCACTCGCCGCGCGGGTCGAGCGCGGTGCGCCAGGCCTGCCCGATCATGTCCTTGGTCAGCGGCTCGCCGAGCCGGGCGCTGAC
>Ga0126311_10000963_pt1 | contig 13527 bp, 11 predicted proteins | sample Plot61_FD_92539 | JGI IMG/M metagenome (GOLD analysis project Ga0126311, IMG submission 92539) | Serpentine soil microbial communities from UC McLaughlin Reserve, CA, USA - Plot61 | ecosystem: Environmental > Terrestrial > Soil > Grasslands | place: USA: UC McLaughlin Reserve, Lake County...
CGGCACATTTAAACCGGTAAAAACCGAAACTATTGCAGAGCACCAGATGCACAGTGAGCCATTTACTGTAACAAAGGAATTGCTTCAAACAGTTATTGATTCTACCAACATTATTGCTGCTGGTACTACTTCATTACGAACAATCGAAAGCTTATATTGGCTAGGATTAAAATTGAATGCTTCTCCTGAAACAGAACTTGAGTTAAGTCAATGGGAGGCGTATAAGCTACCTGAGCAATATCCGATTATTTCATACGAGGAATGTTTTCAAAAACTACTTGTGTGGATGGAAATTCATTCTCTTGAGAAAATTCATTGCAGAACCAGCCTTATTATCGTCCCCGGATATCAGTTCAAAGTTGTGAGTGGTTTAATTACTAATTTTCATCAACCACAATCCACTCTCCTTTTGTTGGTAGCAGCATTTATTGGTGAAGATTGGAAGAATATTTACCAGCATGCACTTGATAATGGTTACAGGTTTCTTAGTTATGGAGATAGTAGTTTGCTATGGCGAAAAGACTAATTCTGCTTTAGGGGAAATTCAATTGTAAAACAGCTTCCTTTGCCCAGGGTACTGTCTGCTTTAATAATACCTTCATGTGCTTCTACAACTGTTTTGACATAGCTTAAACCTAACCCGAATCCTTTTACATTGTGAATGTTACCGGTATGGGCACGATAAAACTTTTCAAAAATCCGTTTAACAGTTTCCTTAGTCATCCCGATTCCATTGTCCTCAATTTTAAAAATAAACTTTTTGTTTGTTGAGGTGGTAGTAATGCAAACTTTTGGCGGCACATTTTCTTTCGAGTATTTTACTGCATTATCCATTAGGTTATTGACTAGATTAGAAATATGCACTTCATCTCCTTCTATCAAATCATTTTGAGCGGACAGGTTCATTTCCAGTGAACCCTGCTTTTCCTGCAAACGCAACATGAAATTATCTGCTACATCACGAATAATTGTATGAACATTTAAAGGCTTTGAATTCAACTGGACCTCCTGCCTATCCATCAAAGCTGATTTTAAAATAGTTTCTACCTGCCGGTTCATCCGCTGGTTTTCCTCTTTTATTATTTCGCTGAAATAAGAAAGTTTTCCTGTGTCCTTTTGCACCTTTTCATTTCGTATAGCATCAACGGCTAATGATATTGTAGCAATAGGAGTTTTAAATTCATGCGTCATATTATTGATGAAATCGTTCTTTATTTCGCTTAGCTTTTTTTGACGCAACATAGTACGTATAGTTAGAAAGAAAGCTGCGCAAATAACCAATGTAAATAAGATGGAAATTATAACAGGCAGCCGAAGGCTTTTATATACAATATCAGTAACGTTGGGCACTACAATAATAATCCATTCGTCTGCAGAAAGGTTTTCTGCTGGTGAACCGCTGGGAGGTACCAAAGGAAGAACTACTGAGTGGTGGTTCAACGAATCATCATACCATGCTCTAAAATTGTTGGATTCTCTTTCAATTTGCCCAATCGTATAATTTTTTAGGATCACGACGGCAAATTCAAAAGGAATGCCTTCAATTTTTTGCGCAACAAATACGGCTCTTATTTTTTCATACAATTCCTGTGTAGTAAAACGCTGACTTACATTATAAGTTCTTGGATAATCTAATGAGAATCTTGTAATATCGGGGAACTGTTTTACACCCGAAGCAGCGGGAGCGCCTTTATACTGTGCTAATTCCTCGCCAACCTGTTTGGCAATATCTTCTACCTTTTGTTCCACCTGCTCTTTTCGTAATAAAACCATATTATTTAACCAGGAGATCTGGATAAGTATAATGCCTATTAGCGATAAAGTAATCAGCACAAGTATTATAGGAAAAATTCTTTTCACGGACAGCAAGATGAATGAAAAAGTTGTGATTGCAAAAATATTGCTGTGCTCCTCATTTGGAATGGCATGAGATTGTTATGTATTATATTTAACACATATTGGGAGTTTATGGTACAGCCAGCATCAGGAGTTTTGTTGATTGCCGATCCATTTTTAAAAGATCCGAACTTCATGCGAACCGTGGTTTTTTTAACCGAGCATCGTGAAGACGGCACTATCGGGTTTGTACTTAATCGCCAATATGAAAATACCCTGGACGAATTGTTGCCCGAAGTAGAAGGACATAAACTCCCTGTTTACTATGGCGGACCTGTACAAATGAATACAATTCATTTTCTTCATCGCTACCCTGAGGAAATTCCAGGAGGTATCGAAATAATGAAGGGGATTTTTTGGGGTGGTGATTTCGATGCCGTTGTAGAACTCATCAATAGCGGCAAAGCAGACGCTGAAAAAATTCGTTTTTATATAGGTTACTCTGGCTGGAGCACAGGTCAGTTAGAAACAGAAATGAATGAAAAAACATGGCTTACTGTAGAAGCAGTACGTAAGTTGGTATTTCATCCCAATGCCGAGGAAATATGGAAAGACTCTCTAAAGCATCTTGGTGGTGAATATGAAATGATGATCAATTTTCCAATTGATCCGCAGTTAAACTAATTATTGTACCGGGTTGTTGATTACTAACTACATGCTCAACCGATTTGCCTTTGTATTTCCCGGTCACTTGTCGTAATAAAAAAGCTCTCAACAATGAGAGCATTCTAAAAATATGAAACAGGTTTATTCTACAATTGTAGCACCTTCCACCAACACCGTTACTTTGTTATTTAATACTTCTACAAATCCGCCCTGGATATCATAATTGGCTGTATGATTTTGTTTGTCGCGCAAAACTTTTACACGTCCTGCTTTTAACGCACTTACCAGAGGAGCATGTTTATCCAGTACTTCGAATGAACCGCTAATGCCTGGCATTTGTACGCCATAAACTTCACCACTAAATAACTTTCGTTCGGGAGTTAATATCTCAAGAGTCATGAGAATAATTTGAAATTTACGAATTGAATCGGAAACCAGTCTTCAATGAAAATGTACTATTTCAATTAGTATATCTTCAAATGTTCGGGTTAACTATCCCTGTGCTTGTGCCAACAATTTTTTCCCTTTTTCAATAGCATCGTCGATTGTACCTACCAGGTTAAAAGCTGCTTCGGGATACTCATCTACTTCACCATCCATAATCATATTGAAGCCGCGAATTGTTTCTTCAATTGGTACCAAAACACCCTTTAATCCGGTAAAGGCTTCTGCCACGTGAAAGGGTTGAGATAAGAACCGTTGTACCCTTCTTGCACGGCTTACAGTTAATTTATCTTCATCGCTCAATTCATCCATTCCAAGAATGGCAATTATATCCTGTAATTCTTTATAACGCTGCAATATCAGTTTCACACGGTTCGCTGTATTATAATGGCCTTCTCCAACAATTAATGGAGAAAGAATTCGCGACGTAGAATCAAGGGGATCCACGGCGGGATAAATACCTAAGTCGGCAATCTTGCGTGACAATACAGTTGTAGCGTCTAAGTGAGCAAACGTTGTAGCGGGGGCTGGATCCGTCAAGTCATCGGCAGGTACATACACGGCTTGCACCGAGGTAATGGAACCGTTTTTTGTAGAGGTAATTCTTTCCTGCATAATGCCCATTTCGGTTGCCAGCGTTGGCTGGTAACCTACTGCTGAGGGCATACGACCTAAAAGGGCAGACACCTCTGAACCAGCTTGCGTAAAACGGAAGATATTATCAACAAAGAAAAGAATATCACGCCCTTTACCTGTACCGTCACCATCACGGTAATACTCAGCAATGGTCAAACCTGAAAGGGCAACACGGGCACGGGCGCCCGGCGGCTCATTCATTTGGCCGAATACAAATGTTGCTTTGGACTGACCCAAATCAGTCATGTTTACCTTGCTTAAATCCCATCCGCCTTCTTCCATACTATGTTTGAAAGCATCACCATAGTTCATAATGCCCGCTTCAATCATCTCACGCATCAAGTCATTTCCTTCACGTGTTCTTTCACCCACACCGGCAAATACCGATACACCAGCATAAGCTTTTGCAATATTGTTGATCAGTTCCTGGATTAATACAGTCTTACCCACACCAGCACCACCAAACAAACCAATTTTACCGCCCTTTGAGTAAGGCTCAATAAGGTCAATTACTTTAATACCAGTAAATAACACTTCCGTAGCAGTGGAAAGATTTTCAAATGCGGGAGGCTTTGCATGTATAGCACGGCCATTAACTTTTGGAACGGGAGGCAAGCCATCAATAGGATCGCCGGTTACATTAAACAAACGTCCGCGAATTTGCTCAGTTGCAGGCATTGTGATTGGAGAACCTGTATCAACAACATCTATCCCACGAGTCAGGCCTTCTGTACCGTCCATGGCAATAGTACGAACACTGTCTTCTCCCAAGTGGTTTTGCACTTCAAGAACCAGGATATCACCATTATCTCTTTTTATTTCTAAAGCATTATAAATTTCGGGAAGGCTACCTTCGAACTGAACGTCGACAACGGCGCCAATAATTTGTTTTACCTTACCAACTTTTGCCATATTTAGCTTTTAAACGAAGATTTTTTTGATGAAAATTGACTGCAATCAGGTACCATTTTCATTTCAGGCTGCAAAGGTAAGGGTGCATCATTAATTTGCCAATTTGAAATGAAAGAATGCCCGCCTATGGGTAGAATTAACTTTTGTTATAAGTAGTATCTATAACGCCTGAGAATATAGTTCCAGTCCGTGTCTTTAGCTTTTGATTTGGAAGGCATACAGGTGACGAAAAAAATCATTTTTCCCAAACACACAACTAACCTTCTTTAAGAGTAATTTATAGTGTGGGGGTATTATTTTGCTTCTTTAAGACTCGTGAACGGAAAAAAGTTTTTGAAATATCTGCGAAGGCAGTAACCGCATCTTTAAATTCCTGCACCAGAGTTTTTTGTGGGAAGAAAGAGTCCGCCCATTCGAGTTGCCACTTCCCTTTGAAAAATTTTGTTACTTCTGGGTCAGTGGGCTCTATAACAAATTCAAAATCAGAATCCCATTCAATTCGAATGGTTTCCAGATTTGGATGGGTTCTTTTTATAATCTTCCATCCAACAGAGTGTTTAGGCAAATAGTCCTGAATTAAATGTCCGAGATCATAGCCGTACGTGAAATTGAGCCTTTCCTTATCTAACAGGTATAAAACGTTCTTGTACTCATGAAGAATCCACTTGTGCGATTCTCTTGGAAATAAATATTCACCTATCAGTGAGGGGGTTTCTATATATCCTCTTTTAGCCACGCGAAACTGTTCTTGTAAAAATTTTACCGGATTTTCAACATGCTCGAGGACATGACAACAAATACAAAAATCAAACTCTTTGTCTGCGAAAGGAAGGTCTTCGCCATCTGCATTTAAAAACTTTTGGTTCTTTAGTACCCTGATATCTCCACTTCTGTGAAAATTAGAATCTACATATTTATCTACTACCACATTAGCCCGTGGATGAGGATTATGTCCACCTCCAACTTCTAAAACTTTTTCTGAACTTTTAATGGATAAATCAAAACGACTTTTCGGGTTTCGGACCTTCATTAATCATTGGTTTAAAAGTGCCAAAAATAACCAATTAACCATGACATTAATAAAGGCTCACAAATGAGGTATGATATTTTCATTGTGATTAAACGGAATTTTGTTATTGCTCAGTTTCGACATGCGCTTATGGATGAAAAAAAGTATTTTCATTCTACTTTAGTACCCAAATAATGAAGATGATCTTTCTTGATTACCTATTGTGGATCAGTTGTTTTATTGTGCTTTACAATTATGCCGGCTATGCGGCTATTGTTTTATTTTTCAATTCTTTAAAAAGAAAAACGCGGCAACAGGCAAAAGATGAATTTTTTCCTTCCGTTTCTTTTATTGTTGCAGCTTATAATGAGGAAGACTGTATCGAAAAAAAAATTATTAACTCGCTCCAACAGAATTATCCGGCTGAAAAAATGGAGTTCATTTTCATTACGGATGGATCTACTGACCACACGCCGTCAATCATCCAAAAATATTCGTCTATTCAGCTGCTTCACTCAGCGGATCGTAAAGGCAAATCCGCTGCCCTTAACCGGGCAGTTAAAGCAGCAAAAAATGAGATCTTACTTTTTAGTGATGCTAATACCATTTTAAACAAGGATGCCATTAAACAGGTGAGCAGACATTATAAAGATCAAACAGTTGGAGGAGTTGCCGGCGAAAAGAAGGTAATGGCTGTTTCTGATAATGGCGAAGATGTTGGGGATAGCGAGGGACTTTATTGGAAGTATGAATCTTTTTTAAAAAAAATTGACTCTGATTTTTATACGGTCGTCGGAGCTGCCGGCGAGTTATTTTCTGTAAGAAAAGAATTGTATGAAACCGTTCCCCAGAAGGTAATCTTAGACGACTTTATTATCTCGATGAAAGTGGCCCAAAAAGGCTATCGTATCATTTATGAGCCAAAAGCCTGGGCTATGGAATTACCTTCCTTCTCTATTCCTGACGAAAAGAAACGAAAAGTGCGGATTGCGGCAGGCGGCTTTCAAGCTATGACTATGTTACCTGAAGCATTGGCTTTCTGGAAACAACCTAAGCTCTCCTTTTTATATATATCGCACCGGGTACTGAGGTGGACACTTAGCCCTCTTTGCCTGATATTAGCTCTTATTTCCAGCTTTTTATTAAGTATACTTTCCGATTCTTCTATTTATAAAATCATGTTTTTGTTTCAGGTATGTTTTTACCTAAGTGGTTTACTTGTGCAATTCTTTCCATCTGCAAGCAAACGGGTTAAAGCCTTAAAGCTTCCTTATTACTTTATTTTCATGAACATTTCGGTAATCCAAGGATTTTTCAGATTTTTACGCAGAAATCAGCCTTCAACCTGGGAAAAAGTCAAACGATCTAACTCAAACTTATTGGAAAGCCAAGTTATAGATCAGTAGAGATAAAATGAACGTGCAGGGTAGTAAAAAGACCGAATTAACCTGCTTCAGTTAATACTTGTTTATACCACTTAAAATCTAAACCACTTTTAACAGGCTTGATAGTTGCATGTCAGTACTCGAAAACTTATTTTTAATCCTTAATTACGTTACCTAACATGGATTTTGTCTATTTATTCCGAATTCTCATGAAAAGGAAGTGGATCATTATTGCATCCGCTCTAATTGCTGCTGCCGTAGCTTATTTTCTAACAGTAAATTTACCCAACAATTACCGTTCCCTGGCCCAAATAGCAACCGGCTATACAACCAGCGACGAAATCAAAGTAAATAATGAGAATTCAGACTATTTTCAAACCGAAAATAAATTCAATAATATAACCGCCACTTTCACGTCTCCCGCTGTTGTTAGTCTTTTATCTTACAATTTGATTCTTCACGATCTCACTACTGATGCACCTTTCCGGCATATACCAGCCGACAAGAAAACCGACGCTTTTAAAGAAATAAATAAAGATTCGGCAATTAAGGCTTTCCAGGACAGGCTTCAAAGCATGAAAATGCTTACTGCTTTTAATCCGGAGGAGAAGAAGTTATTGGAATTATTAAAGCTATACAAGTACGATTACAAATCTCTCACAGAAGATTTATCGGTTTCCAGACTGGGACACACAGACTATTTACAAGTAGAATACATTTCGCCTGACCCCAACCTTTCAGCTTATGCTGTAAACACAGCTTATGAGGAATTTGTACGATTTTATGGTAACAACAGAAGCATAAGATCAGCAGAGTCCATAGATACGTTAAGAAGTATCCTGGACAAAAAGAAGCAAGTGCTGGACCAAAAAAACAGTTTACTACAGCAAGCCGGTTTAGGTACGTCTGAGTTGCAAAGTGAAAGCGATCTTGATGTTATTTCTAACTTAGAAGGTGCTTTAACAACTGAAAGAACAAAACTCACGACACTCCAGTCTGATCTCAGAAAAGTCAATCAACGACTGGCAGATTTAAATAACAGGCCTGCGGAAATCGGAGTTGATAACAATGATATGCTTGTTCTCAGAAATGCGATGAATGAAGCACAAGGCACTTATTTGAGAACAAATGACCCCGAAGATTTAAAAAAGTATAACACACTCAAAACTCAATATCAACAAAAAGTTGCTGCCTCCAGGCCGGCTACATCTACTAAAGACCCAATAACAGAAAAGGTAGATTTAACATCAAAAAAAACTGACCTGGAAATAGATATTCAAAGCAGTACTGCTTACGTATCCTCGCTTCAATCCAAAATTTCTTCTCTAAAAGGAAGTGTTTCTGCTGCGGGCTCTCGCAGCGCCGCAGGCGAAAGTTTAAAAAAGGAAGCTGAATTAGCTAACAAAGAATATATAGATGCCAAAAAACACTATAATGAAGCAACAGATATGGGAGGAGCTTCCATCAATAATTTTAAAGTAGTGGTGGCCGCACAACCAGCTATTGAGCCGGAGCGTTCCAAAAGGCCCATTATTATTGCTCTCGCAGGAATTGCCGCATTTCTTACGACAATAGCCATAATTATATTCCTCACCTATTTAGATTCCTCAGTCAGAACGCCGATTATCTTTTCTAAAAACGTCAACTTAAAATTGATTAGCCTTGTCAACTTTATGAATTTGAAGAATAAAAGCATTACTGATGTTATTGCAAATAAGCAGGTGGCAACTGATGAGGCAGAATATAAAAGAAATAATATTTTCCGGGAATCGCTCCGTAAGCTTCGTTATGAGATTGAGACCAGCGGAAAAAAGATATTTTTATTTACGAGTACAAAAAAAGGCCAGGGGAAAACAACCTTAATACAGGCTTTATCTTATAGCATGAGCCTTAGTAAGAAAAAGGTTTTGATTATCGATACCAATTTTTGCAATAATGATCTTACAGTACAACTAAATGCCGAACCTGTACTGGAGAAAATTGTTCCATACAAATCAGACAATAAAGCACTAATTGAGCAGGTTCGGGTTTTCTCTAAAGATTTAGGGCTGGGGTCCGTTTATGCTATCGGTTCGGAAGGTGGTGATTATACCCCTTCGGAAATATTGCCAAGAGAAAACTTACTGCAACACTTACACCTGCTAACCTCAGATTTTGATTATATTTTTCTAGAAGGTCCTCCTTTAAATGATTTTTCTGACAGCAGGGAATTAGCCCAATATGTTGATGGTGTGATTGCTGTCTTTTCTGCCCAAGATGTTATAAAACAAATTGACAAGCAGTCCATTACATTTTTTAAAGAATTAAATGGAAAGTTTAGCGGTTCTATCCTGAACATGGTCGATCTGAAAAATATAAATGTCGCCTGATCAGGCTGAAAGTTGTTAAACCCTTTCTTATTTTAAATTGCATTACCTTAATTCATAATTCCTCAAACTATAATTGAACCAATGAAAATCGCGAAACCATTGGAGGCTGATGTCTTAATACCATCGCCTCGAAGTTTTTATATTTATAAGTTTATCTTTTCAGCTGTGCTTATTTTTATTTCCTTTATTATAAATGCACAAAAGACTTCATCATCCTCTCTAACTAAGACAGATACTTCCAGCGTTATTGAAGAAAAATTAGTTGCTTTAGCGCTTCAGAATCCGGAAGTAAAAAATCTCGAGCACCAAAATAAGATCAATGAGTATACATTACGTAATGCACAGAATCAATGGCTTAATCTCTTAACCTTTTCAATAAATTACAACGACCAAACCTTTGCCAAGAATCCGACTACAAGCTATATCTATCCGAAGTACTATTTTGGACTTACAATTCCATTAGGAACAGTTCTTTCCAAAACACAGGCAAAGTCTGCGCGGGAAAGCATAGAAATAGGCAAAAACAACCAGGAGTTATTAAGAAGAACCATAAGAGAAGATGTTTTAACAAGATACAGAGAGTACAGAGCCATTACGGAGTTAATTATTATTCAAAACGAATTAGTGAATGATGTTCAGGCTGAATTGGTGCAAACTGAAGAAAAGTTCAGAAAAGGGACTGCTACAATTGAGGCTTATAATACAGCCCAGAAAGGCACTAACCATGAATTAGCTGCTTTGATTAATCTGAAATTACAGCACGATGTAAAAAAACTGGAGATAGAAAAAATAATTGGTGTTAAGCTGGAAACTGTTTTAAACAGATAAGCTCCCAGGTATGTATTTAAAGGATTCTGCAATTCCAGTATGAATGAACAACGCCAAATCATGGATATCAAGGGCATTTAACTTACCTCTGCTTCACCAAAAAAGGTATAACTGGGTTGATTATCTAAGAGGCATTATCATTATTTTGGTAGTCTATCATCATACCTACCTTGGACTTGAAAGCAGTGGTTTTAAAATATCAACCTCCCTTTATGACGCCAATATGGTATTCTACAGCTTTAGAATGCCGCTTTTTTTCATTATTTCCGGAATATTTACAAGTCGCAGCCTTTTCTCTAAACCTGTAAAAGATCTCGTATGGATAAAATATGACAAGATATTTTACCCATATCTTGTATGGTCGTTTTTACAGATTACGCTCCAGATAGTTTTTTCAAAATTTTCAAATTCTGATAAGAGCTTACACGATTATTTGTACATATTGTATCAACCGAGAAGAATTGAACAGTTTTGGTACTTGCCGGCGTTATTCAATGCTACCCTGGTTTTTATTTTTTTCAAAGCGAAAATCAAATTAAAAGCCGGCCTGCATTTTTTACTGGGTTTAACTCTCTATTTTATAGCTCCTTTTGTCAGTAGTATAAGCATGATTTCTGACTGGATGAGCTTTTACATCTTTGTTGTAATCGGAGATCTAGCTGCAGGTTTTATCTTCAAAAAAGGAGTTCAGAAGTATTTAAAGAAACCCATAACATTTCTATTAATGCTGCCTGTCTTTTTGCTTGTGCAGCTTCACTACCTGCATAACAATACCAGTTATCTTCATAATGGTTTAGGTAAAAAAGTTAACGAGGTGGCTGCTGCTCCTGCCCGTTCAAACTTCCTTCTTTACATGTTCAATGAGAGCAACTTTTTACTGATTGCACTTGTGGGCTGTAGTATGCTTATTATATTTTCCTTTTTACTCGAAAAATGGAACAGGCTGTCGTTCTTAAGAATAGTAGGCTATCATTCGTTATATATTTACATTACCCAAATTATTATTGTAGCCTTTATACGACTTTTATTCATACATGTATTTCACATTTACAACATTGCTGTTATTTTAATAGCAGCGGTATTTTTTGGAGTTATACTCCCCATAATATTTTACAATCTTTTCGGCAAACGCAGTTTATGGTTTCTTTTCTCAAGCAGGAAAGAGCGAAAAGATTACTATAACCAGCCAAAGGAAGAAGCGATTAAAACTTTACCAGCGGAACCTGGTTCAGTGAAAACCGCAACTAGTAATACTTAACTTGTATCGAGGTAGGAAGGCTTGGCTGAAAGTCTCTTAAATGCTGAACCAACAAAGCGCTGTTGGTTGTGTCAACGGAGTAAAAAGAAACAATATCATCGCCGCAAATAACATTATTCTGAATTTGCCATGTGGCTAATTTTTTCCAACGATTAGTCAGCGAATCGCTAAACCAGCTATCATATATCATGGCCACTTCCACACGTTTTACTTTGCATAGGGAATCTAAAAATTTAGGTGTCCAATTTTTGTTCTTTATATTTCGTGTTACCTCTGTTGAAGCAAGCCCCCATAAATCTGTGATAGTGGCGTTGGAATAATAACTGACAGCACCTATATCATTAGCTGCAATGGTACCGGTATCATAATACCTTTTAGAAAACTGTGCCATTTGGTATTGCTGATCGTAAATATTTCTGCATGCTTGCCCTACCTTGTTGATAGCAGTTGCACTTCTTAAGAGTATAGGAAAAAATAAAAAAAACAGTAAAAGCGTTAATACAATACGGCTATCCCTGCTGGAATTAACAAATACCTGTTTACCATATTTAAAAAAGAGAAAGGCCGTAATTACAGTGGAACAAAAAAACAAATATGCTTCATATCTATAAAGCCATCCTACAGCGTCAAGTCCAAGCTGAATAATAATGCAGATCATCAAAAAGATCAGAACAAAAGAATGAGAGGGTCTCATATATTTCCTGAAAAGCAAATAAGTAAGTGGCAAGATCAACGTCCACCTTTGCGTAGCTAAGGCAGCAATGAAAGATTTTACGTTAAGGAGATTTTGCACCAGTACATTAGAAATAAAACCAGGAAAGGTTGTCGTTCCTGATCCAGACTTTACAAGCACAGAATTTGGAAATAGATAACCACCTTTTGTCAGGGAGTAAATTCCGAAAGCAATAATGGGAAGGATTGCAATACCTCCTAAAAGGAAACCATCACGCCATTTTTTATAATACAATAACAGGACACCAGCAATAGCTATCAAAATCAATCCTTCATATCTTATAGAGGTTACCAATAATGCAAAAACAAATATTTGCCAGGGTAGTCCTTGTTTCTTGTTCCTGGCTGCTTGCTCCAGCCAGTCAGAAAAATGGAAAATAAAAAGAAAAGACACGAGACATTGTATGGTATGCTCCATCCCGCTAATAATCATTGTAGGCAGCGGAGTAATTACAATAGCAGCTATTATTATTATTACCTGGACATAAGGATGAACCTGGTGCTTTTTAAACCATAGATGCAATGCCTGGATTGTAAATATTCCTGCTATACAGTTTACTATGAAAGGGACGATTGTATGATGTGAAAAAAGCCTGCCCAACGCTAAAATGATGGTATATAAAAGAGATGAGGAAGCAGAGCCAAATTCATTATTGTTTATCCCCCAATTTCCATTGTCTGATACGTGTTTGGCCATTTCCAGGTGTATAAAAGTATCATCCAATGGATACATAAATACCCCGCCAGTGTACCTAAGTGTTTTTACTTCAATAAGAAGGATAGGAAAAAAAAGGGCTAAGAGACCAAAGGTTAAAACAAAGACAGCAGCTTTTTTGTCCGTGAAATGTACGCCTTTGATCCGGGCTACATTTAACAGGGTACCGGTAAGCATTATTAATCAGATTTATTCCAAACAATATTTAAATGTCCCTACTAACAGGTTGCTTATTTAACTCTCTCAACTTTATTATAATTGCGACGATAGGGTAATAAACAACCATATTTGCAAATTGTCCAACAGCTTCCTGAACCAATTCTCCAAGATAAAATGAAAATAAAAGAGCTGCTGAGGCAGCAAACAAAGTTTTGATTTTGTCGCTTTTTACTCTGAAATAGCCCTGAATTGCATATTGCAATGTTACAAAATATAAAATGCAAGACATAGCTAACCCTACCCACCCAGTCTCTAAAGCTTTATTCAGATAGCCGCTGTCAGGTGGAAATCCAGCTAGTTCGTGATTAGGATTATATTTTTCACCATTACCTCCCGTGGAACTAAGTCCCCCGCCAAATGGATGACTATATATATACGGTCTTATAGAGGCCCTGTTCTCCTCGCGTACTCTATAAGACTCGTCCTTATTTCCTTTAAAACTGGTTCTAAATCGTATTAGTGTAGGGTTATCATAAATGGGAACATAAATCAAAAATAAAAACGCGAAGACACCCAAA
>Ga0126311_10000964_pt1 | contig 13525 bp, 10 predicted proteins | sample Plot61_FD_92539 | JGI IMG/M metagenome (GOLD analysis project Ga0126311, IMG submission 92539) | Serpentine soil microbial communities from UC McLaughlin Reserve, CA, USA - Plot61 | ecosystem: Environmental > Terrestrial > Soil > Grasslands | place: USA: UC McLaughlin Reserve, Lake County...
GCCTAGGACCAGCAGCGCGCAGATCACCCCGAGATGCATTCGGCCGAACCGCTGCCGCGGGAGCTCCTCCACGATCTCGTGAGCGAGCTGCGCACTTCCCTCGTGAGCGCTCTCCATTACCGACGCTTCGGGGTGCTGGGCCGACTGCTTGAGGTCCATCGTGCCGGGACCGCGTGCTCGACGTGGCGGCTGGTCAGCCAGGACCAACGCCAGCCGATCGCTGATCAGCCGGGCCAACTCCGCGTCCACCTTCTGCCGATATCCCATGCTGGGAAGCTAAGGACGCGGCCCTGACGTCGTACGCGCGCTCAAGGATCTGTGGATAGCGCTCGGTGCAGCCTCTCGATTGGGGATAACAAACAGTTCGCAGCTCGGCGAGATACAGCTCAGACCCGTGGCGAGACAACGATCCCTAGTGTTCCGGGACCGACATGAACGCCCAGCACGGCACTTACTTCGGAGATCACGATGTCACCAGCCGGCACTCGGCCGCTTAGCCGATCCACCAACCGCTGTGCGCCGTCGGGATTATCGAGATGGTGCACCGCGATATCGACAACCCCGTTCCGGGCCGAAACCTGCCCGAGCGATTCGATGCTCAGTTCCTCCAGCCGCGTCAATGCCTTGGACTCGGTTCTGACCCGCTCGCACGGTCGTATCTCTCCATCGACGACTGTGAGCAACGGCTTCACTGCCAGCGCCGAACCCACCATTGCGGCCGCTGTTCCGATCCGGCCACCACGTCTCAAGTACTCCAAGCTGTCGACATAGAAATAGGTTGTAGCGGCGGCGGCACGCCGGCGTACGCTCTCGGCCACCTCCTGTGGCGCGGCGCCTGAGCGCGCCAGCTCAGCCCCACTCAACACCGCAAAGCCCACCGCCATCGCCAACGTCATGCTGTCGACAACGATGATCGGTATGTCGACCGAGGCGGCAGCCACTTGCGCCGCACTGCAGGTTCCGGAGATCTTGCTGCTGAGATGCACCGACACAATGGCCTGATAGCCAGCTCCAGCTAGTTCGGCGTAGGTGTTGCCAATCACCTCAGGAGTGGGCCGTGATGTGCTCACCCGCCGTCCGGCACGCAATGCGCCGGCCACAGCTCGCGGCGGCACCTCTGATTCTGGACGGCTGATGTCGTCGATCACGACCTGCAATGGAATGATCGAGACGTCCGCACGAGCAGCCTTGGCAGGGTCGAGGGAGGACGTAGAGTCAGTCACCACTGCCACGCCAGCCATCTGCTCAGCGTAAGACGATGCCAACAGCCGGTAGCAGACCTCGGGGGTTCCCCGCTCGGTGTCGGGAGGAAGCGAAGACCGAATGAGTGATCACACCGAACGTTTTCGCAGTGCGAGCGTCGGTCGCGCGAGCAGTGCCCAAATCTGGCGCGCTGGGCCAGTGACCCTGATTTTGGTATCGGCATTCGCCTTGGCAGCCGCTGTGATCATCCCTGTTCTGGCGTACTTGATCTATCGGAATGGCAGCGCGCTGTGGCTGCCGGCGCTATTGATCTTGCTGGCCGTGCTCGCGCTGCTGTACGCCTGGCGATTCGGTTTTCATCCACGGCTGCGGGTCACCGAGCAGAACGTCGAGATCGTCAACCCCTTCCGCAGGCACAGCTTCGAGTGGAACGACATCACCGTCGTTGCCCCTGGCGAGAACGGTCTGCTCATCGGTTCAGAGGACGAGGCCGCGGAAGCGTGGTGCGTTCAAAAGTCCAACTTCGCTATGCGACGCGGGCGCACTACCCGGGCTGATCGAATCGCCAACCAGCTTCTCGACGTCGTGGAGCTGTACGATCCCCCATTCGAGATTGCGGAGAGCGAGGTACGTATTCGCCGAGCGCGGCCCGACGAAAGCCGATTGCTCACCAGCCTGGAACGCGCGGCGAGCGAAGAAGCGTTGGCTCATGTCTTTCCGCCCGATCGGTACCCCTATCCCGCTGCCGCAGTCGCCGAGCGCTGGCGGCATGTACTCCGAAATCGACTCATGCGCGCCTACCTACTCGAGCTGTCTCATGGCCCCGCCGGCTACGTGGCCTTCGACGCGGATACGGTGCATCATCTCGGCGTCGTCCCGGAGCAGACACGGCGTAGGTACGGTTCGGCGCTACTGGAGTTCGCATGCATGGAGATCTACGCCGAAGGCTCCCGGGAGGCGTACTGCTGGGTGTTGGCCGACAATCATGTCGCCCGCGCCTTTTATAGAGCCCTTGGCTGGATTGAGACCGGCGAACGGCGAAACTCGGAATACCCGCCGCATCCTCAATCCCTGCAGATGATGCGTAGAAATCCCCGTGCGGCTAGAAGAAGTCTCTAGCGACCGGTACATCCCGTGACGATCGCGATCAGCTTGCCCCGGCCAGGCATTCTGGGCCGGTGACGATTCGCGCACCGAAAGCGACGAAGACGCCGGATCTTAACGAACCGACGTCAGAGCGCGGTGTATACAGCACTGGGACTCCGCCAACCACGGCCACCTGGGACACCCGATCGTCGCGTCCTCGGTTCCAAGGTGTGCTGCTCACCGTCGCGGCGCTTGCATTGCTGCCGGCGATTGTCGGCACCATGATGCGGGTTCTGCCCCCGACCGACGATCCGGCTGCGCAGCTAGCGGCCTTCATTCCCTACGGGCTCATCGGCTATCTGCTGGCATTGTGCTGCCTGCTGGTTGCGCTGGTGAGGGCGAGACGCCGGCTGGGCCTGGCAGTGATCACCGTAGCGGTCGCGGCGTTGACGAGCCTTCATCTAGCCTGGCTGGCACCACTGTTCGTCAATGATCATCGCTTGGCTGCTAATGCTGACTTTGAGCTGATGAGTCTGAACATGTTCAACGGCGGAGCGGATTCCCGGGAAGTCGCCGAGCGCGCTGCGCATGCCGATATCGTGATCTTGGTAGAGGCTACACCTGGCGCTCTCACGGGCTTGAAGCAATTCGGGTGGGACAAGCGTTTTCCGTACTCATTGGGAGATCCGAAGGACGGCTCGTTCAACACCGCGATCTACTCCCGCTTCCCACTGAGCCATAGCACTCTGATCGGCGCCACTGCTTTCCAGCAATGGGTGACGAGCCTGCGGGTGCCCGACGTTGGCAGCATCCGGTTGATGGCCGTCCATCCGTGCAATCCGTACTGTGGCCGTGATCGCTGGAGTGCCGAGCATCAGCTGCTACGCAAGCTAGTGATCGATAATCTTGATCAGCCGTTGATTGTGGCCGGCGACTTCAATGCCGTTGACGATCATGGACCAATGCAGGCTTTGCGACGCGTCGGACTGAAGAGTGCGACTGACGTCGCGGGAGCCGGCTGGCTTCCGACCTATCCGGCCGACGGCCCATTGCCTCCGCTGCTTCCCATCGATCACGTCCTGATCAACAAGGAATTGACTGCTACCTCGGTGACTAGCTTCGCGATCGATGGCACCGACCATCGCGGCCTATTTGCCAAGCTCGCCGGGGTCTGAGCGCGGAGTCCTGCGCATACACCTACCGCCACCACCAAACCTGATCTGTCTCCTAGGGCTCTGCATAGGTTGCTGACGGTCTACACAGGTTGCAAACTGTGCAAACCGTCAGCAACCTACGCGCAGGTAGGTTTCGGACAGGCCGACGGCGCGTAGGTTCGCCCGCGAGCCGCCTAGGCGAAAGGAGCGCGAGCCTGCTGGGCTGCTATCGCGCCACGACGACGCTGACCAGCTTGGGCGCTCGGATGATCACCTTGGCGACGTCGCGTCCAGCCAGAGCGCGAACCACAGATTCCTCGGCTAGGGCGCGGGAGCGCAACTCGTCCTCACTGATATCTGGCGGCACCTCCAGCCGACCACGTACCTTGCCCTGGACCTGAACCACGCAGGTCACTGCCTGGGTGATCAGCAAGCTGGAGTCGACCGCCGGCCAGGTTGCGTTCGCGACCGACGGATCGTGCCCCAACCGTTCCCACATCTCCTCGGCGACATAGGGCGCTACCAGACTCAGAGCGATCGTCACTACCTCGGCGGCCTCGCGTACGGCGGGGTCGGCAGGACCCGGAGCACTGTCCATCGCCTTTCGAGTGGCATTCACCAGCTCCATGATTCGCGCGACGGCCACATTGAAGCGCTGCCGGGCAACGGATTGGTCAATGTCGGCCAGTAACCGATGAGTCTCTCTGCGTAGCGCTAGGTCGCCGTCGCCGGGCGGAACACCCGGCTCGCTGGTCACCTGGTCGGCCAACCGATACGCGCGTTGCAGGAACTTCAGCGACCCCGAGGGCGACACGTCGGCCCAGTCGATGTCCTCCTCTGGCGGCCCGGCGAAGACCACCGTCAGTCGCACTGCGTCGACGCCGAACGCGTCGATCTGTACCCCCAGGTCCACACCGTTACCCAGCGACTTGCTCATGGCCTTGCCCTGGTTGATCACTTGGCCCTGGTTCAGCAAGCGGCGCATCGGCTCTTCGAAGTCGACCATGCCCATGTCGTGCAGCACCTTGGTGAAGAACCGCATATACAGCAGGTGCAGGATCGCATGCTCCACACCACCGACATATTGTGTGACTGGCATCCAGCGGCGTACGTCTTCCGGCTTGAACGGCCCATCTTCATAACCCGGTGAGCAGTACCGGAAGAAGTACCACGACGAATCGACGAAGGTATCCATGGTGTCGGAGTCCCGCTTTGCGGGTCCGCCACACTGTGGGCAGTCGACATTGACCCAGTCTGTAGCTGCCGCCAGCGGCGACGTTCCCTTGGGGACGAGATCGGTGCCCGTCAAGTAAGGCAGCTCAACTGGAAGTTGATCATCGGGCACCGGCACCTCCCCACATCGCTCGCAGTGAATGATCGGAATCGGGCAGCCCCAGTAACGCTGCCGACTCAGCAGCCAGTCACGCAGCCGATAGGTCACCGCGCCTTCGCCAACCCCTTCGGCTTCCAGCTTTGCGATGATCGCTCGAACTCCGGCATCCTTGTCGGTCAAGCCGTTCAGGATGTCGGAGTTGATGTAGGTTCCGTCGCCTGGCGTGGCAATGCCCGTGGCTGCCGGATCCGGCCCGCCGGTGGCGACCACTTCACGGATCGTCAGGCCAAACGTGCGGGCAAAGTCCAGGTCGCGTTGATCATGAGCCGGCACCGCCATGATTGCGCCGGTGCCGTATTCAGCCAGCACATAGTCGGCCGCGTAGACCGGAATCTTTTCCCCATTCACCGGATTGGTGGCATGCACTCCCACGAACACCCCCGTCTTAGGACGTTCGGTGGACTGCCGCTCAATCTCGGTTTCATGCTTGGTCTGCTCCAGGTACTCCTCAAATGCCGGACGCTCCTCGTCCGTAACGACCTCTGTCGCTAGCGGCGCATCGGGTGCGATCACGAAGAACGTTGCCCCATACAAGGTGTCGGGGCGGGTCGTGAACACGCGCACCGGCTCGTCCCGATTCTCGATCATGAAATCGACATAGGCGCCCTCGGAGCGGCCGATCCAGTTGCGCTGCATGGTCAGCACCCGCTCCGGCCATCCGTCGACAAGATCATCCATGTCGTCCAGCAGGCGCTGGGCGTACTCGGTGATCTTGAAATACCACTGGGTCAGCTGTCGCTTCGTGACGACCGATCCGCAGCGTTCGCACAATCCCGCGATCACCTGCTCATTGGCCAGCACCGTCTGATCCTTGGGGCACCAGTTGACGTAGCTGGCCTTGCGATAGGCCAAACCGCGCTCCCGAAATCGCAAGAACAGCCACTGAGTCCAGCGGTAGTACCCCGGATCGGAGGTGTGCAGCCGGCGGGACCAGTCGAAGCTCAGACCGTAACGCCGGAAGGAGGTTGCCTGGGTTTCGATGTTCGCGTAGGTCCACTCGGCTGGGTGGGCGTCGCGCTCGATGGCCGCATTCTCGGCGGGTAGTCCGAAAGAATCCCAGCCGATCGGGTGCAGGACGTCGTAGCCCTTCAGCTTCAGGTAGCGCGCGATGACGTCGCCCATCACGAAAGCCTCGGCGTGGCCCATATGAAGGTCGCCGGATGGGTAAGGGAACATGTCCAGCATGTAGCGACGCTCAGCCGAGCCGTCGTCCTTGGGCACGAAAGTCTTGTCCGCCTCCCAGAACGCCTGCCATCGCTCCTGTGCGGCACGGGCGTCATAGCCGGTCCGCTCCCGAGTCGCGGTATCTGCCGACTCTGAAGCCTCGACCCGCTCGATCTGCTCGGTCATGATCTCGTTTCGTCTCCTTGTTGTGCATCGCGTGCGCTCATTGGCCTGGACATGAAAAAACCCCTCGCCGTCGTGGGCGTGGGGGGCTGCCGCGCAGGAGTCCTACGCGGCTACATAAGGAGGGCAGTGGTGTCCATGGCCTCGGGGCGTTGCATACGGTTCAGGGTAGCGCAACGCATCCTGGCGCTCCCCTGGTTATGCAGCTGCGATGAGGAGTCGTCGGATCGCGCCACGCGCCGTGCTGAGGAGGAGGGAGGGGACATGCTTCTCGTCACCGAGCGACGACGAAGTAGGCGCGCTCCAAAGGCGCGATCCGCGCGGAGCGAGCGCCAGCGAGCGGAGCAATGAAACGCGTGCGCCGGCTCAGCCCTGACGAGCTTCGACAACGGACCCTCCGCCGGCAATTTCCGAGCATTTCAGGCCATGGTCCCGAAGCGGTGCTGGAACTGTTCCGACGGCTCGGACCGACTCAATCCCAGGTGCCGCGAGCCCCCTTCTTGACCATCTCATCGAGGCTGCCTGGCGTGAGCTATGAGACGGTGTCCGCGTTGTTCGAGTCGCACCAGCTGGTCAAGACCAGCAATATCCGCGGCACCGTGCACAGCAGCGTGCCTGAGCAGTTCGCCTGGCTTGATGCGGTGGCCCGCCGTACGCGAGCAAATCAAGTCCGCAATGTTCTGAAGCTCGAGCAGGTCACGCCGGAGGAGCTTGCCGCAGAGATTGAGGCCTTCTCTTCGGCCGAATGGCGTACGCGCTCGGAGATCGTGGCGCATGCGCGTGCCTGGCTTGCCGACCGCGAGCCAGCTTGGGCTGCTGGCGGTCCAGATCTGCCCTCAGACAGCCTGATCTGGGGCCACAGCGGCCTACTCCGGCGGCCCCGTGACACGCGATGGGAGAAGCGCACCGACATCTACCATCGGCGAGCTCGTTGCGTGCTCCCCGATCTGCCGGAATGTGACTTTGCGGAATCCTTGACGAATTTGGTTCGGATCCACCTGGGCTCGTACGGCCCTGCCCTCCGGGAAGATCTGGCCTTTTTCTTCGGCGCCAACCTGAGCGCGGTCGACGATGCTCTGCGCCGGCTCGGCACGGAGATCATTCACCTGCCTGGCCCGACCGACGAGGACTATCTGGACGTCGCCGACTCTTCTCCTGCCGGCCCGTTCGATCTGGGATTGCGTCTGCTCCCTGAGTATGACGGGCTACTGGTCGGGTACCACGGACGGCATCGCACGCGCTTCTTGACCGAACAGCAGCTTCCACAGGTCTGGGCCAAGGTGAACGGTCTGTTCTCGCCAGTGGTGCTCTACGACGGGCAGCTGGTCGCGAGCTGGAAGACGATCACCAAGGGTCGACGCGTCGACATTGAGGTCGCCATGCTTGACCCACACCCCGTATTGGCCGATGACCTCTTCACTGATGCCATAGCAGCCACTGAGCAAGTTCTCGACATCAAGATCACCGACCTGCGGGTACGCCCACCGCTACGCTGAGCGCTAGAGGAGGTCCTCGAGATGACCTGGCTGGTGACTGGCGGCGCGGGATACATCGGCTCTCACGTGGTGCGGGCTTTTGTCGGCGAAGGCATGCCCGCCGTGGTGATCGACGACTTGTCCACCGGGCACCGCAGCTTTGTCCGAGAGGACATCCCTTTCTATGAAGGCAGCATCCTGCAAGGCGAGCTTCTCGACCAGATCTTCACCGAAGAGCAGATCGCTGGTGTGGTTCATCTCGCTGGTTTCAAGTACGCGGGCGTCTCGATGACCCGGCCGCTGCACACCTACACGCAGAATGTCACCGGGATGGTGACCCTGTTGGAGTCAATGGCCGCCCATGGCGTGACTCTGTTCGTGTTCTCCTCGAGCGCCGCGGTCTATGGCACACCAGCAACTGACCTGGTCAGTGAACAAGATGCAACCAAACCAGAGTCCCCGTACGGTGAATCCAAGCTGGTCGGCGAGTGGCTGCTCTACGACCAGGCACGCGCCACCGCAGCCGGCCCGGCGCCACTGCGCCACACCTCGCTGCGGTACTTCAACGTCGTTGGTTCGGGCTATGAGGACCTGCGCGACACGAGCCCACACAACCTCTTCCCGCTGATCTTCGAGCGACTGGTCGCAGGCGAGGTGCCGTATGTCAATGGCGACGACTACCCCACCCCGGACGGCACGCCGGTCCGTGACTATGTCCACGTCTCCGACCTGGCCCGATCCCACGTGGTGGCGGCACAGGCCTTGGAGGAAGGCCGGCCGCTGCAGCCGGTTTACAACCTAGGCAGCGGCACCGGACTGTCAGTACGCCAGATCATGGACGCTGTTGCCCGCGTGACCGGCATCGATTTCACTCCGGAGGTTCGGCCCCGCCGCGCTGGCGATCCGGCGCAGATCGTGGCGACCGGTGAGCTGGCGGCGCGTGATCTGGACTGGAAGATGCGCCACACCGTCGATGACATGGTTGCCTCGGCGTGGACTGCTCGGCAAGCCGCCGAGCGATCAAGCTGAGCTATCCCCGAAACACAGCCGTCACATTGGCTTGCCAACTGTGACGTCGGCGTAACCGAACGCACGTTTGGCGCAACACGGGCCTAGCAGAGTTTTGCGTAACCTCGGGCGTCCCAGGATCCAGCCGCCTGAGGGTTTCCACCGTTTCCAGTCCCCGTCACCGAAAGAAAGCAATCATGACTCCACTCGAGATTGACACTGGAACCACTGCGTGGCTCCTGGCGTCAGCAGCGCTGGTGCTGCTTATGACGCCAGGACTGGCCTTGTTCTACGGCGGCATGGTCCGTGCGAAGAGCGTTCTCAACATGATGATGATGAGCTTTGGGGCACTGGCCTCAATCGCCGTCATCTGGGTTCTCTGGGGCTACTCAACCGCCTTCGGAGACGACATTGGTTATGGCCTGCTCGGCAATCCCGTTCAGTATCTGGGTCTGAAGGACCTTATGGGAGCCACCACCGAGGTCTCGTTCAATGACCAGACCGGTACCTACCCGGTGATGGCGTTCGTCGCCTTCCAGGCCGTATTCGCGATCATTACCGTGGCCCTGATCTCCGGCGCAATTGCCGACCGCGCGAAGTTCAGCACTTGGATGATCTTCACCGTGATCTGGGGCACCGTGGTCTACTTCCCGGTGGCCCACTGGGTGTTCGACTTCTCCGCCGGTGACCACGTCGGCGGGTGGATCGCCAACAACCTGAAGGCGATTGACTTCGCAGGTGGCACCGCGGTTCACATCAACGCCGGCGCAGCTGGCCTGGCACTTGCCATCATCCTTGGCAAGCGACTGGGCTGGAAGCGCGATCCGATGCGCCCCCACAACCTGACGCTGGTCATGATCGGCGCTGGGCTGCTGTGGTTCGGTTGGTTCGGCTTCAACGCCGGTTCGGCGATCGCTGCTGGCACCACGGCGGCAACGGTCTGGGTGAACACTATGGTCGCCACAGGCGCCGCATCCCTTGGCTGGCTGATCACCGAGCGCATCCGCGACGGCCATGCCACCTCACTCGGAGCTGCGTCTGGCATCGTTGCCGGCTTAGTGGCAATTACTCCGTCCTGCTCATCAGTCTCACCAGTGGGCGCGATCATCGTCGGCGCTCTCGCAGGCGTTATCTGTGCACTTGCAATTGGACTGAAGTACAAGTTCGGCTTTGACGACTCGCTCGACGTGGTCGGTGTCCACCTCTTCGGTGGTCTCTGGGGCACCCTCGCGGTTGGCTTCCTGGCGACCGAGGCTGCTCCGGCAGGAGTCAACGGCCTGCTCTACGGCGGTGGGTTCGATCAACTGTGGCGGCAGGCGGTCGGTGCCTTCGCGGTGCTGTTCTTCAGCCTGATCATGAGCTTGCTCATCGGGTTGCTGCTGCACAAGACAATCGGCTTCCGCGTCACCGAGGAGGAAGAGCGCACCGGTGTCGACGAGATCGAGCACGCTGAGACGGGCTACGATCTCGGCACGCTGGGTGCAGGCGTGCGCGGCCTGTCCTACGCCGGCTCGACCCCAACTCAGGTCGAGGAAGACAGCAAGAATGATCAGGAGGTGTCCGCATGAAGCTCGTAACAGCGATCATCAAGCCGCATATGTTGGACGAGGTTAAGACCGCACTCGAATCGTTTGGCGTCGAGGGAATGACAGTCAGCGAGGCAAGCGGCTTTGGACGTCAGCGGGGCCACACCGAGGTTTACCGGGGAGCGGAGTACACCGTCGACCTGGTGCCGAAAGTAAGGCTTGAGGTGCTCGTGGACGACGATGATGCCAAAGACATTATCGATGTCCTGGTCAAGGCAGCTCGGACCGGTCGCATCGGTGACGGCAAGGTCTGGTCGGTTCCGGTGGATGAAATCGTCCGCGTGCGAACCGGGGAGCGCGGGCTGGACGCGCTCTGAAGCGTGATCTAACCAGCGAGCGTCTCAACGTCGCGATCCGGTCCAAGTGGTCTTCCACCGCAGGGCCGGATCGTCGGCGTCTGATCACCGAGTGCGTTGAGTCGGCGCTGGTCGAGCTGTATGCGCAAGTCGGCGGCCCTACAAGCGGGGCCGCCCTTGCCGCCGTCGGAAGTCTCGCCCGACGTGAACTCGGTCCCCGGTCCGACATCGATCTCGTGCTGCTGCACAACGGCAAGTCCTCGACCAAGATCAACACACTGGCAGCAGACCTGTGGTATCCGTTGTGGGACGCGCGGATTCGCGTTGATCATTCCGTACGAACATCGGCGGAGTGCGCTGAGGTCGCCGGACGGGAGTTGAGCGCAGGTATCGGTCTGCTCGATCTGCGAGTGATCACTGGTGACGAAGAGCTGGTCAAGGATGCGCGTACCGCACTCCTGAACAGCTGGCGCGCCAATGCCCGTAAACGCTTGCCCGAACTGCTGGCATCGCTCGATGAGCGTCTAGCCACGTTTGGTGATGCGGCCTATCTGCTCGAGCCTGACCTCAAGGAGGCACGTGGCGGCTTCCGCGATATCTCGATGCTGCGAGCGCTGGCAGCCAGCTGGCTGACTGACAGGCCACATGTGGGCATCCATGAGCCGCATGAACGGCTGCTCGACGTCCGCGACGCACTCCATCTGGCGGCCGGCCGCACCCTCGACCGGCTGATCTCCAGCGAGACGCAAGCCGTGGCCACCCGCCTCGGATACAGCCACCCTGATGATCTTCATCGCGACGTGAGCCTGGCCGCTCGCCGGATCGGGCACGCCGTCGACCTGACCGTACGCGCCGCCCGCCAGGCCGTGCCCCAGCACCGGGTGCTGAGCTTCATCAAGCGGGAACGCAAGCCCCAATACGTCCAGGCTGATCACGGCTTGATCATCTCCTCCGGAGAGGTAGGACTAGGCCGTGGCATCAGCGCAGCCGATCCGCTCGTCGGCCTCCGGGCAGGAGCTTTGGCGGCGCAACGTGGGCTTGTTCTCTCCCCCGTCACGGCCGAAAACCTCGGCAAGCAAGGCCAGGCGCTTCCGTCGCCATGGCCTGATACGGCACGAGAAGCCTTGCTGGAGATGCTGTCTGTTGGCCCGGATGTCATGCCGGTGTGGGAGGCGCTCGACCTTGCCGGCTGCATCAGCAGATGGATCCCTTGTTGGGAGCCGATCCGAGCTCGGCCCCAGCACAATCCGATCCACCGTCATACCGTCGACCGGCACTTGGTCCAGACCGTCGCGGAGGCGCAGCGGCATTTGACGCAGGTTGATCGGCCTGACATCTTGCTGCTGGCGTGCCTGTTTCATGACATCGGCAAGTTGCCGGGGGCTGGGACACACCACGCGGATCGGGGAGCACCGATCGCCCGAGAAGCAGTCGAAGCAATCGGACTCAAGCAGAGCGACGCCGAACTGGTCGAGCTGTTGGTGAGGCACCATCTGACTCTCGCCGCATTGGCCACGAAGCGTGATCACGCCGATCCCGCCACCGTAGGCGCCCTGGTCGAGGCCGTGCAGGGCAGAGCAGACATCCTGGACTTGCTGCGCTATCTCACCGAGGCAGACGCTCGCGCTGCAGGTCCCGCCGCCTGGTCGCCGTGGCGTGCCCAGTTGATCAACAGCCTGGCCGATCACACCGAAGGGCTGCTCGTCGATGAGACGACCCGGGTCGACGTCGCTCAGCTAGTTGATCTTGGTCTAGCTCGCTCTGTGCAACTCGACGGCAGGCCGCGGATCCGCGTGGAGCCCCAGCCTGGCGGCGTACAGCTGATCGTTGCAGCCAGCGACCGGTTGGGCCTTTTCAGCGACACTGCAGGCTTGCTTGCCTCCCATTCGGTGCAGGTGCGCTCGGCTGTCTTGCATACCATCGAAGGGGTGGCCGTCAACACCTGGCGGGTAGACAAGCAGCTCGCGAGCGACCTGCCCGACACGGCGTACTTGATCAAACAACTGAGCCGCCTCGAGTCAGGCGAAACTGGCATCTTGACCCCGGTGCAGCGCCGGGAGGCGCGAGCCCACAGCAGCGGCACGGTCTCCAACCCGTACGTAGAACTGGTCGAGGACGCCAGTGAGACCGCGGCCGTTATTGAAGTCCGGACTGGGGATCGTGCCGGGCTGCTCTATGCGCTCGGTCGGTCTCTCAGCGAGATTCGGCTGTCGATCCGCTCAGCCCACATCAGCACTCTGGCTGGACAGGCCATCGACACGTTCTATGTGACCGAGCTGGACGGCTCGACGCCTAGCCCACAGCGGGCCCGCGAGGCGGTGGCGGCACTCACCATGGCAGCCGGGATTCAGGCCACTTCGGCAGCGACAGCAGCATCTGGCTAGCCCTTTGGCTAGGTCCGCTCGGCGATCAGATCGTCGACCTCTGCCGAGGTCGGCGGTTGCGGGCCGCGCCGTGCGCAGACGATTGAGGCGGCAGCAGCGCCGCGTTCCAGCGAGCCTTCGAGCCCAAGCTGAAGCTTCACATATCCGTCGAGGAAGCCGGCCATGAATGTGTCGCCCGCGCCGACCGTGTCAATCACCTTGGTAGGAAATCCTGGCACCCGGGTGATGTTTCCGCCGGGCTCGATCGCCACTCCGCCGCCGGGCCCAAGCGTGATCACGGCAAGCCCCAATCCGTACTGCTCGACCCAGGTGCCGGCCAGTTCGACTGGATCGCCGTCGACCTTTCCGCCGCCACTGGCTTCCGCCCTGGCGAGGAACTTGATGTCTTCATCACTTGCCTTCACGATGCCTTGACGCCGGCCAACTACCCGCAGCCAAGGCTGCACCTTGTTCCAGTACGCGTCAGGATCGGTGATCACGGTCGGTCGTACGTTGATGTCGTAAGAAACCCCGGCCTGAACGTCACGCATCCAGTCGAGCAGAACCTCCGCGCCGGGGCTCACAATGCACGACAACGAGGCGATGTGTAGCCA
>Ga0126311_10000966_pt1 | contig 13519 bp, 14 predicted proteins | sample Plot61_FD_92539 | JGI IMG/M metagenome (GOLD analysis project Ga0126311, IMG submission 92539) | Serpentine soil microbial communities from UC McLaughlin Reserve, CA, USA - Plot61 | ecosystem: Environmental > Terrestrial > Soil > Grasslands | place: USA: UC McLaughlin Reserve, Lake County...
ATCATAAGCAACGCTGCGATGCTGAGGGTGCAAAGGATGTAAAGAATGGCCGTGCGCTCGAGATAAATAAGAAGGATTACGACGGCTGAAACACCCAATGCCCAAAGGGCTGTGATCATTTTTCGACGCCGGCGATCACCGGCAAGTGTTCTTCGATTCATAAAGGTTCAGCTCACCTGCTTCGCAGCTGTTAATAAATTACTCGCATCGGCAGGTACGTTCCGGTCGACGAGATTGCACCTGTGATGCTGCCGGTCAGCGCACCCACTAGCGTCTGTCCGATGCGGTCCTTTGAAAACATGCCCGACTCGGTCACCTCGATGATGTCGTAGGGTTCCAGCACGAAGTCCGGCTTCTGATTTTTCTTGATAGCCGCAACGTCCACGACGATCGTATCCTGGTTCGTAGAACCCGGACGCTGCCGGTAAATCTTTACCTCGTTCAGCTTCGCTTCTTTTCTGACACCGCCCGCCATTGCCAGCGCACGGCTCAGAGTGAGCTGGTCGCGAAGATAAAGACCGCCGGGCGACAGCACAGCGCCGGTGATGTAAACGGGCTCAGCTTCTGTTACCAGCACATAATCTCCCGGGCGAATGACTGGATTCGCTTCCGTTTTGCCGGCGCGGAGATCTGCGATCTTCACGATCTGGAGCGGAATCTTCGTGCCGTCGATTGGACCGGCTTCAGCTTCTTCTCCGGCCTCCGGACACATCAAGGGCTCGGTATGAAGAATCTGAATGGTTCCCGCGGCACGTTCAGTAAAACCACCGGAAACAGCCATCAGCTCGTTCAATCGCACCTTTCTCTTCATCTCCACCCGCGTCGCCTGGCGAACCGCGCCAAAGACCGTCGCCGGCTGCCGGCTGTTTCGTTCCGCAATGCGAACGCTGACCTGCGGGTTGTTAATGAACTTCGCGTACGCGAGAGTGATGTCCTTTTGAACGTCCTTGTCCGTGCGGCACTTTGCGCGGATTGGCGTCTCGAGAAACGGCAACGCGCTGAGATTGCCATCGCCGTCGACTTGAGCGCTGCTGCTCAGCTCAGGCTGTCCGAACACACGCACATCAACCACGTCGCCTGGGCCAAGCAGGTACGTCTTGATGCCCTGAATGTCCAAACCCGGCGACGGCGGCGGCGCCGAAGTTTGCTGCGATTGAGACTCCTGCGGCCGAGACTCTTGCGCGAACGCAGAACCCGCAAGCGCGCAGACAAACGCGACCACTAAAAGCAAAGATTTATTAGTCTTCATTCTCAACACCTCAACGCTCAAGCTTATGTTGTTCTGTTTGTTTATCGCGCTTGTGCTTTTTCCTGCGGCGCAAGGTCCCAGGCATTACAAAGCCCGTGAAAAGCAAGTTGCAATGATCGCACAAAAGGTGATGGATGCCAACCAGACGTAGCACCAAAGGCGTCCTTTTGTACCCTCTCCGAATCCGCGAGCTGCCACATTTCGGGCACTTCTGACCTATCATTGATTGTGATTTGGACCAGATTCTTCTGATTTTCTCTGAGGTGCGCCGTTATTAGGCCGCAGCCGCGCCTTTAGCTTCTCGATTTCACGTTCGATTTTCTCAGTTCCGGCAAGGCGAACGTCCGCTTTAACGATGTCCTGGTTAAGGTAAAAGAGCGCATCGCGATAACGATCGATAGCGCGCCGGTAATGTCCCTTGAAGGCTGAACGTTCTGCGAGCTCCACCCAGTGGGCCACCTTTACCGACGCAATGAACTCATCGATCGCAACTCTGGAGTTACTGAGTTCCGTCTCGTCCGGATAGATGCGTAAGGCCGAATCGATGCAGTCGATTGCGCGCGTGGCAGTCTCGATCTTGTCGAACGTGCGCGCACGTTGTTGTGCTTCGTGTGTTAACACCTGCGACTGTCCCCTGGCCCACGTTAAGAGATGGTGGCGGTGCAGGGCTCGCACGCGTTCCTGCCCCGCACGCAGCGCAATCCCCTTCTCACTTCCATGGCTACCAGACCTGATCGCTTCGTCAGTGCTCGAGAGATATTCGTGGCACAAGTGCGCTACGTCCAGATGCGTCTCCGGCGGTGAACCGGGACGGTCAGCGGCGGACGACTGTTTCTGGATTGCACGCAGTGCAGCGGAGTGTAACGACGCGGAAAAACCTTTTTTCTGACTGCGGCTGCCGGACCGAGAACGACTCGGCGCGTTTTGCGTGATGCCGTTCTCCAAAAGATAACGCGTCCACGCGCGTCGCATCACTACTTCGCGAGCCGACAATGCGACAAGGAGAACGACGCTGGCTGCGAGTCCTGCGGGCAGCCACGGTGCCTCGTCGCCGCCGCTCACCAGGATCCACCACAATCCGAAGAACAATCCCGCCGCGATTACAATCGCCGACACGAGGTATCCCAAACTCGACGGCATGCGACTGCGTGGCGCACGACCGTGCAAGTCAGCAGGAGCACGCGAATGAGATCGCGGGCCTCTAGGAAAGAACTGATCCGCCGAGTTGTTTGCCAACTATTAACCTCAGGCCAAGAACTGTGTCGCCGGCTTTCGGGGGGATGACCTCACAACGCACTCAGGGTAATAATAGTCAGCTTTTTGGGATTGCCCTGTCAATATACGACGCTTTCGGAAGTACAAATCGTTATTGTTGGACTAAGGAACACACAAATGGAAAATAAACAATTTACGGGCAAAGTGGCGTTCGTCACCGGCGCGACCTCGGGGATTGGACAGGCGTGCGCAATTGCTTTTGCAGAGGCTGGAGCGAAGGTCGTTTGCATCGGCCGCAAGGAAGAAGCGCTCCGGGATGTCGAAGAGAAAATTCGCGAGCTCGGTTCGGAATCATTATCAATCCAGGCAGATCTCGTTCGTGATAACGAAGCGGAGCGCGCCGTGCAGCATGCAATCGGAGTCTTTGGCGGCATCGACGTGCTCGTGAACGCCGCCGGGCACCTCAGCAACGGCACGATCGAAAACACTTCGCTCGAAGCGTGGGACGACATGATGAACGTCAACGTGCGCGCCGCCTTTACGTTGATGCAAAAAGCAGTGCCGACCCTGATTGAACGGCGCGGCAACATCGTGAATGTTTCCAGTGTCACAGGCTTGCGCGCCTTTCCAGGCGTGCTCGCTTACTGCGTCTCGAAAGCAGCGTTGGATCAGTTAACAAGATGCGCTTCGTTGGAACTCGCGGCGAAAGGCGTGCGAGTAAATGCTGTTAACCCGGGTGTCGTGGTCACTGAGATTCACAAGCGCGGCGGCATGAGCGAAGAAGCTTACGCGAAGTTTCTCGAGCATTCGAGGAGTACACATCCGCTCGGTCGCACCGGACGCCCCGAAGAGATCGCGTCGCTGGTCCTGTATCTCGCGTCCGACGACGCCTCATGGATCACCGGCGCGACCTATTCCATCGACGGCGGACGCGCCCAGACCTGCGCGCGTTAAGATGTAACTTAAGGGCTGATATACTGCCGCCGCATGAGCAATCCACCACCAACGATCGTCATTCGCACCTCGCCACGAATCAGCGCCATCAGGCTCGTCCTCGCGATTTTTGTCGGACTGATTGCACTGTTCCTCGGATTACTCGTCCTGTTGCTGATCGGAATTGAGACCGGACCCGTGGCGCTGTTGCTTGGTTTACTGGCCGCGACGATTCCTGTTCCGATCTATGTCGCGCTGGTTTTGTGGATCGATCGCTATGAAGCCGAGCCGCTGTGGATGCTGGCCACGGCTTTCTTTTGGGGAGCTCTGTTCGCAACCTTCTTCGCTTTTCTCTTCAACACAGGCAGCGCAGGCATTGTCACCATCATGACCGACGCCAAGGCGGGCGAGGCGTTCGCGGCTGTCATTTCTGCTCCGATAGTCGAGGAGATTGGCAAAGGCCTGATCCTCTTCATCTTTTTCTTCTGGAAGAAAGACGAGTTCGACGGTGTTGTTGATGGAATCGTGTACGCCTCAATGGCTGCGCTCGGCTTCGCGATGACTGAAAACATTCTTTACTATGGCCGCGCCGCACTCGGCGGCGGTGAATCGCTGACACTCACACTGATCATCCGTGGCTTCTTCGCGCCGTTTTCTCATCCACTGTTCACGAGCCTGACGGGAATCGGATTGGGTCTGGCCCGCCAGTCGACGAACATGTTCGTGAAGATACTGACTCCCATCGTCGGTCTGTTGATGGCGATCTTCATGCATAGCATTTGGAACGGCTCGGCAGTGTTCGGCGGTGGCGGTGTGTTTTTACTCACTTACATCGTAGTTATGGTTCCGGCTTTCATCATCATGCTCGTCGTGATCGCAGTGGCGTTGCGACGTGAAGGACAAGTAGTTCGCGAGCATCTGGTGATCGATCTCCAGCGTGGTTTTCTGACTGAGGACGAGTACAAACAAGTCGGCTCGATCCTCGGCAGGATGGGTTCATCGTACAACGCCTTCTCTCGCAGCGGCGTAAAGGGTTGGCGCGCGCGCCGACGTTTCAACCAACTGGCAAGTGAGCTGGCTTTTCACCGCAGCCGGGTTGCGCGTGGCGTATACTCGGCCGACCAGGATGTGCTGGCGCAGGAAACAGCGTACTTGCACGCGTTGCAAGGTCTTATCAATGAACTCCGGGGACGTTAGCGTGCACTCCTCCCGCATTAAGTGCTCGCTGCCCGTCCAGTTTGTGGCTTATACTTGTTGCGTTTGCTTTTCATTTCAGCAGAGCTGAAAGCTCGTGAGAATCCAACTTCTACCTAGCACCTTTGACGCTCAGGGAGTGGCGACCCTCGAGCAACGATTGACATGTTTCGTAATCGACGACTGTGTGGCCGTTGACGGCGGCAGCATCGCGATCGCCGTGAACAACGAGCAACGGTCGAAGATCAGAGACATAATCGTGACGCATCCTCACATGGACCACGTCGCGAGCTTACCGATTTTCATCGACGATCTTTATCCGAGCTTGAAAGAGCCGATGCGCATTCATGCGACGGAGGAAGTTATCGGCCTGCTGGAGCGCGACATTTTTAACTGGAACCTCTATCCGCGCTTTTCTGACTTGAAAAACGATTATGGTCCAGTGATGGAATACGTTCCCATTCCCATCGGCGAGCCGTTCCGAGTGGCCCATCTGAGCGTGGTTGCGGTTCCGGTGAACCACATCGTGCCGACGGTTGGCTTATTCGTGTCCGATGGTCAAAAGAGTGTTGCTTTTAGTTCAGACACTGCGGAGACTGAGGCGTTCTGGAAGATCTTGAACGAGATGAAGGAGCTCGACGCGTTGCTGATCGAGGCTTCGTTTCCGGATCGCATGGCGAAGCTGGCCCACGTCTCTCGTCACTTCACGCCCGCTTCTTTGGGCCAGGAGTTGAAAAAGTTAAATCACAACGGCATGGACATCATGGCCGTGCATCTCAAACCCACCTACCGCGAAGAGATAATCGAACAACTCAACGCGTTAAATATTCCAAAATTAAAAGTGATGGAGCCGGGCAGGGTTTACGAGTGGTGAGGACTTAACTCACACGGCGATCGAATTGAACCGGCTCAAATTCCTTCTCTGCGTGCTCGCCGTCTACGCCGTGAAGTGAGACGCGCCCGCTCGGCAGTAACTCCTGAACGAGGAACGTGCGTTGTTGCCGGTCGCGTCCTGGCATTAGCTCAGCCCTGAAGGTCACCGGCATTCCGGGTCTGGCCCAAACGTCGCTGCGTTTCTTCTCTTTCTGCACGTTCGTCTTTTGCCAGAAAGTCCTGACGGCGCCGATGGCTCCCGCGCCAAGTGCCACTCCACCCAGAAGCCATCTAGTGCGTTTTGTCATTAGCCGCCTATTCGCAAAGCGGATCGAGACGGGCGCTGATCGTCGGCAATCCGCTCAATGCGCGTTCCGCATTTAGCGGCGTGAAGCTCGACCACTCGGCCGGCACATTCGCTTCTGAGAACACTGCTTCGACCGGGCACTCCGGAACACAGGCGTCGCAATCGATACACGTCTCGGGGTTGATCACCAGCATGTCGTCATCGAGATGAAAAGCCTCAACTGGACAAACAAGCGCGCAATCAGTGTAACGACAATTAACGCACGGATCGGCCACGATGTAGGTCATTTGAACTTTGGCTCCTTGAATGGAAAGGTTTTAGACTTCCACGCGAATCTTAACCAGAAACGCCGCAACGCCGCAAACGAAAGATTCGAGAGTCCGAGTTCAGAGTTTAGAGTTCAGAGTTCAGAGTTCAGCCTTAGGCTGCGGTGTTGAAGCAGCAAGCTAAAGCATGAACTCTAAACCTCGAGCAGACTAGTTGGGGGCATCAATACCGATTTGGGTTTCGAATGAGCGGTGTGCTCCCGGGGAGCCGCCTCTCCTCGCAAGTAAGGCCTGATAATTTACGAGAAGTTTTTGTCGGAGCTCCGGAGTTAAAAACGGCTGCATATTGACACGCTTCTCATTGCTGAGTTGAATCAACACATCGATCGCCGTTTCTGACAAACGGGCGTTGTCATTTGCCGCCGCAGCGACGAGAGATTTGGTAGCGGTATTGCGGGCTTTGTCAGATAGTCGATAGGAATCGACTAAGAGTCTGGCGGGAATATCGTTCCGAACGAAATCCGGAACCACTTCGTTGGTTAATAACGAACTAAAAATCTTCGCCGCAGTATCGACATTTCGAATAACTTGTTTCTTATTCACGTAGGCCATTAAATAGCCGAGCAAATAATGATTGGATAGATCGCTATGTTGGCTGATGTCCATTAGCTCTTCCGGACGAGCCTCTACTTCGTTATGCCTGGCAACCACGTCGCGAATTGTAGGAAACGATTCGACGTCTGAACTAACCATAGCAACTCTCTCAGGCTCGCCCTGCCACGTAGGCCGCGGTGCCTTCGATCCCCAGAGAGCTATGAGTAACTTTCCACCAACTTCAAGTTTGACATTCTCCCAAACATTCCACGGACCAACTGCCGTTTTGGTGAGGGCCGGTCTGCCGACACCCTGCAAGCTGACGCGCTGGCCCGCGACGTTACCTGGACCTCCAAGATTCTGATCAACCGTCAGCTGTACTTCGCGCAGGATAGGACTCTTCTCGGGAGCATTACCTTCCTGTTTCGTTGGATCGCCAAGAGCCTGGATCGTGGCCTCAAAAATCTGGCAACCCTCGGCCACGAGGCATTCTCCTAACGCGTAACCGACGCCATATGCCTTGCGGGCGTGATCTCCATTGTTCGGAATCTGCAGGGTAGCTTGACCAGTCTGATTTATGGGCTGCGCCCGGCCGTCGGAGTATCGCTGATCAACAAGCGGTTTTGTTTCCTCCGGCGCGCTGGTGCGGGATGATCTCGCGGCCATCGCTATCATTGTAGTCACGATAGAGGCGGTTACAATCGAAAGAATAACTCGGCGCATAGCTTAATTCTCCTTACCGGCAAAACCCATGGGTTGTGATGCGTTACTTGACCTCTCCTGCTGCCCATTCACAATAGCTTACATTTCGCACAGGATCACGGTGTGTGATCCATACGAAACTCGTTAACAAACGAGAGCCCCAATGCTTGAACGCCGGCAGTGTTCCCCGTTTGCGGTGAACCATTAACAGAAATTCGATTAGTCATTGCCGCACTGGTAGTTGTGCCGCCCTGGATCCTCACATTTGCGCTTGCGCTTGTCCAAGTGCCGCCGGTATTCGTCCCGGTGGCTGTAACCACCCAATCGCCCACAGCGAAGACTACGTAATGCCGCTGCGGCGAAAACGTTACTGAATAACCGACGATGAACTCCCGGAAAGTGTTTCCGCCCTGGGTCGTAGCCCACGGGTTGGTTGTCACAGGGTGAAGAAAGTCCCACCCGAAACCGGGAACATCCAGCGACGTTACGCGCCGAATTTGGCCTAAATCGCCGGCCCCGTTGCCCACCGCCGTATCGTGAGAGTTCCCACGAAACGGAGTGCTCGATCCGGTGGGTGTGTTGCCCTGCGTGACGTTGACGGTGTCGACCATGGGAATGGGACCGCCTGAATTTTCTGTTTCCGTCCCAGCTACATTTCCCGGTGCCGGAGGTGTGGGCACGGGAACCGGGTAATTTACCTGGAAGCTGTCCGCCGCCCAAAGATTTCCGATGTTCCCAAGTACAACCCTATCGACACCAATCCTCGCATTGTCACCACCGCCTGTAAGCAGGATATCGATGCTCAGGTCCACCGCATTATTGACATTCACTGAGCTTGCACCGCCCGCGAAAGCCGCCGTCGTGCGAATGAACGAAGTTTGAATGGAGGCCGCCACTGTCGCGAATCGCATGACTCGCCGTTCTTCGCCGGAATCGTAGGTGGTGTTAGAGTTCGAATCAACGTAACAGATAACCCTGAAATTACCTGGCGTGTTGGGCGTAATGATTGTCGATGCACCAGTAAGTGTGCTCAGAGTCGGAGTTCCTGACGCAATCGAATCGGTTGGATCTCGATCGACTCTCCAGCGGAGCGTACCCGCCGCTGTGGAGGGGTTAACACCGATCGCCGTCACGGTCAGTTGTGTCTCTGTACTTTGAAAAACGACTGCCATATCGGGGGTCGAGGACAAACCAAAAGCCGTCGAAGCATTCGTCGTGCTGTAAATACCAGCGGCGGGCGCTACGTTTGTAACCGGATTTCTGGTGGAAGGTAATGATGCCTCTAATGATGCCACCGTTGTAGTTTGACATGTTGGAGGGTCTGGCGGGTCACCACCACCACCATCATCGCCACCGCCGCCGCCGCCGTCTATAGGCAGTTGCGGGGTTACATCGTCCGCTTCGCCGTCGCCGGTTAAATAACCAATCGGAGCATCTTTTGCCCGAAGTGGTTCGCCTCGGTCCAACTTACTTTTGATCGCCTTCGCGATCTTCCGGTACAAAGTAGTCTTGACGTACTTGTTCCATGGCGCACGCGCCAGTGCGGATTCATCACTGAACACGGTGTTCATGTCCGACGTCACGTTGTCAATTATTTCAACTATCGATCGTCGGGCTGACCCCTGTCCTGCGGCGGGCTGGAGTTGATACAAAGCCACCGCACGGTAGCTGTAGGTCTTGCCCTGAAGATGAACTTTAACGTCGTATGATGTGTAGTGATCGAAGGGCGCGAATCGTGGTTCATCCTTAATTGCGACGTTGAACTTCGCGTCATTGCCTGCCTGAGCGGCACGAGCCTGTGCGCCGGCTTCAGGCTTCAACGTCCATTCTGCCTCGTAGTAGGCATGCTGCGGTCCGTTAGGTGCGGCCAGGCGGACGGGCTTGAGAGTGATCAGCGCGATGTTCGGCGGAGTTGCCAGTTCGCTAAGCTGGCGCTGCTGGATCTCCTGAATCGGACCAGACTGAAACTTTCGCAGCTCAAACGTCAGGTAATCTTCTGGTGCGCTCTGCTTGCCTTCTCTCGCGTCCACCTCATCTCTTGAAGCTGATTGATAGCGCATCAATCGCGCATAAACATCGCGCACTATCTTCTCTTCAGCATTCATGGTTTCAGGCTGAGCCTGAACGTTCTTTTGTGGCACCGCGGCTGTAGAGGCAGCTCGCGTTTCAATTAGACGTTGTTGGCCACCTTGGTCCTGGCCACGATTATCATGCGACGCGCCTGCCGCAAACGAGAGGCTAACCAGCAACAGAGCGGCTATTAACGTGGCCAAAACCTTTCGCGTGTTGTTCATGATGTCACCCTCTCCGCAAAAATTTCGACAAACTCCTGAATCGCATCAGTGCTCTACTTCTTGTTGTTGTTGTCTTTCCGTGGGACAGCCTTGTGAATCTCACGGAGAAACAAAGCGGCGCCCATTTTTCGATATTTAGCATTCACGGGATCATCCGCAGCCAAATCAGCCGGCTCCACGACCCCATCCTTTAATGCAAAGAGGCCCTGGCTTTCTGAGACGAGCCGCTGTCCTTTGTAAGGAGAATTGGCCTGGCGGGATTTCAGGAACAACACATATATGCCGCCGTCCTGAGGTTGCGTGTAGCCGACTGATACCATCACTGCGTAAGTCTTATCCGGAAAACGATGTGTTCCTCCTGGCAGGCTGAAGAGAACAGCAGTGCCTTTCCCTAAGTTTCCTTTGATTACGTCCTGGACCTTCACGAGAAAATCCTGGGTGATGGCTCGCTCGTCCGCCGTGAGGTTCGATTTATGACTGAGTACTCGACCGACGACGATCAGGTCGCTTCGCTTCGCGAGCTCCGCAATGTTTGGATAGATCGTTCCTCGACTGGGCTTGTACTTCACCACCAGCTTCCCGCCAGCCTTTTTCGCCCGATCGTACAAAGTAACTTTGGGCTTCTTTGGGTCCTGCGTTACGTTCTTCGCGAATACGCCTGACCCGCCCAGAACGACGATTACAGCAAGTTGTATAAGCAGGACTTTGCGTCCAATCTTCCCTGGCATCACGTGACCTCCTAACGTCGACATCTCATTTGTAGTTCGGTCCACACCCAGCTGCTAATCCACCCCGTAGAACACTTCCATGTCGTAGCAGTAGTCGTATTCGCAGCAGATCCCCCACCAGTCGTCGCACCAGCAGTCGCCGGTGTCCCAGCAATCACCACCGCCGCCACCACCGCCTCCGCCACCACCACCACCGCAGTACTCGCCGTAGCTGTAACAACTGGAGACTTCCTCGGTCCAATACCTTGGACCACAAGTGCCGTCACAGTATTGGTAGTAGTCGTAGTACGTATCGGTGCAATACTGGTAGTAATAGCCGTCGCAGTATTCGTAGTCATACTGGTTGTAGCCGACTAATTGTTCGTCGTCGCAAACACAAACGTCCGTATCCGCGCAGGTGCAGGTGGTCTGACTCCATTGCCGCCCTGCATCGATGCAAGCCTGCTGCTGCGCCCCGGTCGGATCACACCCGGAATCGTAGTAACAGACGCAGTTGAACGAGTCCCAATTACCTCCCTGGTTAAGGCAGGCCTGCTGCTGGGTACCGTACGGGTCGCAACTGTAGTCACAAGTGCAGGTAAACGAATCCCAAACTCCGCCGTTGTTGATACAGGCCCACTCGTCAGTCGAGCTGCAACCGCACGTTGCGCAGTTGACATTTTGTCCGCAGTCGTAGACCTGCACGCACGCGCCATCAAAGCATTCCCAGTGCGGATTGGTTTCGCCAGGATTGGCGCAACACGAGTCCTGTGGGAGCGCCATTGCGGATGCCGCGGTGTTCGAGGGTGATGCCGTCAAAGCTTTGTCGACTTCGATCTCGGCTTCAGCCGGAACGGCCTGAACCAACCAAATCACCAGCGTCACGAGTACTAACAGTAATCCTGCTCTCTTCATGGTTGCGTCTCCTCGACGGCTGCTTTTCGACGTTATGCCTTTATGCGGGTAAGCACTTCTGCCTCACGTTCGCCTTTTAAAAGACCTACCCACGACTGCTGCACAATTCCCGACTTATCAACAATCAGGAGTGTGGGCGTGCCTCTTACTCCAATAGAATCCAGCGTCGCCTGCTTCACTTCATTAACCGCTACGCCCAAATCATCCAGGTACTTTTTGCCTGCGTTTGTGTCTTGCGGGAAAACAGCGACCACGCGCACGCCTGGACGTTTCGCGCTTTCGGCGGACAATTGTTTGTAAAAGGGTGCGCTGTCTGTGCAGTACTTACATTTATCGGAGAGCGCCAGGACAATGGTTTCTTCACTGTCGGCCCAACTGATTCCGGGTACAGAGAGTTGAGTTCCCTGTGCCGGTCCGCTCGGCAGCTCACGCCGGTTCGACGCGTTTCTATCCGCTGCTGCCGGTGGCCTGGTTGCGGTGATTGTCGCCGGCGACCTTAACAAATAGTTTTTGACCAATACGGTTGCCCCGACCAGGGCAACCAACATGATCGAGAGATTGGTGGCTATTTCGACGCCTCTGGTGAACTTGTTTTTGGTGATATTCATAGTGCGGTGAAGTTAAAACTGGATCACAGTTAAGGCAACACTATTCACTTGCTGAAAGTGGCTATCAGTTGCTGGATGTGGCTAGCAATTGCTCGATGTGGCTATCGCGCTTGGATTTTCGCGTTAGGCCAGCGATACGTGCTCCGTCGCGATACCACTCTCTTCCGTGTAGTGCCGAAAGTGTGAGGGCAGATTGCCAAATGTTCGTTTGAATTGATGAGTAAAGTAGCTGTCGCTTGAGATACCAACCGCTGCTCGGGCCTCTTTCACGGTAAGGTTGCTGGTTGTCAGGAGTTCCTTCGCTTTTTGCAACCTGAGCGACTGGAGATAAACGCTCGGCGTCACTCCGACTTCCGCTTTGAACTTATGTCGCAAGCGCGAAGATGATAGACCAGTCACGCGGGCCATCGACGCCAGCGACACTGGGCGGTGCGGCTGTTCCTCGAGGTATGAGATGAGGCGCTGAATTCTTATATCCACCAATCCAATTGCGAGCTGAACCAAGGAGTTAGAACCAACAATGCGAGTGGCAGGGAGAGTACGTTACCGCAGGCTGAGGATTTGTCGCACAGACGACATGTTGTCAAAAAATAACAATTCGACAGTTAAGCCAGAAAACATCCGATCTCGTTGGTTATAACTCGATAACACTCGCAACTGATTTGTTCCAAAGCAGAGCGATCCAGAATCTGAATGCGGCCATGGCGGTATTGAATGACTTGCGCTCGCTTCAAGGTAGCGGCCGCCTTTGTTACGTTCGTTCGCTTCGCACCCAGCATGTGGGCCAGTATTTCATGCGTGAGTACGAGGTCTTTCGATTTAACTCTATCCTGAACCATCAGTAACCAGCGGCCCAGTCTCTGTTCAACGGTGTGAAAACGATTGCACACGGCAGATTGGGAAATCTGTGAAATCAGGCAGTGGAGATAACGGAGCAAAATGTCGTGTAGCGGTCCATCTCGACCAAATTCTTTGACGAACACATCAATTCTGATCTGCATGGCTCTTCCTGGGATTTGTACCATTACCTGATATGGTGCCTTGTCGATTTTGAGGACGGCCGGAAGTCCAACTACGCCTTCTTCACTTACCATCGCGACCTGGGTGGCGGAGCCGTCCTCGGTTGTTGCGAGTAGGGACACCATGCCGCCGGCAATGAAAAACGCCGATCTAATCCGTCCGCCGAAGTCGTACAGTATCTGACCTCGTTCGAGCTGAACTTGGTGAAGACTTGAGAACAGGAGTTGATAGTTCTGACGCGGTAAAGACCTCAGGATGTGATTACGCATCAATACAGGCGGGTCGGAAGAGGACGCCATGATCCAGCCCTTTCATATTGCAAGTCGACCAACTCCTACAACGAGGATTCCGAGTGCCAAGTCTCGACCGCGACGCCGCTCTCGAAGTCGTAGAAGCGAAGATCGGCGGACGTCATCATTTTCGTCAACATGATGATCTGGCCGGTGTGCATCGAGAAGTGTTCCGTCACGTGGAAGATGGCTTCGAGGATCTCGACGTCGTTGCCCTGGATGTTGCGTCGTTCGAGCAGTGTCGAGGGATCGAGGGATTGAAGCGTTGTTTGCACGTCAGCGAGAGTTGAGCGGAGCAGCGCCAGTAGATCGTCGCGAGGAATCACGTCTCGCTGTTCAAACTCTGCGTCGC